>Ga0126304_10000005_pt1 | contig 46130 bp, 46 predicted proteins | sample Plot25_FD_92538 | JGI IMG/M metagenome (GOLD analysis project Ga0126304, IMG submission 92538) | Serpentine soil microbial communities from UC McLaughlin Reserve, CA, USA - Plot25 | ecosystem: Environmental > Terrestrial > Soil > Grasslands | place: USA: UC McLaughlin Reserve, Lake County... | reverse complement strand
CGTGCGGCTGTTCAATACCGTCGGCCCGCGACAGACGGGTCAGTACGGCATGGTGCTGCCGACCTTCGTCAGACAGGCACTGGCCGGCCAGCCGATCACGGTCTTCGGCGACGGCAAGCAGACGCGCAGCTTCACCTATGTCGGCGACGTCGTCGATGCGCTCATGAAGCTGACGGACGAGCCGAGCGCCGTCGGCGGCGTGTTCAACGTCGGCAATACCCACGAGGTGTCGATTCGCGAGCTTGCCGATCGGGTCAAGACGCTCAGCGGAAGCCAGTCGATCATTCAATACGTCCCGTATGACGAGGCCTATGAGGCTGGCTTCGAAGATATGCCTCGGCGGGTACCTGATATCTCCAAAATTCGCGACCTGGTCGGGTATCAACCGAAGCTCGAGCTGAACGACATCATCAAAACGGTGATCGAGCACATCCGCCAAAAATAGCTGGTAGACGGTAGCCGTTAGCCCCAGCGCTACCAGCTACGAGCTACCACTTACCTGCTAGTCGTATACTGGGGACTCACCGCGAGAGGCTCACATGAAGATGTTCCACGCGCTCGCCGTTGTCGCGCTGCTCGCCGCCGGGGCCATATCAGCCGCCGCACAGGGAGTGACCCTCGAATTTCAGGACAGTGGCAAGGTCCGCCTGGTCGCGCAGAACGTCCCGGTGAGTCAGATCCTCGCTGAATGGTCGCGTCGCGGCCGCACCACGATCGTGAATGGCGAGCGAGTGTCAGGACCGCCGGTCACGCTGGAGTTGCAGAACGTGTCGGAACAGGAAGCGCTCGACATCCTGCTGCGAAACGTGAGCGGATATCTCGTCGCGGCGCGCGAAACGTCAGTCAGCGGAGCCTCCGCGTACGATCGCATCTACATTCTCCCAACCAGTTCACGGCCCACAACCGCGGCCGCCACATCGGCTGCGCCGCAACAGGCAATCCAGGTGCCGGACGATTCTGATGACGACCTGCCGCCGCCCAACGGCCCTCGCGGACCGAACACGCCTCCTGGTACGCGGCTGCCACGCGACGTGAATCAACCGCCCAACACCGTGAGACCACCGGTGATGGTGGATGACGACCGGAGTGAGCCTGAGAATCGACCGGCGCCAACCAGTCCATTCGGCGTCGCCCCCGGCACCGCGCGTCCGGGCGTAGTCACGCCCGGCACACCCTCGCCGACTCCTCCTGGCGCGACGACGCCGGCGATACCCGCGCCGAATACTCCTGGCGTGATCTCGCCGGTGCCGAATCGACCGAACAACCAGTAGCGATCATCTGATTCGCCCTGGTCGTTCTCGTAGAATAGGACGCAGCGGTTCTGCGTCTTCATGTCTGACATCGATCGATTCCGCCCCGAGGACCGGCGCGGTGTGGACACGCTGCACCGGCGCGTGCACGGCGCCGACGCGGCTGACGCCACGCGCTTCCGCTGGGATTGGCAGCATCGGCGGAATCCGCACAACGCCCTCGGTCAACCAGGCATCTGGGTCGCACGCGAAGGTCCGACCGTCGTCGGGCACTATCAGACGCTGCCCGTCCGGCTGTCGCTGAAGGGACTCGAGGTGGACGGTGCCTGGGGCACCGACGCGATGATTGCGCCCGAGCGCGATCGCCAGGGCCTCGACGAAGCCCTGCTGCGCGCGTGGGATCGCAACAGCGGCGCGGTGCTCGCCATTCGGCTGTCGAAGGAATCGCGTCAGCTATTGGATCGGCTGCACTGGCCGGAATCGCACGTCGTGCCCGCGCTCGTGAAGCCGCTGACGCGGCGCGCGATGCGTACGCCGCATCTGCCTGTCGCGTTCAATCGGCTGATTTCCGCCGTCACGCATCCGCTCGTGCAGATCGTTGCACGCTCGCGTCCGCTTCGCGCCGAGTGCGAACCGATTCGCCGCTTCGATCATTCCTTCACCGCGCTCTGGGAGCGGCTGGCGCCGAAGTTCGATCTGTCCGTCCGGCGCGATTCGCCGTACTTGAACTGGCGCTACATCGAGCCGCCGCACGTACGCTACTCGGTCGTCGCGCTGAAACGCCAAGGCGAGGTGCATGGCTACGCGGTCTACCGTCACCGGCACGAGCCACTCGGCCGCGTGACGATGCTTGTGGACTTCCTCGTCGATCCAGATGATGTGTCGGGGCTGAAGACGTTGCTGCGGTGGGTGGATCGCGTGGCCGCGGCTGAAGACTCGGATAAAGTGCGGTGCTCGGTGATGCACGGAGCGTTTCGGCGCGTCCTGCGCCGGGCCGGATACTTCAACGTCAAGTCCACGCTCGATGTGTGCGTGAAGGTGAATGCAGTGCAGGTGCCGAAGGGCTTCTACGATGACACCGACGGCTGGCACATCACCGGCGGCGATTCGGATCAAGATCACTAGGCGGACTACGACATGAGTCTCAACGACAAAGTCGCCGCGGCGACTCAGATGAGGGGGCATGAATGAGCCTCAATGAGAAGGTCGCCGCCGACATCACTGCCGCCATGAAGGCCAAGGATGCGGCCAGGCTCTCCGCGCTGCGGATGCTCAAGGCGGCGATCATCAACAAAGGCGTCGAAAAAGGCCGCGACCTCGAAGACGCCGAGATCCTGCAGGTCGTGTCATCGCTCGTGAAGCAGCGGCGCGATTCGATCGAGCAGTTCGGCAAAGCCGGCCGCACCGATCTCGTCGACAAGGAAACCGGCGAGGTCGCGGTGCTCGAGGCCTACCTGCCGCCGGCGGCGAGCGCAGCGGAGATCGACGAGGCCGTGGCCGCGGCCATCGCCGAGACTGGCGCCAGCTCGCCGAAAGACATGGGCAAGGTCATGAAGGCCGTCATCCCGAAGCTCGCCGGCAAAAACGCCGACGGGAAAGTGGTGAACGAGGCTGTCCGCCGGAAGCTTGGCGCCTGAGCGGTCGTCACCCTCGCTCGCGCGGTCGGCCGCGTCTGCCGGCGCGGCGACCATCACCAGCCGAATTCTCGGTGTCGTCCGTGACCAGGTGATCACCGCGTACTTCGGCGCCGGCTTCGCCACCGACGCCTACCAGGTCGCGTTCCGAATTCCCAACCTGCTGCGGGATCTGTTTGCCGAAGGCGCGATGAGCGCGGCGTTTGTTCCGACGTTCACCCGCTATCTGACCTCGTCGGGCAAAGAGCCGGCGTGGCGGCTCGGCAATCACGTCGTCAACGCGTTGATTGTGGTGACCGGGGCGCTGGTTCTGGTCGGCATCATCTTCGCCGAGCCGCTCATTCTGGCATTTGCCGCCGAACAGTACACGGCATCGCCCGAGAAGCTGGCGCTGACCGTTCAACTCGCTCGCATCATGCTGCCGACGCTGACGCTGATCGCGGTCGCGGCGGCGTTCATGGGCATGTTGAATTCGCTGCATCACTACTTCGTCCCGGCGCTCTCGCCGGCGACGTTCAACGTGCTGACGATCGTCTGCGCATTCGCGCTGGTACCGCTGATGCCGGCCATCGGTCTCCACCCGATCGCGGCGATCGCCATCGGCACGTTGTTGGGCGGCGTGGCGCAGCTGGCCGTGCAGTGGCCGACGCTGCACAAGGAAGGCTTCAGATATCACCTCGACCTCGACTGGCGCGACGAGGGCCTGCGCCGGATGCTCACCATGATGGGACCGGGTGCCGTGGGCATGGCCGCCACACAGGTCAACGTGTTCGTCAACACTGTGCTCGCGACCAGCACAGTCGAAGGCGCGGTGTCGTGGCTGAACTACGCGTTTCGATTGATGTATCTGCCGATCGGTCTGTTCGGCGTGTCGATTGCCACGGCGGCGTTGCCGACCGTGTCGCGACAGAGCACGCTGCAGGATTCCGTCGCCGTGCGCGATACCGTCGCCAGCAGCCTGTCGCTGATGCTCATGCTGAACATCCCGGCGACGGTCGGACTCGTGGTGCTGGCCGAACCGATCGTTCGCGTGCTCCTCGAACGCGGCCGCTTCACGCCAGCCGATACGCTCGCCACAGCTGCGGCGCTGCAGTTCTATTCGATAGGCCTGGTCGGCTACTCGGTCGTCCGTATCGTCTCGCCCATCTTCTATGCGCTCGGGCACAACCGCACGCCCGTTATCGTCAGCATGGGTGTGGTGCTGGTGAATGCCGTCCTCAACTATCTGCTCGTGCACACCAGCTTCAGCTACCGAGGACTGGCGTTGGGAACCTCGATTGCCGCGCTGATCAATGCCGGCACGCTGCTCGTTCTTCTACGCGGGCACCTGCATGGGCTGAACGAAGGACGGCTGCTCGGATCCATTGCGAGGATCGCGCTGGCATCGATCGCGATGGGTGCCGCCGCGATGTGGTCCCACGAGTGGTTTGGCAGGTGGATGCCCGGAGCAAGCTTCCTCGTCCAGGCTATGCGGCTGACGATGGTGATCGGATTCTCGTTGCTGGTGCTCGCCGCCAGTGCCTGGCTGCTCCGGATCCGCGAGTTCAATCAGGGCGTCGCACTCGTTAGCCGGCGGCTTCGACGATCGCGATGACTGCCGAACCGCTCGGTTCGGGCGAACCTGCCGGTTCGGGCCAACCTATCGGTTGGCGGGGACCGTTCGGACTCCACCGAACCGTCCTGCTCCTCGCAGCGACCCATTTCATCGTCGACGGTTACGGCAACATCCTGGCACCGCTGCTGCCGCTGCTGATCACGAACCTCGGTCTGTCGCTGTTTGCCGCGGGCACGCTGCAGATGTGTTTCCAATTGGCGAACTCGGTCAGCCAGCTCGCCTTCGGCCACATCGCCGACCGGTGGAGACCGCGCACGCTGCTGCTTGCCGGTCCGATCCTCTCCATCGCGATCCTGCCGCTGATCGGCCTCGCCCCCACTTCCGCGATGGTTGCGGTGGTGCTCATTCTCGGCGGACTGGGAGGCGCGGCGTTTCATCCGCCGGCGGCGGTGCTGGTCCATCAGCACTCGGGAGAACAGCGCGGACTGGCGATGTCGTTCCACATTACCAGCGGGACGCTTGGTCAGGCGATTGCGCCATTGGCGTTCGCCCCGTTCGTGCAGCGCTTCGGGCTCCCGGCAACGCCACTACTCATGATTCCTGCGCTCATCGTGCTCGGCACGGTGCTGCTGCGGCGGCTGCCCGCCATCCCGCGACTGCAGGACGCACGCGACGCGAGCGGACTGCGCGCCCTTCGGCCCTATGCGCGGCCGCTCGCATTGCTCTACTTCATCGTGGTGCTGCGTACATTGACCGCCAATAGCTTCTCGACGTTCGTGCCCGTGATGCTGACACGCCGCGGCATGACGTTGGCGCAGGCAGGCATGGCTGTATCGCTGTACTTGTTCGCGGTGGGGCTCGGCGGCTTCTTCGGCGGGCCGGCCGCCGATCAATTCGGCCCGCGCCGCGTGATCATCCTGTCGCTCATCTTCGCCGTGCCGTTTCTGGCGATCGCACCGCTGCTGTCAGGCTGGCCCTTCGTGCTCTCGCTGGCCGTCGGCGGTTTCCTCCTGCAGTCCACATTGCCGGTGAACGTCACGTTCGGCCAGACCATCGCCCCCATCAGTGCGGCGACCGTGTCGTCGTTGATGATGGGATTCGCGTGGGGTGTGGGTGGACTGACGGTGCCGTTTGTCGGCATGCTCGCCGATCACATCGGCATCGATCACACGCTGATAGTGATGTCCTTCGTCCCACTCGTCGCGGCTGCATTGGCGGTGCCCCTGCCATCCGCTCACCGTGTCCCGCCCGTTCCAGTGACCCCCTGAGCCGATTTCCCGCTGCTCTGCACCTTACGTGGTGGAGGGAAATCGATGACGCGAGCTCGGTTCGCGGTCAGTCTTGTTATCTGGCTGACCGCATCGATCGCAGGTGCTCAAGAACTCACGTCGAACGTGACACTCTCCCCGGCGACGCTGACGCGGTGGGATGTGGCGGCTCATGTCACCTGGCTCGGAGAACACCGACCGGCCGAATCGTTTCAATCGGGTCGCTGGTTCGGCGTCGCCTCCGGCGGCGGCAGCATCGGCTTTTACTGGACGACGCATCTCAAGACGGAATTTGATCTCTTCACGTCCAGCGAAGGTGAGGCCTACTCGGGCGAGTTCATTCCGGTTCCGGGCCTGACAAGTCCGCTCTTCGTGCAGCGCGATCACGAGATCCGCTTCACGACAGCATCAGCCAGCCTGACCAGCCAGTTCTTCGAAAACGCCTGGTTTCATCCGTTCGTGAGCGCAGGAGTCGAACTCGTGCGGGAACGTGAACACATCGAGACGCTGCTCCCACCCGTTCCGCCACGCGGCCCAACTGTGAGTGCGGCGGTGGAGGAAGAAACACGAGTGCGATACAGCGGGCGACCCTATCTGGCCACCGGCTTCAAGGTGTACCTCTCGGATCACGCGTTCATCCGCACCGACATCCGCAGTTCGTGGTCCAGTGACGGCCTCGCTGCACTCGGATGGCGGAGTGGCGTCGGTGTGGACTTCTGAAAGGATAGCGAGCGATGCGCTACGCGAGTCACGTCGTAACCACGGCGGTTCTCATCGTGCTCACGGCCGTGCAAGGCGTCACGGCACAGACGGCATCGGACGCGTGGAAGACGTTTGTCGAACGGGTGGATGTCGGTACCGAGCTCAACGTTCGGCTGACCGACGGCCGTCGCATCCGCGCGACATTGATAGGCGTTCGTGATGATGCCGTTCTGCTCCAACCGAAAACTCGCATCCCGGTGGCGATCCAAGCGGTGCCCTACGACGCGATTGTCCGCATGGAGCCGCGGAAGGCAGGCCACAGCGCCGGCAAAGCAGTCGCGATTGGAGTTGCCATGGGCGTCGGCGTCTTCTTCGGCATCATGGCGCTGATTGTCGCAGCCATCGGCGATTGAAGAAACGCGACGCCCATATTGCCGATCAGGCACCAGTTGGCACAGACTGATAGGATGCGAGGGCGCTACCCCGGACCCTCGGGGATTTCCTATTCGTTCGGTCCAGGTCCACTGACGACGGCGATCAAGGCCATCATGATCGCCAACGGTCTGGTCTTCCTCGTCACGTTCTTCCAGCCCATCCTATTGCAGCAGTTAGGCGTCAGACCGAAGGACCTGGTCGATAGCCTTGCTGTCTGGGAACTCGTCACCTACATGTTCGTCCATGGTGGGCCGAGCCACCTGCTCTTCAACATGCTCACGCTCTATCTGATGGGCGTGGAGCTGGAGCGGATGTGGGGCACGCGGTACTTCGCCAAGTTCTACCTCGCATGCGGTATTGGGGCCGGCGTGACGCAGGTGCTGCTCGGATTTTTGCCTGGCTCGATCGGTGACCAGTTCTATTACACGTCCACGATCGGCGCCTCTGGTGCGATTTTCGGGATCCTGCTGGCGTACGCGCTTTATTTCCCGACGCGTCCCATCCTGATGTTTTTCCTGTTCCCGGTGCCGGCGAAATACTTCGTCATGATTCTCGGGGCGCTGGCGCTGCTCTTTGCGGCGGGGGGAGGCGGCGGCGTGGCACACACGGCGCACCTCGGAGGGCTCGTCACCGGATATCTGTATCTCAAGCGTCCCCGTCTCAACCTGTTCTCCGAGATTCAGTACCGGTATCTCAAGTGGCGCATCAACCGCACGCGACGGAAGTTCGACGTGTATTCAGGTGGTCGCCGCGACGACATGAACCGGCGGGTTCATTAGTGAATCGGCGGATACCGACCCCGAGATGATCCCCGTCCACCGCTGGGATGAAATCGCGCTCGAAAAAATCACCGAGATGATCTCGCGCAAGATCGTCACGGGCGACCGCGAGATGCTCGCGCAAACCTACCTCAAGCGTGGCGCGCAGGTCCCGATGCACACGCACGAGAGCGAGCAAATGACCTATGTGCTCCAGGGTGCGCTGCGCTTCGTCGTAGACGGCGAGGAAATCATCGTCAAAGAGGGCGAAGTGCTGCACATTCCCTCGGGCACGCCCCACCAGGCCGAAGCGCTCGAAGACACCTTCGAGCTCGATGTTTTCAGTCCCATTCGCACCGATTGGCTAGAAGCGGAGCCGGTGCGATAATTTGAACCGATGAAGGGTTCGGGCCTGGCCAACGGCGCGGAGACCCGCGCCCACGGAGCCAAGGCGCGCGGCCGGGAACACGAAGGGCTGACGTGCGACGAGCTGCTCGCAGCCTACCGCCTCATGCTCCTGTCGCGGAAGATCGACGACAAGGAGATCCTTCTCAAGAACCAGCAGAAGGCATTTTTCCAGATCAGCGGCGCCGGGCACGAGGCTGTGCTGGTCGCTGCCGGTCTGCAGCTGCATCCTGGTGAAGACTGGATCTTCCCGTACTACCGCGACCGTGCGCTCTGCCTGACACTCGGCGTGACACCGCTCGAGATGTTCCTGGCGTCAGTCGGCTCATCCGAGGATCCCGCCAACGCCGGCCGCCAGATGCCGTCACATTGGGGTCATCGTCGCTTCAACATGCCGTCGAAGAGCAGCTGCGTCGGCACGCAGTGTCTCCACGCAGTCGGCTCCGCTGAGGCCGGGCAGATCTACTCGAAAGTCACGGCCATCGAGGACCGCGAAACCCGCTATCGCCGTGACGAAGTGACCTACGTTTCGATCGGCGAAGGCGGCACGAGCGAAGGTGAGTTCTGGGAATCGCTCAACACGGCGTGTCAGCGCAAACTGCCGATCGTCTATCTCGTCGAAGACAACGGCTACGCGATCTCGGTTCCGGTCGAGGTGCAGACGGCAGGCGGCGACATCTCGCGTCTCGTCGAAGGCTTCCCCGCGTTGCTCGTCTTCCGCTGCGACGGCACGGACTTCCTCGCCAGCTATCGCACGATGCGCGAAGCCGTGGCGCACGCGAGGGAGCGCAAGGGTCCGGTGCTGGTGCACGCGACCGTCACGCGGCCGTACTCGCACTCCTTCTCTGACGATGAGCGGTTGTACAAGACGCCCGGAGAGCGGGAAGCGGAAGCGCGCCGCGATCCATTGCGGCGCATGCAGCAATTCCTGAAGACGGAAGGATTGGCGGCGGAACAGGATCTGGCGGACATCGCCGCCTCGGTCGATCGTGAGGTCAATCAGGCTGCGGAAGAGGCGCTACGGGCCCCCAAGCCCAACCCATCCACCGCAGCCGACTTCGTCTTCTCACCCGATATCGACCCCACCTCGAGCGAGTTTTCAACCGAACCCAAGGCGACCGGGAAGCCTGACACGATGGTCGCCGCCATCAACGCGACGTTGAAGGACGAGATGGCGCGCAACCCGCGCATCGTCATCTTCGGCCAGGACGTGGCCGACGCCAGCAACAGCGAGGCACTATCACTCGTCACTGGGAAGGGCGGTGTGTTCAAGGTGACGCACGGCCTGCAACGCCTGTACGGTGAGACGCGTGTCTTCAACTCACCGCTCGCCGAGGCCAACATCGTCGGGCGCGCAGTCGGCATGGCGCTGCGCGGGTTGAAGCCGGTCGTCGAGATCCAGTTCTTCGACTACATCTGGCCGGCGTTCATGCAGATTCGCGACGAGCTGTCGATGATGCGCTACCGGTCGGGCAATCACTGGTCGTGCCCGGTGGTCATCCGCGTGCCGATCGGCGGCTATCTGCGAGGCGGCGCGCCGTATCACAGCCAGTCGGCCGTCGCGATCTTCGCGCACACGCCGGGACTGCGCATCGTGCTGCCCTCGAACGCGCAGGACGCCGCCGGACTGCTGCGCACGGCCATTCGTAGCGACGACCCGGTGCTCTTCTGCGAGCACAAGCATCTGTACCGACAGACCTACAACAAAGGCGCGTATCCCGGGGCCGAATACATGATCCCGTTCGGCAAGGCGGCCGTTCCTCGCGACGGCACCGACATCGTGGTCATTACATGGGGCGCGCTCGTCCAGCGGTCGCTGCTTGCGGCACAACAAGCCGAACGGCAGGGTATCAGTGTTGCGGTTCTCGACCTGCGCACGATCATTCCGTACGACTGGGCCACGATCGCCGAGTACACGAAGAAGACCAGCCGAGTCATCATCGCGCACGAGGATCAGCTGACGGCCGGCTTCGGTGCTGAGATCGCTGCACGCATCTCGCAGGATCTGTTCGAGTACCTCGACGCTCCCGTCACGCGTGTGGCGGCCCTCGATTGCCCGGTCGCCTACGCCCCGGATCTCGAAGACGCCATCCTGCCAGGGTCGGCCGATGTACTGAAAGCGATCAAGTCGCTTGCGGCGTTTTAGCCCGACACTCTTCGCGCTCATCATCCTGGCGTCCCGCCCCGACGCCGCACTGCGCGTCGAGATGCTTCGTTCCACGGGCAGCCTTCCCCCGCACATCGTCGGCAGCTATGAAGAGGCGCTCAATTTTCAACAGGACGCGAGCGGCACCTACTTCGTGTTCGATCGCCGCGGCCACACCGTGCATACAGTGGACGCAAACAAGACCGCGACACGGAAGATTCTGGAGATCGGCCAGGAAGACGGTCGCGTCATTCAGCCGACCGGCTTCGACGTCGCTGCGGATGGACGCTTCGTCGTCGCCGATGTACCTCGGTCGCAGCAGCGCGTGCAGACCTTCGATCGCAGCGGCAAGCTGCTCACGGGATTCTTTCTGCCCGGCATGCCCGCCGCGCGCGTCGTGCTCGGCAACGTGATGTTGAACGGCGCCAGCTCCGTTCAGCACACGGGTTCGACGCTGCTGATCAGTCATCCCGAGAGCAGCGCGCTGTTCACCGAGTACTCACCTGGCGGATTCGCGCAGCGCAGCATCGGGCGACTGCGGACGACCGGCTTCGAGGACGATCGCGAGGTGCACATCGCGATGAATGCCGGGCTCCCGCTCCTCGATCCCACTGGCGGGTTCTATTACGTGTTCATCACCGGAAAGCCGATCTTCCAGAAGTACAGCGACACGGGCGCGTTGGTGTTCGAGCGGCACATTGAAGGCCGCGAACTCGACGGCCTCCTCGAAAGCCAGCCGACGCGGTGGCCACGGCGCCGCATCCAGGATCGTGAAGTGCCGCTCGTCACGCCCGTCATCCGCGCAGCCGCCGTCAACCCGAAAGGTGAGCTCTGGATCTCGCTCGGGGTGCCCTTCACCTATGTCTACAACACCGACGGCGATAAGGTTCGGACCATGCAGTTCTCGGGTGCCGGTCTCATCAGCCCGACCAGTCTGTTCTTCAGCCACAGTGGCAAGCTGCTGGTGACGCCGGGATGCTACGAGTTCGATCCAAAGTAGTTATATGGATCTGGTCACTCTCAAACGCTTCGACACGCCCGACGAGACGCGCGTGCTCGTCAAAGGCAAGTTCGAGTTAATTCACGTCGGCGGCATGACCCTCGGCCGCGCCACATACGAGCCAGGCTGGAAATGGTCGGAGCACGTCGGACCGTTAGTTGGCGCGACGCGCTGCACCGTCGAGCATGTCGGCCTCGTGCTCTCGGGTACCGCGACCGCCGCCTTTGACGACGGTCGCGTCGTCGAGCTGCGCGCCGGTCAGGCCTTCCACATTCCCGCTGTGCCGCACGACAGCTGGGTGATTGGCGACGAGCCGTACGTCTCGCTGCATTTCCTCGGCGCGGAGCGCTACGCCACGAAATAAGCTAGTCCTTGGTGGCATCGTCCGTGCTCACTGCCGCTCGTCTCTCACGTCGTTTCGGTGATCGGCTCGCTGTCGACGATGTGTCGTTCACGCTCGAACCGGGTGAGATCTTTGCGCTGCTCGGCCCGAATGGCGCGGGCAAGACGACGACGCTGCGCATCCTCGCAGGACTGATCGCTCCGACGACGGGATCGGTCGAGATTGACGGACAGCGCATGGGGCCGCAGTCCGCGCCGCAGCTGAGGGCACGCATCGGGTTTCTCACTGAGGCACCAGGGCTCTGGGATCGCCTGACAGTGCGCGACAACCTGCTGGTCTACGCACGCTTGTACGGGCTGCCGTCGCCAACCACGGTGGTGGACGAAGCGCTCGAACGGTTCGAGATTCGCGATCGCGGCGATGACCGGGCCGCGCAGCTTTCGAAAGGCCTGAAGCAGCGCGTCGCGCTGGCGAGAAGCCTGCTTCACGATCCGCCCATCGCGATGCTCGACGAACCGACCTCCGGGCTCGATCCGGCGAGCGCGCGCGAAGTGCGTGACCTGGTGCTGAGCCTGCGCGCGCAAGGCCGCACGATTCTGCTCTGCACGCACAATCTCGACGAGGTCGAACGCGTCGCCGATCGCGTCGCCGTACTCAGCCGTCGTCTCATTGCGATGGGCACGCCGGCGTCGCTGCGCAACAAGCTGTTCGCGCCTCGTGTGCGAGTCAGACTGAGTCAACCCGCCGAACCTTTTGCAGCCGTGTTGCGGTCGGCGGGGTTCTCCGACGTCCATGTCGACGGTCGCGTGCTGTTGGTGGGCATCGCGAACACGGCGGTGCTCACACCGGATGTGGTCCGACGGCTGGTGGAGGCAGGCGCTGGCGTGGAAACCGTGATGGCGGAACAGCCACCGCTCGAAGACGTGTATTTGAAGCTGCTGAATCGGCGCGGCGAGGCCTCATGAGCCGTGCGCTCGCCCTGCTCGGGAAAGAGCTCGCCGATCTCCGTCAGAACCTCGCCATCTTCCTGCCGGCCCTGATCGTGACTGTAGTCGCGATCTTTATGCCGGTCATGGTTGCCGTGATCGTCCCGGCAGTGACCGGTGAACGGCTATCAGATTCCGGCGACCTCGAGATCGCGCTCGAGATGTACAAGAAGGATTCGGCGATGCGCTCGCTCGAGCCGGAAGCGGCGATTCAGGCGTACGTGTTTCAATACTTCCTCGTCATGCTGGTGCTCGCTCCAATCACCAGCGGGATGTCAGTCGCGGCGTCGAGCGTGATCGGCGAGAAACAGGCCCGCACGCTCGAGCCGCTGCTGGTGACGCCGATCACCACGCTGGAACTGCTCTGCGGCAAGCTGCTCGGCGCGCTACTTCCGGCACTGTTCGTCGCGGTGTTCTCGCTTGCGCTGTATCTGGCTGTCGTGGCGGCCGTTGCCGCGCACGGCGTGTTCAACGTCCTGCTTGGACCGCGCACGCTCGGCGTGGTTCTTTTGATCGGTCCGCTCGCCGCGATGGTTGCCTTGCAGCTGGCAATCTGCGTGTCGTCACGTGTCAACGACTCGAGGACCGCGCAACAGCTCGGCATCTTCGTGATCCTTCCCATCCCCGCGCTCTTGCTCGGTCAGATGTTCGGCGGTATTGAGCTGACCGGTCCAGTCATTCTGTGGATTGCGCTCGGGCTGTGCGTCGTCAATATCGGCCTGATGTGGGTCGCGATCCGCCTTTTCGATCGCGAGACGATCCTCACGCGCTGGAAGTGATGGCTGCCGTCCTCTCCGAGGTCGATCGCCTGACGCGCGTCGCCGTCAAACACCCACGCGATGCGTTCGTCGATCAGCAGACCATCGCGCGCCAGTGGCAGGAGCTGCAATTCACCGCAGCGCCGGATCTTGAACGGGCGTCCCGCGAGCACGATCTGCTCGTCGAGACACTGAGGGCCGCCGGAGCACAAGTGCACCTGCTGCCACGCGACGAGACAACCACGCTCGATTCGATCTATGTCCGCGACGCGTCGATTGTGTGCGACCGCGGCCTGATCCTCTGCCGGATGGGCAAATCGCAGCGCGTCGAGGAGCCCGCCGCGCAGGAACGCGCCGCAGCGGCCGGCCATATGCCGGTGGCGGTCTGCGGTCGCATCGAGCCGCCGGGACGCCTCGAAGGCGGCGATGCGATCTGGCTCGACGGCCGTACTCTCGTGGTTGGCCGGGGCTATCGCACCAACGCTGACGGCATTCGACAGTTGCGTGCCATTCTCGGCAATCGGGTCGAGGTCGTCGAGGTCCCGTTGCCGCACTGGCAGGGGCCGCATGACGTCATGCACCTGATGTCACTGATCAGTCCCATCGATCACGGTATGGCGGTCGTCTACTCGCGGCTGCTGCCCGTGCCATTTCGCGAGTGGCTGCTCGATCGCGGAATTCACCTCGTGGAAGTGCCGGACGAAGAATTCGACAGCATGGGTACGAACGTGCTCGCACTTGCACCGCGGCGTTGTGTGATGCTGGCGGGCAATCCCAGGACTCGAGCGGCGCTCGAACGCGCCGGTGCGGATGTCGTCGAATACGAGGGCACCGAGATCAGTGTGAAAGGCGCGGGCGGACCGACCTGTTTGACTCGTCCACTCGAACGAAGGGTCGGGAGTCATTTTCCGTCACCGTCAAATCGGAAAATGACTCCCGACCCCATGGAACCGGCTGATAGCCGTGACACGTCTGGTACCACGAGGAGTTGACGACATGCGCCTGCCCAGTCTGATGCTGTTGGTTTTTGTTGGGAGTGTCACTGCGGCTGCAGCGCAATCACCCCAGGAGGCGGAATCAATCTACAAGACACGCTGCGCGACGTGTCACGAGGCCGGCGTTGCGCGCGCGCCGAACCGCGATGGGCTGCGCCGTCTGACACCGGAAGCGATCGGCGCCGCCCTCACGCTCGGCAGCATGCGTGAGCAGGGCCAGGAGCTGACGCTCGCGCAGATTCAGTTGCTGGCGAGAACGCTCGGCGCGGCGCCCGTGACCGGGACAGCGGACGGCAATGCCTGCACATCGAACGACGCCGTCTCTCTCGCCAAGCCGCTCGACCAACCACATTGGAATGGATGGGGCGCGAATCTGGCGCAGCATCGCTATCAGCCAGCGGCGATGGCGCGATTGTCGGCCAACGACGTTCCACGCTTGAAGCTGAAATGGGCCTTCGCATTCCCGGGCGTGAATCGTGCCTTCGCGCAACCGACCGTCGTCGGTGGACGTGTCTTCGTTGGCAGCGCCGCTACTGCCGTGTACTCGCTGAACGCCACCAGCGGCTGCCAGTATTGGGCGTTCAAGCCCGACGCCCCGGTGCGGACCGCGATCACGATTGGCCCTGGCAGCGAGCCGGGCAAGTGGCTCGCGTACTTCGGCGACCAGCGAGCCAGCGCCTACGCTGTAGATGCACAGACCGGCGCACTCGTCTGGAAGCGATCGGTGGAGAGCTTCCCCGGCGCCACCATCACCGGCGCACCGACACTGGCGGACGGGACGCTTTACGTGGTGACCTCCTCGGCCGAGGAAGTGCTCGCCGCCAATCCGAAATACGAATGCTGCAAATTCCGCGGCAGCCTCTCGGCATTGAACGCGGCGACCGGTGAGGTGCGTTGGAAGACGAGCACGATTCCTGACGAGCCGAAGCCAGTACGCACGAACGCTCAGGGCGTTCAGCTGTGGGGACCATCAGGTGCGGGTGTCTGGTCGTCGCCAGCCGTCGATCTCAAGCGCGGTGTTGTGTACATCACTACCGGCGACGCGTACTCCGATCCTGCGGCAGCCACTTCGGACGCGTTCATGGCATTGGACATCAAGACGGGCAAGGTCCTCTGGACGCGGCAAGTGACATCCGGCGACGCATTCAACGTCGCCTGCGGTCTGCCCGAGGCGTTCCGCGTGAACTGCCCCGAAGGGAAGGGTCCCGACCACGATTTTGGCTCCTCACCGATTCTTGTCGACTTGCCCAATGGGCGCCGCGCGTTGATCGCGGGCCAGAAGTCGGGTGTCGTGCACGCCGTTGATCCCGATCGCGGCGGCGAGATTCTCTGGCAGACACGCGTCGGCAAAGGCTCCGCACTTGGTGGTGTGCAGTGGGGCTCGGCGTATGACGGCCGGCACGTGTACGTGGCGCTCTCGGATGTGATTCCAGAAACCGCCGGAACTGCCGCCGCGCCGCCGTCGGCGCCCGGACAAGCCCCGGGGCCGAATGCATCAGGAGGTGGACTCTTCGCGCTCGATCCCTCCTCTGGTCAGATCGGCTGGACCACGCCACACCCGGGTTGTGCGGATAAACCCGGATGCAGCCCCGCACAATCGGCGGCTGTGACCGCGATTCCAGGCATTGTCTTTTCAGGCGGGATTGATGGGCACTTGCGCGCGTATGCGAGCGATAAGGGTGCCATCGTGTGGGATGTCGATACCGCACAGCCGTACAAGCCAGTCAACGGTGTCACCGCCAATGGCGGCTCGCTCGATGGACCCGGTCCAGTCGTCGTTGGCGGCATGCTGTTCGTGAATTCCGGCTATGCGTTTGTCTCGGGGAAGCCGGGCAACGTGCTGCTCGCGTTCTCTATAGACGGGAAATAGCAACGCGTTATGCTGTCTGCGCTGGTGTAGTTACCGGAGGGGTACGAAGGAAACGGATCCACACGGAGAAACAGAGCAACGGAGATTTTCTTTGAAAGAGTTCTCCGTTCCTCCGTGTTAAGCCGTTGCCTCCGCCCTCGCCGTTGCCTCCGGGAGAACAGCATGGATCACTCCGACGATATCCTCGTGACCCGCCGTGAACTGCTCAAGCGCGTGGGCGTCGCGGGCGCGGCGGCCGCCGTGCCGATCGATGCGATTGCGCAAGCGACACGCGAGCCGTTCGAAACCCTGACCGCAGCCGAGGGCGCCACGCTCGAGGCCATCGTCGCGCGGCTGATACCCACCGACGCGAGCGGACCGGGTGCTGCCGAAGCGCATGCCGCGCGCTACATCGATCGCGCGCTCGGCGGATTCCTTGCCCCCTTTCTCGTCGCCTATCGTGGTGGGCTCTCGGGCATCGAGTCGTACGCTCGCACAGCGAAGGGCGCGCCGTTCACTCAGCTTCCCGCGCAGGATCAGGACGCGGTGTTGACCGACGTGGAGAGCAACAAGGGATTTCCCGCAGCCGGGTTGTTCTTCAACGTCGTGCTCTCGCACACGATTCAGGGCACGTTCTGCGATCCGTTCTATGGCGGCAACGCGAATTTTGTCGGCTGGGATCTGATCGGCTATCCGGGCATCCGTCTGACTGCGACGGCCAACGATCAGCGCATGGACGTGTCACCGGCGCCGACGCACATGTCGGCGTACGACTTCAGCATGTTTTCGAGGAAGAAGCCCGATGCCCGTTAACCTCAAGCCCACCGACGTCGTGATCGTCGGGCTCGGCGCCGCGGGCGGCGTGGCGGTGCTGCCGCTCACGCAGGCCGGACTCGACGTCATCGGACTCGAAGCGGGAACGTGGCTGCGGCCGGACGACTTCGCACCCGACGAACTGCGCAACAACTTCCGTGGCTGGCCGCAGGCCGTGCAGAAGGCGAATCGAGAAATCCCCACGCACCGGACCAGCAGTAGTGCGCCAACATCGCCGCGGCTGCTGATTCACCCGATGATGAACGCCGTCGGCGGCACCACGCTGCACTACTGGGCGCAAAGCTGGCGGCTGAATCCATGGGACTTCAAGGTCGTCAGCGAGACGACGCGACGGTACGGCGCGTCACGCATTCCGAAGGGTTCGACCATCGAAGACTGGCCGTTCGGCCTCGACGAGCTCGAGCCGTACTACGACAAGGTCGAGTACGAGATCGGCGTTTCGGGACAGGCCGGCAACATCAAGGGCAAGATCGATCCGCGCGGCAATACATTCGAAGGAGCGCGAGCCCGCGAGTATCCGATGCCGCCGCTGCGCGGCACAGGTTTCACGGAGATGATGGGCGATGCCGCGCGCAAGCTGGGATGGCGTCCGTTCCCCGGGCCCGCAGCCATTACGACACGGGCGTATCAAGGCCGCACGGGATGCGCCTATCACGGCTACTGCGCACGCGGCGGCTGTCACATCAACGCGAAGGGTTCGACGGCGGTCACAACTATCCCGAAAGCGCAGGCAACAAAGCGTCTCTCGATTGTCAGCGAAGCGCATGTCACGACGATCGAGGTCGGCGCGAACGGCCGCGTCAGCGGCGTCAATTACATCAAAGGCGGAACCGAGTACTTCCAACCGGCAAGAGTCGTGCTCGTGGCGAGCTATGTCTACGAGAACGCACGGCTGTTGCTACTCTCGAAATCGAAGGCGTTTCCGAATGGGTTGTCGAACAACCACGGGCAAGTGGGCAGGCATTACTTCAGCCATAACCAGATCGGCAGCGTCACTGCACTCTTTCCGAAGCGCTTGAACAATTGGTACGGCCTACCGGCGCAGGGGGTTGCCGTGGACGAGTGGGCCGACGACAACTTCGATCACTCCGGCCTCGACTTCATCGGCGGCGGGAATCTCTGGGTCTACTCCGACCGCCGCCCGATCTCGGCTGCGGGCATGAGCACCTACGGAAAAGCGCCGCGATGGGGCGCGGCCTGGAAAGCGTTCATCAAGCAGAACGCCGACTCGTGGAACGTCTCGTACCTGCAGAAGACCACACTGCCCTATGAGGCCAACTATCTCGATCTCGATCCAACGGTGAAGGACCCGCTCGGCTTCCCTGTCTGCCGCATCACTGCCGACTACCAGGAGAACGAGCGCCGGGTCTCGACATTCATCCAGGACAAGATGGTCGAGTGGTACAAAGCCGCCGGCGCGACCGCAACCGAGAAGACCGGCATGGGCACCATGGGGCCGACGACGCACGCGTACGGCGGGACGCGGATGGGCGACAACCCCGAGACCAACGTCGTTGACAAATGGGGCTTCTCGCACGAGGCGCCGAACCTCGGTATCCTCGGCGCGTCGGTCATGGGCACGAGTGGCGCCCGCAACCCGACGCTGACGGCGCAGGCACTCGCCTGGCGGACTGCCGATCGTCTCGCGAAGAACTGGAAGAACATCGCAACGTAGAGGCGGGTCTTCAGGCCCGCATTCGCATAGACTGATCGCGTGATCAACTCGGTCGCCGTGCTGGGCGCAGGTGTGATGGGCGCTCAAATTGCCGCGCACTTCGCCAACGCCGGCGTCCCCTCGCTGCTGCTCGACGTCACATCCGACGCGGCGGAACAGGGACTCAAACGGGCGCGTGGCCTCAAACCGGATCCGTTCTTCACACCCGAGACGCACAAGCTCATCTCCACGGCGAGTTTCGACGAGGGCCTCGCGCGGCTGAAGGATGCCGACTGGATCCTCGAAGCCGTCGTCGAGAAGCTCGATGTCAAGCGCGAGCTGCTGGCACGAGTGGACGCGGCTCGACGTGCTGCCAGCATCGTCAGCTCGAACACGTCGGCGATTTCGATCGCCGCGATCGGTGAGGGCCGCAGCGACGACTTCCGCCGCCACTGGCTCGGCACCCACTTTTTCAATCCGCCGCGCTATTTACACCTGCTCGAGGTCATCCCCACGCCGGAGACCGATCCCGCGGTGCTCGAGAAGGTGATCGCGTTTGCCGATCGATCGCTCGGCAAGGGCGTGGTAGTCGCCAAGGATTCGCCGGGGTTCATCGGCAATCACCTGGCTCTGTACGGCGTCGCGCGAATGCTCGCCGCCCTCGAGAGCGGCGCCTACACCATTGAAGAAATTGACGAGATCACCGGGCCCGCGATCGGACGGCCGAAGAGCGCCACCTTCCGCACGCTCGATCTCGCCGGTCTCGATATCCTCGCGCACGTCATTCGCGATCTGAACCAGCGCCTGCCCGATGCCGACGCGCGCGCCACGTTTGCGGTGCCCGCGTTCGTCGAGCGGATGCTCGACAAGGGACTGGTCGGCGAGAAAGCCGGTCAGGGCTTCTACAAGCGTGTGAAGGGTTCCGGCGGCGAATCCGAGATTCTCACGCTCGATCGTGCCACGCTCGACTACGTGCCCAGGCAGTCGCCACGCCTGCCGGCGCTGGAATCGGCTCGCACGATCAACGACATCGGCGAGCGGATCAAAACGCTGTTCAACGGCAACGACCGCGTCGGCCAGTTCCTGCGTGAGACGCTCGCGCCAACGCTGGTCTATGCCGCGCAGGCGACGCCCGCCGTGGCTCATTCTCCCGACGACGTCGATCGGGTGATGCGGTGGGGATTCGGCTGGGATCTGGGGCCGTTTGAGATCGCGGACGCGATCGGCGTCGATCGCGTGATCGAGGTCGCTCGTCAGGTCAACCCGGAACTGCTCGAGCGGGGCGTCCCCGAGATCGGGGAGCAGCGCACGACGGCCCCTTCGTCAGAGCTGCAGATCCTCAAGAACGCGAAAGACCAATCGCGCATCGTTCAGAAAAATGCCGGCGCGAGCCTCGTGGACATCGGCGATGGCGTGCTGGCTATCGAGTTCCACTCCAAGATGAACGCGATCGGCGCCGACACGCTGCAAATGCTGCAGGCCGGCGTGCGCGAAGCGGAACGCAACTTCGCTGCGCTGGTGGTCGGCAACGACGCGCCGCACTTCTCGGCCGGCGCGAATCTGATGCTGCTGCTCCTCGAAGCGCAGGAGGAGAACTGGGACGACATCGACCTCATCATTCGGCAGTTCCAGCAGTCCACGATGGGACTGCGCTACTCAAAGGTCCCGGTCATCGTCGCACCGGCGGGTCTCGCGCTTGGCGGCGGTTGTGAGGTTTGTCTCCACGGCGACCGCGTGCAAGCGGCTGGCGAGACCTACATGGGTCTTGTCGAAGTCGGCGTCGGGCTCATTCCCGCAGGCGCCGGCACCAAGGAGATGGTCGCGCGCGCCGCCGAACAGATGCCGCCGGGCAGCAACGACTTTCTTCCGACGGTTCAACGCGCGTTCGAGCTGATCGGCTTCGCGAAGACGTCGGCAAGCGGCCCTGATGCACAGCGTCTGGGCTATCTGCGTCCGGTGGATGCCATCACAATGAATCGCGATCGGCTGATGACCGACGCCAAGGCGCGAGCGCTGCAACGCGTCCGGGATGGCTATCGGCCGCCGTCGCCGCGTTTGGCGATCCCGGTCGGCGGCAGCACAGTCGCGGCTGCATTGAAGCTTGGCGTGCACCTCGCCTGGCGCGGAGGGCGCATCAGCGATCACGATGCGCTGATTGGTCGCAAACTCGCCACGATCATGGCAGGCGGAGATGTCCCACATCCGACGACCGTGACCGAGCAGCGGCTGCTGGATCTCGAGCGAGAAGCGTTCCTCAGTCTCGTCGCCGAGCGCAAGACGCAGGAGCGGATTCAGTACACCTTGAAGACCGGGAAACCCCTTCGAAATTGACGTCCGGTCCACGAGAACCGGCACTACGGTTCAGAGAGTACGGCGTAGGGCCCGTCGTTTGGACGGGTCGTAACAATGAACATCATCGACATCGGTACCGGCAATCCCGTCGTGCTCATTCCCGGCATTCAGGGCCGATGGGAATGGATGCGACCGGCGGTGGACGCCCTGTCGAAGCACTGCCGTGTCATCACCTTCTCGCTTGCCGACGAGCCAACGAGCGGTGCGAGCTTCGATGCGTCGGCGGGCGTCTGGAGCTACGTGCAGCAGGTTGCCGACGTCCTCGATGCGACCAAGGTTCCCAAGGCCACTATCTGCGGCGTCTCGTATGGCGGGCTTATCGCGGCCGCGTTCACCGCACGGCACCCCGACAAGGTCTCAGCGCTGGTGCTCTCATCGGCGATTCCTCCGTCGTGGAAACCTGACGCGAGAGCTGAGTTCTTGATGCGCGCGCCGCTGCTGCTGTCGCCGCTCTTCTGCATCGGCTCGCTGCGCATGTGTCCGGAGATCTTCGCGGCGAGAGGAACGGTGCCGGGCGCCGCCTTCGCCGCACAGCACGCCGCGACCGTGTTCGCGAACATGTTCTCGCCGCGCTTGATGGCACGCCGTGCGCGCATGGTGACATTGCTCGATGTTGAGCGGCAGCTGGGCGGCGTGAAATGCCCGACGCTCGTCGTGACCGGTGAGCCATCGCTGGATCGCGTAGTGCCGGTCGCCTTGACGCGCGACTACCACCGCATCTGGCCACATGCGATCCAGGTGGTGCTGGAGCGAACAGGTCACCTCGGCCTGATCACCAGGCCCGACGAGTTTGCGCGCCTGGTCGCGTCGTTTGCGGATCAGAACGCGAATCGCACGTCAACCTGGCGAAGCGCGAGCGGCGGAATGGGCGCCGGCTGAATCAACGTACACCCGTTCACAATGCACTCCGTCCAGGGAGGAATGCGGCCGCTCTCGTAGTAGCGTTCGACGTACCGCCAATCAGTCCCAACGAAATCGCTGTACCACTGATCGAGACCGGTAACGCCGCGCTCGCGCATCAACTGCATACCGAAACGGGCCGCCTCGAACTCGTAGTGGTGCAGCACACGCATGAATCGCGAGCGGTCGGCGCTGTTCTGCAACTCGCCCACCTTGTCGGCCAGCGACGGCGCAACCCACTGCACGGAGTGTCCGAACAGATGCAGCAGCAGGAAGCACTGCATCTCAAAGCCAACGTCAGGGTCGACGGTGATGCGCAAGCCGTCGAAGATGCCGGTTCTCGGCGGTTCGAGGTCGCGATACTCGATGACGAAACCGTGCTTCACGATGCCCGACGAGATGCGGACCCACAGGTCAACCATGTCGGCACTCGGCAGTTCGCCAACCACCCGAGCACCGACAAGTTCATGACTGGGAATGGGTTTCATGCTGCCTCAGCGGAAAGGAACTTCCCGGCGCGCATTACGTCGATCTGGTTACTTACGGGCGCTGGTCAACGGCTCCGTTTAAGTAACCTTGAGCGACTCACACACCGAAGATACACTCCGAGACCTGACCTTCACGATTCGGCAACTCTCGGCCGGGCTCGCCATAACCTTCCTGGCATTGAGCCTGACGGCCTGCGACGGTTCTCGCCGCAACCGGCCCCCACAAAACGACGACGCATCCCCCGCACCATATCAGGCCGAGGTCGAAGAGAGCTTTGGCGCGGCCGTCGCCATTCTGATCGATACCTCCGGATCGATGAAAGAAGCCGCACCCGGCGATTCGCGTCCGAAAGCCATCGTCGCCCGCGAAGCGCTCGAAGCGATGTTCGACGCCACAGAATCCCTTATCGCGAAGCGTCCCGACTTTGCCGTCAAGGTTGGCATCTATAGCTTTTCGAGCGACGCCTCGACCGTGCTCCCGATGCAATCGTTCGATCGCGCCGCCATCCGCAACGCCCTCGCGCGCGTGCCACGCGCCGGCGGCGGCACGGCGATTGGAGAAGCAATGCTCGCCGCGCGGCCGGACCTGTATCGCGCCGGCGTCTTCCGAAAGTACCTGTTGGTCCTCACCGATGGCGAGAATACGGCTGGCCGAAGCCCGGACCAGGTGGCTCGTGAAATATTTCAGAAGAGCGAACAGGGTGTCGGAATATATTTCGTGGCGTTCGACACCAGCGCCGACCGATTCGCATTCCTCAAGCAGGTGCAGGGCGATGTCATCGGGGCCGGCAGCGGCGCGGAGCTCAGACGAGCGCTGGACGAAATCTATCGGGATCGCATCCTCGCCGAAGCCACGACGCTGGGCGAGCGAAATCCTGAGTCGCGGTAACGTCCGGCTGAAGCCGGACACTACGGCAAGACACGGTCGCTTCTCTCGAAGGAGACTCGCGTGATTGTTCAGAAATTCTGGTCGGCGTTCATGGCGCAGATAAACAAGATCGCCAACATCTTCTGGGAGGCCGATCCGATCGCCCAGATGCAATACGAGTACGACCGCGCGGTGGACGAGCTCAAGGAAGGACGCACGGGTCTCGAGCAGTATCGCGGCCTCGTTGAGCGCGTGAACCGTCAGGTCGCCGCGAACCGGTCGCACCTCCAGAAGCTCGAGGCGGAGACGAAGGCCTATCTGAAAGCCGGTGACCGCACGACTGCGGCCAAGTTCGCGCTGGAGCTGCAGAAGGCCAAGAGCGAGCTTGCCGCCAACGAGCAGCAGCTGCAGATGCATGAGACGGCGTACGGCAACAACTTGCGCAAGATCCAACACGCCAACAGCAAGCTGGTCGAACTGCGCCAGAAGATCCAGAAGTACGACGCCGAGCTCAAGATGAGCGCGGCCGAAGCCGAGATCGCCAAGCTCGCCGAGAGCTTCGATCTGAACCTGACCACCGACTTCGGACAGATCGAAGCGGTCATCCAGGAAAAGATCGACAAGAACCGCGGCAAGGTGCGCGTCGCCGCGGACCTCTCCTCGAAGGGCATTGCTGAAATCGATGCCGAAGAGAAGATGCAGGCAGTGCTTGCTGAAGAGGCGCTCACCAACTTCGAGGTGGAGCTCGGGCTCAAGTCGCCGGAGACGACGCGCATCGCGCCGGCGGCCAAAGACCTGGGACCGGCCGCCACCGACAAGGCGACCGAGAAACAGACCAACTGAGAGTGGCCCGTCCAAAACGACGGGCCCTACGCGCTGAATCACGAAGGAGATTCTGCAGATGGCGAACGGACAGCCACGTCCAGCGTTCTATGTCGCAGTCTTTGCAGTCGTCATTGGCCTCGTCGGCCTGGCGATCTGGCGCTACGGCGGCGGAAGCGGCGCCGGCACGGGCATCTTCTCGAGCGATGAGCTGAAAGAGGTCGCCGGAAAGGCGGAGAACCCCGACAGCTCGGGGATCACCACGGTCAAGGAATACAACTTCGTTCCGAGCGCCAAGCTGCCGGAAGTGAAGGGTATCTCCAGCTATACACCGATGAACAACCGCACAGTGCGGTTCGCCATCAACGTGTGGGCTGGCTGGGGCCCCATCATCTACGCGAACAACGGGTTCAAGCCGGGTAAGGCGTGGAAGACACCGTCCGGGAAGGACTTCAATGTCGAGCTCGTATTGATCGACGACCCAGTCGCGATGCGCGACGCGTTCGCGGCGGGCAACATCCACGTCGGCTGGGCCACGCTCGACATGGTGCCGCTCTTCCTCGAGGGGCTGCGCAAGGACACCCGCGTGATGCCTCGCATCTTTCAGCAGGTGGACTGGTCGAACGGCGGCGATGGCATCGTTGTCCGTGAAGCGATCAAGACGATGTCCGACCTGCGTGGAAAGACGGTGGTGCTCGCGCAGAATTCGCCGTCGCATTTCTTCCTGTTGAACGCACTGATCAACGCTGGTGTGCAGCCGGCGGAAGTGCAGTTCAAGTTCACGCAGGATGCGTTCCAGGCGGCCGCCGCGTTCAACGGCGATAAGAACCTCGCCGGCGTCGTCAGCTGGGCGCCCGACATCTATAACCTCGAGAAGGTCCGCGGCAACCGAATGATGGTGACGACCGCGACCGCGAACAAGCTGATCGCCGACGTGTGGTTCTCGCGCGCCGACTTCGCGAAGGACAACCCCGACATCATGGAGGGCCTGGTTCGCGGCATCCTCGATGCGATGCAGGACCTGAAAGCGCAGGAGAACAAACAGAAGGTCGCGAAGCTGATGGCCGCCGGCTACTCAATTCCCGAGAGCGACGCGCTCGGGATGCTCGGCGACGCGCATTCGACCAATTACGCGGAGAACCGTGAGTTCTTCCTGAACCAGAACAATCCGACGAACTTCGAGCGGACGTGGAATACCGCGTACTTCCTCTACAAGAAGATTGGCGTGGTCACGCAGCAGACGCCGTTCGATCAGGTCATGGACTTCTCCGTCCTTCAAAAGCTCGGAAGTGAAGCGAAGTATGCGAGCCAGAAGAACGAATACGACGTCCGCTTTGCGCCGACGAGCGCAGGAGCGGTGCAGGGTGAGAGCGACGAAATCCTCACCAAGACCGTGGTCATCCACTTCTTCCCCAACTCCTGGGATGTGAACAAGAAGATCACACGCTCGGTGGACGGCAAGGACGTCGAGGAACTCTACGACCCGAACGTCGGCTTCGTGGTCGAAGAAGTGGGCAAGCTCGCTGGCCAGTACGGCGCCGCGCGCATCGTCATCGAAGGCCACACCGACGGCTCGATGCGCAATCAGGCACCCAAAAGCGCGGTGCAGGAGCTCTCGCTGAACCGCGCCAACTCGGTGAAAGAAGCGATCGTCAAGAAGTTCTCGACGCTGCAGCCGAACCAGTTCTCCACCAACGGGCTTGGCTGGGACAAACCTGCCGATCCCGCCGATCCCGACAACAACGCGAAGAACCGTCGCGTCGAGATCAAGGTGTACCCGGCCGAAGCGCCTGCCGCCGCGAAGTAATGGGATTGTTCGAGCTCCGCGCCTCGCCACCCCGCACCGTGCGTTATCTGCTCGGTGCGGGTGGCCTGGCGCTGCTTCTCCTCGTGTGGTGGCTCGTGACCATCGGCCCGGTGGAGACGCGGCTCGTGTCACCGGTGGTGCTGCCGAGCCCCGGTGAGGTGTTCGGCAGCTTCGGCAGCCTGCTCAACGAGCGGGGACTCGTCCAGAGCATCGCCGCCACACTGAAGCGCGTGCTGCTTGGCTTCGGACTGGCGATTCTGGTAGGCGTCCCGTTCGGAATCGCGGCTGGTTCGTGGCGCGTCTTCGAGGCGACGGGCGCGCCGCTCGCGCTGTTCGGCCGCAACCTGCCAGTGGCGGCGTTGATTCCGCTGACCATTCTCTGGTTCGGAATCGACGAGGCGCAGAAGGTGATGTTCATCTTCATTGCCTGCGTGCCGTTCGTGTACTCGGATGCGGTTCGCGCGATCGCCAGCGTGCCCGATCGTTACGTCGAGACGGCGGAGACGCTCGGCGCGTCCAGGTGGCAGATCATGACGAAGGTCCTCGTCGCACTCGCGCTGCCCGACATCTATAACAGCCTCCGGCATCTCTTCGGCATGGCGTTCGGCTACATCATGCTCGCCGAGCTGATCAACGCGAGTTATGGACTGGGCTATCTCCTGATGACCAGCCAGCGCCGCGGCCTGTCCGAGCACATCATTCTGATCCTGATGGTGATCGGTCTGCTCGCCTTCGCGATCGATCGGCTGCTGTACTTTTTCCAACGCGGTCTCTTTCCTTATCGTCCGGCCGACGAATGACCGACGCGCTCCCGAACATCGTCGAATTCCGCAACGTCACGAAGCGGTTCGGCGATCTCACCGTGATTCGCAACGTCACCTTCACCGTACCCGACTTGCCAGGTACGGGGGAGTTCGTCACCATCCTCGGACCGTCGGGATGCGGAAAGTCCACGGTGCTTCGCCTCATCGCCGGTCTGCGGCCGCATTACCCGACGACGGAAGGCGTCGTGCACGTCGCAAATGCGCCAGTCGCCGGGCCTGGCGCCGATCGCGGGATGGTGTTCCAGGACTACACGTCATTCGACAATCGAACAGTCGAGGACAACGTCGCGTTTGGTCTCGAATGCCGTGGCATCGGCGCGAAGGAGCGGCGAGATCAGGCGCGGGCGTGGATCGAAAAGGTCGGACTCGACGTAAAACGCGACGCGCACAAATACCCGAGCCAGCTGTCGGGCGGCATGCGCCAGCGTGTGGCGATCGCACGCACGCTGATCCTCCGGCCGCGCATCATCCTGATGGATGAGCCCTTCGGCGCGCTCGATCCGTCCACCCGCCTCCACATGCAGGAGCTGCTCAACAAGCTGTGGAGAGAGGCCGAAGCCACGGTCTTCTTCGTGACGCATTCCATCGAGGAAGCGGTCTATCTCGGCGACCGTGTATACGTGTTCTCCTCGTCTCCGGGTACTATCCTGCGCGAGATTGCCGTGCCGAAATCCGACAGGCCACCCAAGGAGATGCAGCGCGAGAAGGCGTTTATCGAGCTGGTCGCCGACCTGCGCGATACGGTCGATACGCTCCAGTCGTCCACGCGCGCCGGCGATTGACGGCATGGCGAACATCATCCCTCCGCCGATCCCGTCCGATCGGTCCTCGAAGCCGCCGCAAGGGGCTGGACTCAAGGACTACCTGAAGGAGGCGTTCTTCTTCCGGTGGAACCTGCTGTTTTTTGTCGGGGGCCTCGCTGGCGCGGCCATCGCACCGCTGCCCGACATCACGTTTCCGTTGGTCTTCGCTGGCGAGCTCGCCTATCTGGCGGCTCTGACGTCGCTGCCACGCTTCCGCGCGGCGATCGATGCCAAGGCGCACGCGGCGCAGAAGACGACGCCGGACGTCGAGACCGCTGCGCCATCACTGGTCATCATGCTGGCCGGCTTGCCGGGCGATTTGCGACGACGGTTCGAGCAGCTCCACGCGCGCTGCGTTGAAATGCGGCACCTGGCCGTGGGCGTCCGCGGCGCCGCGGGACGCGACGCCGGATCGGCCGAAGAGATTCGCACGCCGGGCCTCGATCGGCTGTTGTGGCTGTTTCTGCGGCTGCTGATGTCGAAGAACGCGCTCGACCGTTTTCTCACGACCATGAGCAGTGAGGAGATCAGTTCGAGGCTCGAGCAAGTGAGGAAGGATCTGGCCAGCGCGCAAGGCGCGGGCGACGAACGCATCGTGCGCTCGCTGCAGGACAGCGTCGCGATGGCGGAATTGCGGCTTGACAACTACGAGCGCGCCAAGAAGAACGCACAGTTCGTCAGCATCGAGCTGGATCGGATGGAGAGCAAGATTCGGGCGCTGGCCGAGATGGCGGTCAACCGGCAAGACCCCGATCTGATCAGCAGTCAGGTGGACTCCGCCGCGGAGAGCATGCGGCAGACGGAAAAGGCGGTCAGCGAACTGCAACATCTCACTGGCCTTGCCGACGAACTGCAGGACCCGCCGCCGATTCTCGACGCGGATCTGCGACAGGTGCTGCGACATGATTCCTGATCACGTGACCGGAGCCGACATCACGAAGAGCGGCACTCCTGTCGGCACGCTTTCCGATCTGCCCTCGTCGTTCCCGGCGTGGGCGAAGCAGCTGGCTGAGCTCTACTTCTCAGGCACCACGTCGGCGTTCGTGCTCCATGGCAACACCTACGATTACGTCCGCAGCCCGCGCGGCGAGACGGAAGAGCACGTCGGTCTCGCCGAGTTCCTCGCCGAGCAACTGTTCGGCCGCTGGTCGCTGGTGCTGCACTACGACCTCGGACGGGGCCTGCGCGTCGCGGCTGGACGCGACGAGCAGCGGCTGAAAGACATGGTCACGCTCGCCAATCGCAAGGTGGGTGATCTCAGCTCGCTGTCGAAGGAACCGTCGGCCACCATTGCCCTGCTCGATCGATTCGTGCGGAATAATCTGATGGCGGCAGAGACCGACCGCTTGAGTATGGCGGTGATCGTCGATCAGGCGTCGTACGTGTTCCCGTCGGGCGATCCCGGCCGTCTCAGCGCTCAGGCGTCATCGCAGCTCGTGACGATGATCAACTGGGCGACGAGCCCGCATGTGAAGCGCCTCAATATGGCCTTCGTCCTGGTCGATGAAAAGCGCGCCGATCTCAGCGAGCGGCTGACCAGCAACCCGCATGTCGCGTCGATCGAAGTGCCACTGCCGGCTGAAGCCGAACGAGTTCGATTCATCAACGCCAGCGTCGATCCGGTCGCCCTCAAGGCGTTCTCGGATTACGACGCCACGCAACTGGCCGCGCTGACTGCCGGCATCTCGCTCACCGACCTGAACGTGATCGTGCAGTCGGCGCGCGAGGGCGGCCGCCGCCTCGATGCGAAGGTTTTCCGTGAGCTCAAGAAACTGCTGATTGAACGCCAGTGCCACGGACTGCTCGAGTTCATCGAACCGAAGTGGGGACTCGACACCGTCGTCGGGCACGAGGCGGCGAAGGAACGGCTGCGCGAGGATGCGGCGCTGCTCAAGCGCGGTTTACTCGACAGCATGCCGATGGGATATCTCATCTGCGGGCCGGTTGGCACGGGCAAATCGTTTCTGGCGCAGTGCGTCAGCGGCGAGATTGGCGCACCGTGCGTGATGCTGAAGAACTTCCGATCGAAGTACGTGGGCGAGACTGAGGGCAATCTCGAACGCGTGCTGTCGGTGCTTCGCGCGATGGGCCCGGTTGTCGTGATTGTCGATGAGGCGGATGTCGCGCTTGGCGGACGCGAGCAGGACGGCGACTCAGGCACGTCGAGCCGTGTCTTCGGAATGATCGCCTCGCAGATGGGCGACACCAGGTATCGCGGGCGCATCATCTGGATGCTGTTGACGGCCCGGCCGGACCTGCTGCCAATCGACTTGAAGCGTCAGGGCCGCGCCGAGGTCCACATCCCGCTCTTCTATCCGACCGACGAGGGCGAAATCCGCCAGATGTTCACGATTCTGGCCAGGAAGATGGGATCCAAGGTCGCCGCCGAGGACATCCCGTCGATTCCGCAACGGGGACATCTCTCGGGCGCCGACATCGAAGGCATGGTCGGCCGCGCGTGGCGCAAGTCGCTGCTCGCCGGCAATGACCGAATCACCAAGGACGCGCTTGGCGACGTGGTCTCGCAGTTCATGCCGTCAACGCAGGGCATGGAGCGTGAGCTGCAGGAAGTCGCCGCCATCATCGAGTGCACCGATCGGCAATTCCTTCCAGCGCCCATCCTCGAGCGCATGGACAAGGAAGGCGGACGCGCCAACTTCCAGACGCGCCTCACGGCGCTGAAGCAGACTTTGAGGGATCTCTAATAAATGGGGTCGAGAGTCATTTTCGGTGGGCGCTAACGAAAATGGCTCCCGACCCTTTTCAAGGACATGACCAATGGCGAAAACGAGCTGGTTCGACGAACACGCACAACATCCGACGCTGCACGAACGTGTCGAGAAGCTGGAGTCGTTCACTGCCGCAATGGCAGACGGCGTCGTCGAGAAGAAGGAACTCGAGGGTCAGGAGGAGCGGCTGACGGCGGCGATGAAGGCGCTGGAGCCCAAGCTGAGCGATGAGCTGCACGCGCAGGTCACCGGCGTGATGATTGAGCTCACGGCCTACAACATCATGCGGCTGCTGCACGAGTTGCAGACCGAGCGCGCCAGGGTGGCGTTCCAGTAAATCGTAGGGGCGGCTTTAGCCGGCCGGTCACTGACACTCGTGGGGGCCGCCGCGAGGCGGCCCGCGTCCAAACGGACAAGGGATCGCGTACGATCCGGAAAGACGGCCTTGTCCGAACTGCTACGAGAAATTCCCGGCCCAGCCGGGCCGCTCGAAATTCTGATGGATCTGCCCGCGGCAACACCGCGGGCCGCCATCATCTTCGCCCATCCGCTACCGACGCAGGGCGGCACGATGCACACCAAGGTCGTGTTTCAGTCGGCCAAGGCGCTGACACGCATCGGCTGCGCCGTGCTGCGCTTCAACTTCAGGGGCGTCGGGCGCAGCACCGGCACGTGGGACGAAGGACGCGGTGAGATGGGCGACTATCGCGCGGCGATAGATTTCATGGCCGCGCAGTACCCCGACGTCGAACTCTGGGCTGCGGGATTCTCCTTTGGCTCGTATATCGCCACGACGGTCGGGGCTGATGACGATCGGATCTGCGCGCTGGTCGCCGTCGCACCGCCCGTCGATCGCTACGAGTTCGCGTCCGTCAAGCTCTCGAGCAAGCCGAAATTCATCGTCCACGGGGAACGCGATGAGCTGATTTCGCTCAGGGCCGTGCGCGAGTTCTACGCACAGCTCCACGAGCCGAAAGAGCTCGTCATTATCGACCGCGCCAACCACCTCTTTGACGGCCAGGCCAGCGAGGTGGGCGACGCGCTCGAAGAATTGCTAGCAGACTATTCATGCAAGACGCTGTAGTCGTTGCGGCCACACGCACCGCCGTCGGCAAAGCACCGAACGGCACACTCAAAACCGTACGGCCGGACGAGATGGCGGCCGCCGTGATCGGCGAAGTGCTGCGTCGCGCGCCCGGCATCAACCCACACGACGTGGACGATGTGATCATGGGCTGCGCGATGCCGGAGGCCGAGCAGGGCCTGAACGTGGCGCGCATTGCGAGCTTGCGCGCCGGCGTGCCCGTGGACGCGTCTGCGGTGACGATGAACCGCTTTTGCGCGTCGGGACTGCAGGCGATCGCCTCTGGCGCCGAGCACATCATGTGCGGCTTCGCCGACGTCGTCGTTGCCGGCGGCACCGAGTCGATGAGCCTCGTGCCGATGGGCGGCAACAAGGTCTGCCCGAACCCGACGCTCGTGGACGAGTACCCGGATGTGTACCTGAGCACTGGGCTGGTCGCCGAGAATCACGCCCGTGATTACTCGATCTCTCGCGAGGAGCAGGACGCATTCGCGCTGCGCAGTCACCAGCGCGCCGTCGCGGCGATCGAGGCGGGACGATTCGCGGAAGAGATCACCCCGCTCACTTTCAAGGTGTCAGCGCCGCAGACAGCCCCACAGATCAGCAAGCCCGCTGGTGTGCGTGACATGACGTTCGCGCAGGACGAAGGCCCGCGGCGTGACACATCACCCGAGGCTCTTGCCAAACTGCGCCCGGCATTTCACGCGACCGGAACCGTCACGGCTGGTAATTCTTCGCAGACGAGCGACGGCGCTGCGGCCGTCGTGCTGATGTCCGCTGCTGCTGCGAGGGAACGTGGGCTCCAACCGCTGGCGCGTTTCGTTGCGTACGCGACGGCCGGTGTTGCACCGGAGCGCTTCGGCATCGGACCGGTTCCAGCTGTGCGGAAAGTGCTCGAACGCGCGGGGCTGACGCTCGATCAGATCGATCTCGTCGAGCTGAACGAGGCGTTCGCAGCCCAGGTCCTCGCCGTCTTGCGCGAGCTGCCGATCGATCCCGAACGCTTGAACGTCAACGGCGGAGCGATTGCGCTCGGCCATCCGCTGGGGTGTACCGGCGCAAAACTGACGACGTCGCTGCTCTATGAGATGCGCCGGCGAAACGCACGGTACGGCCTGGTAACGATGTGTGTCGGTGGCGGTATGGGCGCTGCCGGGATTTTTGAGCGGCTATGACGACTGCACCTCCTTCAACGTCCCTCTCGCGCAAAGGCGGCTCGTGGCTGCTCGACGAGACACCAGCGTCGGATGTCTTCACGCCGGAGAAGTTGTCCGAAGAGCATCGCCTGATGGCGAGGACCACGACGGAGTTCGTGGATAACGAGGTGTTACCAAACCTTGAACGCCTCGAGGATAAGGACTGGCAATTAGCGAGATCACTCGTTCGCCGCTGCGGTGAACTCGGGCTGCTCAGCATCGCCGTGCCCGAAGAGTATGGTGGCCTCGATCTCGACAAGGCGTCGTCGCTCGCGGTCGTCGAACGCATCGGACCATCCGCCTCGTTTGCGACGACGTTCGGTGGCCAGGCGAATCTGAGTATTCTGCCGCTGGTGCTGTTCGGCACGCCGGAGCAGAAGCAGAAGTATCTCCCGCCTCTGATGACCGGAGACCTGATCGGTGCGTATGCGCTGAGCGAATCGGGCTCTGGATCGGACGCCTTGGCGGCGAAGACGCGCGCGACGAAGCTTCCCGATGGAAGCTGGTCGCTCAGCGGGGAGAAGATGTGGATCAGCAACGGCGGCTTTGCCGACCTGTTCATCATCTTCGCGAAGGTTGACGGCGAGCATTTCACCGCGTTCATCGTCGAGCGCGCGTTTCCGGGTATCAGCTCCGGCAATGAAGAACACAAGATGGGCCTGCACGGCTCGTCCACGACGCCTATCCTCCTGCAGGAGGTGCGTGTGCCGGCCGGCAATGTGCTCGGCGAGATTGGCAAGGGTCACAAGGTTGCGCTGAACACGCTCAATTACGGCCGCTTCAGCCTTGGCGCGATGTGCAGCGGCGGATGCCGGGCGGCGATCGGCACGGCCGCGAAGTACGCAGCACAACGCCGGCAGTTCGGGCAGCCGATTGCCAGCTTCGGCGCAATCAAGCACAAACTCGGCGAAATGACGGCGCGCACCTATGCACTCGAGAGCCTGGTGTATCGAACTGCCGGACTCATCGATGCGGCGCTGGGGCCTGGACCGCACGACGGCGCGGCGATCGCCAGGGCGTTCGAGGAGTACGCCGTCGAGGCATCAATCGCCAAGGTCGCGGGCAGCGAAATCCTCGATTACGTGCTCGACGAGAACGTGCAGATTCACGGCGGCAACGGTTTCGTGAAGGACTACATGGCCGAGCGGTATTATCGGGACGCACGAGTCAATCGCATCTTCGAGGGTACGAACGAGATCAACCGCCTGCTGATTCCCGGCATGCTGATCCGCCGTGCACTCAAAGGCGAGCTGCCGCTGATTCCCGCCGCGAAACGTCTGCAGGACGAGGTGCTCTCGCCGTCGGTGGCCACCGCTGGCTTCGGAGAGCAGGGCGTCCTTGACGATGAGATGCGCATCGTCGCCGCGTTCAAGAAGGTGGCGTTGATGGTGCTCGGCACGGCGATGCAGACGTACGGCGAGAAGCTGACCGACGAGCAGGAAGTGGTCAGCTTCGCGGCCGACATCCTGATCGACACGTATGCGTCGGAGAGTGCGGTGCTGCGCGCACGCGAGGTCTCGTCTTCGCGCGAGGCCACTGCCGATCTGCACGTGCAGGCTGCGCGCGTGTTCGTGAACGATGCCGCACAGCGTGTCGAGGCGGCGGCCAAGAATGCGCTCGCAGCAATGGCTGAGGGCGACACACTCCGCACATTGCTGGCGGCTCTCCGCAGGCTTTTGAAAACCAGCCCGGCGAACACCGTCGTGATGCGTCGCGCGCTCGCCGACGCGGTGGTCGCGCGAGGCGGGTATATTGTTGGTTAGTGGTTGGTGGTAGTTGCCTTTGATGCGCACGGGACTCATCGTGATCGCGGCGTTGGCATGCGCGTGCTCGTCAGGCCCTGGCGCGCCGGATCGGGATTTTCTCCAGAAGGAGCAGGCCCGGCGCGAAGCACGCGATCAGCAGTTTCGCGTCGATAAAGATCCCATCCCCGAGAACAAGCGTAATGCGCTGCTTCCGCTTCGCTACTATCCGCCCGACCCGAGCTATAGCGTCGCGGCGGCGCTGCGCCTTGGTCAGGAGCGCCCCGTTGTGCTGATGCCCACCTCGACCGGCACCATTCGTCGCTATCAGCGCGTCGGCGTGCTGGAGTTCACGTTCAAAGGCGAGAACTTGAGCCTGGGTGCATTTGTCGAAGAGGGTGCGCGAGAGATCGACGGCCTGTTCGTCCCGTTCGTCGATGCCACGTCGGGCAAGGAGACCTATCCGGCCGGGCGCTATCTCGACATTCCTCCAACGACAACCGGCTTCTACGAGATCGATTTCAACAAGGCGTATAACCCGTACTGCGCGTACAACGCGACGTACGAGTGTCCGTACCCGCCGCCATCGAACCGATTGAAGGTCGAGATTCGAGCCGGCGAGAAGGCTCCGGGGGCATGAGCGGGACGTTGCAAGCGATCGTGTTCGACTTCGACGGTGTCATCGCCGACAGCGAACCGCTTCATCTCAAGGCCTTTCAGCAGGCGCTGGCGACCGAAGGCATCGAGCTTGCTCCCGTCGAGTACTACGCACGATATCTGGGTTACGACGATGTGGGTCTGTTCGAGGCGCTGGCCAAGGATCGTGGGCTCGCGATGAGCGGCGGGCACGTGTCCGCCCTGGTTGTCCGCAAGGGCGAACGGATGCAGCAGATGTTGCGCGCGGGCACCGTGCTGTTCCCCGGTGCCACCGAGTTCATCCGCGAAGCGGCGGCGGCGGTGCCCATCGCGATCGCATCGGGTGCCATGCGCCACGAGATCGACGAAGTGATCGACGCCGCCGGTGTGAGCGATCTGTTCGCCACCATCGTGGCGGCAGGCGACACACCGCAGAGCAAGCCCTCGCCGGCACCGTACCGGCTCGCGCTCGAGCGGCTTCGCGAGGCGAGCGGCCGCGCGATCGATCCACGACGCGCGGTCGCGATCGAGGATTCGAAGTGGGGCCTCGAGTCGGCGCAGGGCGCCGGTCTGCGTCTGGTCGGCGTAACCAACAGCTATCCGGCGCATGAGCTGACGGGCGCCGAGCTGGTTGTGGACAGTCTTACGGCGCTGACGCTGCCGGCACTGGATCGTTTGTGTGCAACTTAGGGCGACGCATACGTCGCCCCAACGAGTGGTGAAGAAAGACCTCGTTTCGGAGCTCGTCGCGGCGACCAACGCACCGGGCACCGGCCTTGCCGATGCCACGCTCATCATCGCGCGCATCGAGTACCCGCGTCTCGACCCGGAGCCGTATCTCGCCAAGCTCGATTCGATGGGCGAAGCGGCGCGGCGCGCCATCGTTGAGGACGCGGCGACGACAGGCGACGCCTCAACGTCGGCCGGCATTCGCGCGCTCAATTCGTATCTCTTCGACACGTTGCACTTTGTCGGCAACCGCGACAAGTACGAGGACCCGCGCAACAGCTGCCTCAACGAGGTGCTGGATCGACGCACCGGCATCCCGATCACCCTGTCGGTGGTCTATATGGAAGTGGCGCGGCGAGCCGGGCTACAAGTGGACGGTATCAATTTCCCCGGGCATTTTCTGGTGCGCTGCCCCGAGACACAGAACTCGCCGTTCCTGATCATCGACCCCTTCCACGCCGGCGCGCTGCTCTCCGAGCACAAGTGCCGGCTGCTGTTGCAGAAGCACGTGGGCAGCGACGTCGCCTTCAGCAAATCACTGCTCGCACCGGCAACACGAATGCAGATCATCGCCCGGATGCTGCTCAACCTGAAACGCATCTACGTGCATATGCGCTCGTTCCCACAGGCGCGCGACGTTACCGAACTGCTGCTCGCGATCACGCCGTCGGCGTTGAGTGAGCTGCGCGATCGCGGCCTGCTCGCCTATCACCTCAACGATGTCACCGCGGCGCTGCGCGACCTGCAAGCCTACCTGCGCCTCACCAGCATGAGCGAGATGGACAAGGACGCGCGCGACGAGCACCAGCAGATCTGGGAACACGTCAAGACACTTCGCCGCCGCGTCGCCGCGCTGAACTAGACAGACGTAGTATCGGGCTTCAGCCGGACGTTTATAAACGCGCATTCACTTGTCGATTGACACAATAGTAAATGCCCGTTTACTATCGGCGGCCGTGAGCCCCCGCCCGCGCACAATCGCCGACGAGAAGATCATCGCAGCTGCGGCCAAGGTCATCGGACGAGTCGGGCCGGGCAACCTGACGCTCGCCGACGTCGGCAAAGAAGCCGGCCTGTCGGCCGCCACACTCGTGCAGCGATTTGGCTCCAAGCGCGGGCTGCTACTCGCCATGGCCACCTCGGCCGCGGGCTCAATGGACGCCTGCTTCGACATGGTCCGCGCCGCGCATCCCTCGCCGCTCGCCGCGCTGGTCGCCGCTGCCACCGACATCACCCGGTATTTCGACACTCCGGCAGAAGTGGCCAACCATCTGGCCTTCCTCCAGATGGATCTCTCCGATCCCGACTTTCATCGTCTGATGGTGATCAGCTCGAAGAAGACGCTCGAAGGGTATCGCCGGCTGCTGCGTGAAGCCGCGGACGCCGGGGAGCTCGTCGAGTGCGATACGCAGCGACTGGCAAGGGCGATCACCGCAGTGTGCGGCGGCTCGTTGATTCAGTGGGCGGTGTTCAGGCAGGGAACCGCTGTCGCCTGGGTACGAGGGGACGTCGATGCCGTCCTCGAACCCTATCGCGCCAACTCACCGCGTTCGGCGCGAACCACGCGCCGCGTTGCGCGCAAAGCGTCGCGGCAGAAACGAAGCTGAGGATAGTTACGATGGCAAAGCGAACGCCGACTCAGAAACCTCTCGCCGGCCGGGTGGCCGTGGTCGCGGGCGCGACCCGCGGCGCGGGACGCGGCATCGCCCGCGCGCTCGGCGAGGCTGGCGCGATCGTCTACTGCACGGGGCGCAGCGTGACGGGCAACCCGTCGCCATACAAGCGTCCGGAGACGATCGACGAGACCGCCGAGATGATCGGCGCAGCCGGCGGCACGGCGATACCGGTCCGCGTCGATCACAGCAACGAACGAGAAGTCGAAGCGCTGTTCACGCAGGTCGATCGCGAACACGGCCGTCTCGACATCCTCGTGAACAGCGTCGCCGGCGAGGACCCCTTAGCCGGAGCGTATGGATGGTTCTGGGATGCCGATCTGACCAACGCCAGCAAAGCGCTCGAGAACTCGCTCCTCTCCCATGTGATCACGAGCAAGCATGGGTCAAAGCTGATGATGCGTGCCCGCAGCGGCCTCATCGTCGAGGTCACCGAAGGCGACGCGCTCGGTGCGGGCGGCAACCCGGTGAAACAGATCGTCAAGCTGGCGCTCAAAGGTCTCGCATTGTCGATGGCCGCTGAACTGCATCCACATGGTGTGGCCGTGGTGTCGATCACGCCAGGGTTTCTCAGGTCCGAATCCATGTTGGAAGGCTTCGGCGTCACCGAAAAGAACTGGCGCGACGGCGGGAAGAAAGACAAAAACTTCCTGGAATCGGAGTCGCCGCTCTACGTCGGCCGCGCGGTGGCCGCGCTCGCCGGCGATCCAAAGACTATGACGCGCACCGGCCAGTTGTTCAGTTCGTGGGAGCTGGCGCGCGCATACAAATTCACCGACTACGATGGCAGACGACCTGACTGGGGCAGGCTCAAGATCGACTTCTCGGGAATGCCACCCGATTTCCTCATCTACTTTCGCATCGGTGGTCGGCTGACACTGGAATGGCTGGAGAGGGTGACAGCACGGACGAGGAGCTTCGGGAAGCAGCTGCCGAAGGAGGGTCGTCCGGGACAGCCGCGTCCGCGCAAAGCGGGTCCAACCGCCTCCGCCAAGGCTACGGCGGTCCGCCGAACCGTCTCGCGAAGACCGAAACCCAGGACGCGCGCTACGGCTGCCAAGAAGGGTACTGGGAGACGTTAGCGTAGGATCAGCAGCGGCATGGTCTCGCGACGTGATCTTTTGAAGGGCACCATCGCAGGGGTGGCTGCATACGTTGGCCGCAACGCGTTCGCGGGAAGTGCTCTCGACGCCGCACAGCGTGGCGCGTCTCCCGCAGACCTGCTGCTCACCAACGGCCGCTTCGTCGATGGCCGTGGGCTGGTGGGGTCGGCACTCTCGGTGAAGAACGGGCGGATCGCCGGCGTCGGTGACGCCCGATCGCTTGGCCCCGCGACGCGCACCATCGACCTCGCGGGACGCACCGTGGTTCCCGGCTTGTTCGACGCACACGTGCACTACACACGCGCCGGCGTGAACCCCGGCTACGAAGCGCGACGTATCGAACGAGCGTTCTCGATCGCGGAGCTGCAGGAGACGATCGCAACGCGTGCCGCGTCCGTCCCTCCCGGCGCCTTCATCACCTGCATTGGCGGCTGGAATCACACACAGCTGGCAGAGAATCGCCGGCCGACGAAGGCGGACCTCGATGCCGCCGCTCCGAAACATGGCGTCTACATTTCGGGCACGGGCGGAGGCACCGGCGCGATCACGAACAGCGTCGGCAGCGCGTTCCTCACCGCGAAAGGTGTGATGGTGGATGACTCGACCGGTCTCGTCACATCGGCACAGGCCGCCGTCGCCGCGCTGCAGGCGGTCCAGACTGCTGAGGACAGGCTCCGCGGCACTGCCGATCTGAATGCGCACGCGAACAGCCTCGGCCTGACCGGTGTGATCAATGCCGGCAACTTTCCCGATCAGGAACTCGCGCTCGCGCTGTGGCGCGAGGACAAGCTCACGATACGGATGCGCCCGGCGTTTCCTGCCGATTCACCGCAGGAGGTCGAAGCGCGTGTTCTCAACAACTTCAATCAGGCGGGCAAAGCTGTCGGCGACGACCTGTTCCGGCCGGCGGGATTCGGCGAGCGTATCGGCGGCAACGACACGATGTCGCCGCAATTCGAGCCGACGGCCCGGATGATCGCGAAGCATGGCTGGCTGCTACAGCAGCATTCGATCACGCCCAAGGAGAACGATTTCCATCTCGACGCCTTTCGCTCGATCGCACGCGAGCATCCGATCGACCGGCTGCGATGGTCCATCATCCATCTGCAGAGCATCGACGAACCGCGATTGAAGGCGCTCAAAGAACTTGGCTGCGGCGCCAGCGCCCAGACCTGGACGTACTTGGGGACGGGCGGCGGACCGCCGTTCAGGCGAATCGTGGAATCAGGAATCCACGCCGGCGTCGGCACGGATTCGACCAACGTCTCGGCGCTCGATCCGTGGATCTCGCTCTTCTACATGACGACAGGGCGCAACGTCGCCGGCATGTTGACGAACGACGGGCAGCAGGTGTCGCGCGTCGACGCGCTGCGCCTGTATACAGAGGGCGCAGCGTGGTTTTCCTTCGACGACCATCACCTCGGGTCGTTCATCGCCGGTAAGTACGCGGACCTCGCCGTCCTCAGCCACGACTATCTGACTGTGCCCGAGCAGACGATTCGACGGATCGAATCCGTGATGACGATGGTCGGCGGCAAGGTCGTGCACGCGGGGCAGCCCTTCATCGGGCTTGCGTGATCACTCAAGCGTCGTCAGCCGGGTCCAAAGAACAGGAACCGGCCTACGGCAGTGAGAACACGCGCTCTGCGTTTGTCTGAAAGAGCTTCTTCTTGTCCTCATCGCTAATCGGCACATCGCCAGTCGCGTCCACTTCGTACAGCTCGAACTGATAGGGATAGTCCATCGCGTACATCACGCGATCGACGCCGAGCACTGACTGCGCGAATGTAATCGCCGGCGCCCACGCGATGCCGCTTGTCGTGATGAATATGTTCTCCTTCATGTAGTCGCTGATTTGCTTCGCCAAGGATGGTGCCCCGGTTCGAATCGCCGGACGTGCGGTCTTGTTCATGTAGTCGAGCCGATACAGCCAGAAGGGAAGCGCTTCGCCGAGGTGGCCGACGATCAAGCGCAGACGTGGAAACCGATCCAGCGCGCCGCTGCGAATGATGGCGAGCACGTGCAGGCCGGTCTCGGCGCCGAAGCCCCACAGCGCGCCCTCCAGTCCGCGCTCGACGTAGGGGCCGATCATCGCCGGCGGCGGCGCCTGCGGGTGAATGTAGATCGGCACGTTCAGCGCTTCGGCGGCTTCGAAGATCTCCCAGAACTTCGGATCGTCCAGCATCTCGCCGCGCGTGTGCGAGTTGATGATCACGCCCTTGAGCCCGAGCCGGCGCACGGCGCGATCGATCTCGCGGACCGCCGACGATGGGTCCTGCGGCGCGACGGCGGCGAGCCCGGCGAAGCGAGCCGGATAGCGACCGATCGCTTCGGCCAGCTGATCGTTCGTCTCGACCGCGACTGAGGTCGCCGTTGGCGCATCGAACACCTGCACACCAGGTGATGTCAGCGAGAGGATCTGGACATCGATGCCCGACGCGTCCATATCCGCAATCCGCCGCTCTCCGATGTCGCCAAGCCGCTCGACCAGTTGGCCGCGCGAGCCCAGTCGATTCCACAGCGCCACGAACCCGGGATCGTCGATCGACTTCTTCGCCGCCATGGTTCGGTAGGTCTCCAGGAGGCTGGGCGGCGCCCAGGCCTCCTCCGTCGCGATTCGTTTGTATGGCACCTGCCGTGGCGTCACTCGTTGCTCCCGTTGTGGTGTCCGGCTTCCGCCGGACCCGACAAATGAAACCGCATGAAGCGGATGATCTCCCGGATGATCTCCCGAGTTGCCTCGCTGTCGTCAAACAAATCGAAGGCGTGCGGAGCGCCGGCATGATTGACCAGTCTCAGCGGCAGGTCCCTGCGTAGCGCACCGCCAATGAAGCTGTCGAGCGACTCGTTGACGCCGAATTGATCACGACCGGCCCTGACCACGAGCATCGGCACGTCCCGTCGGACGTCGTCCATCGACCTTCCCGCGCAGGGATTGGCGAACCCGTAGCTTTTCTGCATGTCGGCGACCGAGGTAAACCCGTTCAAGTCGAGCATGTAGCCGGAGACGAGCACCGCGCAGCTGACCGCACGCCGTTCCGCCTGCACGAGGAGTGACAACGCCAGAGGGACGTGGCCTGACGTCGCGAAGACACCCAGGCGGCTCCCATCAATGCCAAGGCTTGTCGCGTGATCGCGAAGATGCTGGAGGATCGCCTCCAGGTCGGCCACTGGTTGCCGATTCGAATAGAGGATCGCAATGACCCCCGACGCCGCGATCAGCTGCGCCCAGGACACGGGATGACCCATCTCCTTGAAGGTCCGGCCGAACACGTTGGGCGTAGCGGCGTCCGAGTAGCCATGGATGAACAACACGGCGGGGAGCGGACTTTCTGCCGCACCTGGGGGGTAGTACACATCGAAGCAGAGTGATCCGGATTCCGTCGTGCGATACGGCACATCGCGGCGCACCGTGACCGCCTCGACGCCCGGAACCGAATACACGACCGTCAGCTTTGCCAGGTCGGATGGCGCCATCTCTTCCTGTTTCATTGTTCACTCCTGTCGGACTGACGTACAGCGCTCCGCCGTCTCGCCGTAGCCTTGGCGAAGGCGGACCGAAAACACAAACGCCGTCGGGGCGATTGCCGCGACGGCGCTTCCTTGTGTTGGGTTGTGTTGACTCTAGCCGGTCGGACGGGGGGCCTGCAAGCGCATTTTGCGGAATGTCAGCGGAGTTTCAGTTTTTTCGCCGAGCGCCGTCGCAGCGTCTTCAATTCGATCGGCGGCTCCCCAGGATGCTCCGACACCGCCTCGAGGAACGCACGGCCGCAGTCCTCGAGCGTCGCGCACGAGCACGCGCTCATTCTGGTGAGCACGTGCTTCGTGATCATCAGGCGCTTCAGCTCGGCATCGAGCTCGTGCTGTTTCGTCTGGGCGACAGTCTTCCAACGAGCCGCAGGCTTTCTTTCGTCAGCGCCCGACAAGGTCGAGCGAATCTCGTCGAGATGAAAGCCGGCGGTCTTCGCCAGCTCGATGATGGCGAGCCGCTCGAGTACCGATTGTTCGTACACGCGCTTGCCGCCGATGCGCGACGCCTTCGGCAGCAGCCCGCGGAATTCGTAGTAGCGGATCGCCGACACACGCAGTCCCGTTTGTGCCGCGACCTGTCCGATGGTGAACATTCGAGCCGCCCGCTTGACCTCAACTCGACTTCAACCAGTAGCCTGCGTCATGCAAACGCAGCCGATCACAATGCCGGGCATCGTACGTTTCGCCGTCTGGCTCACCTTCTTCAACACCTGGGTGCTGTTCGAAGAAACCGTGGTCGATCGCTACGGCCTCTGGGAGTATATGCCCTACTACCGCGTCGGCCGGCTGTGCTCCTGGGACATCGGCGCAATGGTGCTGCTCGGCGTCGTGGTGTGCCGCTTCCTGCGATCGCGAGTCAAAAGAACTTGACGCCGAGAATCGCGCCGACCACGGCACCGATCGGCGCGCCGATCAGAAAGCCCTTGAAACCGGGATCGTCGCAACCGCCACAGTCACCGTCAATCGCGGCGCCGATGTAGGCGCCAGCGAAGAACCCGCCGACACCGCCGATCGCACCGCCGGCGATCTTACGGCCGATGGATCGCTCACGATCCTGTGGTGCCTGTGCCGCCATGGCTGGCGCCCGCGCCGGCGCGATCCTGTTGAAGTCCACGCTGGCAATCGACTGTCGAATAGGCTGTTCGATCCTCAGCTCGCGAAGAGCCTGCGCACCCGAGTGGTTGGCGAAGAAGAGCAACAGAACAACAACGGCCGTGGCGATTCGCATCGTAGTCACCTCGACAGGCAGCTGGCGGTATTCATGCCTCTATTCGTGAATGTGCATGATCGGCGCCGAACGGCTCATCCAGCCGTGTGATGGGTGCGATGGCACCTTATTGCGGCCGGTCCGAAAGGACCGGCCCTACTGACCAGGCACCGGCCCTACTCGATCGCGGCAATCTCCTGGTAGAGATACGCGGACGCAATGATGCCGTTATGGAAGTTGCCGAGGTCAAGCCGCTCGTCCGGCGCGTGCGCGTTCTCGTCCGGCAGCCCAACGCCGAACAGGACGCTCGGGAGGCCGAGCTCTTCCTGGAAGGTCGAGACCACCGGAATGGATCCGCCTTCTCGGTTGAACACCGGCGGTTTGCCAAAACCCTGCTCGATGGCACGGCCAGCGGCACGAACGTATTTGTTGTCGAACTCCGTCATCCACGGTTTGCCGCCGTGCATGCGCGTGACCTTGAGTTCCACAGTCTTTGGTGCGACTTTCTGCAGGTAGGCCTCGAACAAATCACCGATCTTCTTTGGATCCTGATCGGGCACGAGGCGCATGCTCACCTTGGCCATCGCCGTCGCCGGCAGTACCGTCTTGGCGCCCTCACCAGTGAATCCCGACAGCAGCCCGTTCACTTCGAACGTCGGCCGGGCCCATACGCGCTCGAGCGTCGAATAACCGCTCTCGCCGAACAACTTCGGCGCACCAAGTTCCTTGCGGTACTTCGTCTCGTTGAACGGCAGCTTTTTCCACTCCGCGCGCTCGGCGTCACTGAGCGCCCGGACATCGTCATAGAAGCCCGGAATCTTGATACGTCCGCCGCGATCCTTCATCTGCGCCAGCACATTGGCCAGCACGAACGCCGGATTCGCCACAGCCCCACCGAACGATCCTGAGTGGAGATCGCTCTTCGTCCCCCGCAGATCGATCTGGAAGTAGGTCAGCCCGCGGAGACCGTAGCAGATGGACGGAATGCCGCGGTCGAACATCGGCGAGTCCGAGATGACGACGACGTCTGCGGCGAGCTCCTGCTTGTGCGAGCGGACGAAATCGTCAAGGTTTATACTGCCGACTTCTTCCTCGCCTTCGATAAAGAACTTGATGTTGAGCGGCAGGCTGCCGGTCTGCTTCAGATGCGCCTCGACGGCCTTGATGTGCATGAACACCTGGCCCTTGTCGTCGGCCGAGCCGCGCGCGTAGATCTCCCCGTCCCGGACGGTCGCTTCAAACGGCGGGCTGGTCCACAGCTCCACAGGATCGACCGGCTGCACGTCGTAGTGACCGTAGAAGAGAATCGTCGGCTTGCCCGGCGCATTCAGCCAGTCGCCGTAGACGACCGGGTTGCCTGGCGTCTCGATCAGGCGCACGTTCTGCAGGCCTGCCGTCTTCAATGCCTCGCCGGTCCATTCCGCGGCACGGCGCACGTCAGCGGCGTGCTGTGGAAGCGCACTGATGCTCGGAATTGCCAGGTACTGCTTGAGCTCGTCAACGTATCTGTCACGGTTGACGTTGATGAAATCGACGACCTGATTCATGGCTCAATGATATGCCACGCGTCTCCGGACCGGCGCGCGCGGCCCTCGTGTTCGAGCTTCAGCAGATGCGCCAGTACGCTCTCGCGCGCCATCGGCACCAGCGTGTCTGTGAGGCCGCGATACATCCGAATAACCATCGCATCCGGCGAGCTTTCACCGCCGCGTAGCAACGAGAGAATCTGCTCTTCGCGTTCGCGACGGTGCTCGAGGTAGCCGCGCAGCACCCGATCCGGATCGTCGATCACCGGACCGTGGGCCGGCAACAATTGCACGGGCCCCAGTGCGATTACGCGCTCGAGCGACGCCAGATACGCCAGTAAGTCGCCCTGCAGATTCGGCGGGATGTAGATCGTCGTGCCCTTCTGCGCCAAATCCCCACAGAACATGGTCTTCGATTCGGCATGCCAGAGGCACAGGTGGTCAGGCGCGTGACCCGGCGTGTGGATCGCGGTAAGCGTGTCGTCGCCGGCGGGCACGACGCTGCCGTCACCGAGTGGCTCCCACGGCGCTGGCCATCGGCCATCACGTTCCGGCCACGGCATCTTTAGAAAGCGAACCGCGGGGAATCGGGCAGCGAGCGCGGTGACACCCGACGCGTGGTCCGTATGGCCGTGCGTCACGATGACGTGCGACAGCGCTGCGCCATCGAGCGCCTGTTCGACTGCCGCGAGATGCCGCGGCTCTCCTGTCCCGGCGTCGATAAGTGTCGTCACACGCCCGCGGATCAGCCACGTCCAGTTGCCTTCGCCGGTGTACGGACCTGGATTGAACGCGTGAATCGGAATCGGCTTCACAAGCGAATCAACCTGACATGCAGCGCGAACGACATCAAGAAGTAGTACGCGGGGTAGGCGAACGACACCCAAAAGGCGAGATCCGACACAGCCGGGTACTGCCACAGCATCAGCAGCATCAGCCCGGCCCAGATCGCGCCGGCGACGTTGGTGATCACACTCCATGCCGGCGTTCGCGACGGGTAGACGTAGCGGATCGGCACGAACACCAGCACCGCAAACACCGTCAGGATCGCCGCGTTCACTTCCGATGGCCATCGCGCCAGCAGCAGGTAGAACGTCACCACGTTCCAGTACGACGGGAAACCGGTGAAGAAGTGATCCGACGTTTTCGCATCGGTGCGATTGAACCCGTACGCACTCGAGAGCAGCATCGCAGCGACCACCGTCAGCACCCACGCATTCGGCACCAGCGCTCCACGCCAGACGAACAGCGCCGGCACGAACACATACGTCAGGTAATCGGTGACGTCGTCCAGCTTGGCGCCGTCGAACCATGGGATCCGCTCGCGCACGCGCAGCCGGCGTGCGAGCAGACCGTCGGTCGCGTCAATGAGAATTTGAACCCAGAGCCAGAAGAAGCCGGTGCGGTAATCGAACTCGATGAACGCGCGCGCGGCGAGGAAGGCGAAGACGATGCCGCTGGCGGTGTACAGATGAACAAGCCAGGCAGTAAACGCCATCGTTGATTAGTGATTTCGATTGTTGATTCCTTGATGATTG
>Ga0126304_10000004_pt1 | contig 47895 bp, 40 predicted proteins | sample Plot25_FD_92538 | JGI IMG/M metagenome (GOLD analysis project Ga0126304, IMG submission 92538) | Serpentine soil microbial communities from UC McLaughlin Reserve, CA, USA - Plot25 | ecosystem: Environmental > Terrestrial > Soil > Grasslands | place: USA: UC McLaughlin Reserve, Lake County... | reverse complement strand
GGCGATCGTCATCGGCCACGCGACGCGCGCGACGCTGAGCTTCGTGAGGTTCAAGCAAGGTAAGTGGCGTTCCATCGCGGTCGACATCGAACCCGCACGACCCTAAGCTGCAGTCATACCGCCTGGCGGCCGCGCCTCCACATGCCGGGAAATCGACCTCCCCTGGTGCCCTCACGAACCCCTCGCGTCTAGCGGGTGACTCGCAACGACATCCGCTCCGCGGCTCAAAACGCCTGCGCTGACTCGATGACACCAGAACGCGTTGACGGAAGACGCGCGGATGAATCGTTGCGGCCGATTTCCTGCTTCACGGCCTGCTCGGCATGGTCGCGCGCGTCCGCCAGGCGGTATGCCTGCAGCTATCAGGAGCGTCCCCTCGAAGTCACTTGTGTTGCTGTAGCGAATCCCTGTGGAGGTCAGGCCGACTCGATCGCCTGACCGCGCGAGAAGGCGGTGGGTGTCAGCGAGGTTGAGGGCGTACGCAAGCGCGCCGGACCCGAGCGGCCAGTGGCCGACGCCGCCGTCGCAGCGCGTGTCCGGCCACCGGAACCGGGATTCGCGGAAGCAATACAACTGACGTCCTTCATGCCGCTCGTCGTCGACGGACCAACACACTGCCGGCTAGAAGCAAGAACATCGTCGAGAGCGCCATGTCGCATGCGCTCGCTGCGGACGCCGCTTGAGCCCGGACGTCATCTCTGGCGAGTCGCTGAATCGCCGCTGCCCGCAACGGATGCAACACACCGGTACCGAACGAGAGTGCGACGGTCACCGCAACGAGCGCTGCAGGGAACGTCAACGCGACAGCCACCAACAGCGCTCCGATCGGTGCCGCCGTCAGTTGCATTCGCGCACCGATTGCCGGCAAGCGTGTCGCGAGCACGGAGCCGGCTGCACTCGCCAGGGTGATTACCGCAACGAGGACCGTCACGGCGACGGGGCCTCGATCGCCTGTTGTCTGCAGCAGGAAGGCGCCGGTGGATCCTGCCGCGTCCAGGAACGCCAGCGGGAAGATCACGAGAGCGACCATTTTCCACGGTACTTTCGCGGGTGACGATGACGCGCCTTGCTCTGCCTGGTCCACACACGATGGCGGCTCGATCGTCGCCACGGCGACAAGCGCCCCGAACGCGCATAGCGTGGTCTCAGCGAGCCAGCCGGCGGCGAAGCCCCACGTGCTGACGACCGCTCCGCCTGCGACGGTCAGAGCCGCGAGCACGACGACCTGCACGGCGCGCGAGCGCGCTTCGATACGCTGGAACTCAGACTCCCTGTCGAGAGCAATGCAGGTGCGGTAGAGCAGCGAGTGATCGGCGCCCGAACGGAACGCGTCGGCAAGCGCGACGAGCAGGCATGCGCCGATCAGGCCTGGAACGCCGTCGGCGAGCCAGCAGCAAGTCATGCCGGCGACTTGCAGGATCGATCCCAGGATGAGACTGCGTCGGCTGCCGAATCGATCGGCAAACCATCCGGTCGGTACCTCGAGCGCCATAAGCGCGAGGTCTCCAGCGGCCATCGTCGCGGCGACGAGCGCAGGCGACATCCCCTTCTCCTGCGTCCACCACAGGAGATAAAGGCCGTCCATGACGCCTTCGATCGTGGCGATCTGGTACGGCAGGTACAGCCAGATGTTTCGTTGGTAGCGGGATCAGTTATTAGGAGAGCGTGGCATGGGTCTAGCGTATCAAAAGCGAGCCCCGAAGAACTCGTCGGCGTCGCGATACTGGAACCCCAATCGTCTCGCGAAGCCGGGGTCCTGCGGTCCGGAGCCGACGTAGATGCATTGCGATGGATCGAGTCGATGCCGCTGAATGAAGACGACGCCCAACCCGGGCAGCGGCTTACGGCACCAGCACTTCGGTGGACCAGCGCTGTGAGGACAGTAGAGCACCTCGAACGAAACGCCGAGCTGTTTCTGAACGCTGGCGAATCCAGCATCGACCTGGTCAGCGCTCACTATCTTGTCCGCGATCTGCGGGCACCATGCGAGGCCAAGCAGCAGCCAGCCCTCGTCATGATATCGGCGAAGAATTGGTCCCCGTTCGACGAGTGAGTCGTCGCACCAGACGATCAACGCTTTGTGGGTGAACTCCGGGACTGGCTTTCGCTCGAATGAAACGACGTCGATTCGTGAGAATCCTTCAGCGGGATCAGGTGGCTCGAGCTCACGCTGATGGCGGAACTGCACGGAGGGTGCGAATGCGCTGATGTCGCGCTTGACCGTCTGCTTCATCTCCTCCGGTCCGAGTAGACGTCCGTGGTTGGCGATCATTCGCGATACCGCGTTCACCTGCGCGTCCTCGACGCTGGTGGAAAGCCAGACGCAGCGTACGCGTAGGCCCAACGCGCTGGCAGCCTGTATGACACGCGCTCGCGAGGCTCGGGACATGTAGGTGTTGTCGAGGACGATTTGCGAATGGCCGTATTCGACGAGCCGCAGGAAATCGGGCAGCAAGCCTCGAAGCGATCCGCCGGCATCGTCTCGATTCAGCCGCGCGTATCCCTCGTCCACGAACGCTCCTGCCGCGGTGCTTTTGCCGGCGCCGGGCAGTCCCATGATGAGCACCACCTCGCCATCTCGCGCTTGCGCGGGCGAGTCTGAAGATCCGCCTCTACGGCGCCCGATGCGATCTCGTTCTTCCGTGCTCAACCGAATCGTGTGTGCGCGAACGATCGACTCTACGGTCGCGAGCTTGGTGGGTCCGGGAATTGAAACCACGTGAGGGGACAAGGCATTGAGCCACGCCAACGCGATCTCTGCAGCGGTCGCGCCGTGACGCTCGGCCAATTCTCTCAGCGCCGGCTCATGCCGTAGCTGACGCACGCGGCGTGACCCGCCGAGCGGCCGATACGCGACGAGCTGAATGCCATGAATGAGACAGTAATCGACCACGCCGTTCAGCAGATTCTCGTCGAGCGATACGCTCACCTCGACCTGCACCGCCGAGACCTCAGCGATGCCGCACGCCTCCTCAATCTGCCCGACGTTCACGTTGCACAGACCGATGCGCGCGACGAGTCCCTCATCCTTCAGCGCTGCGAGTGCACGCACGCTCGTGGAGAAGGGCACGCGCGGATCTGTCGCGTGAAGCTGATAGAGATCGATGCGCTCGATGCCGAGCGCCTTCAGGCTGCTTTCGCACGCTTCGCGCAGGTGACGCGCTCGGCCGTCAGGCACCCAATGTCCGTTCGGCCGCGTCAGTCCGCCTTTCGTGGCCACCACGAGGCGAGAGCGATCCCCATTCCAGCTCGCGAGGGCGCGCGCGATCAGCCGTTCGTTGTGCCCGGTCTCGGAATCGTCGAGGCAGTACGCATCAGCCGTGTCGAGGAACCTCACGCCGAGGTCGAGCCCGGCATGCAGCACCTCGATGCCACGCTCGTCGTCACGGTCGCGCTCCGTCGAGAGCCGCATGCAGCCGATTCCGATTCGGGCGTATTCTGAGTGAGACGACATGAGCAGCGTGCCGATTCCGGTCAACGACCAGAATAGAACGTACCTCCCTCATTCTCCCGAACGCGCCGAGCTGAAATCACGCCTCGCGTCGATGGCGGGCGAACGCACCGAGATGCCGCTGATCATCGCCGGCCGCGAGATCAGGACCGGCACCATGCAGCAATCGGTGATGCCGCACAATCATCGCCACGTGCTCGGCGACTGGCACGCGGCAGAGCACGGTCATGTGCATCAGGCAATCGAGGCCTCGCTCGCTGCCGCACGCGACTGGTCCACCTGGTCCTTCACCGATCGGGCCGCCGTCTTTCTTCGCGCCGCCGAGCTGCTCACGACGACATGGCGTTCGACGCTCAATGCCGCGACGATGCTCGGGCAGTCGAAGACGGTCATCCAAGCGGAGATCGATTCCGCGTCCGAGTTGATCGACTTCTGGCGCTTCAATCCGCACTACGCGCAGGAGCTCTACTCGGAGCAGCCGATCAGCACCCACGCGGCGTGGAACCACATGGAGTACCGGCCGCTCGAGGGCTTCGTGTATGCGGTGACGCCGTTCAACTTTACGTCGATCGCTGGCAATCTGCCGACCGCGCCGGCGTTGATGGGCAACACCGTGATCTGGAAGCCGGCGTCGAGCGCGATGCTCAGCGCCTATTACATCCTGCGGCTGCTCGAAGCGGCGGGGCTGCCGCCAGGCGTCATCAATCTGGTCGCGGGCGATGCCGCGCAGATCTCGTCGATCCTGCTCGATTCGCCACACCTTGCGGGCGTGCACTTCACTGGCAGCACCGCGGTGTTCAACTCGATGTGGACGCGCATCGGCGCGAACGTCGGCACCTACCGCAGTTACCCACGGCTGGTCGGCGAGACCGGCGGCAAGGACTTCATCATCGCGCACCCGTCGGCGGACCCGCTGGAGCTCGCTGTTGCGATGGCGCGCGGCGCCTTCGAGTATCAGGGTCAGAAGTGCTCGGCCCCGAGCCGCGCCTACGTGCCGCAGTCGCTGTGGCGCGACGTCTGCGATCGCGTCGTCTCGATCATGCGGGAAATGAAGATTGGCGACGTGGCCGACTTCCGCACGTTCATAGGCGCCGTGATCGACCGCAAGTCGTTCACGAAGATTTCCGGCTACCTCGACGACGCCCGCAAGAACGCGCGGATTATTCAGGGTGGTGGCGCCAACGACGAACTCGGGTTCTTCATCGAGCCGACGCTGGTCGAGACGAAGGATCCTGGCTACCGATTGATGTGCGAGGAGATCTTTGGGCCGGTGCTTACGACCTATCCGTATCCGGATGCGCAATGGGAGCAGATGCTCGAGACCGTCGATCGCACATCGCCATACGCGCTGACCGGCGCGGTGTTCTCGCGCGATCGGGCGGCGGTCCGCCGGGCGTCGGTTGTCCTGCGCAACGCCGCGGGCAACTTCTACGTCAACGACAAGCCGACCGGCGCGGTGGTCGGCCAGCAGCCGTTCGGTGGCGCGCGCGCGTCAGGCACGAACGACAAGGCCGGATCGAAGATGAATCTCCTGCGCTGGGTGAGCGCGCGGGCGATCAAGGAGACGTTCTCGCCCCCACGCGACTGGCGCTATCCCTATATGGCGGACCCGTAGGGACGGTCCTTTTGGACCGGCCAGGCACGTCCGAAGGACGTGCCCTACCCGACGGGCACGTCCACAAGGCCAACATCCGCCGTGTCGAGTTCATCAAGAAGTAGGTGGTGCGATGAGTACCGTCACTCGATTGGCGCCCGGTATCAGTCAATCTCTCTCGCTAAGAGCCGCTCTTTATGACTTCTCGCCGTCTCGTCGCGTTATCGATGCTGATCGCGCTCGTGGTCGCAGTCGTTATGCTGGTGCCGCGTTTCAGATCGCCGCTCAATGAAGTGACCAAGGGCGGCGCGAAAGACAGCCGCGGCCAGAGTGCCGGCAGTCAGCGCGACGATACCGACGCCCTCCCAGCCACCAGCGAAGAAGTCATCGCCGAGGCGCTCAAGAAGGCTGACATCACCTACGAGGAGTCGCTGCTCCAGCGCGCGTATGCCATCTTCGACGATCCGCGTCTCGATCCGTTGTTTCGCAGCCCGGTGATGAACTGGGACGCGGCGTCGGCGCTGTTCGTTGAGATCGACTCGAAGGAAACCTCGCTGAGCGCCGGTCTGCTGGCGGCGCTCGAGCCGTTCCGGGTCCGTCCGAACGACCCCAGGAGCATCGTCAACCGCCCGCGCGCCGATGTCGTCAAGACGCGACAGCCGCACGATTCTGCGATTGGTTGGATCGGCCGGGCGGTTCCGAACACAAACCTTCGCATCTGGATCAAGGGCTCGCCGGTAGACCTCGATCCCTACGAACCGTTATTCGAAGCGGTCTGGCGGGAGTTTCAAGGGATCTTCAGCTACCCGGATGATGACGCCCCAGGACCTGACCTGGCGACCAACCCCGACGGGGCGATTGATTTCTATCTGATTCACGGCAGGGAAGTCGATCCGCGTGTCGACTATTGCTTTGCCGCGAACAGCAATCCAGTGTGGTGCACGATTGGCGCAACGGGTGGGGTCACGAAACCTGCCGAGCCGAGACGTTTCAGGAAGTCGTCGGCGTACGTTCAGCTCAATCGCAGCATGCTCAATGAGGACGTACTGGTCGACGCCATCGCTCACGAGCTCGCTCATGTGACGCAGTTTGGCCATGACAATAACGAAAATTGGTGGCTCAAGGACAGTACGGCGAGCTGGGCCGCGTATCGGGTGATGAAGAAGCTCCGCCGGAACCCGACGGTCTCATACGACTACGCCGCACGGTTCATGAAGGGTCTCCATCTGCCCCTGGACCGAATGGATCGCGCGGAGCACAACCAGTACGACGCGTGGTTGTTCTTCTTGTACACATCGACCGAACTCGGTGATCACATTGTCGAGGAGGTGTGGAGGCAGGCGGAGCGCGCGGGAATCGACGACATCAAGGCGGTAAACGAGGCTATCCCGCTCGACAAACACTTCCCTCTGTTTACGGTGCGGAATTGGAACAGAGCAGAGCCGGGCCCCGCCTATACGACGTGGGATCGCACGTTCAGGCCTGGACTCATGCCGGATCCCATCAACGCGATGCCGACGAATCCCGCAATGGTGACACTCGACGAGCCTCTTCCGAAGCTCAGCGCCCAGTACTACCACTACACTGCCTTCGATGCGAACGTCCGCAGAATCACGCTCCAGAACTTCTACGCGCTTGTGCCTGACGCGCACATCTGGGCCCTCAAGAAGGTGGGCTCTGACTGGAAGATGCCGGAGGACTGGTCGCGAGACAACGTCAAGGTCCTGTGTCGCGATCTGCCGCAAGACGATGTCTCCGAGCTGGTGCTCATCGTCAGCAATAGCAGCATGACCGGCCCGCTCCCCCCCGGTCCGCAGCCACGTGTCGTCACCGAAGAAGTCGGCTGTGAGACCGTCGAAGGGACGGCCAAGGCGACGCTGCGTAGGAAGGATGGCGGCGTGGACTTGACGTACGTCGCGAGCCTCACGACCGTTCAGTTCAGACCGCGCACTGTGCAGGATCAGGAGTTCAACGTTCAGTACGACCTGTTGCCAACCTCAGTCGTGTGGAGTGTGACAGGCACGGAGGGTGACTGCACCGTCAACGGCCGGGCAGTCGTCAATATTCCCAGCTTCATCGATCAGCCACTCGATCCCACGCGACCGGCGTGGGGCTACCTGAACGTCGTCTCAAAAGAAGGGGGAGATTTCCACAGCATCCACATCTCCGCCGTCGATCCGAACGCGCGGGCGACGAAGACCTGCCCTGGTAATCCGCCGAGTGTCACGAAGGTGCCGATAGTGGCTGGGTACTTGTCGAAGATCCTGCGTCAGACCAATACCCACAACGGCAACGACGTGATCTATTCAGGCCGGCAGACGCTCGATGCGGACCGGTTCATGGACAACCTGCCGCCGGAAGCGCTCGAAGTGTTGAAGAACTTCCCGCAGGCGCAGGCTATGCTCAATCGACAGGGTGGCAAGTACGTCTATACGTTCGAGTGGGAGATGAAGCCCCGCCAGCGATCGCCGTAGCGAGCCGGGACCATGAGAGTACCCATGCCGAATCGTTTGACACCGATCCTCAGATCGACGATTCCCATCCTCGCGCTGTTGGTGCTGACAGGCGCGGGAGCAGGACTCGCCGCGCAGAGCGCGCTGTCGCAGCTTGGTCTCACCGAGGCCGCGGCACGCGAGTTCGTCTGAACGAGATCAAGTCACCAGTCGGTGGTCGCCGCGGCGCAATCGCGATCGCCGCACTCGCGCGTTCCTGAAGCTGCCGGCTTCGGCCCGAGGACCCGCCGCAACGGCACTCTTCGCCTGGGCCAAGACATACGTGAACTCGCCCGCGTTCAATGCGAGTTACGCGAGCTACAGGAAAGGTCGCATTCTGCAAGGCCGGCAGTACGCGCTCACACCGAGGCAGCAGGTGCAGCAGGACATCGACGAACAGCTCGCCGGGCGCCGCGGTGCTGTCGTCGGGCCGAATGATGTTTTGGTCCGAGGTGCGGCCGTGGACGAGGCCGGGCGATGGGCAGCCGGACCTCAGCCCGTACCTTACTGAATCGCGACGAGCTCGATATCGAAGACGAGCATCCCCTTCGGGTCGCTCTTGCCCTCGTAAGCGAGCTTCTCGGGAATCCAGAAGCGCATGCGCTGGCCTTCGGTCATCATCGGCACGCCCTCGCTCCAGCCCTTGATCACTTCGTCCAGCCGCATTGACCTCGGCATGCCGCTTGGGACCGAACTGTCGAACATGCGGCCCTCCGTCGTCCACCCGGTGTAGTGCACGCTCACCTGCGAGAACGGGCTTGGGCTGCGCGTGCCTTTGCCCGGCCGCAGCACCTTGTAAGCCAGGCCGCTCGGCGTGCGCTTGGCATCCTCGGGGGCCGCCTTCACGTCAGGAGGCGCAATCAGCGGTGATGGACGGAAGTCGAGCAGCTCGATATCGAAGACGACGGTCCCCGTTGGCCGGCCGGCGCGGCCGTTATAGGCGAGCGCCTGCGGCACCCAGCAGCGGCGCGTTTCGCCGATGGTCATGAGCATCACGCATTCGCGCCAGCCCGCCATCACTTTGTCGAGCGGGAACGTGGACGCCTGACCGCGCGCGACGCTGCTGTCGACCATCATCCCGTCGCTGCGCCAACCGGTGTAGTTCACCGTGACCACGTCGGTGGCGATGGGCTTCTCGTCGCTGGTCCCCGGCTTGATGGTCTTGGAGATGAGACCCGTCGAGCTCTTCGTGGCGTCATTGGGCGGGGCGCCAAGGTCGGAGGGCGCGGGAATGATCTTGGCGTCCTGCGCGGCAGCGCTGGTGGCCAGCGAAAGAACGCTGGTGGCCAGGACCACAACGAACGTGAGCGAGAGGAGCGTGTGCATAAACCTGAATCTATCCTTCAAGCAGCAGGTTAGCCGGATCCTCGATGTATTCCTTCGCCTTTACCAGGAACTGCACCGCCTCCCGGCCATCGACGATCCGATGATCATAAGACAGCGCCAGATACATCATTGGCCGGATCGCCGGCTGACCGTTGACCGGGACCACCCGGTCCTGAATCTTGTGCAGCCCGAGAATGGCGACCTGCGGGGGGTTGAGGATCGGCGTGCTGAGCAGTGACCCAAAGACGCCGCCGTTGGTGATCGTGAACGTGCCGCCGCGCAGGTCATCGAGCGTCAGCGTCCCGTCATGGGCCTTCTTTGCGAACTCGCGGATGGCCAGCTCGATCTGCGGGAATGTCATGCGGTCCGCATCGCGAATCACCGGGACCACGAGGCCGCCTTCCGCGCCGACCGCCATCCCAATGTCGAAGTAATGCTTGTAGACGATCTCCTCGCCCTGAATCTCGGCGTTCAGCGCCGGGAATGCTCGCAGCGCGGCGATGCTCGCCTTGACGAAGAATGACGCGATGCCGAGGCCGACGCCGAATTCCTTTTTGAACGACTCCTTGCGGCGTTCGCGAAGCGCCATGATCTGCGTCATGTCCGCCTCGTTGAACGTGGTCAGCATCGCCGCCGTCTGCTGAGCCTCGACCAGACGACGCGCGATCGTCTGGCGGCGCTTGGTCATCCGGACACGCGCTTCAGTGCGATCTCCGATCCTGGTCGGTGCAAGGGGCCTGGCGGTGGTCGGTGGGATCTTGCTACCAGTCGGTGCGATCGCACTTCCGCTGGACGGTGCGAGTGTGTCGCGTGTAGGTGCGAACCCGCTGCCGCTTGTCGGTGCGTGGGGGGCGATCGCGTTCTGGACGTCCTGCTTCGTCACGCGGCCGGCCGAGCCCGTGCCCGGAACCCCGCCGAGATCCACCTCGTGATCCTCGGCCATCCGTCGTGCGGTCGGCGTTGCCTTCGGTGATTCTGCGGCCGCAGCGGCCGCGGCCTGATCAGTGGGCGGCGGTGCGGCTGCGGGTGCCGCCGCTGCCTTCGAGCCATTGCCCGACTGCCCTGCCGCAGGCGAGGCTCCGGCGCCGTTCTCATCGACCACGGCGAGCAACTCGCCGATCTTGACGTCCTCGCCTTCCTTACGCGCGATGCTGGTGATCACGCCGCGCTTCTCCGCGCTCAGCTCGAGATTGGTCTTCTCAGTCTCGAGCTCCACGAGCGGGTCGCCGACCTCGACGTGATCGCCCGGCTTCTTCAGCCATTTGGCGATGCGCGCCTCCACGATCGATTCTCCGAGCACAGGAACGACGATGTTGGACATACTAGTGGTCCGTATCGGCTGAAGGAGCTAGTTCAGCGCTTCGACCCGGTCAAACTCCGGGCCGGCTTTGAGAGGACCTTCGGCGATTCAGTCGCGTGGCTGCCGAGATCGAATGCGCGCTCGACGAGGGCACGTTGATTGAGTTGGTGCCACGCCGATGAGCCTTCCGACGGACTCGCGCTGCGGGCGCGGCCGATGTAACGCAGCGGATAGCGGTCGCCGATCAGGTCTTCGATGTTCGGGCGCATGAATTCCCAGGCGCCCATGTTCTCGGGCTCCTCCTGTAACCAGACAATATCGCGGACCGCGGGGTAGGCGTCGAGCGCGGCGCGCAGCGCCACACCGGGAAACGGCGCGAGTTGCTCGACCCGGACGATCGCGACCTCTGTTGACGTCTTGCGCTGTTCGCTGCTGATCAGATCCACGTACACCTTGCCGCTGCACAGCACGATGCGACGTACATTCTTCTCCCGTCCCCGCGCCTCCTCATCGTCAATGACGGATTGGAAACGGCCGGTTTCGAGCTCGATCGGGGCGGACGCAACCCCAGGATGACGCAGCAGACTCTTCGGCGTGAGCACGAAGAGCGGGAGCGGGTCGCTCTGAAGGAGCTTGGCTTGACGCCGCAGCAGATGGAAGTACTGCGCGGCCGTCGTGCAGTTGACGAGCCGCAGATTGATTCCGGCCGCGGCCTCGAGAATCCGCTCGGGTCTCGCGCTCGAGTGTTCCGGTCCTTGTCCCTCGTAGCCGTGAGGGAGCAGGAACACGAGCGATGGCTGCAGCCCCCACTTGGCTCGTGCCGACGTGACGAACTGATCGAGGATGATCTGCGCGCCGTTGATGAAGTCGCCGTACTGCGCTTCCCAGATGACGAGGTGCGACGGCTCCTGGATGTTGTAGCCGAACTCGAAGCCGACGGTGCCGTTCTCGCTCAACGGGCTGTTGTGGATTTCGAACGACGCGTGCGAATGGGCGAACGACTGCAACGGGACGAAACGGCTGCCGTTGGCGGCATCGTAGAAGACCGCGTGTCGGCTGCTGAACGTGCCGCGCTCGACATCTTCACCGGTGAGTCTGATCGGAATGGCATCGGCGAGAATCGTGGCAAACGCCAGTTCCTCCGCCGCACCCCAATCGACGGTCCGCTCGGTCGGCGTGTTGAACATCGACTTGCGACGTTCGCGGCCGCGCTCGAGCTTCTTGTGGAACGTGAAGCCTTCAGGCGCCGCGTGCAGCGAGTCGTTGATCTCGCGCAGACGCTCGACCTTCACGCCCGTTTCGGTCTTCGCGGCCGTGCCTGCAGGAGCCAGCTCCGAGACCGGCGCGACGTAATCCTTCTCGGGTTTCAGCGACGCGAACGCCTGCTCGAGCTCAGTGAAATACTTCTTCACCAGCCGGTCGCCTTCCTCGCGCGGCACCGTTCCCTGCTCGGCGAGTTGACCGGCAAACAGCTCGCGCACCGTCTTGTGCGCGGCGATGCGCTTGTACATCAGTGGCTGCGTGAACGCCGGCTCGTCGCCTTCGTTGTGCCCGAAACGCCGGTACCCGATCAGATCGATGAGGAAATCGAGACCGAACCGCGCACGGTATTCCCAGGCCAGCCGCGTGGCTTCCAGGCACGCGGCGGGATCGTCGGCGTTGACGTGGACGATGGGAATCTTGAAACCGCGGGCGAGGCCGCTGGCGTAACTGGTGCTGTAAGACTCGTCGGGTGTGGCCGTGAATCCGAGTTGGTTGTTGGCGATGATGTGAATCGTGCCCGATGTCTCGTAGCCGCTCAGCCGCGACAGGTTGAGCGTTTCGGCGACGATGCCCTGGCCCGGGAACGCTGCGTCGCCATGAATCAGAATTGGCAGCGTCAGAACGCCGTCGAATTGCGGCGGACCCGGCCGATCGGTGATGGTCCCTGCCGCTCTGGCCATGCCCACGACCACCGGATCCACAGCCTCGAGATGGCTCGGATTCGGCGGCATCGTGACGTAGGTATGACTCTCCGGTCCGGTCGTGCTGGCGCCGGCGTGGTATTTCACATCGCCCATCCAGCCCAGGTCGATGCGCAATGCGTCGGCGGCGACCGGGTCCTTGAACTCGGCGAGGATGTGCGCGTACGGCTTCTCGAGGATGTGGGCCAGGACGTTCAGCCGGCCGCGATGGGCCATGCCGATGATCGTGTGGCGCGCCCCGTGGGTCGCGGCCCCGGCGATCAGCGAATCGAGGATCGGCACCAGCATGTCCACGCCTTCGATCGAGAAGCGCGTCTTGCCGGGGAACGTACGGTGCAGGAATCGCTCGAAGACTTCAACCTGCGTGATGCGATCGAGGAGCTCCTGTGCGCTGGCCGGATCCATCGGCGGCAGGAAGCGTCCGGACTCGAAGGCATGCCGAAGCCAGGTGCGCTCCTCGGGCACGAACACGTGGGAAATGTCGAAGCCGGTCGTCGAGCAATAGATGCGGCGCAGCTTCTCGATCGCCTCGTAGGCGTTCGACGAGCTCTCGGCAACCGGACCGCCGACGAGCGCGGCCGGGAGTCTTTTCAGATCGTCATCGGTGATGCCGTGGGCGTGCGGCGACAGCGACGGATCTCCGGGAGGTTGAGAGCCGAGCGGATCGAGGCGCGCAGCCAGATGTCCGAATCGCCGGATTGAAGAAACGAGGTTCGCGGCGCCAACGACGACGTTGACGTCGTGAATTGGTGCGACGTCTGTGCGTCCGGCAGGTCCTTTCGGACCCGGTCCTTTTGGACCGGCCAGTTCTGCTTCAAGCTCAGTCGGGGTCCACGACTGGAACGACTCGCGGGTCGCCGGATCGACCGACTCGGGATTCTGCCGGTAGCGTTCATACAGTTCGAGAACGTACCCGGCATTCACTCCCTCGAACGGCCCCAATGTCATAACCTTTCTATCCTAACCTGCCCGACCGCTTGTAGCGTCCGCCGTGAGGCGGACCGAGACATGTTGCGGGCCACATAACTGCGCATGATTCGACTGATTGGCATCGACGTAGACGGCACGCTGCTCGACAGCGAGGGACGGCTGCCAGAGGAGAACCGCGATGCGATTCATGCAGCGCACGCCGCCGGGGTCCATGTGGCGCTGGTCACCGGGCGCAGCTATCCCTTCGCTCGGCCGGTCGCCGTCACGTTGCCCTCATCCATTTCGCTCATTGTCAGCAACGGCGCCGTCGAGAGAGGGATGGACGGCTCGACATTCGCGCGGCGGCTGCTCGATCGGCACGTGGCGCGGCGGGTGCTCCACGCGATGCGCAATTTCCGGGACGCCACGGCCCTGGTCTTCGATCGGGACGCCGAACGCCAGGTCGTCTTCGAGACGATGGACTGGGAACATCCGGGACGGCAGAAGTACTGGTCGCGCAACAACTCGCACATCGCCAAGTCCGTGCCGCTCGAAGACGCCCTGACGGAGGATCCGATCCAGGTGATGTTCAACGGCGCGGTCGATCTGATGCGGCCGCTAGCGGATCTGCTTCGCCGGGATGCTCGCGTGCAGATCGCCTCGCAAGGTGAGGTTCTCGAGTACTCAGTGCTGATGACGGAGTACGTCCATCGTGATTTCACATTGGTGGATGTCACCTCCCCGGAGGCGACGAAGGGTCACGCGCTGGCGTGGCGCGCCGAGCAGATGGGCGTCACTCGTGACGAGGTGATGGCCATTGGCGACAACTTCAACGATCTCGAGATGCTCGAGTTCGCGGGCACGCCGGTGGTGATGGGGAACTCGGTCGAGGACTTGAGGGGGCGCGGCTGGCACGTCACCGGACATCAGAACGAAGCCGGCGTGGCGCAAGCGATCGAGCGATTTATTTTCCGCTCTTCCAATTCGCGCGTTTAGACAACAGATCGAAGAACACACGGAGTTCTTCATCCCACACATTCCAGGCGTGTTCGCCGCCCGGAATCTCGTGGTACTCATGGGCCAGCTTGTGCTCCGCCAGCCGCATGACGAACTGCTGGCTAGCAGGCAGCAGCGAGTCGCGCGTGCCGCACGACACGTAGAAGTAGGTCGGCGATCCTGCGGCCGCAGCGACGGCGTCGTTGGCATCCATCCGCAGCGCCGCGCTGAAGGCTCCGACGATGCCAAACCGCTGCGGGTGCTGGAGTGCCGTCATCGTCGCGATCCGTCCGCCCATCGAAATCCCGGCAATTGCGCGCGACTGCGGCGCCGCGATCGTCCGATAGTGTGCGTCCACATAGTCCACGAGCTCCGAAGCGACGTAGGCGTTGTAGCGGGCCTGGCCGTCGACCGACATGCCGCTGTAGTTCCGATCCGCGGCAGGCATCACAAAGATCGCCTCCTGCTTCCGCGCCAGCCCGGGGAACATCGCGCGCGCCATGAACGCCGTGTGGTCCTGACCGCCGCCGTGAAAGAGATACACGACCGGGTAGCGCCGGTCGGAGTCCGCGTATGCCGATGGCAGGAGAATCGAGAAGATCCGCTCGGAGCCGAGCGCGGTGCTCGCATGGCGTACCGTCCGCGCCTGGGCGGCGGCGCCGGAGGCGCTGAGCGTCACGATCGCGAGAACTGCGCAGAGCGGGCGGGTCATCTCTGATCTCCGGGGAGCAATCTACACCGACTGCACGTGCCTTACGAAACGCGGAGGCGCGGAGGCGCGGAGTTGAGACACTAGACGTTCAACACGACACGCCTGATACCGGCTCTCATCGTGGCGCTGTTGAAATTCAGAATGAGACCGACGTGCAAAGAGGTGATCCGCAGATACGTCATTACCTGCGCGACGTGAACGGGCGCGATCCGCTCAACGCTTTTCACTTCGATGATGATCTCATCCGCGACGATGAGGTCTGGGCGATGCTCCGAGATCAATTGACCCTTGTAATAAATCGGGAGACCGACCTGTCGCTTGAACGGGATGCCTCGTGACTGCAGCTCGATACACAGGGCTGTTTCGCAAACCGCTTCCGGCAGCCCTGGGCCGAGTTCGCGATGAACCTCAATCGCGCAACCGATGATCTTTTCAGACAGTCCAGTATTTCCATCAAGCATGACGAATCACATCCGCGTCTTCGCGACTCCGCGATCCGTGGGCACGTGCAGTCAGTGAATGCCGTTGAAAGAAGCCAGAGCTGCCGCGCGCACTCGAGGCGGAATTAACGGAAACGTCCCCAGAATGTGCTCGAACTCACTCGCCCTAAGCCCGTACGCATGTGCACAGAGGGCCTGTAGCTGCGCGTACTCGTCCGTCTCCTCGACCGGCCTCGTGTCGCGCGCCAGTGACGCCGACAATGTGCCGAGACGCTCGAACAGTCGGTCACCCTCGCGAATCACGGGAACCGGAAGGCGCGACATCAGCGTCGCCGTGACGTGGGTGTTCACCCGCAGTCGAATGAGGTAGTTGGCCACGAAGCTGTTGAGCAGCGCGCACAGCACGTGCTGGTCGGCCATCGAAAGTCGCGTCTTCAGGCAGAAGAGCGTGTGCGTGCTGACGGCTCGCGCAGGAATGACGGCGGCAATGAGCGTGAGCCGGTTTGTCGCGCTCGCCACGTCCCGGTACGCGAGCCGCGCGCGCTGGGGAAGCGTACGGCGCAACACGGCTCGCGGATCCAGCTGCAGGCGACATCGTTCGAGCGAGACACGGAAGGGATCGATCTGCTTCCCCTCGACGATCGGACGCACATCGGCGCCGCCCATGTAATTCACAAACGCATGCCGATCGTCACTGGCGTTCAGCTCGCGGCTGAACTGCACGCACCAGCCGGCGTCATAACCAAGCCGCGGGACGCGCGAGGTGATGCGTTCGACAATGGCGAGGTCGCGCGGTGTGGAGAGCTCGGGAATGCCGAGATCGTCCGCCCCGGACAACTGTTGAATGAAGGCTCGCGTCAGCGTGATCGTTGGAGCCTCGTCTCGGTCCAGATCCTCGATTCGCGTGATCCCGAATCGGCAGCGGACAGCCTGCGTGGGCTGCCCGGGCGTGCACGTCAGCATCACGAATCGTGTGCTGCGATGGATCGGAAAAATGGCCTCTCGGTTGTCCAGTCCGGTGATGGCATCCACGTTGGCACGATCGAACAGGTGCCGACGCAGCGGCGCCGCGCCGGCATCGCTCACGAGTCCGGACGGCAAGACCAGGCCGATGCGGCCGCCGCGGCGAACCAGTTGCAACGCGCGCTCGACGAACAGCTGATAGAGATTGGCGTGTGCCGACGAGTCAACACGGTAGATCCCGGACTCGCGGACGAAGTCAGTGAGGCGCTTCGCCTCCGCCTTCCGGGCCGTGCGCACATCTTCCTCGCCCGAGTCGCCGCGCACCATCTCCCATGGCGGATTGCCGATGACGGCGTCGAACCCTGCCGCCGGCCGCGGATGTCGCGCGTCCCCGCGCCGGTGATCGAGGAAGACCTCAGGGAAGACAAGCGGCCAGTGATGAAATCGGCAACGTTCGGCGGTGGCGGCGGAGTGGGTCAGCAACTGAGAGCACAGTCGTTCGGGCAACGCACAGGTGCCATCGAGCAGTCGCGCGGTGAGCTCGCGGAACGCGCCGCGATCGGGCGGTGGGCCGTCGGTCCAGAACCATCCTGCGCACCACAGATCGAGAAGCCGCGACCACGTCAACAGCGACGAATCCTTCGCCTGCAGCGCCGCCAGTATCCGCTCCTTCTCGCGAACGATCGCGGCGGTGTCGTCGGGTTCCATCGTGAGCCGCAGACGGATCTGAATCGCACGCTCGACAACCGAAGACAGGCTTTCCTCTGGAAAGAGCGGCAGGGCTTCGTGTCGCCGGCCACGTGCCACTCCGCCTCCAGGCTGCCGGCGGAGATCGTCGGGCGACGCGCCGATGAGGCTGTTGCCGACCACGAGATGATGGTCGAAAAAAGACAGCGGCTTGTCCGTCGCGAGTGTGGCTAGCCAGAGCGAGAGCCGTGCCAGTTGCACGGCCATCGGATTGAGGTCTACACCGAACAGGCAGCGCGATGCGATGTCGCGGCGGAGTGCCGCGCGGTCCGCCGCAGTGACGTCGTGCGCGTACCACGTGCCATCCTCGATCAACGCTTCCTCGGCCGCGATGCTCAGGTATCGGCACGCGGCGACCAGGAACGCACCGCTACCCATGGCGGGATCGAGAATCCTGAGCCGAAGAATCTCCGCTGCGCTGCGGCCTTTCACAAGCGGCGCCAACGTCTGTCGAATCAGGAAGCCGGTCAGCGCGCGCGGTGTATAGAACGTTCCGCTCGACTTTCTGATCTCACGCGTGCGAACGAGTGTCGCGCCCGGCGAAGGCTCGTACTCGAGAACGCGCTCGTACACCGCGCCGAGCTGCTCGACATCGAGATCGCGATAGACGATGCGCGCGCGGGCTGTCGTAGGGCGCATCCTTTTGCCCCTCGGCCAGGCTCGGGACAACCCTGAGCGTGACGAAGGGTTGGACGGGCGGGTCGGGGTCGTGCTCACCGCCACGACGGCCTGGCTCATCACCGTGTCGGCAATTGGTGTGCGATCGAACGTGTCCGCCTGCGACGGCGAAAAAAGCCGGCCGTTGAACGCGGTAACGCGAAGCTCGCCGGCGCGGCATCCGGCATGCGCCAGTCGTGAGATGGCCTGAACGGCCTGCCACAATCCTCGATATCGCTGCCCACGCAGCAGCGTGGTGACGATCGTGTCGAGACTGTAGCGATCTCGATAGACCGGATGCCACAGCGGCAGCAGTCCTCGCGCCTCTGCAAACAGCAGGAACAGCACGCGGTACAGCACCGTGAGCGATTGTTCGAACAACACCGGCATCGCGGCCGGCCGTTGGCCTGTGGCCAATGCGCCGACCAGCAGCGCCAGAGCCTCGAGCACGCCGTCGCCAAGCACACGGCACACCTGCACGCCGTGGCGGCGCGACAGGTCCACAACACGATCGATGAGCGGCGGGTCTCCGCTGATGGACTGCGCGCGCAGCACGGTCCAGAACAGCTGTTGCGTCAGCGGTTCACGTCCCACCACGGAACCATCGAACTCGAGGTATTCCCGCGACCACGTGCGGCGAGCGTCCACGAGCCTGACTGCGCGCCCGTTGCAGCACACACACCAGCGTGCATCACTGGCAATGGCGCGGATGATCGACGATCGCCAGATCCGATCGAGTGGCTCACCCCATTGCGAGACAATGACGACGGCCCGCGTCACGCCGGCGCGGATATGGAGCACACACTGCTCGCCGTCATCGATGCGCCGCTCGACGATCAGTCCGAGCAACTCGATCAAAGGAAGGGCGGCGACATCCGCGATCGCCCTGACGCTCGAGGTCAGTCCGAGCGTGCCATCGACGCGCTGCGACCACGATGCGAGTGCCGACGCGATCGACCGTGGTACCGCCACCGACTCGGGCATGTTCGGCAGGACGTCTCGAGCGAATGCGCTGCTGATGAGACCGCCGCGGACGCCCGGAATCATCGGGCGACGAGAGCGAACACCAGTCGACGATCGATCGAGACGGCGCGATGTCGGGCGAGTTCGTCGAGGCGCCTCGCGCAGCGTTCGAGCGCCTCGTCGAGAGTCGCATTCTGCGCCGCAGTCGCGCGCTCGGCGCGACGATCGAAGAGGCCGGGCTGCAAGAGCGATGCGGCGATACGGCCGCGCTGCTGTCTTAGGCCCCCTGCGATCGCCTGCTCGCGTGCCACGGCCAGTGAGTGCCACGGCTCGATGGTCAAGATGAACGAGGAAAGAAGGCGATCGACGATCGATTGGAGTGATGTCTCGACTGCCGCCTGAGAGGCGCTAACCGTGGTTCTGATCCCTTCGTGTGAAACCGTCGCCAGCCGACCGGGCTCGCGAATGCCAATCACGGTCGTCCAGAATGGCTGCAGCTCCGGGTCTTCGAACATGAGGCGATACACCCAGTCGTGTACTGGGTGTGTGCGTCGGGAGCCCAGCACTGTGATGCAAGGGCGGCCATCGAAGGATGCAGCCTCGGAGTCCACACTCAGCCGTCGCAGCTGCTCCAGCCGTGCGGCCTCTTCGATCGCGACCGCACGGAGATTGCCAATGAGCAGTCCCGACGGCAGCGGCGTCGCCGCCGCATCGTGCGCGTCTTCTGGTTCACCGTCAAAGACGACGCGTGCGACCCGCTGCTCACACCTTGTGGCACCCATGCTGCCAACGATGCCGGCAGCGCGACGCATTCGAGCCATGAGCACCGCAACCGATTCCTCTTCGCACGTACCGGTCGCGAGCAGGTGCAGGGCGTGAACGCGCCTGGTCTGTCCGAGGCGTTCGACCCGTCCGATCCGCTGCTCCAGACGGACGGGTGTCCACGGCAGCTCGAGGTTGATCACCAGCCGACAACGGTGATGAAGGTTCAAGCCTTCGCTTGCCGCGTCGGTCGCGAGGAGCAGGCGCGCGTCGCCGCTGACGAACTGCTGCAGCACATCGTGCCGATCGGGGGCGCTCATTCCTCCGTGCAGCAGCACCGGCGCGAAGTCGCGTAGACGATCAGCCAATTGATGCAGAGTGTCGCGATACTCCGTGAACACGATCGCCGGTTCGCGCGCCCGCCGGAGTACACGAGAGAGGGCGCGAATCTTTGACTCCTGTATCTGAGCTGGTTGGGCCAGTTGAAGAACGTGCTCGAGCCATCGCCGTTCTTCGTTGAGATCGGGCAGCCCTGGCGAGCTCAACTCCGTTGAAGGGGATTCGTCGTCTGTGGTGGACTCGTCAAAGGGGAGCGCGATCTGCAGCAGATCGGGTGCGCCCGCCACGTTCAAAAGACGCAGTCGCGTTTCCACCGATCGCGCCAGCGCCCACGCACTGCTGCACGCGCGTCGTGTCAGGACGATCATCGCCAGCCGCGCGCCAGAGCTGGCCGAGGACTGCGTCCAGATCAGTCGCGCATATCTCATCAGGGCGCGGTGCATGTCAGACTCAGCCGCAGTCGGTCGCACTCGAACCGACACCGTGCGCCGCGCGGTGGCCATGCCGATGTCGAGCCGCGTACGCCGGAAGACCAACATCTGAAACCGGTTCGAGAAGTCGCCAAGCGAGGTCAGCCTGCTGAATGCCTGGTCGTCACCTGAATGCGGCGTCGCTGTCAGCAGGACGACCGTTCGAGCGCGTTGCGCCAGCATCGAGGCTGCGATCGCTCGATCCGACAGGCCGGCGAGCGCGTGTGCTTCATCGAACACCACCAGATCCCAGACGAGCGCCTCGAGCGCACGCGCGACTTCCGGTCGCTTGACGTAGTCGAGCGACGTGAGCACAACGCCAGGAATCGACCACGGGTTGCCACTCCAGTGGGCGGCGTGTCGGGCGATCGATGACGAGTCGAGGAGCGTGACGTCGACTGTGAATCGATCGCGGAGTTCGGCTTGCCACTGGTGGCGAAGTCCTGCCGGTGTGACGACAAGGAGATGCGAGTCGGGCCGCCGCTCCAGAAGCTCGCTGATGATGAGGCCCGCTTGAACGGTTTTCCCAAGCCCGACTTCATCGGCGATGAGCACGCGTGACGCCAGACCACGAACGACCGCCAGTACCGGTTCGAGCTGAAATGGGAGGACGGCGAGCGTGGCGGGCGCTGACGCGCGCAGTGCGGACGAGCGAAGTGCGTCATATGACGAGGTGGCCGCGGTCAGAATCGATCGCGCGACCCGGCGCCAGGTGCGTGGACGCACGATCCGCGGAACGTCGGACGAGGGCAGCCGCTCGATTGGTTCGAAGGGCAGCAGAAACGACCCACGCATGCCTCGGTTGTCTGCGCCACGGCCACGGACGTCGAGCACCGACCCCTGCGTGCCGGCGACGTGACGATGAACGACCCAGGATTCGCCGCGGGCGCGGATGACGTCGCCAGGCCGGAAGAGTGGAGCGGGCGCCATAGGACCGCGGTCAGTGCAGGCGGCGTTCCCGACGATTAAGCCTTGAAAATGCGCGAGGTGGCGTGCTCGCGTTGAAGAACTTGCACGATCGTCACTGGCACGATCGCGCGGATTCTGCGGTCGCTGGATTAGTCGGCCAGACGTGCGACAGTCGCGCCCAGGTGCGTCTCGGTGGCGTCCCAGAACTCGACGACGAGCGGATGGTTCTCGAGCGTCTGCTGGACGATCCCGCGTTGCACGCCTTTGCCGCGTCCGTGAATGAGACGTACTTCGCGCAAGCCGGCTTCGTGCGCGGCGCTGACATACTCGACGACGACCGACGCGACGTCGCGCGGCGCGAACGTGTGGAGATCGATCGAGTCTTCGATGGGGATTTTCATGTCAACGCCCAACAACCTTTGAGCCTTGTTTTGGGAATTGGGAGTTGGAGTGGTTGGTAGTTGGAAGTTGGGCGTTGGGAATTACGTGATCGCCTCGTACGAGGCGGTCACGATCGTCTTCATGCCGCCGCGCACGGCAAAATCGCCGACGACGGTCATGCGCCGTGGCTGACAGGCGTTGACGAGATCGTCGAGAATCGCGTTGGTCGCCGCCTCGAAGAAGATGCCGCGATTGCGGAAGCCAAACATGTAGTACTTCAGCGATTTCAACTCGATACACCGGTCATCCGGGACGTAGGTGATGCGGATTTCGCCGAAGTCGGGCAAGCCCGTTTTCGGACACACGGAGGTGAACTCTGGGCAGCTGATCGTGATTTCGAAATTGCGTTCAGGGCGTGGATTCGGAAATGTCTCGATCGCCACCTCGCTTGACATACGCGCGAAATTCTAGCACTTTGGGCCGAAATCGCTGGATCGCGCGTTGACACGCCTGCGCGCGCGAGCTAGCATTGCAACCGTTTTCAACGAGTTTCCGCAGCAGTGACGCGCGCGCAACTGCATCGCGGCCCAGCATCAGCGCGCACCAGCACAAGGGGGGACGTGATGGCAGAGGCCCGCAGAATGGGCAAATCAGAACTGTTCTCACACTTCGCCGAGCGCTTCGAAGTGAAGCGGACTCAGGCGCGTGAGTTCTTCGATGAGCTGACAACGCTCTCGGAAAAAGAGCTGAAGCGCTCCGGTGAGTTCGTGCTGCCCGGCATGGTCAAGCTCGTCGTTCAGAAACGTAAGGCACGTATGGGCCGCAATCCCGCAACTGGGGAGCAGATCAAGATACCGGCCAAGACCGTCGTCAAGGCGCGTATCGCGAAGCAGCTCAAGGACGCCGTGCTGCCGAAGAAGTAACGAACAGCAACCCCCCTTTGCGTTTGGCCCGGCGCGGACTGATGCGCCGGGTTATTTTTTGTACAGATGTAGTATCCGCCTTGCTTGGCCCGCCGTAGCGTAACGGGCGTAGGCGGCAGGCGGACCAGTCCGGCTGAAGCCGACGGTACGTTAGTTTCCGCGGATCTTGCGCGCCAGCTCGCGGATCTCGAGCTTGTCCATCTTGAACTTCAGCGTGCTGAGCGGGATGCCCAGCGCGCGAGCCGTCGCCGTGACGTTCCAGCTCGATTTCTCGAGTGCGCGGATGATGAAGTTGCGCTCGAAGGTCGAGAGCGCGCGCTCCAGCAGATTCTCGGTGGTCGGCCCCTGCCTATCCAGTTGCGCGACGTGCAGCTCGTACGGCAAGTCCTCGTCAGTGATCCATTCCTTATCGGACACCGCCACCAGGCGCTCGATCAGATTCTCCAATTCGCGGATATTCCCCGGCCACCAGTACGAAGACAGGATCTGCATGGTCGACTCGGCGATGCCCTGGATGTTCCGGCGGAATTTCACGTTGTAGCGGCGCAGAAAGAAGCGTGCGAGGTCGGGCAGATCTTCGATGCGGTCGCGAAGTGCCGGCATCTTGATCGGCACCACGTTGAGCCGGTAGAAGAGATCCTCGCGGAAGCGCCCCTCCTTGACCGCCTTATCGAGATCGATGTTGGTGGCGGCGATGAGCCGAAGGTCGGTCTTGATCGGATGCATGCCACCCACTCGCTCGATCTCCTCTTCCTGGATCGCGCGGAGCAGCTTGGCCTGCAAGTCGTATCGGAGATCGCCCACCTCGTCGAGGAACAAGCTGCCACCAGATGCGAGCTCGAATTTGCCAAGCTGCTGACGGATCGCCCCGGTGAATGCACCTTTCTCGTGTCCGAACAGTGTGCTCTCGACCAACTCCTTTGGAATCGCGGCGAGGTTCACGGCCACGAATGCCGCATCGGCGCGACCGCTTTCTCGATGAATGAGTCGTGCGAGGAGTTCCTTGCCGGTGCCGCTCTCGCCGAGGATGAGCACGTTGACCGGCCGTGGCGCGACTCTCTGCGCCATCGCGATGATGTCGCGTGTGGCCTGACTGGGACCAACGACGAACTCCCGTTCGTTGCTTTCGGCGACTTCCTCGCGCAGCCTGACGACATCGCGCCGAAGATCCTGACGCTCACCGGCATTGACGAGCAGTGTTCGCAGCGAGTCGAGGTCGATGTCCTTGGGCGTGTAGTGGTAGGCGCCCAGCCGCATCGCCTCCATGGCGACTTCGAACTCCTTGACGTCGGTGACCACGATCACCTCGACGTACGGATAGTTCTCCTTGACGATCTTGAGGACCTCGAAGCAACTGATCCCGGGCAGGCGCGCGTCGAGCATCATCAGGTCGACGTGCTCCTTCTCCATCATCTGGAGGGCGCCTTCGCCAGTACCGGCGCGAAGCACGCGCAGGTCGCGGCGCAGCGATCCGGTGAGCGACTCGCGCATCACCTCGTCGTTGTCGACGATCAGCAGGGTCTTGCGGCGTTCTGACATGCGGATATTATGGGGTCGGGAGTCATTTTCTTGAGGACGCGCGACTGTGCGAGATGTCTCAATAAAGACTCCAGACCCCTTTATGCCTACTGCGTACGACGTCATCGTGATAGGTGCCGGGACCGGCGGCTACGTGGCCGCGATTCGAGCATCACAGCTCGGGAAGAAAGTTGCCGTTGTCGAGAAGCAGAAAGCGCTCGGCGGCACCTGCCTGATCTGGGGTTGCATACCCACGAAAGCGCTCCTCGAGCACGCCCACGCGCTGAAGGTGGTGCAGAACGCGAAAGAGTGGGGCGTGATGATTCCCTACGGGGCGCCGGCGATCGATATGAAGCAGGTGCACACCCGCAAGGACAAGATCGTCACCGGCCTGACCAAGGGCGTTGAGTTCCTCTTCAAGAAGAACAAGATCGAGTGGATCAAAGGAACCGCCCGCTTGATGGGCAAGGGCAAAGTGGACGTCTTCGAGGGCGACAAGCAGACGCTCGAGGCCAAAGAGATCATCGTCGCCACCGGGTCGCAGCCGCGCAGCGTGCCGAACGTGCAGATCGATCACGAGCGGATCATCACCAGCGATGACGCGATTCACCTCAAAGAGGTGCCCAAGTCACTGGTGATCATAGGGAGCGGAGCGGTCGGCGTGGAGTTCGCGTCGATCTACCGCCGGTTCGGCAGCGAGGTGACGATCATCGAGCTGCTGCCGCGTCTCGTTCCGGTCGAGGACGAGGCCGTCTCCGCGGAACTCGAGAAGTCGTTCAAGAAGCAGGGCGTCAACGTCCTCACCTCGACGAAGGTGACCAAGGCGACAGCCTCGAGCACCGAGGTCACCATCGAGGCACAAGGTGCCGATGGAAAGGCGCTCTCTATCTCAGCGAGCCTGCTGCTGGTTGCGACCGGCCGTGGTCCGGTCGCTACGGAACTTGGCGCCGAGGAACTCGGCATCGCGATGGAGAAGGGCTACATCAAGGTGGACGAGATGTATCGCACCTCCGTCCCGAACGTGTCGGCGATCGGCGACGTCATCACGCTCGGTACGCGCGTGCATCCGCAGCTTGCGCACGTGTCGTCGATGGAAGGCGTCATCGTCGCGGAGCGACTGGCCGGGAAGCCGGTCCAGCCGTTGAACTACGAACACGTCCCGGGATGTACCTACTGCGACCCTGAAATCGGCAGCGTCGGCCTGACGGAAGCCGAAGCCCGGCAGCGCGGCTATGACGTGCGCGTGGGCCAGTTTCCCTTTGGTGTCCTGGGCCGCGCGAAGATGGCTGGCGAATCCGAGGGGTTCGTCAAGATTGTGGCCGATAAGAAGTACGATGAGGTGCTGGGCGTGCACATGATCGGTCCTCGGTCCACCGAGCTCGTCGCCGAAGCGGTGCTGGCCCTACGCCTGGAGTGCACGGTCGAGGAGCTGATCAAGACGATCCACGCGCATCCGACGTTCTCGGAGGCCGTGGCCGAAGCCGCACACGCGACACACGGCGCGGCGATACATATGTAGATCGTTCGAGTCGTTCTCGCAGAACGCCTCGAACGTTTCGAACGACGGAACGATCCGAACGCCTCGAACGACCGAACGGTTCGAACGACGCATGGCTACACAAGTCGTGATGCCCCAGATGGGGGAATCGATTGCCGAAGGGACCATCGTCCGCTGGATCAAGAAGGTGGGCGATTCGGTCGATCGCGACGAGCCGCTTTTCGAGATTTCTACCGACAAGGTTGACGCCGAGATCCCCGCTCCGGCCGCTGGCGTGCTGACCGAGATCAAGGTCCAGGCAGGTGAAACCGTCGCGGTCAATGAAGTGGTTGCGACGATCGGCGAGGCCTTCGAGATCGCCCAGCTGCCGGGGGTTTCCAAGGCATCCGAGGCCGCGAACGCTACCGCCGCCGCGCAGCCACAAGCGGATGGTGCGGGCCCTGCGCAGAAGAAGGTTCCCACAACGCCGAAGCCGAATGGGCCCGAAGCCGCCGCGTACACACCTTCGCCATCCGCCTCGCTGAGTCACGACGAAGTCCGTCGTCAGAAGTCGTCACCCCTCGTTCGCCGGATTGCGAAAGAGCACAAGGTGGACGTCTCGCAGATTCACGGCTCAGGTCTCGGCGGTCGCGTGACCAAGCACGACATCCTCGAATTCATCGAGTCGCCAAAGCCCGAGTCCCGAGCCCAACGCCCAGAACCGAGAGCGCAAAGCCCCCAGCCCGACGCCAAGAGCCAAGAGCCCCAAGCCCAAGGCCCAGAGCCGAGAGCCCAGAGCCCGGAGCCGAGAGTCCCCGCGTATCGCGAGGGGGATCGCGTCGAGATCGAGCCGCTCTCGGTCATGCGCAAAAAGATCGCCGAGCACATGGTGATGAGCCGGCGCACGTCAGCGCACGTGCACTCCGTCTTCCATGTGAACTTCTCGACGGTGGCGCGCATTCGCGAACAGAAGAAGGCCGAGTACGAGCAGAGTGGGACGAAGCTTACCTACATGGCATTCATCGCCAAGGCCGTGATCGCCGCGCTGCGCCGCTTCCCGATCGTCAACGCGTCGCTCGACGGCGACAACATCGTGTACAAGAAGGACATCAACCTCGGCATCGCAGTGTCGCTCGACGCGGGACTCATCGTGCCGGTGATCAAGCACGCCGACGAAAAGAACCTGCTCGGCCTGAGCCGGTCGATCGCCGACCTTGCCGAGCGTGCGCGTGCGAAGCAGCTCAAGCCTGACGAGGTGCACGGCGGCACGTTCACGATCACCAACCCGGGTCAGTTCGGCTCGCAGTTCGGGATGCCGATCATCAACCAGCCGCAGCTCGCCATCCTCGGTGTCGGCACAATCGAAAAGCGCGCGGTCGTCGCAGACGATGCGATTGCGATCCGGACGATGGCGTACCTGACACTCGGCTACGACCATCGGCTCATCGATGGGGCAACTGGCGATCACTTCATGGCCGAAGTGAAACAGCAGATCGAAAACTTCGATTTGAAATCTGCGTAGGCATGCGTGAAATCGAAGTCCGACGCTTGGGCGTGGTGCCGTACGACGAGGCGCTCGCCATGCAGCATCAGCTCGTCGAGGAGCGGCGGGCCGGACGTGTTCCCGATCTTCTGCTGCTCCTGCAGCATCCTGCTGTCATCACACTGGGTGTGAAAGGCGACGGCGGCCGCGCGAACATCGGCGCCACCAACGAACGGCTTGCCGAGTTCGGCATTGCGGTGCACGAGACCGGGCGCGGCGGCGACGTGACCTATCACGGACCGGGGCAGATTGTCGGCTACCCGATTCTCGATTTGAAGCCCGATCGCTGCGATGTGCATCGCTATGTCCGCGACCTCGAAGAAGTGATGATTCGGGTGTGCGCCGATTACGGCGTCACCGCAGGCAGGATCAAAGGCCTGACGGGCACATGGGTTGGCGCCGAGAAGATAGGCGCGATCGGCGTCAGGCTGTCACGGTGGATCACGATGCATGGCTTCGCGTTCAACGTGAGCACAGATCTCGATCACTTCAAGCTCATCGTCCCGTGTGGCATTCGCGACCGCGGGGTCACCTCGCTGGAACGCGCCACTGACAATCGCTTGTCGTTGTCCCAAGTCCAAGACGCCGTCGTTCGCCGCTTTCAGGAGATCTTCGAGCGGACTACGACGGCGGATGAGATGTCCGCGTCAGCAGCGCTTCTGCCACCCCACGACCAGCGACTCTCGTGACTTCGACGCGAACCTGATTCCACAACACGACATCGCCAAGCAGTGCCGGGCGTCCCAGCAGGAGCAGCACCAGTCCGCTGATCGTCGTGACCTTGGGATGCTCGAGTGGCCAGTCGAGGGCCTTCGCGATCTCGTCGAGCCTGACGGTGCCACGCACGCGGACGCGGCCGTCCGGTTCGCGGAGGATGGCGGCACGTCCGCGGCCTTCCTCGATGTCGCCGATGACTTCTTCGAAGAGATCTTCCATGGTGACCAGACCGGCGGTGCCGCCGTGCTGGTCCATGACCACCGCCATCTGTGCCCGGTATCGGCGCATTGCGGCCAGCACCTCATCGACTGGCGTCGGACCGGGCACGTAAGGGAGGGCTCGCGCGTCGCGTGCGGTGACCGGCTCATTCGAGATGAGATGCCGCAGCACCTCCTTGATGTGCAGGCTGCCGACGATGTGGTCGAGATCGCCGCTGTAAACCGGATAACGCGTGTGGGCCTGCGCGCGGACGATCGCCCGGAGCTCGTCGGGCTCGGCGCCAATGGGTATGCCGACGAGCAGCACGCGGGGCACCATCGCTTCGCCGGCCGTGCGATCGCCAAACTCGAACAAGTCGCGCAGCAGCTGGCCTGCCTCGCCGCGCAGCAGCCCGCCCTCTTCGCTTTCCTGAACGATGAACTGCAGTTCCTCGGCCGTGTGATATCGCTCGCCCTCGACGCGCTGCCGCTTGATGCCGACCAGCTTCAGCAGCCAGTTGCCAAATGCATTCAGCGACACGACGAGCGGCAGCAACGCACGCTCGAGACCGCGAATGACTGGTGAGATGTAGAGGATCGTCTTCTGCGAGCGCTGCAGCGCGAGCGCCTTCGGGAGCATCTCGCCGTAGACGATGTGCAGATAGGTGAGGATGGCAACAGCGATCACGCTCGCAACTGTGTGCGCGGCGATCCAGCCTGTCGTCTCCAGCGGACCGAGCCACTGCGCGATGTGATCGGACATCCAGTGCTCACCGTACATCCCGAGCCCGAGGCTGGCGACGGAGATCCCGATCTGCGTGGTCGCGATATAGCGATCCTGCAGCTTGGGGTCCTCGAGAATTCGCAGTGCGCTCCGTGCAAGCAGACTGCCTTGCGCGGCCTGGTGCTCGATGCTCGGCTTCGGTGCGCCGACGATGGCGAACTCGGCGGCGACGAACAGGCCGTTCAGGACCACCAGCATCAGGATGATCGCGATCGGCACGAGGACCTCGATCATGCTTCGTCCTCGTCGCGGGGCGTCGGCAGCCGCACGAGGATCACGGATTCTACGACTCGATCGGCGAGGCGCTCGACCTCGAAATCGTAATCGCCGATAGAGATCCGTTCGCCGAGAGTCGGCAGATGTCCGAGCGCTTGGATCACCATGCCCCCGACGGTCGCTGCGTCGGTCTCCCACTCGGTGTCGAGGGCAGTCGCGGCATCCTGAACCGCCATGCCGCCGGGCAATCGCACGCGACCATCCCGAAGGTCTTCCGCTGCGGGGTGCGCCGCCTTGAACTCGTCGCCGACGTGGCCGAGCAGTTCGGACAACACGTCTTCCAGCGTCAGCAGACCTGCGGTGCCACCGAATTCGTCAACGACCAGCGCCTGGTGCGACCGCCGTTCGCGGAGCTCGCGCAGGACGCGATCTGCGGTCACGCTCTCGTGAACCGTCGGCACCACGCGAATGAGGTCGGACAGCGTCATCGTCGAGCGTTCACTGACAAACCAGCGGACCAGCTCCTTCGTGTGCAAGATGCCGACGACGTTGTCGAGCGAATCGCGATACACGGGCAGCCGCGAGAATGGGCTTTGCGCGACGATGCCGATGACTTCGTGAAGTGGTGTCTTGATGTCGAGCGCAGCAATCTTGCGACGCGACACCATGAGCTGCTTGGCCTGGCGAAGATTCAGCCGCAGGGCGCGCTGCAGGCGGCGATGCTCGTCGGGCTCGAGTAGTCCGCCGTCGCGGCTTTCGGCGATGAGCAGCTCGATCTCGTCGGGTGAGTGGATGTGGCGATGCGCCTGATACGGTGTGCCCATCAGGCGCAGGATCAGCAGCGCCGAGCCGTTGAGGAACTTGATGAACGGACGGTAGATCCACAATGACGCGAGCATCGGCACGAAGGTGTAGAGCGATGCCTGCGTGGGGTACTGCAGTGCCACCAGCTTTGGCACGAGCTCGGCGAACACGACCTGCGCGGTCGTCAACGTGAGCAGCACGACCGCCGTCGATGTTGACTGCGCTCCGATTTGTTGAAGACCGCCGAGTTGGGCGAAGTACGGCGTCAGCCACACCGCGAACGTCTGCTGCGCGTATGCGCCGAGCACCAGGCTCGAGAGCGTGATGCCGATCTGACTCGCGCCGATGTAACGGTCCAGTGCCTCGGGGGATTCGAGGACAGGGAGCAGCCAGGCGGCGAGTGGATTGCCGTCGGCGGCGAGCTGTTGAATGCGGCTGCGCCGAACGCTGACTGCTGCGAACTCAGCCGCCACGTACAGGGCGTTCACAACGATCAGTGCGACGACGACGAGGATGGCCACGAGGACCATGCGTGGCTCAGTATTTAGCATCCTTTTGGACCCCTGCCGTAACCCTAACTGGCACAGTCAGTTCGGCCGGTCTGTGTAATCCAGGGAATAAGACCGAATTGGTCGGTGTTCTCTATGGCAGAGGAACGAACCCCATGGACAGGACCCAGGATCGACGTCTCGTGGCTGGGCTGCAGGCGGGGGACCACGCAGCGGTTCGCGAATTGGCCGCGCGCTATGGCCCGCGCATCCAGCAGCTTGCGATGCGTCACATGAAGAATCGAGAGGACGCTGAGGAAGTCATGCAGGACGTCCTCCTCAAAGTGCACCGGAAGATTCACGCGTTTCGCGGCGATGCCGCGCTGTCGTCGTGGATCTACCGCATCACGTTCAACACCGCGATGTCGCGGCTGCGGCAGAATCGCGCCGCTCGTGTCGCTGCAACAGAGCGCGACCGCGTCGAGGCGCTGCTCGAGACGAGCGGTGAACAGGCACGAAGCCTAGCCGAGCCGGCCGACTGGTCGCGGATGCCGGACGAGCACGTAATGCGGGCGCAGCTGCGTGAAGCGTTGGCGGCAGCGGTTGCCGAACTGCCAGAGATCTACCGCGCGCCGGTGGTGCTGCGCGACATCGAAGGATTGACGACCGAGGAAGCGAGCAGCCGTTTGAAGGTGAAGGATCAGACGCTCAAGTCGCGTCTGCACCGAGGGCGGTTGATGCTGCGCGAGAAGCTCGAGGTCTTCCGCAGCGGCCTCGGACTCCATCGCCCGACGCCGGCCTACTCCTAACGTTTACTCCCGATAAACTCAGGCCGCGTGGTGCGTTCAGCCAGGCGGGCCGCAAGCTCCAATGCGAGTGTTGCGACCCGCTTGGTTCCGGGCGCATCGATCTTTTCCCAGTCATCGGTCGGACGGTGATAGTCCGCGTGAAAGCCGGTGAAGAAATTGATCGCCGGAATGCGGTGATCGAGGAAGTTGGAGTCGTCGCTTCGACCGGCCCCGGGACCTTCACGCTTGATCTGAAGCTCGCCGCCTGCGACCGTTGACGCCGCCTTCAGATCCGCTTCCATAGACGGGGATACGTCGAGTCCGCTGACGTCCACGCCGCCGCGCGCACGGCCGACCATGTCGAGATTGAGCATCGCGATTGTGTTCTCGATCGGGAAGGTTGGATGCGCGGCGTAGTAGGCCGAGCCAAGTAGTCCGCGTTCTTCGCCGGCAAACGCGATAAACACCAATGTGCGCGGGAATCGCGAGCGCTGGTCCGCGGCCGCGCGAGCCATCTCGATAATCGACGCCGTGCCCGAGGCGTTGTCGTCGGCGCCGTTGTGAATCTCGCCGACGCGGTCGGGAGTCACTGACAGACGACCACCGAGCCCGACGTGATCGTAGTGCGCGCCGATGACAATGGCTTCTCGGGCGCGAGCGGGATCGCTCCCCGGCAGAATGCCGATGACGTTGCGCACGACCTTACGGTTCTTGCTGATGCTCTCGACGTAGTTCACAGTCGCGCCCGTCAACGGTTCCGATCGCGGCGTCAAATCCATGTCGATGAGACGCGCGGTCGCGTCGAGACGCCAGGTGTCCAGCAGCGGCTGCATCTCCGTGCGTCTCACTCGAAGCACCGGGAGGCCCTGGTCGTCGGCGTCGGGATCGCTCTTGAACAGGGAGAACTGTCCCTCGTCAGAGCGATGCGACGGATCGGACACCGCGATCAACATGCGGGCGCCCTTGCTCAACGCCAGCTGCGCTTTTGCATTCAGCGACGTCTGCGGCATCGGCCGTGTGCCGTTCAAGCGGCTGCTGGCGTCGTGCTCTTGCGGCTCGTGCGTGAAGATGAGCACCGCCTTGCCAGACACATCGAGGTTCTTGTAGTCGTCGTAACCAAGCTCGAGGACCGCGAGACCGTAGCCCGCAAACACCAGCGGCAGGTTATCGAGCTTCACTGACGGGGTCTTGTCACTGCCTGACGCGGCAAGCGGGTAATAGCTGGTGCCGAGCGTCAGGGTCACCGGCTTGCCCCGCGACTGAAATGACAGGGAATTGATCGGTCCGATCGATAATCCCGCGTTCAGCTCGAATGGCTGAAACCAGTTGCCGTTTACTCCCGGCTGAAGCCCCGTCGACTTGAACTGCTCGGCAATGTAATCGGCGGCGCGCTCCAGACCCTCGGAGCCGTTGCCGCGCCCTTTGAGATCGTCGGCGGCCAGGAACTTGATGTGCCCGAGCAGCGCGTCCGGCTCGATCTCCTTCTCGCCGCGAACGAGGGTTGCAGCGAGAACGAGCAGTCCGACGGATGCCAGGGCTTTTCTCATGGATCGATCCTATTACGCCCCGAGCGCCGTTTCGAGCCGCACACGTTCACGAGTATTGAGGGTAGGCACGCGAATGTTGGCGATTCCAATCGGCGACAAATTGACGGGCATGGCGCCGACACGTCCACGAACGCCGAACTCGCCGCCCGATACCAGTAGGACGCTGAATGCGCGTCGCGAGTGACGCACCAGCGCCTCGGTTACTCGCGCCGCCGCGAGCCCGAGTGCAAACGGTCCTGGCGGCCAGAGTCGCGCAGCTCGAGCTTCAATCCGCGCCAGCTCGACCTGCGAGAGCACGCGCTCAAGGCTGTAACCGCCAACCGACGCTTCGCTCCACGGCACGACAAATCCCGACGGCGGCGTGCCAAGCACGGTGAGGTTGACTTCAGTCGGCGAGCAGCGCGCTTCCATCGCCACCATCGCACGTACGCCCGCGACGAGCGCTTCAGGTGCCGAGCCGACGAGACGCTCGCGAGCGATGTGCGCTTCTCGCGCAGACGTTCGCAGCACTTCGGCTTGCATCGCTCCGGCAAACACGATCGGCGCATCGGTCGCGAATGACGCAAGTCGCATCATCATTGCCAGCCCATCGTCACCCTGCCACTCTGTTGAGGGAGAGCCGAACCGATCGGCAACGATCACCGCCGCGCAACCCGCCACACGGCTCACATCGTCACTTCCGTCGAGCCGCACGTGAAAGAGATCGACCGCCCCTGACTGCTGAATGTCGAGCGCCTTGCCTGCCGCGACCTTCCCGTTGGCATCAATCAGCAGCACCCGTGAGACGCGTTCGCCGCGCGCAAGCGCATGCGCAGCTGCGCCAGCGATGTCTCCGGCGCCGATGATGCAAACGGTGGTCATGAACCCGTGGAGTATTCTAGTGGAGCGATGAGTCCACTTACCGGGAAGGTTGCGCTCGTTACCGGCGGCTCGCGTGGGATCGGATTGGCCACGGCGCGTGCGCTTCTCACCCAAGGTGCCTCGGTTGCGATCAGTGCGATCGATCAGGGGCGCCTCGAGACGGCAGCCGTCGAGCTCGGCAGCGCGGCCGCGAGCAGCCGCGTCCTGGCGGTTGCGGCCAACGTCCGCACTTATGCCGAGGCCGAGGTCGCGGTCGCCAAGACGGTCGCGCATTTCGGCGGCATTGATATCCTGATCAACAACGCCGGCGTCGGTGTATTTCGCCCTGTTGCCGACATGACCGTCGATGAATGGCACCGCATCATGGACACCAACGTGAGCGGCGTTTTCTATTGCTGCCATGCGGCGCTGCCGCACCTCAAGTCCCGTGGCGGCGGCTGGATCGTCAATATCAGCAGCCTCGCCAGCAAAAACGCATTCGTGAATGGCGCCGCGTACTGCGCCTCGAAGGCGGCGCTGAATGCGTTCAGCGAAGCGCTGATGCAGGAGGTACGTTACGACGGCATCCGCGTCGCATACGTCCTGCCAGGATCGGTCAACACGGGTTTTGGCGGACTCGCGAACACCAAGTCGGACTGGGCGCTGCAGCCCGACGACGTCGCCGAGGTCATCGTCGATCTGATTGCACATCCGACGCGCAGTCTGCCAAGCCGCGTGGAGATTCGTCCCGCACAGCCGCCGCGCAAATAGAGCATTGCTGATTTGTTGATCGTTGATTTTCGATTGGTTGGTTGGCGAGTAGAGGTTTTTGATGTGCGGGTGAGTCGACGACACCGTACTGGATTCCCGCAGCTGTCAATCATCGGTCAACATTGATCAATCAACAACTAATCAACAATCACAGATCAATAATCAACAATGTACGTGATGTCTGTTTTTGACAAACACAGCGACGAACTGGAGAAGCACGAGACGATGATGGGTCAGTCTCGCGGTCGATTGGCCGTAGCGCTCGACTTGCTCACCGACGCGCTGGCGATGGTTGGTCAGCACGGCGTCTATTGTCAGAGTGCCCGCACGCCCGGCCGTCCGACCATGGATATCGCGCTGGTGCTGGAGCAGATTGGCGATGCCAAGGAGCTGGTGCAAAGTGTGATCGAGTCCGAGCGCCCATGAGCGGATCGCCCGCACCGATCGGTGTCGTCGCCCATTACAATCTGCTCGAGCGGCTCGAACCGTCCGGTCCTGGCGATCTCTACCGCGCGCGCGACACCAAGGCGGGACGCACCGTCGCCGTGCGTCTGCTGCCGGCCGATTTCACCTCCGACCCCGCCACGCTCATCTCACAGGCACGTGGGCTGACCAGCCTGTCGCATCCGAACGTCACGACACTGTTCGAGGTTGGCGAACACGAAGGTCGCGTGTACTTCGCATTCGAGTTCCAGAAAGGACAGTCGCTGCGCGCCGAAGCCGCAGGCAGGCCGATGAACGTGCGGAGGGCGATCGAGATCGCCATTCAGATCGCCGACGCCGTGTCCGATGCGCATGCTGCGGGATTCGTGCACGGCGGTCTCAGTCCGGAGTCGATCGTGATCAGCGCCAAGGGCCGCGCCAAGATTCCGGCGTTCGAGCTTGCGGCGCAGGGCGGGTTCGAGCACGACGGCCGCGAAGCGCGACTCCGCGACTACGAATCGCCGGAGGAGGCAAACGGCCAGGCGCCCGACGACCGGTCGGATATCTATTCGGTGGGCGCGATTCTCTACGAGATGCTCACCACGCGTCGGCCGATGCACCGCGGAGCGTCGGCGCCGAGTGCTTCCAATCCCAAAGTACCAAAGGAAATTGACGCTGTCGTCCTCAAGGCGCTCGCGCCGAATCCGGCCAGCCGCTATCAGAGTGCGATCGGACTCGCCGGCGAGTTGCGCGCCGCGATTTCCGTACTCGATCAGCTTGGCATCGCCGGCGAGGAAGAGGAACTGGCGCAGACCTCGACCACCAGCATCCGCCGCGTGGTGACGATGGCCGCCGTCTTACTCGTCTTCGCGGTGTTGGCGTGGTGGTTTTGGCTACGCTGACTGCAGGATCGTGCCGAGCTGCGTGGTGAATGCCGAGCGCGCAAGCACCTGGTCGATTCCCGCCTGACGTGCCGCCGCTATCGCGTCCGAGTCCACGTGCGAGACGTAGCCCAGCGTCTTCACGGTCCGCAGCTGTGGATCGGTCTTCATCGCGGCAATCACCGTCATCGGATCGAGCCGGGAGCTGTTCAAGTCGAAGATGACGAGCGACGGCTGCTTGTCGCGGACGGTCGGCAGCACCCGATCGCGCATACGCTCGAAGTAGATATCCACGCCGAGCTGCTTGGCAGCGGTCGAGATCTTGATTGAGAAGAGAAGATCCTCAATTACGCAGACGATCATGAGGTTAGTGGTTGGTGGTTAGTTGTTAGTGGTTAGTATAGTCACGCAATGCTGCTGGAAGTTCGAGCGGTCGCGCCCTTCTACAAAAACGGCTTCGTCGTTGGCTGCGAGCGTACACGCGAGGCGGTGATCATCGATCCCGGCGACGAGGTCGATGAGCTGATGGGTGCGGTACGCGATCTCGATGTCGAGGTTCGGGCGATTCTGCTGACGCATGCGCATATCGATCACGTGACCGGCGTCGGCGCGGCGAAGGACGCCTACGAGGTGCCGGTGTATCTGCATCGCGACGACCTGTTCCTCTATGAAGGTACCGTGCAACAGGGCGCCATGTTCGGATTCAAGGTTAGTCAGCCGCCGCCCGTCGATATCTTCTATGACATGACGCCGATCCACTTCGGCGACTACGAGGTGAGCGTGCATCACACGCCAGGCCATTGTCCCGGCGGCGTGTGCCTGCAGATTGGGAAAAAAGGCACGCCGGGCGAGCACCTGTTCGTTGGCGACACGCTCTTTGCCGGCTCGATTGGGCGAACCGATCTACCCGGCGGCGACTACGACGTGCTCATGGAGTCGATCACCCGCGTCCTGTTGTCGCTCGGCGACGACCGGATCGTCCACCCAGGCCACGGGCCGGATACGACGATTCAGCGAGAACGGACCACGAACGACTTCGTGCTCGAGTATTTCGCCTCGAAGCGCTAGTCCGTTTCCCGCAACGCGACGAACTCAACCCGTCCCACTTGTAGGTGATCGCCGGCGGCTAAGCGCGCGGTTTCGATGCGCTCGCCGTTGACGTAGGTGCCGTTCGTGCTCTCGAGATCCGTGATCTCCAGCTCGCCACCGACGAGTGCGGTCACGCGGCAGTGCACGCGCGAGATGAGCGCGGCATCGATGATGAAGTCAGCGCCGGTGGCGCGGCCGATCGTGCGCTCATTGCCGGGCAGAATGCGGAAGGTTTTCTCCGGGATACCTTCCGTCACGGTTCTCAAAATCCACATGAGTGTTTAGTACTTTACCAGCAGGCGCGCGGCGCGTTCGATGTCGGCTTCTGACGGAAGGAAATATCGCTCGAGCGGCGGGGAGTATGGTACTGGCGTATCGAGTGCGCCGACGATGCGCACTGGCGCGTCGAGTGACTCGAACGCCTCTTCCTGAATGATCGCGGCGAGGCTTTCGCCGACGCCGCCGGTCCGCGAATCTTCGTGCACGATCAGCACGCGGTTACAGTGCCGCGCCACCTGCAGCACAGCGTCTTTGTCGAGTGGCACCAGCGTCCGCAGGTCGAGCACGCTGGCGTGAATACCGTCTCTGTCGAGCGCAGCGGCGACGCGCATCGCCACGTGGACGTAGGCGCCGTAGGAGATGATGGCGAGTTCATCGCCGCGTCGGCGCAAGGCGGCCTGGCCGAGCGGAAGCGGCGCAGGCGCGGCTGTGGGCAGCCTCTGTTTGATGCGCGGATCACGGTAGAGCGCAATGTGTTCGTAATAAAGCACCGGATCGGGATCGGCGACGGCCGCCGCCATGAGTGCGCGCGCGTCCTGCGGCGTCGAAGGCGTGACGATCTTCAAGCCAGGCGTGCGGTAGAACCACGGTTCCGTGTTCTGTGAGTGATACGGTCCCGCATGGCGCAAACCTCCCCACGGCATGCGCACGACCATCGGTACCGAGCCGCCCCATCGATAGCGGATCTTTGCCGCGTTGTTGACCAGCTGATTGAAGCCACTGGCCACGAAGTCGTTGAATTGCATTTCGCCGATCGGCCGCTGCCCAGCCAGCGCCGCGCCGATGCACACGCCCAGTACGCCGCTCTCTGCAATCGGCGAGTTGATGATGCGATCGCCAAACTGTTCGAGCAGCGGACGGAGCAATAGAAATGCATTGCCGTATCGGCCGCCGACATCCTCGCCGTACACGAAGACGCGAGGATCGGAACGGAGCGCATCGGACACGCCGAGTGTCACCGCTTCGAGAAAGGTCTGGCCTTTCTTGTCGAACGGGAATCCTTCATCCAGCTCCGGCAAATCGGGATCGAGATTCACCTCCAGCCGCGTCGCGGGATCCAGCGGCTCGACCCTCACCCGCGGGACATCGTCGGCGAAGACGCCGCGCGAAGCATCCTCATCGTTCGGCCATGGGGCGTCGATTACGGCGCGCGCTTCGATGTCCACAAGCGCGACCGCTTCGTTCTTCAGGCCTTCGAGAACACCGGGATCGATGACCTTCTCCGCTTCAAGGCGCGCGGCGTAGGACGCGAGCGGATCCTTTGTTGTCCACCGAGCGTAGCTGTCGCCGTCGGCATACGCGCCAGGCGACAGCGGCGGATAGTTCCAGGAAGGCGCGGTCTCCTTTCCGAGATACAGCATGTCGTCGTGGTGCGCGTGACCGCCCATTCGCATCGTGACGAGCTCGATGAGCGCCGGTCCAAGGCCGGCCCGCGCGCGGTCCGCCGCCCAGGTAAACGCCGCCGCCACTTCGTCCGGATCAGTGCCATCGATCGTGATCCCGGGGATGCCATAGCCGCGCGCCTTGTCGGCGAACACGCGCGCCGCGGACTGCGACGACAGCGGCGTCGAGAGCGCAATCTGGTTGTTTTCGATGCAGAAAACCGCCGGCAGCTGTCTGGCGGCGCACAGATTGATCGCCTCGTGCCATTCACCGAGCGACGAACCACCGTCCCCGATGAACGACAGGGCGACGCGCTGCGATCCGTCGCGCCAGAACGCGAGCGCGATGCCGGCAATCGACATCGTGCTCACCGACAGCGGCGCCGCCGCCGGCAGAATGCCCCACTCCCAGTCGCCGATGTGCAGGTCCTTTCCGTCCATCGGCGGTCCCAGCTTGGCCATCTGCGCATTCAGCACCATGCGTACCGTGCTGGGCTCCGGATGCATTGCGAGCGCTACGCCGAGATCGCGGATGATCGGACCAACGACATCGCCGCGCCAGCCGCGCAGTCGATCACGCCACGCCTCGCCGCGGCGCAGCCGAATGGCGGCCGCATAGATGGCTTCCTGTCCGAGCGAGCGAAATCCTTTGCCTTGGAACGGCACGCCTTCGAACTGCACTTCGCTGCCGGTGAACAGCTGCTTGAGGCGATTGTCCACGGCGCGTGTCAACACCATGCCGCGGAGGATCTCGCGCCGTTCATCTGGCGTGAGCGATGCGGCGATGGCTGCCCGAGCGAAAAAGCCGTCCACGTCTTCGAGCAGCTCCTGAGTGGCGGCCTTCAGGCGCGTCCGTGCGGTTACGCCGGGCGTCGTCTCGGGGATCGCTGCGGCAGACAGCCCTGATATCGCTTGCCCAAGCGCGAGGCGAACCCGCTGCGCGAACTGTTCGATTGCTGCTGGCTCTCGATCCGTCTCGGGTGCGGTGACGTCTTCGAGCGCTCGCTCGACGATCGGGAGCGCGAACGGGTGCCGCTCGAGGACGAAGGCGCGAAGGAGAGGAATCAGTGCCGCCACTTGAGAGATCCTAGTATCGTGGAGTCCCACTTCAAGGGTTGGACCAAGCCCGGCCCGGTTCCGCCGGGTGCATCGTCACCGCCGGATGTCCCTGCTGACGAAACGCTCGACGCCATCAGCGGCCACTTCCGGATCTTCCAGCTTCGCAACGGTCACCGTTTCTCCACCGACGACGTGTTGACCGCGTGGTACGGGACGACGTGGGCGCCACGGGCTTCGTCAATTCTGGACCTCGGGTCGGGCATCGGATCGGTCGGCATGATCTCGGCGTGGCGACTGCCGGGCGCACGCGTCGTGACCATTGAAGCGCAGGAGGAGAGCGTCAGGCTAGCGCGCAAATCGGCGGCGTACAACGGGCTCGAGTTGCGGTACGAAATACGCCACGGCGATTTTCGTGATCAAGACGGGTCTAAAGACCCGCCTCTGCGAGCGGAGGAGCACTTCGATCTCGTCCTCGGCAGCCCGCCGTACTTTCCGCCCGACGCGGGCCTCCATGGAGACCATCCTCAGAAAGTGGCGTGCCGGTTCGAGCTGCGCGGCGATATCGCGCACTACGCGAGCGTTGCGGCGCGACATCTCACCCCTGGCGGCGTGTTCGCCTGTGTCTTTCCTGAAGAGCAGCTTCAGCGCATTGAGCAGGCCGCTCGAAATGCCGAGCTCACCATCGTCCGTCGCCGGCCCGTGGTATTCAAAGAAGGAGACGCTCCGCTCATCGGACTGTTTGTCATGATGGCCAGGCATGATCTGCCAGACGACATGCGCGAGCGAACGTGGCGCGAGCCTCCGCTGATCGTCCGCGCGGCGGATGGGCGCGTGCATCCGGAGTACTCGGCGGTCAAGCTGGCAATAGGATTCCCACCGTGAACAAGTTCGCCATCTTTGGCACGCACGAGCCGCAGACGATCGCGCAGCTCGAAGGCGTCGCGAGCCGCGCCGAGCGTGCCGCGCTGATGGCCGACGGTCACCTCGGCTACGTCATGCCGATTGGCGGCGTGGCCGCGTATCGCGAGCAGGTCTCCGTCGTTGGCGTCGGATTCGATATCGCCTGCGGCAATGCGGCGATCCGGACCGACCTGACACAGGCAGGTTCGCCAGATCTGCTCAATCGGCTGGGTGAGATCGCCGATGCGATTCAGGACGACATCTCGTTCGGCATCGGCCGGAAGAATCGGTCCGATGATGCACCGGTCGATCATCCACTGTTTGATTCGGTTGCGTGGGACGCGCTGCCGAACCACGCACGGAACGAGCTTCGCAGCAAGGCGCGCAAGCAGCTCGGCACGGTGGGCAGCGGGAATCACTACGTGGACGTGTTCGTGGATGAGGCCGACGCCATCTGGGTCGGCGTCCACTTCGGCAGCCGTGGTCTGGGCCATACGATCGCCTCCGGTTTTCTCGCCATGTCGCAAGGCGAGAAGTGGGGCACGCGTGTGCCGGAGCACGAGGCGCTGCTCTCGCTCGACAAGCCGATGGGGCAGGACTACTGGGCCCTCATGACGCTCGCGGGTGAGTACGCATACGCCGGTCGCGAGTGGGTGGCACGCAAGGTCGTCTCGCTGCTCGGTGGACGCGAGCTCGAGCTCGTGCACAACCATCACAACTTCGCGTGGCGCGAAGAGCACGATGGCGAAGAGGTGGTGGTCATTCGCAAGGGCGCAACGCCAGCCTTTCCGGGTCAGAAGGGCTTCATCGGCGGCTCGATGGGCGACGATGCCGTTATCGTGCAGGGCACGAAGACGGAGAACGACCAGCTCGCGGAGCTGCAGCGCAAGGCGCTCTACTCCACAGTCCATGGCGCCGGCCGCGTGATGTCGCGCGCCGCGGCGGCTGGGAAGATCAATCGGCGCACCGGCAAAGTGATCAAGCCGGGCGCGGTCTCGCCGCGCATGATGGAGGACTGGGTCAAGGAAAAGGGAGTCATCCTCAGAGGCGGCGGCCTTGACGAGAGCCCGCACGTTTATCGGCGTCTGCCGGATGTCCTCGCCGCGCAGAAGGGCACGATCGAAGTCCTCCACACGCTCCGCCCGCTCATCGTCGTCATGGCGGGGGCGGATCTGTTCGATCCGTACAAGGATTGAGACGAGCGATTGACGATTGACGAGTTACGATTGACGGATTGATTGACAGACGATTGCTCAATTCGTCAATCGTCCCTCGTCAATCATCAATTGCCGTGTATCGTTCCTCTGCTCTCGTGGTGTGCACCGCGATTGGCGTGGCGGTGCTGACCGCGGCCTGGCGGTTCCTCACCTTCACCGGTTTCAATAACGACCACTACATCTACCTGGCCGGGGCGCAGCAGATCGCGCTCGGCGAGTGGCCGATCCGCGACTTCGTCGATCCCGGATGGCCGCTGATGTACGGCGTGTCCGCAGTGGCGCGTCTGCTGTTTGGGCGCGAGCTGTGGGTGGAGCTGCTTGTCGTCGCCAGCGCCTTTGCCATCGGCGCGGGCTTCACGCTGACGGCGGCGGCGCGGTTATCGGGCTCGATCGCCCTCGCGTTGATGGTGACGCTGCTGGAGATTGGCCTCAATCCCCGCTCGTTCAGCTATCCCAAGCTTCTGCTCTACGCGATTGCCGGTTGGGCGTTCGTCGCTGCGACGAGGCACATGACGCCTCGACGAGCGGTCCTGCTTGCCGCGTCGACCGTCGTCGCGTTTCTGTTTCGCCACGACCACGGTTTGTATATCGGCGCCGGAGCGTTCGTCGCGGTCGTTCTGGGCGCCGCGAGAGAAGGGAGTCGAGTGACTGTCAGACGAGCGGCGGTCTTCGCAGCCGCGGTCCTGCTGTTCGTGCTGCCGTGGGTGATCTTCGTTCAGTACCAAGTCGGTCTCATCGAGTACCTCAAGCCTGCGCTCGAGTTCTCGCGTGCCGAGGCCGAGGGCACGGTGCTGCGCTCGCTTCCGACGCTCGATTTTTCAGGCGGAGCGGTCGCCGCGCAGGTGAACTGGGAAGCCTGGTTGTTTTATCTGTTCCATGCGATGCCTCTGGTGTCGCTGTGGCTGGCCTTGCGTCGTGCCCGCGGCGGTCGCGAGCAGTGGGCTGGCGAATCAGCAGGGATTGCGGCGATTGCCGTCATGACGGTCGCGATGAACCTGGGATTCATTCGCACACCGCTGGCCGCGCGGCTCCCTGACGCCGCCGCCCCGGCGGCGATCCTGGGTGCGTGGCTGATTGGTGTCGCGTTCGATGTGCGCGCGACAACGATGCGCCGTGCGGCGCTGACTGTCGCCGCGCTAATGTTCGTCCTGACCGCGAAGGCGGTGTCAGTCGTCGGCGATGTTTCCGGAGAGCTGAATCGCGCCGGCGTGCTGAATCGCGCCGGCGCAATGAGCGAGCGCATCGACGATCTCAGCAGGCGGCTGCGGAAGACGATGCCGCAGGGAAGTCACGTGCCCAGTCGTAATTCGGAAGCCTTGCGTCCGTTCTACGCGTTTGTCGAGCGCTGCACGTCGATTCACGATCGGCTGGTGATGACGGGCCTCTCGCCGGACGTGTTCGTCCTGGCCAATCGCGGCTTCGCCGGCGGACAGATGGCCTATCGTCCGGCCTTCTACGCCTCGGAGAAGGATCAGCGTAAAGCCATCGCGCGTATGCAGTCGCAGTCGGTGCCGTTGGTGATCGTCTCGCTCGAGGAAGAAGCGGGATTTCGCGGCGCGCTGCCGCTCGTCGCGGCCTACGTTGATGCGCACTACGAGCCGCTCGCTCAGGTCGCGGTTCCCGATACGCGTGGACTGCAAATCTATGTCGAGCGCGGACGCGCGGCAGCGAGCCGCGATGCCGCCACCGGCTGGCCGTGCTTCACGCGGTCTTCCTAGCGCGGGGCTTTTTCGAGAATCGCGACGTACTCGCTACGGCCGGCGAGCGCGACCAGTGTGTAACCGTTGGCTGATGCCTCGCTGATTTCCTTCTGTAGCGTGCCGGTGCGCTCGGTGGCCAGAACCTGGTACCGCGCGTTGGCCTGACGTTCGACGCCTTTCTCCATCAGCACTACCACCTCGTCTCCCTTGCCGGTTACTGCTCGAGGGACGATGTGATAGCCGGCTTCGGCAGCGTCGCTGATCTCCCGCTGCAGTGTCGTCGTTTTTGTCGTCGCCACAAGGCGGTACTCGTATTTGTCCCTGGTCTGCTCGAGCAAGACGACGACCTCGCTGCTCTCCTTGGGGCTCGCCGCTACGACCCGAAATCCCCGGGCGGCGGCGGCATTGATCTCCTGCTGCATGGTGCTCGTGCGTTCGGTGGCGAGAAGCAGGTATCGATCGTCCTGAGCCTCGGCAACAGATGCCGCACTCAAGGCGAGGAGTAAGCACGCGATTGAGCTGCCCATGGTGACGCCTCCGTTATTGCAGTGCGATCGGCAGCTCCGCCTTCGCCTTGTCATTCGTCAGGACCAGCCGAAATGTCCCTTCCTTCCAACTCCCATTGGGCGACCGAAAGAGCAGCGGCCCCTGGGCGACGCGGTCGTTGTCGACGATGGCCTCGTCCGAGATGCTGCGTACGAAAGGAAGTGAGAAGAAGTTGAACGCTTCGTGCCGGTCGCGCTGGGCGAAATAGGAGTCGAGGTTCTGGCGGTGAATCTTGGCGTTCTGAATCAACAGATTGATGTTCTCGATGTCGGCTTGACCCTGCTGCTGGCTGGCGAGCGGAATCGTCTGGCCGTCGGGCGCCACCAGCCTGAAGTTGGTGCGGTGGAGCACGAAACGCTCCGCCGACCCCAGTGCCACGTCGATCAGCAGCCACGGTCCGCTGTGATTCCTCTGCGAGTAGTCGTAGTTGGCGACCACCCCCAATCCCTCGTGGCGGTACTCGATCGTCGCGCGGCCGTACTTGTTCGTATGCGGGAATGACTGGCCGATCTGGGCGCCTGTGCTCACCGTTGCGGCGAGAAGAATCGCGATCGTTCGAAGCATTGACGGCCTCCATGGCACGTCCGAAAGACGCGCCCTACACGCGATGCACGTCCAAAAGGACGTGCCCTACGGGTCCGTCCAAAAGGACGTGCCCTACGGGCCCGCACATCCAAATGCCGTGCCTTACGCTGGTTGCCGGCTGGCCGCTGTCATCGCGCTCGTGACTGCCTTCGTCATCTCCGCTGTCGTCGCGCGTCCGCCCAGATCCGGGGTCTTGACCTGACCTTGTGACAGGACACTCTCGATCGACGCGAGGATGCGGTCGTGCCCGGCACGCTCGCCGAGGTGATCGAGCATCATCGCCGCGGCCCAGATTGCGGCAATCGGGTTCGCGATGCCCTTTCCGGCGATGTCCGGAGCAGAGCCATGGATCGGCTCGAACATGGACGGCGTCGTTCGATCGGGATTGATGTTGCCCCCAGGTGCGACGCCGAGACTGCCCGAGATCGCCGATCCAATGTCGGTGATGATGTCGCCGAACAGGTTCGAAGCCACGATGACGTCGAGCGTGTGCGGGTGCGTGACCATGCGCGCGCAGAGCGCGTCCACGTGGTACTTCTTCAGCTCGACCTTCGGGAACTGCTTGGCTACGCCGGCGACGACTTCATCCCACAGCACCATCGCGTGTTGCAGCGCGTTCGACTTCGTCGCGCTGGCGAGCATTTTCCGCGGGCGTGATTCCGCGAGCTTGAACGCATAGCGGGCGATGCGCTCGATGCCGTTTCTCGTGAACACCCCGGTCTGCTCGGCCAGCTCGTACGGCGTGCCGCCGTGGAGACGCCCACCCATGCCGCAGTACTCTCCTTCGGAGTTCTCACGCACGCAGATCATGTCGATCTCGGCAGCGCCGCGATTCGCGAGTGGAGAAGAGATGCCGGGCATCAGGCGCATCGGTCGCAGATTTACCCATTGTCCGAGCTTCTGTCGCAGCGGCAGGATCAGCTCACGCGCTGAGATGTGATCCGCGACACGCGGGTCGCCGATCGCGCCGAGATAGATTGCGTCGAACTTCAGCAGCTGCTCGACGCCGTCGGGGTCCATCATCCGGCCGGTCTGCAGGTAGTAGTCGCATCCCCATGGGATCGGCGTGAACTCGCACGTGAAACCACTCTGCTCAGCGGCAAGGTTGAGGATCTCGATACCGGCGGGAACGACTTCCTTCCCGATACCGTCGCCGGCGATGACTGCGATGCGATGACTCTTCATGTGAACTCCAGGCGCCCCGATCCCCGTCGAAACGAAAGCACTCCGAAGAACGCGACCGCGGAAGCGACGATTCCACTCAAGGCCGGGTCCACCCACGGGTAGACGCCGGCAACCCCAAAGCGTACCACGATGAGCGTCGCGATACCCGCGACGACTGCGGCCATGGCCTCGCGGCTCTGCGCCCGGCGCACATACAGCCCGCCGATCACCGGCACAAATAACGTGACGACGAGCAGCGAGTAAAAAACGGTGATCGCGCCGATCACGGTCTGCAGCCAGACTGACAGCAGCACGCCGATCATGCCGCCGGCAACCGCGGCCACACGTCCAACGCGTAGCAGTTGTGCATCGGATGCCGCAGGATTCAGGAAGCGTTTGTAGAGGTCCTTGGACGCAGACGTCGAGAGCATGAAGAGGATTGCATCGCAGGTGTCTACTTCGGTCGAGAACACCGCTGCGAGTGCGATCGCGCCGAGCCACGGCGGCAGCTCGTGAGTCAGAACAGTCGGCAACACAGCGTTGGCGTCGGCGATCCCCGGAGTAGTGACCCTGGCAATCATGCCAAACAGGACCGGCACGAAGGCGAACGCAAGCAGCGCGACCGCGTTCAGCGCGACACCGGTGCGCACAGCACTGGCGTTGGCCCCGCCGTACGCTTTCTGAATCAGACCAGGCGAGATGATGAACGCAGGACCGAGCAGGAACAGCAGTGTCCAGCCGGAACCGGATCCCGACGAGTAAAACATGTCGCCGAAATGCGGCGGCACGTTTCCGCCGGTGATCGTGGCAAACCCTCCAACCGAGTTCATTGCCACCGGCAGCGCGAAGAGCAGACCGACCAGCATGACGATCAGCTGAAAGGTGTTCACCCAGGCCGAGCCAAGAAGGCCACCCGCAGTGAAATAGATCGTCATGATGGCGCCACCGGTGAGCGCTCCTGCCCATCGCGGCATCCCTGTAAGCACGTTCAGAATCGTGGCACCCGCGATGAGCTGTCCTGCGAGCAGCGCGAGCGCGCCAAGCCCGATCAATGCCGTGGTTACGCCGCGAACCGCAGGACCGTATCGAAACTCGAGGTAGTCGCCAGTCGTGTAGAAGTCGTGCTCCTTCGCCACTTGCCACAATCGTGGTGCGACGAAGAAGGCGAAGACGATCGACCCCAACCCCGCGGATCCCACCCACCACCACGCGCTGAAGCCATCTCTGTATGCGAGGCCGGCAGCACCGACTGTCGAACCGGCGCCAATGTTAGCGGCGAGCATCGATGCGAGGATGAGTCCCGGCCCGAGACTGCGGCCGGCGACAAAGAATTCACTGCTTCCGCGCACCAGACGCGCAGTCCAGATCCCGAGCCCGATGATGGTGAAGGAGTAGAGGATGAGAAGGGTCAGATGAAGAGACATCAGTAAGGCAAAATCTTGCCTTACCGAAGTCTCGGAGGCAGGGTATTCAGATCGCGAGCAGAGGGAAGCCCTCCGGACGCGGTGGCCTGAGTCGCGGCGCGAACGATCGCTTCCGAGAGCGCTTCAGCCGCGAGCGCGCCGATCGTCCCGACGTCTGCCTGTCCGTCCCAGCGCCCGGTCGCCAACGCAAACACCGTGTCGCCATCCGCCGGTGTGTGCGCGGGGTTGATCGCTCGCGCCAGGCCATCGTCAGCCATCAATGCCATACGGCTGGCCTGTACCTTTGTGAGTTTGGCGTTCGTCGCGACGACGGCAATCGTCGTGTTTGCGCCGGCGGCAGACGCGTTCGGTGAAAGCTGCGAACGGATCAGCAGGCGGGCATCGGCGAGCCGCTTGCCGTCTTCCGTGCGCACGCCGGCCACGACGGCGCCAGTCACGGGATCGACGATGTCGCCGAGGGCATTCACGGCGACGAGTGCCGCGACGATCAGGCCGTTCGGCAACGCGATCGCCCAGCTGCCCACGCCAGCTTTCATCGCGCGGTCGCGATTCCCAAGCAGCTTGCCGACGGTCGAACCGGCGCCCGCACCGATGTTTCCCTCGGCGACGGGACGGTCGCTCGCCGTTGACGCGGCGCGGTAACCGCAATCGCCATTCGGACGGATAGCGGAGCTCCCGCCGAATCCAAGGTCCATCAACACCGCCCCTGGCACGATCGGAACGACAGTGCCGGCGATCTTGAAACCCACCTTCTTTTCCTCGAGATAGCGCGTCACCCCGTCGCCGACGCTGATGCCGTAGGCGCTACCGCCGGTGAGAAAGATCGCGTTGACCTGCTCGACGGTGTTCAGAGGATTGAGCAGTTCGGCATCGCGCGTTCCGGGCGCGCCGCCACGCTGGGCGTAGCCGCCGATCGCGCCATCGCCATCCACGACAACGACGGTGCAGCCGGTGGGCCGTTCGCTGAGCGTGACATGACCAACCCTGATCCCGGCGACGGCAGTGAGACTCTTGTTCGTCATATTCGAAGACGCCGGCCCGCGTTGCGCCGGCGACACCACCGTGCCTGCAATCGCCACGACGCCGAGGCCCGCCACTGTCCACGCAAGCGCAGTCTTCATAGGTAGTGTCCGCCTTCAGGCGGACTTCCTCGGTGTGCAGCGAACGTTGTCGATGAGCCGAGTGTTCCCCACCCACAGCGCTCCAGCCGCGACGACCGGGCCTGTGACTCGCGTCACGGGCTGAAAATCCTCGGGAT
>Ga0126304_10000003_pt1 | contig 56275 bp, 45 predicted proteins | sample Plot25_FD_92538 | JGI IMG/M metagenome (GOLD analysis project Ga0126304, IMG submission 92538) | Serpentine soil microbial communities from UC McLaughlin Reserve, CA, USA - Plot25 | ecosystem: Environmental > Terrestrial > Soil > Grasslands | place: USA: UC McLaughlin Reserve, Lake County... | reverse complement strand
GATCGTCTCGATCGCGTCCTTCTGCGTCTTGCTGCGGCCAGTCATGTCCTCTTCGCGCGTCGCGACATTGGCCGCCATCATGATGCCGTTGACGCCATTGCGGGTCGCCACTTTCGGATTGGCGCCTTTGTCGAGCAGGATCTTGATCACCGGCGTGTCGCCAGCCTTCGCCGCGCGAAGCAGCGGCGTCGTACCGGCGCCGAGCACGCCGTCGCCGCCGCGATCGAGCTTCGTCCGATACGGCAGCGCCGCGCGCAACGCGGCATTGATGTTGGCGTTCTTGGCGAGCAACTTCTCGATGATGTCCATGCTGCTCAGCGTTGCGTCGGCTTCCTTCGGCGCCGGGCGATTGGACGAGGGCATCGTGTGCGCGTCCACGGCGGCGTAGAGAGCCGTACGGCCGACGTTGTCGGCGACGTTGACGTCGATGCCGGCGTCGATGAGCGCGCCGGCGACGTCGAACTCGCCGTTCATCAGCGCCAGCACGAGCGCTGTGTGATTCTCGGGATCGATCTCATTGATGTTCGAGCCCGCCTTGGTGAGTACGTTCACGCAGTCCACGCATCCGGCACGCGCCGCGAGCAGCAACGCGGTGAAGCCGCCGGGTGGCAGCCACTTGTCGCGCGGCTCGGCGGTCCGCTGACGCTCCCACGTGACCACCGTTGAGCGGGTGTTCACGTCGGCGCCGGCCTCGACGAGGACGCGCACCATCGCCGCATGTCCTTGTGCCGCCGCCCACATCAGCGGCGTCTGGCCGCGCCAGTTGTCGCCGGCGTCGACCTTCGCCCCGCGCGCGAGCAGTGCTTTCGCAGCATCGACATTGCCGGTGTGCGCGCACGTGTGGAGCGCCGTCTCGCCGAGCGGTCCAGTGGCATTCGGGATCACACCGGCTTTGAGTAGTTGTTCGACGACCGCGGCGCTGCCGCTTTCGCAGGCGAGCGCGATTGGCGTCACCCCATAGCGGTTCGCGACGTCGGCCTTCGCGCCAGCCTTGAGCAATCGCTCGACAAGAGCGACCTCGTCGAAGCGCACTGCCCAGTGCAGCGCGGTCGTGCCGTCGGGTTCGGGGATGTTCGGATCGATGCGCTTCGAGAGCAGCGCGACCGCCGCGGCGCTGTTGCGCGCTTTGGCTGCTTCGACGAGGCGCAGATCCTTCGACGTCGTCTCCGCCGCGAGCGCTGTGGCCGCCACGAGCCACGTGAGTGCAAACGTCGTCAGCAGGGCGCGCACGTTAGAGGTTCTCCAGGGTTCCGGTGCTGTCACCGATCGACTCCTGCTTCACCCCGACCTTGTCGAGCATCGTGACCAGCAGGTTGGTCATCGGCGTGTGGTCGGCGTACTTCAGATGGCGGCCGCCCTTCATCTTTCCAGCCGCGCCGCCGACCACGAGATTGGGCAGCGGGTAGTGATCGTGGGCGTTGCTGTTGCTCATGTTGCTGCCGTACAGGAGCAGCGTGTGATCGAGCAGCGAGCCGTCGCCGTCGGGCATCGCCTTGAGCTTCTCGAGGAAGCCCTTGAACTGATTCACGTTGAACGTCTGGATGAGGACGTTCTTCGCCATCTTCTCGGCGCGGTTCTGGTGATGCGAGATCGCGTGATGGCCGTCGGTAACGCCGACCTGCGTGTAGGTACGGTTGCTGACTTCGCGCGACACCATGAACGTGATCACGCGGGTGATGTTCGCTTGATACGACAGCGCCATCAGCTCATACATCAGCGCGACGTGCTCCTCGAAGTCGAACGGCACGCCGGCGGGGCGGGCGGGGAGCTGAAGATCAGCGTCACCCTGGCTCTTCTCCGCACGCTGGATGCGCCGCTCGATCTCCCGCACGTTCTCCAGGTACTGGTTCATCGTCTGGCGATCGGACGGCCCGAGTTGCAGCTGCAGTGCCGACGCTTCCTTCGTGATCGCGTCGAGAATGCTCCGGTCTTCCTGAATGCGGGCGAGGCGCTCACTGGGGCTGCCACCCTGGCCGAACATCCGCTCGAACACCTTGCGCGGATTGATCTCCATCGGCAGCGGCGTCTCCGGCGTGCGCCACGACAGTGTGTTCATGTAGATGCAGCCGTAATCGCGATCGCACGATCCGATGAGGCCCGAGTGATCTTCCGTGGCGAGCTCCATCGATGGCAGCGGGTTGTCCTGGCCGATCAACTGCGCCGCGACCTGATCCGCGGTCACGCCCGCAAAGGCATCGACGCCCTGCGTCGCCTTCGGCCGCACGCCGCTGAGCCACGTTGTCGGGCTCAGCGAGTGCACCGCCGTCGTGTCGGCCGCGCGATGACCGAGGCCGCTGACCACGTTCACGTAGTCGCGGAAGGGTTCGAGCGGCTTGAGGATCGGCGTGAACTCAAAGCCGCCGCCAACAGCGGCGGGCGTCCATTTGTCCATGATCGCGCCGTGCGGGACGTAGACGAATCCGAGGCGCGGCAGCGGCTTCGCGGCGGTTTGCGCGAGCAGCGTGCGGGCCGGGATCATCGAGTCGAGCAACGGCAGGGCGAGGGTGGCGCCCACGCTACGCAAGAAGGTGCGACGGGGCAGGCGCTTCTTGGTTATGAACATCGGATCCTCTCGTCCGGCTGAAGCCGGACACTACATCTACAGTCCGGCTCAAGCCGGACACTACCGATTAATGCGACGCGACGATGCCGGTATTTTGCGTCGTCTTCATCTGGAACGGCACGCTTTTCACGATGCCAAGAACGACCGACGAGAACCGGTAATTCTGCGCGGCACTGCTGCTCGCAATGCCTCGAATCACCGGCATGTCGGTTGACTCCATGCCGCGGCCGAGACCATAGGTCATGAGCTTGTTCGTAAACGTCCGCACGAAAAGCTCGGGCCGCTTCAAGACAGCCTTTCGGAGCGCCACCGGGCCGTCTACACGGCTGCCGTCGGCAAGCTGACCGGCCGGGTCGATGTTGCCGCCAGGCTCTTTCACGCGCCACTGACCGATGCCGTCGAAGTTCTCGAGCGCGAGGCCGAGCGGGTCCATCACGCGGTGGCAGGTCGCGCATGTCGGCGTCGCACGATGCATCTCGAGGCGCGCACGCAGCGACTTCGCTTCCTCGCCAGGCTGGTTCTCTTTCAGATCCGGCACGTTCGGCGGCGGTGCCGGCGGCGGCGTGCCGAGGATGTTCTCGAGGATGTACTTGCCGCGCAGCACCGGCGACGTGCGATTCGGATACGACGTCACCGTGAGGATGCTGCCCTGACCGAGCAGTCCGCGCCGCTCGTCGTTCTTCAGCACCACTTTGCGGAAATAGCTGCCGTAGACATTCTGAATCCCGTAGTGCCGCGCCAGCCGCTCGTTCATGAACGTGTAGTCAGCGTCGATGAGATCGATCAGGCTGCGATCGTCGCGCAGGATGCTCTCGACGAACATCTCCGTCTCCTGACGGAACGCCTGACGCAGCTCATTGTCGAAATTCGGGAAGTCGCCCGGCGTCGGGATGTGGCCTTTGAGGTTGCGCAGCATCAGCCACTGGCTGGCGAAGTTGTCGACCAGCGCGCGCGACTTCGGATCGGCAAGCATGCGCTTCACCTGGCGCTCGAGCATCGCCGGCTGGCTGAGCGTGCCCCTGGACGCCACGGTCAGCAACTCCTCGTCTGGGATCGAGCTCCACAGGAAAAACGAGAGACGCGACGCGAGCTCAATGTCGCTGACCCTTTCGACAGTAGCCGTTGGGCCATTGTCAGCCGTGGGGCGGCTCTTGCTCTGTAGACCCGCCGCGCTCTCCGTCCGGAACAAGAACTTGGGGCTGGCGAGAATGAGCCGCAGCCCCTGTTCGATGCCCTCGTCGAAGTTGCCCTTCTTTCGGCCCGCGTCATAGCGCGTGAGGATCGGCTCCATGTCGGCGCTCGTCACCGGGCGACGGTAGGCGCGGGTCGCGAGATTGGTCAGGATCCGACGCGCGCAAGCGGTCTCTCCCGAAGCCGGCGTGGACTTACACACGAACATGCGACGACGGCTCGGCGTGTCGCCAGGGCCGGTCGGATTGAACGGCCCCGTCAGATTCACGTGATCGATGATCGGGATGCCGTTCATGTTCTGCAGATCGTGATCGCGCTCGTGCGGCTGCAGCGGCTCGTCCGACTCCGACGCGTTGCGTTTAGCGAATGTGACGCCGACCATGTGCGGCCCGGCCTTCACCTTCACGCGGGTCTTCAGCCGCTCGTCGATCTGGTTCGCCGCCTGCGACATGTTGGCGTCTGACGCCTTGTTGTCGCCTTCTCCTCCCACCGCTACCGCGAACACGCGCTCGCCGTCGATCGACACCTCGAAAAGATGCTCGTACTCGAGCCCCTTCATGTAGCCGACGATGTTGCGAAGGAGGAAGGTGGCGAACTCGTACTCGGCATCCTGCGGGAAGTTGTGGCGGAAGAGCAGTCCGCCGCGCGTGCCGAGCGGCAGACCCTCAACGTGATCCTCTTGAGAGTCGTCGGGTGAGATGCGATAGGCGAGGCGCACGACGTCCGTATCGGAACCCACCGCGAGGCTGCTGATACGGCGCGCGGCCGACAAATACTGCTCGAGAAGCGACGGCGACACACGCAGCACTCCAGCGATGTTGTCGAATCCATTGCTCTCATCGTCTGCAGGCAGGAGATCGGTGACATCCACTTGCAGATCGAGCAGGTCGCGTACCGCATTGCCGTACTCGGTGCGATTCAGACGATGGACGGGCTTATAGCCAGGCTTGATGGTGCCCTGGGCTCCGCGATCGAGCGTCTGCTCGAGCGACACCGCGAACGCTTCGAGCGTGGCTTCATCGGGGCGAGGCATGCCCTGCGGCGGCATCATTCCGCCACGCAGCTTCATGACGACCTTTTCCCATACGTCGGCGTGTGCGGCGGCGTCGGCCGGATTCATGGCTTCGAGCGAGAGACCCCCAGTCTTCACGCGCGCGCTATGGCAAGTGAGGCAATACTTCTGAACGAGCGCGGCGTCCGGCACCGACGCTTGTAGGGTGGGTCCCTTCGGACCTGTCGGGCCGGTAGTCTGTTTGGCCGGTCCTTGAGGACCGGCCAACCTCTGCGGATCGGCACTAACGCCGATCGACGCAACCAATGCGATTGCCGCGAGAATCAGGACGGTCTTCATGGACCGATGCCCCACGTACATGCCTTTCATAGTCCGGATTCGCAGAAGGGGTAGCGGCTGCAACCTGCCTTCGACTACAACCCCGCGGCCGCGACAACGGAGCGGCCGGGGTAGCGCCGCGAATCGCGTACCCTGAATACGCCTTGCGGGCGTGGACTATAACATTCCCGCCGAGCCGAATCAGGGCAGGACGGGACATCTATTATGACCTTTAAATGCCTGTGCACGCTAGGGATACTACTTGTGACCGGCTTGCTCTCGGCTCAGCAGCGGTGGCTGACGTCGGCTGACACTGCGCTACAGACAGACGGAGTCTTCACCGAGTTTCCCTTGCCGAATCCCGGCAGCGGGCCCACCACCATTGCGCTGGCTCAGGACGGGATGCTCTGGTTCACCGAAAGCGCGGGCAATCGCATCGGCCGGATGAATCCCGATGGCACTGATCTCAAGGAATTCCCGTTGCCCAACGCCGGCAGCTCGCCGCGGATCATCGCTCTCGGCTCGGACGGCAACATGTGGTTCTCGGAGCACAGCGGCAACCGCATGGGACGCATCAGACCGGACGGGACGATTTCGGAGTTTTCAATCCCCACGCCGAACAGCATGCCGCGCGCGATTGCGCTCGGCTCGGACGGCAACATCTGGTTCGGTGAATTCGGCGGCGGCAAGATCGGGCGCATTACGGCGCAGGGGGTGATCACCGAGTTCCCGATCCCGACACTCGATAGCGGACCGCGCGCACTTGCCGGGGGAGCCGACGGCAACATCTGGTTCTCCGAGTTCAACGCCAGCAAGATCGGCCGCATCACGCCTCAAGGCGTGATCACCGAGTTCCCGCTCCCGCGGCCCAACTCCGGCCCTGGCGACATCACCGCCGGCGCCGACGGCAACATGTGGTTCGTCGAACTCGCCGGTACGATCGATGCTCGGAAGCCAGACGGCAACCGCGTCGGCCGCATCACGATGGCAGGAGAGATCACCGAGTTTCCGATCCCGAGCCAGACCGGATCGCCGATCAACGTTGCCGTTGGTCCGGATCGCAACGTGTGGTTCACTAAAGGCAGCCTGGTTGGGCGCGTCACCCCGGACGGCACAATCACTGAGTTCCCGCTGAAAACGAGTAACGCTGGTGCAACGGGGTTGACCGCAGGCAGCGATCGTCAGCCGCCGACGCGCTTGAGCAACAGACTCTGGATCGCCGAATCCGCAGCAAACAGCCTCGGGTTCCTGAGCTTCAAATAGCCCAGTAAAACCTCCCATTCGGCCGACTGCCGCGCTGGGCCGCTGGCGGCAGGCTCGTTGCTTTGCGCGGAGTGCATGTTCACCCTCTTCAAACGAGCTGCCGCCAAGCTCAACCGACATCTGGGTATGAGCATTGGGCAGACCTATCTGTACCGATTGTCGAAAGCGGACGGGTGGTCACCGGCAGCCCAGGACGGACGCCTGAAATGGGAACTGCTGTCGCCGGCGCAGGTGGGCGAACTCGCGCAAATCGGATGGTTTGATGAGGGTGAGGGCCTCGAACGACTTCACCGCGGCGACCGTTGCTACACCGTTTCCATCGACGGCCGTCTCGCCCATTACTCGTGGGTTCAACGCTCGGCAAGCCACCCGATCTCGGAGGCCGGGTTGTCGTTCCCGGTCGGGAACGGCGCGTTCTGGATATACCACTGTCAGACTGCGGAGTGGGCCAGGGGACGGGGGATCTACCCGTCCACGTTGGAACGCATCGTTAATGATTGTTTCGCCGAGGGCGACAGTACGGCATGGATCTACACATCCAAACAGAACATCGCATCGCAGAAAGGGATTTTGCGGGCGGGTTTCGGTTTGGTGGCCACCTTACACGCGCTTCGCATGGGCAGCCAGTACTTCCCCCTCGGTCGTCAGAACAACCCGCTGATTGGTCGCGACCCTGCAGACAGCGCGCTGCCTGATCAGAGAAGGGCGCCGCGACCTGCGTTCGTGTCGTCACCCGCCGCTGTAGGCCGCAGGCAAGGACCGCCTCACCGGGGCCGCACGCCGGCGCGCACCGCTGCTCGCTTGAACCCGAGGGAAACCCCGTCGCGTTCTGAGTTGTAAGCCGCCGCCTCGGCAACGCAGCGCCCTTGAGTAATAGACTATGGGGCGCTGAACCATGCCTCGACTTCTAAGCGCGCTCATCTGGGTCGGTGTCTCTGTCCTCGGCACCGCTGCATTCGGCTACATCGCACTCGCGCGCGGTGAAACCATCGGCGCGGCCTGGCTCGTCATCGCGGCGGTGTGTACGTATCTCGTGGCATACCGTTTTTACTCGCGGTTTATCGCGGACAAAGTGTTTGAGCTCAACCCGAAGCGTGCGACTCCGGCTGAGCGATTGAACAATGGCCGCGACTTCGTGCCGACGAACAAATGGATTCTGTTTGGCCATCACTTCTCGGCCATCTCAGGCGCGGGTCCATTGGTCGGGCCGACGCTCGCTGCGCAGTTTGGATTCCTGCCCGGGACGATCTGGTTGATTGCCGGCGTCGTGCTTGGCGGCGCCGTGCAGGACTTTCTGATCTTGTGCGCGTCGATGCGCCGCGACGGCAAGTCGCTCGGTCAGATCGCGAAGGAAGAAGTGAATCCCGTCGCGGGCCTCGCGGCGATGGTCGCGATCTTCGCGATCATGATCATCCTCCTCGCTGTCCTCGCCCTGGTTGTCGTCAACGCGCTGCGTGATAGTCCGTGGGGACTCTTCACATTGTCGATGACGATTCCCATCGCGCTCTTCATGGGCCTGTGGATGAACAACATCCGCCCAGGCAAGGTCGCCGAAGCGACGGTGATCGGCATCGGTCTCCTGCTGCTTGCGCTGGTCGGTGGGCAATGGGTCTCGCAGAGTCCGACGTGGGGACCGGCGTTCACGTGGTCGGGCACGTCGCTCTCGTGGGCGGTGATGGTCTACGGCTTCATCGCCTCGGTGCTGCCGGTGTGGCTGCTCCTCGCGCCGCGCGACTATCTGTCAGCCTTCATGAAGGTCGGCACGATCATGATTCTGGGCATCGCGATCATGTTCGTGATGCCGCCGCTGCGCATGCCGGCGGTCACCCAGTTCATCGACGGCACTGGACCGGTGTTTGCCGGCAAGCTGTTTCCGTTCGCGTTCATCACGATCGCGTGCGGTGCGGTCTCTGGTTTCCATGCGTTGGTGTCGAGCGGCACGACGCCGAAGATGGTGTCGTGCGAGCCTGACGCGCGGTTGGTGGGCTACGGCAGCATGCTGACCGAATCGCTGGTTGGCGTGATGGCGATGGTGGCCGCGGCGACACTCGATCCCGGCGTCTACTTCGCGATGAACGTTGGCCCGGCGACGCTCGGCACGACCGCGCAGTCGGCGGCGCAAGCGATCTCGCAGTGGGGATTCACGCTCTCGCCCGATCAGCTCAATACCCTTGCGAAGGAGATGGGCGAAGTCACGCTGCTGTCACGCACCGGCGGCGCGCCCAGTCTGGCCGTCGGCATGGCCGGTATCCTCCACAACGTGTTCAGCGGCGCCGGCCTCGCGATCTGGTATCACTTCGCGATCATGTTCGAGGCGGTCTTCATCCTGACGACCATCGACGCCGGCACGCGCGTCGGCCGGTTCATGCTGCAGGAGCTGCTCGGCCACGTCTACAAGCCGCTCGGTCAGACCTCGTGGTATCCGAGCATTCTGATCTCGTCGGCGCTCGTCGTGCTCGGTTGGGGCTATTTCCTCTATCAGGGCGTGATCGATCCGCTCGGCGGGATCAACTCGCTGTGGCCGCTCTTCGGGATCGCGAACCAATTGCTTGCGGCGGTTGCGCTCTGTGTGGCAGCGACTGTGCTCGCGAAGATGGGCAAGCTGCGCTACACGTGGGTCCCGCTTCTTCCGCTCGCCTGGCTGGCCGCGGCCACGCTCACCGCGGGCTGGCAAAAGGTGTTCTCGCCGGATCCGAAGCTGGGTTTCCTGTCGCACGCCGCGTCGCTGAATCCGGACGCGCCCAACACGGCGAGGATGATCTTCAACGATCGCCTCGACGCGGCGCTCGCGCTCTTCTTCATGGCCGTCGTCGTCGTCGTGATCCTGGCGTCAGCGCGTGAGTGGTATCAGATCGCGGCACGGAAGAAGACACCCAAGGTCAACGAATCGCCATTTGTCGAGTCGCGTTTGCCGGCGTAGTGGCGCGTCTTCGACCCGCCTTGCGAGGAGCTATGGTCATTCACGATCGACGCACCTTTCTGACGACGGCTGTGGGTGCCGCAGCGGCCACACGCGTCTTCGCACAAGGTCCGCCTCCGGCTGCGATCTCATCGGTTCCGAGCACTCGTGATTTTTCGCGGCTCGAAGCCGTCCAGTATCCTGATCCGGACATCATCGCGCTCACCCCCGCGTTCCGTCGCTACATCGTCAGCAATACGGTGATCAGGCGCATGCACATCGGCACGCTGTGGGCCGAGGGACCGGCGTGGAATGGCAACGGCCAGTACCTGGTGTGGAGCGACATCCCGAATAACGTGCAGATGCGGTGGATCAACGAAGACAGCCGTGTGACAACGTTCAGGAATCCGTCCGGCTACAGCAACGGCAATACGTTCGACTACGAGGGCCGTCAGCTCTCGTGTGAGCACGGCGGACGACGAGTGGCGCGCTACGAGCGCGACGGCACGGTGACGTCGATCGCTGACAAATTCCAGGGCAAGAAGCTCAACTCGCCCAATGACGTCGTCGTCGCGCCGGATGGCGGCATCTGGTTCACCGATCCCTTCTACGGCATTCGCGGCAACTATGAGGGCTTCAAAGGGGAGCAGGAGTCAAAGGAAGCGGTGTATCGGGTGGACGGCAAGAGCGGCCAGATCGCCAAAGTCACCGACGAAGTCGGTCAGCCGAACGGCCTGTGCTTCTCGCCCGACTACAAGAAGCTGTACGTCGCCGACACCGGTATGCCGCGAGACATCAAGGTGTGGGACGTCGACGGCCAGACGCTGCGCAGCGGCAAGCGTCTCGTGCAGCTCGATATTCCTGGAACGGGCGCGCCATCAGCAGCGGACGGCATTCGCTGCGATGCCGACGGCAACATCTGGACAGGCGCACGGCCCGGCGTGCAAGTGATCTCGCCGGCCGGCGAACGCATCGGGATGATTCGATTGCCTGAGACGTGCGCGAACGTATGCTTCGGAGGGCCGCGCCGCAATCGTCTCTTCATGACCGCGAGCCAGTCGCTGTACGCGGTGTATGTGGAGACGACGGGCGCTCACATCGCGTAAGGCCGGTCCCAAAGGAGCGGCCCTACCACCTTTGAGTTTTGCGTCTTGAGTTTTGAGTTACGCAGTTGGCCTGAGGTGCTGCAGGAATCGTCCTTCTCGGATGTCCTGCTCGCGGACGAACTCGAGCGTGTTCTGTAGCGCGGCGATGATCGACTCGAGCATCACCTCTGATTCGCGACGCTTCAGCCGCATCCCGTCGATCTCGCGCTGCACGTCCTCGAGCTGCGACTGTGTGCGCTGCATCAGAATCGCCACCTGCCCTTCGGCCTCGCGGACGATACGAGAGGCCTCGGCCTGGGCGTTGCTCTTCATGTCGTCCGAGGTCTTGTGCGCGCTCATCAGCGCGCTCTTCAACGTACCCTCGAGTTCACGGTATTGAATGAGTGACGCCTCGAGTCGAATCACTTCCTGCCGGAGCCGGTCGTTCTCGCGTAGTGCTTGCTCGTAGCCGTCAGCGGTCTCGAGCAGGAACGCGTTGACCTCGGCCTTCTCGTACCCGCGCATGGCGGTGTTGAACTTCGCCTGCCGCACGTCGAGCGGCGTCGGGGCAGAGTGGCGGTCAGGCGACGGCAGACGCCGTGACTCGACGGCCGATGTGAGGTCCTCAGTGTTCGACATGTCGGCTCCCAAAAATCGCTGTCCCTACGCGCACGATCGTGGCCCCTTCCTGAACGGCCACTTCGAAGTCCCCGCTCATCCCCATCGACAGCTCGCGAAGCATCGAGGCGGGAACACCGGCCGCCTGCCACTGGTCGCGCAGCTCACGGAGCTGTCGGAACCAGGGGCGCGATTCTTCCGGCGTGTCCGGAAACGGCGGCAGTGTCATCAGCCCGACGACTTTGGCGGCACGGCATGCGGTCGCGGCTTCGAAGAGCCGCGGCATCTCGCCTGGAGGCACGCCGAACTTCGTCGCTTCCCGGGCGAGATCCACCTGAATCAGCAGTTCCAGCGTGTGCGGCGTGTCGGCGGCTGCCTGGTCAAGCTTGTGGATGAGCTCGACGCTGTCAACCGACTGAATCATCGCGAACGCCGGGGCCGCCTTTCGGGCCTTGTTCGTCTGCAGGTGGCCAAGCAAATGCCACCTGATTGATTGGTCGGCAGATCGCGCGATCTTCTGTAGGGCCAGCTCGATCTTCTGGAGGGCTTCCTGGACGCGGTTTTCGCCGAAATCTCGTTGTCCGGCCGAAAAGGCGTCGGCGACCGACTCGATCGCGAATGTTTTGGAGACGGCGACGAGGCGAACGCTGGAGGGGTCCCGACCGGCTGACCGGGCCGCGGACGCAATGCGTTCGCGAATCTCAGTCAGCCGATCGGCAATAGACATCGTTCGGATCGTTTGTGTCGTTCGTAACGTTCGAAACGTTCGAACGAGAACCTATCTCGAACGTTCCGAACGACTCGAACGGCCCGAACGTGTCGAGCACTATTTTTTGAGCATCTGCTGCAAAGCCGGCAACGCCGCCTTCACTTCCGCCGCCTTCGGGCCGTTCGGGTCCACCTTGAGATACGCCTCGAGCGCCGCGACAGCGTCCGGAATCTGTCCCAGGTTGAGCGAGGTCATGCCGAGTTGGTACTGCGCCATCGAGTGGTTCGGGTCGGTCTTGGTCGCGGCCTCGAACTGCGCCTTGGCTTCGGCGAACTTGCCGGCATTGAACAGAATCACGCCCTGGTTGTACGACGCTTCCGCGTTGCCGCCGCCCGCGCCTGCCGAGGAGTACTTGGCAGCATTGGCGCTGGCCTCAGCGGCCAGATCGAACTTCTTCTGCGAGTTGTACAGATTGGCGAGCGCCGTGTACGCATCAGGGTTGTCGGGCTTCAGCTCGATCGACTTCTTGAAGGACCCTTCGGCTTCCGTGTACTGCTGCTTCGCCATCTGCGACACGCCGATGTTGTAGTAGCAATCCACGCAGGTCGGGACCTTGGCAATCACCTCCTGGAATTTGGCGATTGCCTCATCGTGACGACCGGCCTTCATCGCTTCAATGGCCGCACCAGCGCTGGCCTGAATCGCCGCCGCAGCTTCCTTGTCGGCCGAACTCACGCCAGATGACGCGCTCAGCGTGAAGCTCATTGGATTGTTCGGTCCCTGACGGACGTTGGCATTCAACGTCTGCGTACCGACCTTGTCCTTTGATGCCGTCACTTTGTAGGCGCCCGACGACAGACCGACCTGCAGGAAGTCCCCGTTCTTATCCGTCTTCGTTTGAGTCTTGCGGTTCGCGTCAACCGCCTCGAAGAGAACCGTGGCCTCCGGCACCGGCTTGCCTTGCGCGTCCACGACCTTGCCGCGCACTACGCTCTGAGCCAGCGCCGGCGCTACCGACACTGCACACAACACCGCCACTGCCACGACACCGCGGAACAGATAGGTCCGCATCGAAACCCTCCGCAAGTATTCCGCGGAGGCGTCAGCCTCCGCTCTACAAGTCCGTATGCTAACAGTCTACTTGAAGAACTGGCCCACCGTTGAGAGGTCGTAGGTCACCGGCGCCGGGGGTAACGAGGCGAGAAATCGCCGTCCATAGCCCATGGTGCGCAACCGTGGGTCGAGCACGGCGAGAACCCCGCGATCGGTGCGGTGACGGATGAGCCGGCCTAGTCCCTGCTGCAACGACAGGATGGCCAGCGGCACTTGATAATCGGAGAACGCGTCGCCGCCCCGCGCCGTGATCGCGTCGATCCGCGCGGAGGTCACCGGATCGCCCGGTGAGGCGAACGGCAGCTTGTCGATCACCACGCAGCTGAGAGCGTCGCCGACGACATCCACGCCCTGCCAGAAGCTGGATGTCGCCAGCAGGATGGCGTTGCCTGTGGAGCGAAATTCGTCGATCAGCACGGAGCGCGGTGCTGTGCCCTGCACCAGTACAGGATAGGGCACGGCCATCTCGATGAACGGTCTGACCGCGTGCAGCACTCGGTAGCTGGTGAACAGCACGAACGCCCGCCCCTGCGAGTGCGTGACCAGCGCGATTGTCTCGCGCGCAACGGCCTCGACAAACGATGGCGACTTCGGTGGCGGCATACGGCGCGGGAGATAGAGCAGCGCCTGCGTGCGGAAGTCGAATTCGGATGGCACACGGATCTCGTCGGCGTCGCGCAGCCCGAGCCGTCCCTTGACGTATGCGAACGAGCCGTCCACCGCGAGCGTGGCCGACGTCAAGGCGATGCTCCGGTAGCGATCGAATAGCGATTCACGAATGATTCGCGAGACATCGATCGGCGACGCACGGAGAGAGAACCCGCCTTTGCCTCTCGTCTCCACGTAAAAGACGTAGTCGGGATCGTCGGCGCGCATCAAAAAGCGCAGGTCTGTGCGCAGTTCGCCCGCGCGCCTTTGCAGCGTGGCGACCGTCTCGTCAACCTCGACTACGGCTCCAGGCTGATCGGATGCCGGCTGCTGGATCAGCGCCAACGTCGCCTCGAGACCTTCGAGCGATCTGATCAGCGCCACCGCATCAGCCGCATGTTCACCGAACGCGTCAGCCGTATAGCGCGCGCGCCCTTCGGCCGGATTCTGCACCCGTCCAAGTGACAAGCCCGTGAAGAACCCATGGGCGTGCATCGACACGCGGGTCAGCGCGCGCGTCAGCGTCTCTGCCTGATTGGGCTCGAACGACGAGGTCGCCAGCAGGCGGTGTGCATCACGCAGCAGATCGTCCACGCGGTAATTGCTGAACGCCACGCCGAAGTACTGCGTCGCGACGTCCTCGAGCTGATGCGCCTCGTCTACGACCAGCGTCGCGCACGAGGGAATCACCTCGCCGTACGCACTCTTACGCACCGACGCATCGGCGCACAGCAAATGGTGATTGACAATGACGACGTCCGATTCGGCGGCGCGCTGGCGCATCAGCGTGACGAAGCAGTCGCCGTAGCGCGGGCACTCGGTGCCGAGACAGCTATCGGCTTCCGCCGAGATCTCCTTCCAGAGCGGCAGATCCTCGGGGAGATCGCGCAGTTCGGCGCGATCGCCGGTCTTCGTCGTCTTGGCCCAGTCCTGAATCACCGGCAGAAAGACCGCTTTCTCCGGAGGCTCGAACAGGTCGTTGGTCTCCCCGGCCTCGAAGGATTGAAAGCGGTGCAGGCACAGATAATTCGATCGGCCCTTCATCAACGTGGCGGTGAAAGGCACTGGTAAGGCGTCGGTGAGTGCCGGCAGATCCTTGAAGAAGATCTGTTCCTGCAGGTTCTTCGTGCCGGTGGACACCAGCACGCGCTGACGGCTGAGAATGGCCGGAATCAGATACGCGAGCGTCTTGCCGGTCCCGGTGCCGGCTTCGGCCAGCAGTGTGCCGCCGCGTTCAATGACGCCGGCAACGGCTGCCGCCATCTGCCGCTGGCCGTCGCGAGGCTCGAAGCCATTCAGCGTCGTCGCCAGCGGACCAGAGTCGGAGAAGAAGGTGTCAATGCTCAAGGGTCAATGCTCAATGCCGAATGCCCAACGCCGAATGCCCAACGCCCAATACGTAATGCCTTATGCTCAACGAAGACCCGGCGTCTTTCAACCCTTGAGCATTGAGCATTCTGCATTGAGCATTGTGCCTTGAAAGAATTCGTCGCAGCTCTGATCGTCTTCATCCTCGTGGCGTCGCTTCGGTTCCTGTCGCTGACCGGCTTTCCCGACGATCACTACGTGCACCTGGCCGGCGCGCAGCAGATGCTGCACGGCGAGTGGCCGTCGCGCGACTTCGTCGATCTCGGGGCGCCACTGACGTATGCGGCCTCCGCGGCTGCGCAGGCCCTCTTCGGACAGCGTCAGTTGACCGAGGCGCTGTTGATGGCGGCGGTCTTCGGAATCGGAGCTGTTCTGACCCTTCGCGCCGGCATTGTGCTGACCGGCTCGGTCATCCTTGGGGTCGCCGCAGCTCTCATCGAACTACTGGTCTATCCGCGGACGTACAGCTACCCGAAGATGGTGCTCTACGCTGCGTCAGCGGTCGCGTTTCTCTGGTACTGCAGGCGCCCGTCTGTCGCGCGCATTGTCGGTCTTGCCGCCCTCGTTGCGTGTGCGGCGCTGGTGCGGCACGATCACGGGCTCTACATCGGTATCGCGTCCGTTGTGGCTGTCGCGCTGTCACCAATTCCTTCCGACCGGTACAGAGGTGGCGCGTCCGTGACGATCCTGGCCGCCGCGGTGTTCGTCTTCATGCTGCCGTATTTCATTTACCTTCAAACGGCGGACGGCATCATCCCGCACTTACAGCGCGGTGCCGCCTTCGCCGCGCTCGAGGTGCCGCGACAGCGTCTAACGATGGTCGGCCTTCCCGTGTACGACACGTGGCTACTTGCCGCCGTATGGATTGCCCCAATCGCGGCTGCCGGGGCGGTTGTGGCTCCCCTCGTCCATCGTCGTGAAGGCGCGTGGATGATTGCCTGCCGCGTGCTGCCGATCGTCGTCCTCGGGATTGTCACGAACGCCGGTCTCATCCGTGATCGACTCGATGTGCGCCTGCCAGACGCGATCGTCGCGCCTGCGCTGCTGATGGTGTGGCTCGTCTATCAGGCATGGCGGATGCCCCCGCGGCCGACAGGCCTCGCGGCGCGCGCAGTTGCCACCGCCGCCCTGCTGATGACGATGCGGTATGCGGCGGTGATGGGGAGCGTGGAGGAACAGCTCGACCGGGCGAATGCGCTGGCCGGACTCGATCGTGTTCCGGAGCGATTGGTGTCGCTCGTGCGAGACATGGATCGGCCGTGGGCGGGACGACTCGTGCCGTCAGCGGTGGCCGGCGAGATGCGGCCCTTCTTCGACTACATTCCGCGATGCGTTCCGCCGGACCAGCGTCTGCTCGTGGCCGCGTGGCTGCCCGAGATTGCGGTGCTATCGCAACGTGCGTTCGCCGGCGGGCAAATCTGGTTCATGCCCGGCGCGCTGAAGACACCCGCCGACCACACGCTCGTCATGCGGCGGCTCGAGCACCAGCGTGTGCCGGTCGCGGTGTACCGTCGTCCCAGTTACGACGAATTGGCGGTCGAATTCCCCGAGCTGGACACGTACATCAAGGAGCATTTCACCGAGGTTGCGCAGTGGTCGCTGGGTGGAGACGACGAGGTCCACCTGCTGATGGCCGCGAAGCGAGCGACGGGAACGGACACCAAGACCGGGTGGCCGTGCTTCCGTTAGCTGGTAGCCGCTAGCTGGTAGCTGGTAGCCCAGGGTCCAAACCCCAAAGCCTAGTACAGCGGGAACGCCTTGCAGAGCCGATCGACTTCCTGCTTCACCGTCGCCGCGACGCGGTCATCATCCGGTGCAGCGAGCACGCGCCCGATCAGTTCGCCGACGACATCCATCTCCGACTCTCGCATGCCTCGCGTCGTCAACGCGGGCGTTCCGATGCGAATGCCGCTGGCCACCATTGGCGGGTTCTGATCGAACGGAATCGCGTTCTTGTTAACAGTGATGCGTGCTTTGCCCAGCGCGGCTTCAGCAGCCTTGCCGGTGACGCCCTTGGAAAAGACATCGACGAGCATCAAGTGATTGTCGGTGCCGCCGCTCACGATTCTGAAGCCCTGACTCGCGATCGCACCCGCCAGCCGCTGCGCGTTGGCGACGATCTGTCGCTGATACTCCTTGAACGCCGGCTCCATCGCTTCCTTGAAGCACACGGCCTTGGCGGCAACGATGTGCATGAGTGGTCCGCCCTGGACGCCGGGGAAGACCGCGCGATCGAGGTCCTTCGCGTATTGCTCGCGACAGAGAATCAGGCCTGACCGCGGACCACGCAGCGTCTTGTGCGTCGTTGAGGTGACGAAGTCGGCGTGCGGTACCGGACTCGGATGCAGGCCCACTGCGACAAGACCGGCGATGTGGGCCATATCCACGACCATCGGCGCGCCGACGGCCTTGGCGACGGCGGCAATGCGCGCGAAGTCGATGATGCGCGGGTAGGCGCTGGCGCCGACCATGATCATCTTCGGCGTGTGCTGATGCGCGAGACGCTCCAGTTCCTCGTAGTCAATCCGCTCGTCGTCTTTGCGAACGCCATAGGGAACGATCGTATAGAGCTTGCCCGAGAAGTTCAGCGGATGGCCGTGTGTGAGATGACCGCCGTGGGCGAGGTTCATGCCGAGCACGGTATCGCCGGGATTCACGATGGTGAAGTACACCGACATGTTGGCCTGCGCACCGGAGTGCGGCTGCACGTTGGCGTGGTCAGCGCCGAAGAGCGCCTTGGCGCGCGAGATGGCGAGGGACTCGGCGACGTCGACGAACTCGCAGCCGCCGTAATAGCGCTTGCCGGGGTAGCCCTCCGCGTACTTATTGGTGAGCACCGAACCCGCCGCCTCGAGGATCGCGCGGCTCACGAAGTTCTCCGACGCGATTAACTCGAGCCCTTCGTTCTGCCGCTCTTTCTCGTGTCGAATGGCCTGCGCAATATCGGGGTCAGCATCGGCGAGTGAGCGCAGCGTGAAGGACAGAGTCGCGGGTTCTGACATAGCGCGATTTTACCCTTCAAGGCTCAAGGCTCAAGGCCGAATGCGCAATCAACGGAGGCACTTGCCTTTTGCGGCATTGTGCATTGAGCATTGTGCATTGTGCCTTCTGTGGTGATCAATGCCCGCGGGGAGCAGCGAGTCCGCGGCGGACATCCGTGGATCTATCGCGCCGACGTGGTCGATGTGGATGCCGACGGCGGCGATATCGTCGAGGTGATCGGGCCGCGCAAGCGGACGATCGGTCAGGCGCTGTTCAGCGATCGCTCGCAGATTCCGATTCGCATGCTGACGCTCGGCAACGAGCCGGCCGATGAGGCGCTGCTGCGTTCGCGGCTCCAGCGGGCGATTGAGTTCAGACAATCGCTGCAGCTCGATGCGACGGCGTATCGGCTCGTGCACGGCGAAGCCGATCTGCTGCCATCGCTCGTCATCGATCGCTATGCCGACTATCTCGTGGTGCAGGCGCTCTCGCAGGGCATGGATCGGCTGCTTCCGATGATTACCATGGTGCTCGAGGAACTGCTCGCGCCGGTGGGCGTTCTGGCGCGCAACGATCCAAAGGTGCGTGCGCTAGAAGGACTCGAGCAGACGATCCAGGATCTGGCGGGCGCGATCCCCGATACGGTAACCGTGCGCGAAGGACCGATCGAGTATCAGGTCGATCTGCGCCGCGGCCAGAAGACCGGTCTGTTCCTCGATCAGCGCGAGAACCGTGAGGCGGCGATGCGCTACGCGCGAGGCCGACTGCTCGACGCGTTCAGCTACCACGGCGGGTTCGCGCTGCGCCTGGCGAAGCAGTGCACGGAGATCGAGGCGATCGACATCTCTGCCGACGCCGTGCAGCGCATTCAGGTGAACGCCGCACGCAACGGCGTGCCGCACGTGAAGGCGCGCGAGGAGAACGTTTTCGACGCGCTGCGGCGGCTGGAGAGAGTTGGCGCGCGCTACGAAACGATCGTGCTCGACCCGCCCGCCTTCGCCAAGAACAAGGCGTCGGTGCCGAACGCGCTCGCTGGCTACAAGGAGATCAACCTCCGCGCGATGCGTCTTCTTGCGCCGGGTGGCACGCTCATCACCTGCAGCTGTTCCTACAACGTCAACGAGGACACGTTCGGCGCGGTGCTGCACGAGGCGTCGATCGACAGCCGAACGCCGGTGACAATCGTTGAAAAACGTATGCAGGGCCGCGACCACCCCGTGCTCGTCGGCGTCCCCGAGACGCACTATCTGAAATGCTTCATTCTTCGGCGGGTGGAGTAGGGATCGAACGCCGTGCCATAATTCCCTCTCTTATCTGAAAGGGCCGTCACATGGCGCGCGTGTTCCGTCCTCGTCTCTCCGGCGTGGTTTGCGCTCTCTACACGTTCGTCGTCGCGCTCACCGCGATCCCCGCGTTGGCGCAAGAGCCTGCGCCGACGCCGCCGGCACCGCAGCCTGAACAGACCCCGGCCACGCCGCAGACGCCCGCGACGCCGCCGATCGGCGGATTGGGTGCGCCGCCGGTAATCAGGCCGTACGACAGGGTCATCACCAAAGAAGCCAAGTCGGACGAAGGACTCTTCACGGTGCACCGCATCGGCGATCGTCTCTATTACGAGATCCCGACCGCGCAGCTGGGCCAGGAGTTCCTCTGGGTCAGTCAAATCGCGCGGACGACGGTCGGCGCAGGGCAGGGCGGGCAGGCGATTGGCAGCCGGGTCGTGAGATGGGAGCGTCGCGGCAATCGCGTTCTGCTGCGCAGCATCTCGTACGACATCGTCGCGGACCGTCAACAGCCGATTGCACAGGCGGTCGAGGCGGCCAACAACGACACGATTCTGATGGCCTTCAATATCGAGGCACTCGGCAAGAACGATGCGCCAGTGATCGACGTCACGCGTGCGTTCACGACGGAAGTGCCGGAGTTCAGCGGTCGTGCCCGCGTGCGGTCGCGCACCTTCGACGGGTCGCGTTCGTTTGTCGAGCGTGCCGTGTCGTTCCCGGACAATATCGAAGTCGAAGCGACGCACACCTACTCGACGGGCGTCGAGCTGCAGGGTCCCATCATCACCCCGCAGGCGCTCGCCAACCAGGCACGGCCCGGCAGCGCCAGCGTCGTGATGCACTACAGCATGGTGAAACTGCCTGACCAGCCGATGATGCCGCGCGTGTTCGACGAGCGCGTCGGCTACTTCATCGTCCAGCAGTTCGACTACGGCCGCGACGAGCATCGCGCGCAACGCCGTCGCTACATCTCGCGATGGCGGCTCGAAAAGAAAGATCCGAACGCCGTGTTGTCGGAGCCGATCAAGCCGATCGTGTTCTACCTCGATCCCGCAACGCCGACGAAGTGGGTGCCGTTCATCAAGAAGGGCATCGAGAGCTGGCAGCCTGCGTTCGAAGAGGCTGGTTTCAAGAACGCGATTCTGGCCAGGGACGCGCCGAGCAAGGAACAGGACCCCGACTGGAGCCCGGAGGATGCCCGTTATTCGGTGATCCGCTGGCTGCCTTCGACTGTGGAGAATGCCTCAGGGCCACACATTTCCGATCCGCGCACCGGCGAGATTCTCGAGGCCGACATCCAGTTCCATCACAACGTGATGAACCTCGCACGCGACTGGTACTTCGTGCAAGTCGGTCCGCTCGACCCACGCGCGTCGAAGCTGCCGCTGCCCGACGATCTCATGGGCAGGCTGCTCGAGTACGTGGCCGCGCATGAAGTGGGCCACTCGCTTGGCTTCCAGCACAACATGAAGGCGAGCTCGCTCTATCCGGCCGAGAAAGTTCGCGACCGCGAGTGGGTCAAGAAAATGGGCCACACGCCGACGTTGATGGACTACTCACGGTTCAATTACGTGGCGCAGCCGGAAGACCACATCGACGCCGTCGATCTCGTCCCGAAGATCGGCCCCTACGATAAGTGGGCAACGATGTGGGGATACAAGCCGATTCCGGACGCGAAGACGCCGGACGAAGAGAAGCCGACGCTCGATGAATGGGCGCGCGCGCAGGACGCCACGCCGTGGCTACGGTTCACCACGCAGGATTCACTCGGCGCCGATCCCGGGGAGCTGACCGAAGCGGTCGGCGATGCTGATGCGGTTCGCTCGACGCGCATGGGGCTGAAGAATCTGGAGCGTGTCTCCGGCATGTTGCTGGCGGCAACGAAGCGGCCCGGGGAGCCCTACGACGATCTCGAAGAAGTGTATGGCCGGCTCCTTGGCCAGTGGGTGCTCGAGATGAATCATGTCGCCGCCATCGTTGGCGGGGTGCAGTCGCGGCAAAAGATGTCGAGTCAGGACGGGCCGCGCTTCGTATCACTCCCGCGCGAACGGCAGCGGGAAGCGATGCAGTTCCTGAGCGAGAACGCGTTCACGACGCCGAGCTTCGTGATCAAGCCGGACGTTGTCCGACGGATCGAACCCGTCGGCACGCTCGAGCGGATCCGGACGAGCCAGCAGCGCGTACTGGCGACGTTGCTCGCCGAATCGCGGATCAACCGACTGGTCGAGCAGCAAGCCGTCGATGGTGGCTCGGCGTATCAGCCGACGGAGTTTTTTGCCGACTTGCGTCGTGCGGTATGGCGAGAAGTGGACGCGGCCTCGGTGCAGATCGATCCCTATCGCCGCAACCTGCAGCGTGCGTATCTCGACGCGATGAGTGACAAGGTCAATGGCCGTGTCAGCGCCGAGTCGCGGCCGCTGGCGCGCGGCGAGCTGCGAACACTCGACACGTCGGTTCGCGCCGCGATTGCCAAAGCCGCCGACCGCACGACGCGCTTGCACCTGCAGGACGTGCGCGATCAGATCGCACGAATTCTCGATCCCAAGTTCGCCCCACCAACCCCGCCGCAGAACCTGCCAATCATCTTCGGGCTGGACGGAGCAGACGAGCCGGTGGGCTGCTGGCTCGATTACGCCATCCGGGTCAATCGTGTAGAGGCGGGTCTTTAGAGACCTGCCTGGTCGTCATGTCGAACTTCGTGCACTACGGCGAGCGTGTGGGATCAAATCCCGACAAGCAATTCAAGGCGACGCTCTTTCAGAGCGGCCGCCTGATGCTGGGCCTGAACTGCCTCGAGCCGGGGCAGTCGCAGCACGCCCACACGCACGCCGATCAGGACAAGTTCTATTTCGTCGCCGAAGGTGCCGGTGAGTTCCTCGTCGGCGACGAGATGAGGCGTGCCGGGCAGGGCATGGTGGTATGGGCGCCAGCGGGCGTGACCCATGGGGTCACGAACACCGGCACCGAGCGGCTGGTGTTGCTGGTCGGTATCGCGCCATTCGGGGCTTGATGGTCCGTCTAGGCAAGTGTGTTGGCGTTGCTGCGTGGAGAATCCGTGTGGAGGTCAGGCCGACACGGATCGCCTGACCGCGTGAGAAGCCGGTGAGGATCAGCGAGGTTGAGCGCTCTTCCCGGCAATCGGCGCGACCCGAGCGTCCAGCGGTCGACGACGGCGTCGCAGCGCGTGTCCGGACGCCGTAACCCGGATTCGCCACGGAGCAATGCCAACACACCTGCCGGCAGGCGAGCGATCGTTATTCGCGGTTCAGGCCGAGCGCCTTCATACGCTTATGCAGGTTGGTCCGCTCGATGCCCAACACACGTGCGGCGCCGGCGACGTTCCAGTCGGTCTGCTCCAGCGCCTGACGAATCCGATCGCGCTCGGCGGAGTCGCGCACCTGGTGCAGGCCTGAGGCTCGAGCCGGCGGAGGCGTGCGGATCTCGAGCGGCACCGCGTCCGTGGTGATGCGATCGTCGGGACTGAGAATCGCCATCCGCTCGACCGTGTTGCGCAGCTCGCGGATGTTGCCGGGCCAGAGATACCGCTCGAGGAGCTGCAGCACGTCCTCCTCCATCGCCTTTCGCCTGAAGTTATTGCGTGTGCAGAACTCGCGTAGAAAGTACGCGGCGAGCTCGCGCACGTCCTGCAGGCGCTCGCGCAGCGCCGGCACGCGAATCGGTACGACGCTCAGGCGGTAGTACAGATCCTCGCGAAACTTGCCGTCAGCAATCCGATCTTCGAGGATGCGGTTCGTCGCCGAGATCACTCGAACGGCTACGCGGATCGATTGCTCGCTGCCGATCCGCTGGACCTCACCGTCCTGCAGCACCCGCAGGAGCTTGGCCTGTGAGGCCTCGTGCAGGTCGCCCACTTCGTCGAGGAAGATCGTGCCGCCGTCGGCGAGCTCGAACTTGCCGCGACGCATGCCCGTGGCGCCGGTGAACGCGCCGCGCTCATGGCCGAAGAGCTCGCTCTCGATCAACTCGGTGGGAATCGCTGCGCAGTTGACCTTGACGAATGGCCGCGTGGCGAACGGGCTCTCGCGGTGGATGTGCGCGGCCAGCAATTCCTTGCCAGTTCCCGATTCGCCGGTCAGCAGAACGCCGGCGTCAGACTTCGCCACCAGCGTGGCCTGGGTGAGGACATGACGGAACGCCTCGCTCCGCCCGATCATCTCCGGAGCCTCGCCGACGATCTCGCGAAAGCGCTGGTTCTCACGCTGCAGATCCGACCGTTCGAGCGCGTTCTTGACGACCAACAGCACCCGATCGCGGGCGAGCGGCTTCTCGAGAAAATCGAATGCGCCGCTGCGCGTGGCGTCGACCGCGTCGCGGATTGTCGCGTGTCCCGAGATCATCACAACCGGTGTTGGATCCTCGCTCTGCTTCAGCGCGCGCAAAACGTCGATGCCGTTGCCGTCGGCAAGACGGACATCGAGCAGGTACAGATCGGCACGGCCAGGGGCGCGATGCGGCTGGAACTCGGCGATCGAGCTGCAGACCGTCACCCCGTAGCCCTCGCCCTCGAGAATCAGCCGTAGCGATGACCCGATGTTGGGCTCGTCGTCGAGGATGACGATGCGATGTTTACGCTTCATGCGTGGGCGTCGCCTTCGCGCTCCGCGCTTCGGCGCCCGGGGCTCTCGAAGCCGCTATCCGGCTTGTCGGCCGTAGCGTTATGCGAAGGCGGAACACCACGACTGCCTGGAGAGTCCTGCGCGGCGGGCAGCGTCACTCTGAATCCGGCGCCGCCCAGTTCGCCCCTAACGAGCGTGATATCCCCGCCGAGCACCAAAGCATTCTTCCTCGCGATCAAGAGGCCAAGTCCCATGCCGTGCTTCTTGAACGTGATAGTTGGCTCGAAGAGCGTACGCGAGGTCTCCTCGTTGATGCCTGCGCCGGAGTCATGGACTTCGACGATCGCCTGATCGCCGCGCACGCTGGTGACGGTCAGGATCGATCCGTTCTGCCCGGCGGCGTCGGCCGCGTTCTCGAGCAGGTTGGTGAGAATGCCTTTCACCAGGTCGGCGCCGGCGTGGACGCGCGGACCTCGGACATCGAGCTTGAAGCGATAGGTCGTCGAAGGATGCGCCGGCTTCAGCAGAGAGACTCGCTCAGTGACGAGCGCGTTGAGGTCGAACGCTTCGGGATTCACTGGAGGTTCGCGCGCAAACTCGGAGAAGGCGCGCACGCGCCGCTCGAGCGTTTCGATCTCGCTGATCACGATGTGCGCCGCCTCCTGCATGAACACCCGGTCGGCCTGGGGTTGACGCGCCACCATCTCTTCGACGGTCAGGCGAATCGGCGTCAACGAGTTCTTCAGCTCGTGCGCCGTCTTGCGGGCGAGCGACTGCCAGCTGGACATCTGCGTCAAGTAGACGAGACGCTCGCGGCTGCGACGCAGTTGTTCGGCCATGTGATTGAACGCCTCGACGGCATTGCCGACTTCATCGGTCCGCGTCGATTCGATGCGTCGATCCCAATCGCCGGCCGCGAAATCGGTGAGTCCTGCGGTGAGTTGGCGAATCGGCCTGCTGATGCGGTGGGCGATGAACAGCAGCGGCGCCAGCGAAATCAGCCAGACGATCGCCACGAGCAGGAGCAGCGTCAGCGTGAAGCCGCGGCGCAGATCGCGTGCCTCGATCGAACCTACGACTTCGCGTGCCTGCCGCAGCTTGGTGGACAATTCCTGCATGTGGATCCCGGCCAGATCGCGCGCATAGACTTCCACGCCTTGCAGGGTGCGCCGCATGAAGTCGAGCCGATCGCCGTCCGGACCGGCCAGGCCGAATCGTTCGGGCTCTGTGCTCTCCCAGAAACCGCGCACGTCTCCGGGCCAGGCCTCAATCGTCCTGATGTCATGGGTCGTCGGCGCGGTTCGCCCCATGGCCGCGTCCTGTCGGAGTGCTTCGCGTTCCCGCTGGTAGAACTGCCGAACGGTTTCTTCAAGCGTACGAGACAGTCTGTCGAGCTCCTCGGTCGTGGCGTAGCCGAGGCTGCTCTCGAGCAGCGACATGGTGATGGCGATCGTCGCCGCCAACGGCAGGACCGTCGCGATGACGAAGCCGGCGATAAGGCGAGTACGGAGACTGTGCATCAATTCGACAGGCGGAAGGGTCCCGCCTCGACTGATTTTCCTCTGTTCTCGTCGTCGCGCCGCCGGCTCAGCACGTCGATCAGCGTCTGCAGTGTAAACGTCGAATCGTCAGGGCCAGCGGTCGTCGAGCGGTCCGGAATTCGATACTCAACGCGCACCCAGAACGGCGTATCGCGTGCCGTACGGCCGAGCGACGCGAGCGGCACGGTGACGTTGTCGAGACACCAGTCCTCGGCGGCCCGCGAGGTGAGATGCGAGATCGACCGCGGCATCGGACCGATTCGTGTCACGGCGAAGCGCTGCTCCCACAAGTCGAAGCTCAGATTGAAGCTCTGTTGCGTCCTCGTGATCGTCGCGCCATTTGGCTTTTCGAGGACGACCAGGTCGAAGTCTACGCGCACCGATCGGCCGTCCTGCAACCGCTCGAGCACCGGCCCGGCGATGAATCCCAGCCCTGACGCGCGAACGTGCAGCGCGTCAGATACCGCACGCACCGTCAGCGTCTGGGCCCTCAACGGCAGCGGCAACGTCATGAGCACAAGGACCAGGGACCAGGGACGCACCAAGGATCTTGGACGGACCACGCACCAAGCACCAAGGACCGATCGCCCGGGCCTCAAAACCGCACACCCATGGTGAACGTGATGTTGAGGTCATCGGCGTTGAGCGGAAACGCGAGCGTCAGAAATCCGTTGTCGCCCTGCAGGCCGAAGCCTGACGACATGCGGAACCGCATCTCTCCGTTGTGGTTCCAGACCGAGCCGCCGTCGAGAAACGCCCCGACAAAACGGTAGCGATATTCCAGCGAGCTGTTGAAGACGCGGTCGCCGCCGGCCGGCGCGATGTCGAACTTGTTCCAGCCGCGCAGCGTCGCCGAATCGCCGAGCGTGAATCGCTCGAAGAGCGGCGCGTCGCCGGTGATGCCGCCGAAGGCGACGTTGGCAAAGACGGTGTTGTGCCGCTGCGAATAGCGATAGCGAAGTGAGCCGAGATGACGCCGATAGCTCAGGTCGCTCTCGAGTGCCTCGGCGGACGTCCGCAATTCGTAGCTCGCCTCGACGCGCTGTGTGACGTCGCTGGCTTGATACCAGCGCTGGTCGTAATCGATGCGCGTCACCACGGCATTCGCGTTCTGTGATGCCGGCGGCTGCATCAGCGATTCCAGTTCCGACAAGCTGACTCCGCCGGTCACGCGCACGTACGGCGTGGGCGCGAAGGTGACCGATGGCTCGACCGTCAGCCGCGTACGGTACGGCTCGGGGATCGTCGGATCGGCGGCCAGCGCAAACAGCGTCGGCTCACGCCAGGTATTGTTGAACCGCGCGATCTCGATGCGCGCTCCGAGCCGATCGGTCGCCAGCTTTCGGCTCTCAAACGCAACACGAACACCGGAGTATTCCTCGATCAGATCGTCGTTGTTGCTGAAGCTGAAGCCGGCGGTGACGCGATGGTTTCGTCCGCCCATCGGGATATCGAGCGCGCCGCTCCAGCCTTGTTCGGAGTGGTAGACGAACTTCGATCGCGACGGCGCGAAGGGAATCCACCGCGTGCCCTCCTTCTCGCTGAACTCGAAGACGACGCGGATCCGTCCGCGCTCGCTGCCGCGCGAGATGCGCCGCTCGACGCTGTAGCCTGGGCGTTCGGCCTCGAGCAGACGTGCGAGCTCGTCGGCTTCATCGTGGTCGAGGCGTTGGCCCACCAGCGCCTGCAACCGATCGCGTAGCGAGCGACTGACGTCTGTTTCCGGAACGCCCTGAATCTCGACGCTCTCGACGACGTAGCGGGTATTGATGTTTTCGACCAGGCTGCCGTCGTCGCTGATGCGGGCGACGAGGACGATGACGCGCACCTGGCCATCGGGTCGCATAACGTAGCGCACTGCGGCAACGACGTCGGGATGCTCCTCCTCGGTGCGGGCGGCGATTTCGTTGAGCCGCGAGCGACTGAGCGGCTCGCCGGTCAGCGCGTCGAGCTCGCGCCGCAGGCCTGGACTGAGACTGTCGCGCGACAGGCCCGAGAGATCGACGGATTCGATGATGGTGCCGTCGCGCGGTTCGATGTCCTGCGCGCGCGTCGCCTGCGCGTCGATGTCCTGAGCGTGCGCGGTCTGCCATGGCGCCGCGAGAACGAGGATGAGGAGGAGCAGTGACAGAAGTCTCATGCCAGAGGCCGAGGCAAGCGGCGCGCCATTTTACAAGTAGTTGATCGGCAAGGAGATCGGCCGTGCACACCTGTGACGGGCGTTCACACCTGTGAAGGAAGTGGAAACGTGGAACACGTGGAAAAGTGGAAAAGTCAGTGGAAAGTGCCTGGACGCGATCGGGCAGGTAACGTGCACTGGCGGCGCCGATAGGAGGTCCGATGACACGCGGACTCATTGTCGTAGCCAGCCTGGCACTTACCGTCGGTGCGTCTGGTCAAGTCACGCCTGACGAGCGAACCATTGAACGAGCCTTCGCCGAAGGGGGCATCGTCACACTCAATCTCTCATCGGGCGACTACACGGTGCGCGCCGGCGCGAGCAATCGCGTGCGCGTCCGATGGCGTGCCGAGGACCCGCACAACGAGAACGACCTGCAAAAGATCCAGGTCGTCTCCGACGTGTTCGAGCGCGTCGCGACGATTCGGACCAAAGGACAGACCAATCATGCACGCTTCACAATCGAAGTGCCCTCCCGATCGGATGTGCACCTGCGCGTCCGTGCTGGCGACATCCGCATTGAGGGGATCGAAGGCAACAAGGACGTCCGCATGACCGCTGGCGATCTCTACATCGACGTGCAGCCCGATTCACTGCGGCATGTGCACGCGTCGGTGTCGATCGGCGATCTGAATGCGCGCAGTCTCGGGATCGAGAACGACGGGTTCAAGCATTCCGTGGATTGGTTCGGCGACGGGCAATACACGCTCGATGCGCGTCTGTTCGCCGGTGATGTGACGCTGAGGTGACCAGGCTCATTGCGGATCTTGCGATCTTTGATTGTTGATTGGATTGTCGATTTGTGAATGTTCGATCTCAGGGCTCGATCAAAGAAATTCGCTGTCGACGTGATTCGGTGTGCCAGAACGATTCCTAAGAATCACATCAACGACGAAATCGCGTCCCAATTGACGGACGCGGCAACGTCCACTGCCGCGCACTATCGCGAGCCGTGCGAAGTCACGAGCGGACTTCATCAACAAGCTCCGTGGCGCGGTGGAAGAGGTCGATGAATCGGCTATATGGTTGGAGATTCTCCGCGAGGCGGAGATTTGCTCCGCCACTGAAACCGTGCCGCTGTGGAAGGAAGCCGATGAACTCCACGCGAATTCTGGTTCGCTCGCGCGAAACAGCACGGGCAAGGGCCAAGGCGGCAAACGGTCAATCCACACGCGGGGGAACTCGGCGCTTAGTGGCCTGTTCGAAGGCGTATGCGATTTCGATCAACCGTGGCTCGCTGCAGGCGCCGGCGGTGAACGCGACGCCATACGGGGACGGCTTGGCGTTGAATCCGGCAGGCATTCCCAATGAGTTCGGCACCGTGCCGAACGGGACGATCACTGTTGGGTAGCCGGCCTTGGCCGCGATCGCCGCGCCGGTTCCGCCCGGGAATACGAGGGCGTCGAGTTTGTGGGCTTTCATCACCGCGTCGATGCCGTCGCCGCGTGACAGGGCCAGGTCCTTGGCGCGATCGGCCTCGTACCGTGCGTGGTCGGCGGTCAGATCCATTTCGTCCGAGTTGTCCAATTGCGCCTGTCCGTACTTCAGCGTGCCGGCGGACTGGTGCGCGCGGTTCCATTCGCGCAGGGCGGTCAACGACTTCAGCGGCGCGCGATCACCCAGCGACGCGAGCCACGCGTTGAAATCGCGCTTCATACCGTACTTGAACACCACCGAGCAATCCTCGTCGCGGCCCTTGGCGTCCTCAGGTCCGCTGCACACACCCCACTTGATCAAGCTCTTGGCGGGATCCGTCGTGACGATGGATGGAATGTCCGCGGGATCGATCACCGTGGCTCCGTGCGCGCGCATCGCGGCAATGGCGTCGGTCATGACCCGCTTCTGTGCGTCATTCAGCCCACCATTCGACCCGCGCTCCCCGGGTGTGGCCGCCGGGTCGTAAAAAAAGGCGCGCGGGATGCCGAGGCGCGCGCCCTTCAGGCCTTCGCGACGAAGGAACCTGGTGTAGTCGCGCTGTGGCGGCGGCGTGCACGTGCTCGTCGCGGGATCGTTGGGATCCGGCCTGCCGCCTTCCATGGCGCCGAGCATCGTCGCGGCGTCGGCCACAGTGCGCGCCATCGGTCCTGGCGTGTCCTGATCGGCGGCAATGGGAATCACGCCGTAGCGGCTCACGCGGCCGACAGTGGGCTTGATGCCCACGAGCATGTTCTGGTTGGACGGGCTGAGGATCGACCCCGACGTCTCGGTCCCGGCGTTGGCCATCCAGAAGCTCATGGCGGTGCCAATCCCCGAACTGGATCCGCCGGTCGCCAGCACCGGTCGTCCGTCTCCGGTCGCGTCACGCGGATCGCGGCGCGGATCGTATGGATTGAACGCGAATCCGCTCAGCGAGTTGTAGTTGGTCGGCATCGCCGCCGCCACCCAGTTCGCCAGCTCGGTCATCGTCGTCTTGGCGATGATAATCGCGCCGGCGTCGCGCAGATTCTTCGTCAGCGTGGCCTCGTATGGCGGAATCAGCCCGGCGAAAGCCAGCGCCCCGCCGGTCGTCGGCATGTTGGTGGTGTGAATGTTGTCCTTGAGCGCGATCGGGATGCCGTGCAGCGGACCGCGGACGCGCCGCAGCCGGCGCTCGCGGTCGCGATCGTCTGCCTCCTCGATCGCGCGCGGGTTCACGTAGAGCGCTGCATGCAGACGATCCTCGTAGAGGGCGATCCGCATCAGCGATTGGGCCACAATGTCTCGTGACGTGACGCGTCCCTGTTCGAGCGCCGCACGCGTCTCGGCGATGGTCGCCTCGACGATCGAGAACGACGTACGCGGCTGCTGCGCATGGAGCGGCGCGAAACGAACGATTGCCGTGGCAAGCATCGCCGCGCCGATTACCCCGAACCGAGTCATGAGAGGGAATTCTACGTGAACGCGCCCAATGCATCCCGCGTGAGCTCGCGAACGGCATTGATTACCGGCGCCTCGTCGGGCATCGGCGAGGCGTTTGCCGACGTGTTCGCCGCGCAGGGCTTCAACCTGGTCATCACTGCGCGGCGGGAGGATCGGCTGCGCACGGTGGCCGCGCGCCTCGAAGAGCGCTATGGCGTCCGGGTCCTCGTCTTCGTCGCCGATCACGCGCGCCAGGAGACGGCCGAACGGTTATGCGCGGAGATCGCCGCGCGAGGGCTGACGATCGACGCGCTGGTGAACAACGCCGGCTACGGCGTGCCCGGCACCTTCGTTGCGTCGCCGTGGCAGTGGCACCAGGACATGCTGCAGGTGATGGTCATCGGACTGGCGGAGCTCACCCATCGTCTGCTGCCGGGCATGATCGAGCGGGGCTACGGCCGGATCATCAATGTCGCCTCGCTGGCTGGGCTGGTGCCGGCGCCGGCGGGACACACGCTCTACGCGGCAGCCAAGGCGCTGGTCATCAAGTTTTCCGAGGCGCTGTCGAACGAGGTGCGGAAGCACAACGTTCACGTCACCGCCGTGTGCCCCGGTTTCACGCTCAGCGAGTTCCACGACGTCACCGGCACCCGCGAGCAGATGAAGAGCCTGCCGCGATGGATGTGGATGGATTCACCGACCGTCGCGCGTCAGGGATTCGACGCGGTGATGGCCGGTACGCCCATCTACATCAACGGCCGCGTCAATCGCTCGATCGCCGTGCTGGTACGCTACGTGCCAGAGCGCCTGGTCAAGGCGATCGGCCGCCGGTTCGGACGCTCGTATCGAAAGACGTAGTTCTAAAATTGATCCAATGGCCACATCAGGACAGCTCTTCCTGAAGGAAGACCGGACGCCGAATCACATCATTACGACGGACTTCGACCTCGAGCGCGAGGACACATTTCAGGGAATCCGCTGCCCATTGTGCGGGTGGCGTCCGCGGAAGTCGAGCCGCTGGTCGTGCAGCTGCGTCGGCACGCCAGAGCCGTACTTCGAATCATGCGGCACCGTCTGGAATACGTTTTCCACGCGAGGCCGTTGCCCGGGCTGCAACCACCAATGGCAGTGGACGACGTGCCTGCAGTGTCATGAGCCGTCGCTTCACGTCGATTGGTATGAAGAAGAGACGCGAGACTGAGTGATGCGCATCGTCTCACTCGTCACGCTGGCATTGGTGTGGGCGCTCGTCTTCGCTTCGGGTCAGCAATTGGAGCCGCTCGAACGCAGCCACCCCGCAATTCAGTACTCGCGTCCGTCCGGGGATCCAGTCGCGTCATTGCTCCTGAAGAGTGATTCGATGTCGCGTCTGAAGTCCGAGGGTGCATCGGGTCACCTGCGCTCGATTCTCGCCGCGTTGGATATTCCGGTCTCGTCACAGATTATGGTCTTCTCGCAGGGGAGTGTTCAGAGCCACCTGATTCGCGCCGATAATCCGCGCGCCCTGTACTTCAATGACTCGGCGGTGGTTGGCTGGGTGCGCGGCGGTTTCATCGAAATCGCGGCACAGGACCCCGAACAAGGGACGGTGTTCTATACGCTCAATGCCAATTGGCTGGGTACGCCATCGATTGCGCGTTCCGATGAGTGTCTGTCGTGCCACGACACCAATCGCACCAACGGCGTGCCGGGCATGATCGAGCCGATGGGCCAGACTCGTCCCCTCGAGCGACGCTGGGGCGGCTGGTACGTGACCGGTGACCTCGGATCCATCGAGCATTTCGGCAACGTCGACGTCGCTGCACTGGTCTCCGGCGCTGCGGCGCCAAAGACCGTCCGCCTCACGTCGCTCGAGAAGACGTTCGACTCGCGTGGTTATCTGATCTCGTCCAGCGACATCGCTGCGCTCATGGTCTTCGAGCATCAGATGCAGATGATGAATCTGCTGACGCGTGTCGGATGGGAGACGCGCATCGCACGACAGGAAGGACGCCTCCAGAACGGAGCCGCCATTCGCGAGGCGGTGGAGCAGCTGGTTGACTACATGCTGTTTGTCGGCGAGGCGCCGATCGCTTCGCCGATGGCGGGCCGTTCGGGATTTGCTGAAGTCTTCAGTGCTCGCGGGCCGAACGACGCCAATGGCCGCTCGCTGCGGCAACTCGACCTCCGGACGCGGTTGTTCCGTTACCCCTGCAGCTATCTGATCTACTCGCCGCAATTCGAGCACTTGTCGACCGAGGCGAAGGCAGCCGTCTACTCACGGTTGTGGACGATTCTCTCGGGGAAGGAATCCGGCGTTCGGTATCGCCATCTGTCGGCCGTTGACCGCCGCGCCGTCATCGACATCCTGCGTGACACCAAGGTCTCCCTGCCAGCGTACTTCCGCGGCTAGCGCCGCATCGCGATCGCGCTGGCGGGACAGGCCGACTGGAACTCGATCGATCCCTGAATCGATGCGGGCATTGACTGACGGTCCACGGCCACGAATCCCAAACGAGGGAAGTACTGTTCGGCTGTCGTGGTGAGCAGATAGATCGTGTTCACTCCACGGCACTGCGCTTCCGCGATTGCAGCCTGGGTGAGTTGGCCTCCGAGTCCCTTGCCCTGCGCCGTCTGGTCCACGACCAGGGAACGCAGCAGCGCGCCGTCTGGATACATCTCGAGCGCCACGGCCCCGACGATCGCCTCGTGCTCCTCGGCGACGAAGCCAACGCGGAACGCGTCGCGCGCGCCGTCGAGCGGCAGGCGGGCGTGGCGGAGCAGCGCCTCGACGCGCTCAAGGTCAGAGTCGGTCGCGGGTCTGATCGTCATTGGTTCGATTACGAAATGATGTCCGGCTAAAGCCGGACACTACAGCGAAAGGAATTGATGTGCGAGCCGCTTGATGAGCGTGTCCAGCGACTCGCCGTCGAGTGCGAACGTGGATGACTCCGGCTGCCACGTCAGCTTGTAGCTGCGTGACATCGCCGACACCCAGATCTGTCGTACCGGGGCGTTGGGGCTCACCACGAATTTCGCCGGCGACGGATCTTCAAAGACGATCTGCAGGACCCCGTTCTGCAGCTCCACCTCAAACCCGTGCTCGTCGGCCATCGGCATCAGCGAGTGCTGCAATCGCTCGAGCGTGCGATCGGCTTCGAGCCGGAAGTCCTGATCGGTCAGCGTCGTCATTTGCTTCCGCTGAGGCGGTCGGCTGACGCGATGTAGCTCCTGCGGGCGCGGCCGGTGTGCCCTGGCTCCTTCATTTTCACGTCGAGTCGGTGCTCTTTGTTGTCGAGCACGGTGGGCTGAAAGCCGATCGTGTACAGGCTGTGCAGCTCCTGCGCGACGCGTGTGAACGCCGGGGCGAGCTCGGTCGTCTTCTTCAACTCGAAGTACCCACCGCCCGTCTCGTCCGCGAGCTTGCGCAGCCCGCGATCCGGACGCGTCCGCTGCATGCGCCCCGGACCAATCGGGAACTCGGATTCGAGGCCGATCGCGTAGATCATCGTTTCCGAAGCCTTGGCTCTGTCGAGCACATCGCCCATGCCTTTTCGGCTCGCCGTGTCGTCACCGTCGGTGAACACCAGCACAATCTTCCGCCCCTCGACACTCTTCAGCATGTCGATGCTCGCATCGATGGCGTCGTAGAGGCGCGTCGGATTGCCGAACTGGAGATCCTTCAGTGCGGCCACGAGGTCGTCGCGATCGTGGGTGAACTCGCCGCTGAACTGGATCTTGTCACTGAATGCTCCTACCTGCCCCTTGTCCGCGGGCAGCATTCGCAGGATGAACTGCTCGGTTGCCTGCTTCAGCAGATCGAGATGCGTCGTCATGCTGAAGCTGAAGTCGAGCATCACCACGACAGTGAACGGCTGCGTCTCGTTCTGAAAGAGCGTGATCGGCTGCGGCTTACCGTTGTCGAGGACCGTGAACTCGTCCTGCTCGAGGTTCGGTACGAGCCGGCCCTGGCTGTCGGTGACGGTAGTCAGCACCGGCACGATGCTGGTGCCGGCCTTGAAGGTCGCTTGCTGTCCGAACAGCGATCCGGTGGCAAGTATCAGCGCGGTTAACAGTGCGAAAACACGCATAGAACGAGCTTAACAACCTGCTGTGTTCTCGGCAAACTGCCCCTGGATTCGCCCACGAATCCTCGTGGCACAGAAGCACATTCGTAGCTGTTCATGCAACCAACCGCACGATGGTTCCGGCCGTGATTCCGGCCTGATCCGAGCTAATATTGGCGGTCATGCGCACAGCCCTGGTGTTCGTTCTCGTTCTCGGTGTGTCCACAGCCGCGCGTGCGGGCGTCGACCGGACAAGCGAGGATCCGGCCCTGGGCGCCGAAGCGCCGAACGCGGCAGCCCAGGTAACACTGTCGGGCATCATCAAGGACGAAGCCGGCGGCGCGGTGTCGGGTGCGACGGTACTGGTGGTCGGGTCGAGCGGTTCCGAACAGCAGACAGTATCGGGACCAGACGGACGATTCACGTTGACGATGCCACCCACTGGCGATCTCACCCTCGTCGTTCGCGCGGGCGGGTTTGCAGAGTGGACGCAATCGGTGCCGGCGAACCGCGAGATCGACGTCGTACTGCACATCGCGAGTTTGTTCGAAACTGTCACCGTCACGCCAACACGCAGTGCCAAGCGGCTGGGTGACGTACCCGTCAGCGCCAACATCGTCGAAAGAGAAACCATTCGTCAGTCGCCGGCCGTCGTCGCCGACGATGTGCTGCGGCAAGTGCCAACCTTCAGCCTGTTCCGGCGCAGCAGCAGCCTGTCGTCACATCCAACGGCGCAGGGTGTGTCGCTGCGCGGCCTGGGGCCGAGCGGCGTGAGCCGCACGCTCGTACTCGTGGACGGCGTGCCGTTCAACGATCCCTTCGGCGGCTGGGTGTACTGGACGCGCGTGCCGCTGGAGAGTGTCAACCGTATCGAAGTGATCGACAGCTCGAGCTCGAGCCTCTACGGCAACTACGGCATGGGCGGCGTGATCAACATCATTTCAGCCAGCCCCGCGCGACGATCGGTGGAGTTCAAGACGCAGTACGGCAATCACAACAGCCCGAAGGCCGATTTCTTCGCGAGCGATGTGTGGGGCAAGCTCGGCGTCGCCGTAGAGGGCGGTGCGTTCGATACGGACGGCTTTCCGATCGTCATCGCCAACGAGCGCGGGCTCATCGACAACAACGCGCAGGTCAACTTCAAGAACTTCAACGTCAAGACTGATTATCGCGCCAACGATCGGGTCAGCCTGTTCTTCCGCGGTGGATACTTCAAGGAGAACCGCGTTAACGGTAAGGTCGGCGAGGTCAACGACACGAAGTGGACGGCGGCTGGCGGCGGCGTCCGCGTCCGCATGCCGGACGAGAGTGATCTGCAGGCGACGGTCTTCAGCGACGACAACACCTTCCACAGCACGTTCCTCGCCGTGACGGCGCCGAGCGCGACGGTCGCGTCGCGCAGCATCGTGCGCTTGGCGACGGACCAGACCGTCCCGACCGACGCCTTCGGCACGATGATTCAGTGGTCGAGAGCGGTCGGGCGGAACAACTTCTTCAGCGCCGGCTTCGACTGGCGGCGAGTGGATGGCGACAGTCTCGAAGATCTGTACGTCGCGGCGCCGGGAGTGCCGATCGTTCCGCCGACGCAGCAGGCGGTCCTCAACGGGCGACGTAATTCCGGTGGCACCCAGCGCAGCGCCGGTCTGTTCCTGCAGGACGTGTTCAGCATGAACGACTTCGTCCTCACCCTGAGCGCGCGCGTGGATAGCTGGAAGAATTATGACGGTCACATCACCGAGACGTCGGTGGCGACGGGACTGCCGACCGCCGGTAACCGCGGGGACCTGGCCGATAAGGACGACACCATCGTCAGTCCGCGGGCCGCGGCGCTCTATCGCCTCTCCGCGCGCGTGTCGGTGTGGGGCGACATCGGCTGGGGCTTCCGCGCGCCGACGCTGAACGAGCTCTATCGCCAGTTCAGTGTCGGTCTGACGCGAACGCTGGCGAATGAAACGCTCGGTCCCGAGCGTCTGTTCGGCGGCGAGGCTGGTGTGCGGCTCGAAGCGACGCGAACTGTGTCGATCCGCTCGACGTATTACGACAACGGCGTGAAAAATCCGGTCGCGAACGTCACCATCGGGACCAATCTCCAGCAGCGGCAGAACCTGGGGCGCACGCGCATTCGTGGATGGCAGAACGACGTCGAGACGCGTGTGGGACAGTACCTGCGCGTGTCGGCCGGTTATCTGTTCAACAACGCCAAGGTGACGGAATACAACCCGGTCCCGGTGCCCGGTGTGACGGTGGTCGATCTCACCGGCCTGTATTTGCCGCAGGTCCCGAAGCATCGCGGCACGGTGAGCGTGGCGTACGCGAATCCGCGCGTCGTGAACGTCGCGGTGGCCGGCAGCTTCTACGGCCGGCAGTTCGACGACGACCAGAACGCGCGCATCAAGCCGGGCGAAACCGAGCCCGGTCTGCCGGCGTATGGCCTTCTCGACCTCAGCGCCTCGCGCGACGTCGGCCGCAATCTCCAGGTCTTCTTCGGCGTGCAGAACGTCTTCGATCAGGAGTACTACGTGCAGCTGCTGCCGACGACGATCGGCTCACCGCGGCTCGTCAACGGTGGCGTCCGCGTACGCTGGGCCGGCCAATAACTGGTGGGTGGCTGGTTGGTGGTTAGTGGTTAGTAGTCGATTCGTGGTTCTCGCCTGGTGGTTTCTCGCCGCGGCGCTGGCTGCGAGCGCGCCACGAACCGCGAACCAGAACCAACCGCCAACCACTGACAACCAGCCACCAACCAGCTTCGGCGAGCTCCTCGATCGAGCAAGCCGATACGTAGAGTCCTTTCAACGCAACCTTGGATCGGTGGTCGCCGAAGAGCGCTACGAGCAGACGCTTCGGCGCGCCATCGGCGCCAACACCACGAGCGTACAGCGTGGCGGGGGTGGTCCGATGGAGACCGTCCTGGTATCGGACTTCCTGCTGGTGCAGGTCCCCGGCGAAGGCTGGCTGCCGTTTCGCGACGTGTTCGAGCGCGATGGCAAGCAGGTGCGCGATCGACAGGAGCGGCTGGCCGCGCTGTTCCTGAAAGGATCGTCGCGCCGCGCGATCGATCAGGCGCGCGCGATCATGGACGAGAGCGCACGCTACAACATCGGCAACGTGGCCCGGAACATCAACGTGCCGACGCTGCCGCTGCCGTTCCTGACCGCGCCGTACCGCCAGCGGTTCTCATTCAAGTCCGGGAAGCGTGATGAGAACGATCCGGGGGCGGTGATCGAGTTCAAGGAGACGGGCCGTCCGACATTCATCACGACAACGGGTTCGCGCGATTTGCCTGTAAGCGGCACGTTCTGGATCGATGCGCGTGACGGCACCGTGCTGAGGACCGAACTGCACGCCGCCGATACCGGCGTCGAAGCGCACATCGTCGTGACCTATGAGCCTGACGCGGGGACGGGGCTCAGGGTCCCGGTGCGAATGGAAGAGCGGTACCGACGAAGCCGCGACCCGATGGAAGTGCGTGGCGTGGCGACGTACTCGCGGTTCCGCCGGTTCCAGGTCAACACCAGCGAGGAACTTGCCAATTGAGCCTCCGCCTGCGCTACGGCGCCCAAGATATCATTCAAGCTATGAAGACCATCTTCTTCCTGACTGTCGTGGTTTCGCTGTTTGCGTGTTCCGCCGCTCCCGCGCAGCAGACGGAGAACGCGGCCCGCGTCGGCAACCGGACAATCACCACGAAGGAGCTCGACGATCGCTGGCGCGCCGACGATCCGGCGTCGCAAGCCGACGCCACGCAGAAGGTGTATGACGGCCGCCGCGCCGCACTCGACGCGATCATCGCCGACATGCTCCTCACTGAAGCGGCCAAGAAGAAGAACATGTCGGCGGAAGCCTTCGAGATGGAGGAGGTCGGCAAGCGTGTCAAGCTGGTGACCGACGCGGACGTCACCACGTTCTATCAGGCCAACATCAACCAGATGCAGGGCCGTCCCCTCGAGGTGATGGCCCCGGCGATCAACCGCTATCTCACCGAACAGCAGCGCGTACAGGCGCGGCAGGCGCTCATCGCCGATCTGCGCAAGGGTGGCCCCGACGTGCGGGTGCTGATTGACGCACCGCGGCGCGACGTGGACATCGACAGCACCGATCCCTCGCTCGGCCGCTCGTCAGCGCCGGTGACGCTCATCGAGTTTTCCGATTTCCAGTGCCCGTTCTGCCAGCGCGTCGCTCCGACGCTGAAGAAGATCCGCGACACCTACGGCGACAAGGTCCGTATCGTGTGGAAGGACTTTCCGCTGACGCAGATTCACCCGCAGGCGTTCAAGGCCGGCGAGGCCGCGCACTGCGCCGGCGATCAGGGCAAGTACTGGGAATATCACGATCGGCTGTTTGTCAATCAGCAGCAGCTGCAGCCCGATGAACTGAAGAAGCACGCCGCTGATCTCGGCCTCAACGCGACAGCATTCAACGCGTGTCTCGACTCCTCGAAGTACGGCGAGCGGGTGCGCGACGGCGTGGCGCAGGGCACGCGGCTCGGCGTCAACTCGACGCCGACGATCTATATCAACGGGCGGATGCTGTCCGGCGCACAGCCGTTCGAGATGTTCGTCAGCGTGATCGACGAGGAGCTGTCGAAAGCCAAGTAAGGCATCAGGGCTTGTCTGGACGGCACGAGAGTGCGAGCGACTCGATACCGGGACTGAGACTGCCGTCGATACGCGCCGGGTCGCTGGCCGGGCCGAACTGCCGCGCCACACCCCGGTAATTCAGCTCCGTGTAGACGGTGACCGTCGCGCTCGAGCCGACCTCGATACTGCGAATGTTCTTTCGCCAGTCCTTGTCGTCGTTGCGCCGCAATCGCTCAACGCTCTGCCACTTCCCAGGGCCATTCAACACCACGCGTTGACCGCGCCAGTTTTCCTGGTCGTAGATGAAGACGTAGCAGCCATTCGGATTCGGGGCGTTGCCGCCGAGCCCACCGAGCACGGGGTCTGTGGCGCAGCCGCCAAGTATGGCAGCGGCAAGAATCGCCATAGAGCAGTGCCAGCGTCTCGCGTGACCTGAGTGCGTCATAGCCGTTTCTGGCTTCTCAGCGGTTGCCCTTAAGTGCGAGTAGCGTGCCGGTCGCGATCAGCAACCCGCCGCTCGCGCGATTGGTCGCCGCGACGAACCGTGTTTCGCGCGCCAACGCCGCGGCGCGGCCGGCGAAGTAGCCATAGCCCGCCAAAATCACACATTCGACGAGGGCGGACGTGGTCGCCAGAATCACCATCTGTGGCGCGATCGACTGGTGGACGTCCACGAATTGCGGCAGCAGCGCCACGAAGAACAACAGGGCTTTCGGATTTGCCGCTTGCAACGCGAATCCCCGGGCCAGCATGCGCCAGCCCTGTACGCGCGGCCGCGCGTCTGAATTGGTTTTCAGGCCGAGCCCAGCGCCTCGAATCGTCTGAATCCCGAGCCACACCAGATATGCCGCACCGACGTACTTCACGACCGTGAAGAGCTCGTGCGATCCGAGGAGTACTGCGCCAAGACCGAAGGCGGACACGACGAAGTAGAAGGTATTTGCGGAGAGGATGCCGGCGTTGCCCCACAACGCCGCGCGGCCGCCCCGCGACAGCCCGCACGAGACGATGAACAGCACGGCCGGGCCCGGCGTCAGGCACAGCACCGTCTCGGTGACCACGAAGAAGAACCAGACGTGAAGATTCAAGCTCTGCGGCCATTCTACGTCGGTTAACAGGTGTGACTTTCCTGCGGTGATCGCCTGGCACTACGATGCACGCGTGCGTGGCGGCCGCGATCGCGCGACAGGAACCCTCTGGTGGCGAGTCCTTATCGTCGCCGCCGTGCTCGTGTCAGCGATCCTGCTGGGCACCCTTGGGTTCGTGCTCGTCGAGGGATGGACGCCCTTCGACGCTTTCTACATGGCGCTGATGACGCTGACGACAGTCGGCTACGGCGAGATCCATCCGCTGTCGTTCCAAGGCCGGCTGTTTGCCTCGTTTCTGATGCTGGTGGGAGTGGCGAGCGTCTTCGTTTCGTTTGCCATTCTCGGTGACACGCTGTTGCGCCTCGAACTCACCGACTATTTCGACCAGCGACGGAGAACTCGCATGCTTCAGCACATCGCCGGCCATTACATCGTGTGCGGCGCCGGACGCGTCGGCCGCAGCGTCGTGCTCGAACTGCTGCGGGCCGGAGCGAAACTCGTGCTCATCGACAACGACCCTGACCGTTTGAAGTGGGGCGAGACGTTCGGCGTCGTGACGCTCACGGCAGACGCGTCGAAGGACGAGACGCTCCGTCGGGCGCGCATCGACACCGCCGCGGGACTAGTGGCCGCGATCGCCAGCGATGCCGAGAACGTGTACGTCACGCTGTCGGCCAAGGTACTCAACCCGTCGCTTTACATCGCGGCCCGCGCCAGCGACGAGCAGGCGGAGGAGAAGCTGCGCCGGGCTGGCGCCACTACGGTGCTGACGCCCTACACGTATATCGGTCATCGCCTGGCGCAGTCGCTGCTGCGGCCCCACGTCCTGAGTTTTCTCGACGTCGCTTCCGCGTTTGGGAAGACAGATCTGGATCTCGAGATCGAGCAACTGCGGGTCACGTCTGGCAGCCTGCTGTCATCCCGGACGTTGGCCGAGGCGCATCTGGGGCGGACCTACGGCGTGATTGTCCTCGCCGTACGCCGGCAGAACGGCGTGATGCAGTTCAATCCGCAAGCGGACGTTCGCCTGGAAGCCGGCGATGTGCTCATCGCCATGGGCGAGCGGCAGAAACTAAAGCAGCTCGAGAACGAACTCGCCGCAGTTGGCTAGTCACGCGGCGCGATCACGCTGAACATGGGTGCCTGGTGTGAGCGGCACAGCGAGCTGGTGAAGACAACGCGACTATAGGCGGCGCGGAGAAAGACGCGGTCACTCCCGCTGATACCAGAACATCTCGTCGTATCGGGCGGCCGTGTGCACCACGCGCAGATATGACGCGGTGAGTCGCAGCGGAGGTGTCGGAAGGACTGCGGTGTTCGTCACAAACATGCCACCAGGCCTCAACATCGCCGCCACGTTCGCGGTGGCAAGCGCCTGCTCGAACACGTCGTAGTAGAAGAGCACGTTGGTCGCCACGACCAGATCGAATCGCTCATCGCTCGCCAGGGACAGCCGATCGACCACGATGTTGAGATCGCGCGGGACGATCGATGAGACGACAGACGGCTGAATTCGCACGGTGCGCGTCTTGACGACGCCGGCGGCCGCGGGCGCCGGCACCGCCGCGACCTCGCTGCCGATGGCGTATCCCCACTGCTGCCAGTACGCCTCGACGGCGCTGGTCCAGTCTTCATGTGCCGCCAACGGCAGTGTGACGACGTAGCCAGACGATGATGCCGCTCGTCGCGGTGCGTTTCGCAGGTGGTCGTTCACGCGCACATTGATATCGAAGGTCGTTACCTGCAAATCCGCCGCGGCGAGCCCAAGTCGGCGAAGCGTGTCGATCAGCGCGAATGGCTGGATCGTCTGCTGCGGATAGTAATCGTAGCCGTCGGCTTTGTTGCTGAAGTCGAGTCCCGGGCCGACGATCGCGACACGTCGCAGGCTGCCTGGCGAGAGTGTTTTCTGTCGCGCGATCGCGTCGAGCGCGACATGCACGCTGTAGTCCGAGAGGATCGAGGTGTCGGACGACAAGCCGCGATCGCGGAAGATGGTGGCGTTTGCCGCCGTCACTGCGGCAGTGCCGCCGGGTGTTGCCGCGGCCACCGTCTGGCCCGTGCCGGCGAACTCGCGGATCATCCGCTGCCTGGCGTCGAGCAGGAGGCGGCGAGCGCGTTCGCGGCCGGGAGCGTCGGTCGGGTCAGCGTTGCGCGCCGCAAGCATGCGGCGGGCGAACTGCAGGCGCTCGTTGTCGTCTGGCGCCGCCACGCGATCGAGGAGATCCTCGAGGCGATCCGTGATGATGATGTCGAGTGCTGACGCAGACAGCGGCGACGCGCGTGCAACGGCCGGTGGTCGTGAGGTGAAACTGGTCCCGTAGAGCCAGAAGTTCACCAGCGAGTCTTCATTGCCTCGTTCGAGTCGGCCGCGCACGTCGCGATCGTGCTGCTCGACCCACGACGGCCACCGCTTGGCGATCTGCTGCGTCGAACGTCCGCGCAGCGCGCTGGGCAGGTTCGACGGTAGCGCCCACAGTACCGGCGCCGCCTGCTCGAATGTGATCCGTGACTCCCCTTGCGGATCGAGTCGAATGGACTGCGCGACTACGGACGTTGATAGGAAAACGAGTGCGGTAATCGCCGCCGCCCTATTTCTCCGTCGTGTCCTTGCCATCGCGGGGCGCACCCGTTCCGGACGAACCCATGAAGAGCTTGCGGCCGTCGGTGAAGGTGAGATCGCGGCCGTTGGCGCGATTGCTGCCGTTCTTGGCCTTGTAACCGTCCACGACGAGCTCAGTGCCCTCGGGGAGTGAGTTCTTCGTCAGTCCACGGCGGAGCAGTGTGTTTGGCGTTCCGCCTTCGATCATCCATCTCTCCATGGACCCGTCGCTCTTCTTCACGTCGAGGTGGATCCAGGTGTGCGGATTGATCCATTCGACTTTTACCACTGTGCCCTTCAGTTGCACGGGCTGGTTGGCGTCGAATTCAGCGGCAAACGAATGATGCGCGCTGATCGATATGCCACTGGCCAGCAGCAGCGCACCGATGAACACGCCACGTCGGTTGATCCCCATGTATGACTCCTTGACCGGTCCGACCGGCCCTACGCTGGCCGCTCAGCGCGGCGACGTCTTTTTCGCTTCTGCCGCTTTTCGCTCTTCCTCACGCGCGCCGCTGAGGATTCCTTCCATGCCATAGTTGCCTTCATGGCACGCGTACTCGAACAGGTCCTCACCGGTATTCACGTACGGAATCGCCAGCGTCCACGGCCGCGTGAACGTCGTGGGATCGGTGATGGTGACGCGGTATTCGATCTCGTCGGGGCCGACGCGCCTGATGCGTTCGACGAGATTGAGGTTCTCGGCAGCGCCCCGGTACAAGATCTTGTCGGAGAAGTTCGTCGTTTCGATCACCAGCGTGTCACCCTCCCAGCGGCCGGTCGAGTGGCCCATCCATTGACGGATCGATGAGCCGACGTGCGGACGGCCGTCGGTCGGAATGACCCGCGTGCCGCCGAGCATCTCGATCTGGATGGCGACGTATCCGGGGCTCTGGGTGATGCGATAGTTGTTGTTGTAGGCCGTGGGACTCATCGCACCTGGCAGGCCTCGCGTGATGCACCGTTCAAACGTGCTGCGATCGAGCCAGGTGTCGGTGCCGCGCCCGTTGGCACCTGTGCCGCGGAACGCCGGCCGCTTCGCCTCGTCGGCCTGGCGTTTGCGCGCTTCTTCGGTCAGCGGCGGCACGTGACCATCCGGAGGATCGACCACGAGCGATGTCCTCAGCGTTGTGACCTTCGTGCCGCGATCCCACCAGAAGTCGTTATAGGCGCGCTCGACGTCGCCGCGTGTACCGCGGGTGCGGCCTTCGTCGCCTCCACGGGTGGCCGCCGTCTTTTCCATGGCCGCCACTTCCTCGGCAGTGAAGTACTCGCGGCCGTTGACGTTGGCCGGGCGTTCAAAAGGCGTGATCGTCCGATTGGAGAACGTGCCCTGGAGGTCCGGCTCGCCCCATGGACTCCTTGGCGTCGTGTACGGTTTCGACGGCAGCGGTGCGCCGGCGCCAACATTCTGGGCGATGAGCACCGATGGCCCGAGGAGAACGGTGACGATCGCTACGATCAGAATCAGATGTTTGTCGCGCATTGTCTGTGCTCCGTCGCGCACGGTCCGGCTAAAGCCGGACACGACGTACTAAAAATCAACCTGCGCGGTGATCTTCGCGAACCGCGCCGTGAGGATCCCCGTCGGCGTCAACCAGGCGCCACCCGCGATGAATGCCTGGTTATACGTCTCGATAGGGTTGGCGTTTAGCGCATTGTACAAGTCCACCGAGATCTGCGTGCGGACGTTGCGGAACCGCAGAATCTTGCCGACGCGAAGATCGAGCTGGTTGATGCGATCGCCGATGACGTCGCCAGGCTCGACGAGGTTGACGAGGGCGAACTGCACGTTGCCCGACAGCGGCCGGCCCATTGCCGCGGCCGCGGTCGCCGACGGCAGGTTGTAGTCGGCGTTCAGCGCGTCGCCGGGGAGGCTCTGGAACGTGCCGCTGACCTGCACGTCGATCCTCGGGATCATGTAGGAGGCGAGCCCCTTGAAGTCCTTGTCGAACCGTGGCTGCGTGCGGCAGTAGGGCGTGATTCTGGCCTGCAAGCCCAGCGCGACCTCCGGGACGGCCGCGCGGATTTCGCAGTTGTCGTCCGTACGGCGGCCAATGCTCGTTCCGCCCTGGAAGGTCAACCCGTCGCGCACGCGCGCGTTGAAGTTGATCTCCATACCATTCCAGTGCCGAATCTGTTTCCCATACACGTCCGAGAACGTCTGGAAGTTGTTCGTCACGCCGGCGAGCGTCGGCACCACGTCAATCAGATTGGAGACGGTGTATCCGCCCCCGCCGGGCAGCCGTGGATCCGACGGTGCGGTGATGCTGAATGTGGTGTAGTCGGTCGCCCTCGTCGCCAGATTGTCGGTGACGAAGAAGTTTCCGAAGACGCGACGGAAGTACCCGACGTTCACCGACACGCGCGGCAGCAGTTCCTGCTGGACCTGAACGCCGAAGTTCCAGTCGTAGCCCCGCTTGCCCCACCCTGTCAGTGTGTCCGGGTCGTAGGTGGTGCTGAAGACCGGCCGGCCGAAGTTCAGGTTGCTGCTGAGGCCGCAGAAGTCACCGCCCGACGCACTGAGATCCTGCGCCTGCGGGTTGAGCAGATCGCAATCGGCCCGCCAGTTCCGGTTGGTATCGGTCCACGTGCGGTTCGCCGACGTGGAGACGCGCGTCAGCGGATTGAGCAGTCCCCCGGTGATCGAGCTGCCATCGGCCGCCACAAGATACTTGCCGATGTTGACCTTGAGTGCCGTCTTGCCGCTGCCAAACACGTCATAGGCCGCGCCGAAGCGCGGCGTGAGGTCGTTGTACGACACGCCGTCTGAGGGCTCGTAGACGACCGCCGTCGGGAAGAACGGATTCGGCCCGAGCTGTTGCTGCGGGAAGTGACTCCACACGTGGTCGTAGCGGAGCGCACCGGAGATCGTCAGTCGCTTGCTGGTCCACTGATCCTGCACGTAGAACGATCCAGTCGAGACGTGCGTGTGCACTTCCGCCGGCCCCGCTGTCATCGTGAGCTGGTTCGGCACACCGTTGTTGACGCGGTAGTTCAACCAGGCGTCGTTCATGCGCGGATTGGGAAACTTGTTGTCGATGAACTGCGCGAGATACCCAACCTTCGCGCTGTGACGTCCGGTGACGTAGGTTGCGGCCGCGCGCCAGTTGTACACGCCGCTGTCGGCGATGTACCAGTTGTTGGCGCGGTAGTTCAGGTTCGCGATGCCGCCGTTGTTCGGACACCCGGCCGTGCACTGTTCGGTGACGCGGATCAGCGCGTTGCTGTTGTCAAGGTTTGGTTTCGGTCCGTAGTTGAGGATCAGATTTGTTCCAAATCCCGCTTCATACAGCAGACGGCTCGTCGCCGGAGAAGTCCAGGTCGCCTGCTGCACGCGCGGCGGCGACTGGTTGTTGTCGCGCGCCTCGGGTGAAGTGGTCGGCGTGCCGCCGTCGTTGCAGAGCGTGCAGTTGCGCTGCTCGTCCCAGTAGAAATTGAACTTGTGCCTTGGCGAGGCCTGCCACGTCAGCCGCGTGCTCACGTTCTTCCAACTGCTGTCGGATTCGGCCTGGTGGCTCTCTTCCGGCACGTAGTTCCATGCGTTGACATCGCCGGCGTTGCGGTTGCGAAACATACCGCCGACGAGCCGATGGTTGCCTTGGTAACGCGTCGCCGCGAAGAACCACAAACGATCACGTCGAAGTGGACCGCCGACCGAGAGGCTCGTGTCCCAGATGCGCGAGAGCGCGTTCGGCGCGCGCAGTCCCGCCTGTCGAATCTCGTCGGTGAAATTGCTGCTTTGCATGGAGCCGTTGGCCCAGTTCGCAAAAACGTTGCCCGAGATCCGGTTGCCGCCTTGGCGTGGCACGAGGTTCATCGCCGGACCTGCGTTCTCGGCCTCGCCAAGACCGCCCGCTGTTGAGAAGACGACTTCCTGCGCGTTGCCGACGTCCGCCACGGTGTAGGACACACCCGTGCCGTTCAGTGACGCGCCGAGCGACAGGCCATCGACGGTCAATCGCCCTTCATTGCCCGGACCGCCACGCATCGCAAATGTCACGGTGAGCGGGCCCGCGAGACCGCCGACATCCTGGCTGCCTGAGAGGGATATGCCGGGCACGAGCGTGACCAGGCTGTGGTACAGCCGCGCTGTCGGAATGGCCGCGACGACTTCGTTGTCGAGCACGCTCTGTTGTTTCGCGTTCACGACATCAACGATCGGCGACTCGCCTTTGACGGTGATCGTCTCTTCGAGGGCGCCGACGCGCAGCTCGGCGTTCACCTGCACCGCAATCGAGCCGGTCAGCTCGATCCCTTCACGTCTGACCGTGCTGAATCCGGTCAGCGTGAACGTGACCACGTAGGACCCCGGCCGCAGATCTTCAATGCGGTACTGTCCGGAGCTATCGGTGACGGCCGAGCGAGCCTTTTCGATCAGTGCCGGGCTCGACGCCTCGACGACGACGCCCGGCAGCACGGCCCCCGAGGTATCGCGGACCGCGCCGGTGATCGACCCTTGCGCGGACGCGAGAACCGGTATGAGCCAGGCCGCGAAGGCAATTAGCGCGAGACGGCACTCGATACGCATGGAAAACGCTCCTTTTGAACCTGCAGGCCGCGGTCGATACATGCGAGAGCCGAAACTATTTGAGATATCAGTCGTCGTGCGCGCCGTTGTATCCCTGTGTGTGATGACCTGTCAACTCCCAACCTGCGGGGCCCGGCGGCGTTCGCTACAATGGCGCGCATGACGCTGGCGCCGGGCACCGTCGTCAGCCACTACCGGATTGAATCCCAGCTGGGCGGCGGGGGGATGGGCATCGTCTATCTCGCCGAGGACCTCAAGCTTCTCCGCAAAGTGGCGTTGAAGTTCCTGCCCGAGCGCGTCGCGAGCGACGAGGCGGCCATCGCCCGCTTTCATCGTGAGGCGCGGGCGGCGTCGGCCCTCAATCATCCTGCCATCTGCACGATCCACGAGATCGCGGAGCACGATGGCCAGCCGTTCATCGTCATGGAACGGCTCGATGGGTGCTCTCTGCGCGAGACACTGAGCGACGGTCCGCTTCCACTCGACAGACTGATCGCGCTGGCCCTCGAGATCACCGAGGCCCTTGATGCGGCGCACGATGCCGGCGTGGTGCACCGCGACATCAAGCCGCCCAACATCTTCGTCACGACGCGGGGTCATGCCAAGCTGCTCGACTTCGGTCTGGCCAAGGTCGACGCCGTTGTCACTCCTGGCGCTTCAGCGATGTCGACCATGCCCGACGAGGCGCACCTGACAAGTCCCGGAACTACGCTGGGCACCGCCGCGTACATGTCGCCCGAGCAGTTGCGGGGCGATTCCGTTGACGGGCGGACCGATCTGTTTTCGTTTGGCGTTGTGCTGTACGAGATGGCGACCGGTGTGCTCCCGTTCAGAGGCGCCACATCTGCGATGCTGGCGCACGACATACTCAGCCGCACGCCGGCGCGGCCACTGGCACTCAATCCAGCCCTGCCGCCGGAACTCGATCGCCTGATCATGAAGACGCTCGAGAAGGATCGCGGCGTGCGGTGTCAGAGCGCAGCCGAGATGCGCGCGGATCTGACGCGGGTGAGCCGCGATCGTCTGCCCTCGCCGCTGATGCAACGACGAAAGGGTCTCGTCATCGCGGCAGCGCTCATCATCGCTGTGGGGATAGTTGGCGGTGTCTATCTCGCGCTGCAATTTCGTCCGCCGTCGACGCAGACGCCGGCAGCGGCGAACTCACCACCGTCCTACGAGATCGAGCAGCTCACGGTGAGCGGGAACGCCAGTGTACCCGCCATCTCTCCCGATGGACGTTTTGTCGTATACGTGCAGACGGACGGCAATACGAACAGTCTCAGGCTTCGTCAAGTGGCGACCGGCAGCAACACGCAAGTGGTTGCGCCGGAGCCAGGGGCGGTCGTCAACTATCCAACGATCGCGCCCGACGGCGGTTTCGTGGACTTTACTCGCGGCGTCGGATTCCCCCTGACGCTTCAGCGCGTGCCGTTTCTCGGAGGAGCGCAGCGAACCATCGTCGAGCACATCTCGAGCCCGGTTGGCTGGTCGCCGGATGGCTCGCGGATGGCGTTCATCAGGCACGACGGGATGCGGTCCCAGTTGGTCGTCACCGATGCCAATGGCGGCAGCGAGCGTGTGCTCGCGAGCCGCCATATACCGTCGTACTTCCTGTCTGTCTTCATCGTTGGAAACCCTCCCGTACGACCCGCCTGGTCGCCAGACGGTCGCACCATCGCGCTCTACGAAATCGGTGAGTTCGATCCGCGCGTCGTCTTCGTTGACGTGGCCACGGGTGCTGAGACGGTCCGCGAGGCCCGTGGCGGCTTCCAGCCCAGGGGCCTGGCCTGGCTCGGGCCTTCGTCGCTCGTCTTGAGTCAGCCGGAGGAGGAGGGGCAGCGCATCCAGCTCTGGCGAATGTCGTATCCCGATGGCGCCGTCTCTCCGCTGACCAATGATCTGAACAGCTACATCGGTGTCGATCTCGACAGCTCACGCGGCAGCGTGGTGACGACGCGCCGCGAGACGCGAACGTCGTTGTGGGTTGGTGATGCAGCGGGAGTCAGCGGGAAAGAGATGGTCCCGCCGACGCTGTTCACCGGGCGGTTTGTCTGGGTGTCGTGGGCCGGCGAGCGCGTGCTCTACAACTCCACGAGCTCGGGTCGCGCATCGGTTGCCGCTCTCAGGCCCGACGGCGGCGTGGATGAGGACCTGGCTCCGGCAGGGCCGAATCTCTTGAGCGGCGTCGGCACCTCCGACGGCCGCACACTCGTGTACGCGCGGCGGAACGACGGCGTGTGGAAAACCGACGCGGCTGGGCGATCTCCAGTACAGCTGACGGCGGATGAGGCGTTCGACGTCCGGATAACGCCTGACGATCGCCACGTGGTCTTCTTGTCATCGCGAAGCGGTGTGGAAGCGCTCTGGACGATCCCGATCGACGGCGGTCAGTCGACGCAGATCTTCGACGCGCCGACGGGCTGGGGAACCATCGACGTGTCATCACGTGGCCAGCTGATCTTCCAGGCGGGCGAATACTACGTCTGCGACCTGCCTGCATGCACAAACCGTCGCGGACTGAAGCGACCAGCAAACTTCGGCGGGCGGCCGCGCTGGACGCCAGACGGCCAGCGGATCGGCTACATCGAGACCGGCGGAGAGAATCTCTGGTCAATGGGACTCGACGGCGGCGCCCCGCGCCAGATCACGCACTTCCCGAAGGGCTCTGGACACGTCATGTCGGCCTTCGCCTGGTCACGCGATGGGAAACGCCTGGCGATCGTCCACACGGCGACCACCAACGACATCGTGTTGATTAGACGCCTGGTCGCTGATCGCTGACGGACTATCAGGGCACCAGCACAATCTTTCCGTAGGCTCCTGACTCCATCACCGCGACGTGCGCCTTCGCCGCCTCCGCCAGTGGGAACTCTTTGCCGATGACCGGATTGAGCGTGCCGTTAGCGAGGCCGGCGACCAGACCGGCGTGAATCTCGCGCGACTCCTCCGGGGTGGCGTTGAAGAGGGTCATGCCGAGGATCGCGCCGTCGCGCGCCATCGCCTTACGTGGATCGATCTCGACGCGGCCGCGATTGCCGATCACGACGATGCGGCCATTGCGGGCCAGGACGTCGAGGTCGTTGTCGAGATTGACGTTAGCGAGCATCTCGAGCACGACATCCACTCCAGCGTTGCCGGTCAGCGGCATGACCTGCTGCAGGTAGTTGCTGTCGCGATGATTGAGCACGTGATGCGCGCCATGTTCGCGGGCGAGGGTGAGTCCTTCCGCCGTGCCTGCGGTGCCGATGACGCGAAGGCCGTGTGATCGTCCGAGCTCCACTGCGGCAGTACCGACGCCGCCGCTCGCGCCATGCACGAGCAGCGTCTCGCCGGCACGGGCGCGGGCACGTATGAAGAGTGCGCGCCACGCGGTCGAATACGGCACACCGAGCGCCGCACCCTGTGCGAACGACACGCGATCCGGAAGCGGATGCGCCAGCGCTTCATCGCACACGAGCAACTGCGCGTAGCCGCCCGAGGCGCCCTGCGTGTAGACACGATCGCCAGGCTTGAAGGTGGTGACGTTCGGACCGACCTTTTCAACGGTTCCGCCGACGTCAGATCCGGGGATATACGGAAGATTGGGTTTGCGCGCGTAGGTGCCGGCGCGGATGTAGGCTTCGACGGGATTGACGCCGACGGCGTGGACGCGAATGAGGACCTGCCCAGGCCCGGATATCGGGTCGGGCACCTCCTCGAACTTCATGACATCAGGGGCACCAAACTCTTTGACGACAATCGCGCGCATGTGCCCGATTGTATTCCCGGTTTATTCCTGCCCGCCGCTCCGCGCCTTTTCGGACTTCTTTATCTCCTGATCCGCTCTGATCTTCCTCTCCTCGAGCTGTCCCTTCACTGCGTCGACCTGGTTCTGCAGATCGACGATGCGATAGTCGGATGGCACTGTGAAGACGTCCGGCGGGGGCTCGGCGCGAACGATGTTGGTCAGGCGGTACACCGTATCGCCCGAGCGCGGGTCGCGCCGCGTGATGAGCACGGCCATCTGCAGGTCCTTCGCGAACCAGCGCTCGGTCACGACGTTGATCGGATTCAGATTGCCGATCTGCCCGGCCTGGATGGTTGTGGTGATCCGTGTGCCTTCGGCGCTGATGCCTTCGAACTGACGCGTGGCGAGTGACTCGACAATTACCGAGTTGGCGCCTGCCAGCAGCTTGTCATTGAGCTTCTGGATTTCGAGAGACTGCAGCGTCGAGATCTTGGACGGGTTGCGCCGCGCTTCCTTCATCCGCTCGTCGAGCGTGTACGTCACGCCGTCAATCGGATCAGTGATGACCGTAAAACGGGGTGGCTGCGGCTCTTGTTGCGCCGTTGTGGTGTGAACCGAGTTGGTCGACCAGTTCATACCCTTCTCCAACACGACTAGCGGGCCCAGCATAGCGACGTCCTGCTCGCTGCGCGTGCGGCCTTTGCCGTCGCGTGCCAGCGAGGTGCTGAATCGGCGTTCGATGCGGTTGCCGTCGGAGAGCATCTGCGTGAACTCGGTGGTCGCGTCCGCCGTGAAGGGTGCGCCGGCGATTGCCGGTACGTTCTCCATCGGCTCGACGTTGAGGATCTCGGTCGTGCCGAGGTGAAACACCGCGGTGCCGCGTCCGCCGCCCTGTGCCAATGCGGTTGATGATGCCAGCGTCGCGATGAAAAACCAGACTGCGATCGGTCGATACATGACTCGGTCCCCCCAGGCGGGTCTGAAGACTCGCCGCTACGACAGCGATTCACAACTCGCTGATCGGCACGCGCACGGCGCGCGCGACGCCGTCCTCACCGACGAGCACGTCGATGTCCACGGTTTCTGCCGGCGCTGCACCTCGCTGTGCAGGCGAGGGCATGCCAAGCTCGCCGAGCACCGACCGTGCGACCCGCATGCGCACGACGCGAATCGGTTCGTCGGCCATGAGTGGTCCGCCGACGACGGCGACGGTCGTGTATTGGCTTGTCGTCGTGGTGTCCGGCTTTAGCCGGACCACGGGTGTAGTGTCCGGCTTGGGCGGGACCGTCGCATTTCGCTGCCACGCGACCACACCGAAGATCGTGATTCCCGCGGCCATCGTCGTCGCCATGCCCACGACGTGCTTGATTCGCGACGGAGCACGCCGCGTCTGCCTGGCGTCCCAACGCGCCATCACCGCGGTCTCCACGCGCGGTGGCGTCTTGGTGGCGGATTCGATGTCAGCCAGCATCTGCAGCGACTGGGCGAGTCGCTCGTGACCGCGTTCCGAGTGCTTCATACTTCACACCTCACGGTCGGCCGTCGCGTCATTTCCACGCAGGCGAGCCCGCGCTGCAGCTTGTCGGCCAGCAAATGGCGCGCACGGTGCAGACGCGATCGCACCGTCCCAATCGCGCAGCCAAGCGCCTGCGCTGCGTCGGCATAGCTGACGTCCTGGAGATCGCACAAACGATCACCTCGCGATAGCGAGCCGGCAGCCGGACGATCGCGCGTCGCAGGTGCTGCACGTCGCGTTGTCGGATGAGATCCTCAGCAGCCGTAGCTGAGGCCGTTGGCAGACACAGGTCGGCCTGATCCTCGAGCCGCACGAGAACGCGGTCGCGCAGCAGCCGTCGTCGCGTGTGATGTCGTGCCGATCCGTAGAGATACGTGGTGAGCGACGCGCGCGCCGGGTCGTAGCGGGACGCGTCGCGCATCAGCGCCAGAAACACTTCCTGAACGATGTCCTCGGCGATGGCGGTCGAGCCGGTCATCAACCGGGCGAAGCGATACACGGTGGCGTGATGCGTCTGGTAGAGCGTTGCGAACGCATCGCGGTCGCCGGCAGTGGTGCGCCGCATCAGGTCGATATCCGAGGACGAGGCCGCATCCTGCATTCGTGGCGTGATTGCCGTCAGATGCGGGAAAGTTCCCGAAAATTGGGCCACGGCCTTTAGACGCAGGCAGGCTGCGAGCGTTCCGAGTTCAGTTGGGGAAGAGTCGGTCGAAATTGCCGCCAAAGATGAGGGCCTGGTGTTCTGCTGATAGTCCAATCGCGTCCAGTGATGCCTTCTGCGCGTCGTAGATCCCGCGTTGCCAGCCTCGAGGAAAGAACGACGAGTCAGTCCCAAACAGCAATCGTTGAGCGCCGATGACTGAAAGCGCTGACTCGAACACTGCGTCGAGCGTCAGGCCTGGCGTGTAGCGAATCCAGCTGTTCGAGCTCGACGTGTCGAGGTAGATGTTTGCGCAGGTATCCGCCGCCATAAGTGCCTCGCGAAACAGTCCGGCGCCGAAGTGGGGAATGATGAACGGCAGGTGAGGATAGCCGAGCGCGAGTCGAGGCAGGCCGAGCGGGTCGCCCAGGCGCAGATCGAATGTGCTGGGCAGACCGAGCTTGCGACGCACACCCACCGACAACACGCCACAGTGCACGAACACCGCCGCGCCGGGATGCCCCGCGGCGATCTCCACCACCTCGTGCACGCGATTGTCGCTCAGTGGCACGTGATGCATCGCGGGAAAGAGGCACAGGCCTCGCAGTCCCAGTTCGCCGATCGCTCGGCGCGTACGATCGGCAGCGTCGCTCGCGGACGGATCGAGCATGAAGAACCCGACGAAGCGCGTCGGGTGACTTGCAATCGCCGCCGCGACCGATGCCTCGTCGCCAGGCACGCTGGCGATCAACGCGGCGCGTGCGACGCCGTTCGCGTCGAGCTCGCGTACCCACCTGTCGGCAAGCGCCTCGGGCGCGCCGGGATCGTGCCACTGCAATTCCTCGCACAGTTGCCGCACGCTGTCGCCGCGTGCGCGCTGCCGCGCGAGGCCGGCAAAGAATTCGGTGGAGAAGAAGTGGCAGTGCGCGTCGTTATGCATAGTGTTGTGTACGGTTCCACCAGACCGCCGTGAGCACGAGTGCGGTGAAGACCAATCCAATCGAAAGACCGATCCACAGACCCAGCACGCCCCACGCATACCAGAAGCACAGGGCGTAGCCGACCGGCAAACCGAAGAGCCAATGGCCGATCACGTTGATGATCATCGGCATGCGCGTCTCGCCGATGCCGCGCAGCACGCCGGTCACGACGGCCTGCGTGCCGTCGAAGAGCTGAAACGCCGCGGCGATCGCCAGCAGGCGCACACCGATGTCGATGACGCGTTGATCGGTGGTGAACGCGGAGATGAGCGCCACCGGCCAGAGGAACAACACCACACCGATGATGGCCATGATCGCCGCCCCGGTGGCGAGTGCCGTCCAGCCAGCCAATACGGCGCGCTGTTCGTCGCGGGCGCCAATCGCGTTGCCAACGCGTACTGCGCCGGCCGACGACAGCCCGAGCGGCACCATGAACGCCAGCGCCGCGATGTTGAGCGCGATCTGGTGCGACCCCGACGAGACCGGATCGAGCTTGCCGGCCAGCGCCGTCGCCGCAGCGAACACGCCCACCTCCAGCGTCACTTGCGACGCGGCTGGAAAGCCTAGCGCGACGAGCCGCTTGATGCGGGCGATGTCCAGAGTCCACGGGACGTCGGGTTGTCGATCGAGCCGTCGCCGGTGCTCGAGGGTAATCGCGACCAGCAGGAAGCCCGCCATCCACGTTCGAGCGATCGTGGTCGCCCACGCCGACCCTTCGACGCCGAGGGCCGGCGCGCCGAGATGTCCGTAGATCAGAATCCAGTTGCCCAGCGCGTTGATCAGGTTGGCAGTCACCAGGGCGAACATCACCGGTCGAACCAGGTGCATGCCCTGCAGGTAGCGGCGGAACGCGGCGTAGAACAGTAGCGGTACCGCGCTCCACGAGAGACCACGCAGATACGGTCCGACGAGGACACGAATCTCGGGGTGAAGTCCCCACGCCTCCAGTGACTCGTAAAGAAGCCATGTCAGTGCGACGATTGGCAAACCCACCATCGCCGCCAGCCACACGCCGCTGTGCAGCCAGCGACGGCATTCGGCTTCGTCACCGGCGCCGTGCGTCTGCGAAACGTAGGCGTCGAGACCCAGCATCAGTCCCATGCCGAAGATCGCGACCGCGGTGAACACACCGCTGCCGAGTCCGGCTGCGCCGATCGCCGCCGGGCCAAGCGGGCCGACCATCATCGTGTCCACGATGCCCATGACCATCCAGCCGATCTCGGCGACGACGACGGGGACGGCAAGTTTCAGAAGTGCGGGGAGTTCTCTGTGCACGGGTAATTCAAAATGCAAGATGCAAAATGCGAATTGGAAGGCAAAATGGACGCTCCGGATTTTTGCATGTTGCATTGTGAATTTTGCATTACATGATTGCCAATCCCTACGGCAAGTACGTGGAAGGTCTCGACGTCCTGGCGTGTCTCGAGGACACACCGGCGCGGATCGAATCACTGGTTCGCGGCTGGCCGCGCGCAAACGACGAACACTCGCACGCGCCAGGCAAGTGGACCGCGCGGCAGGTGCTGACCCATCTTGCGCACATCGAGATGGTCTTCGCCAACCGTCTCCGGTTTGCGCTCGCCCAGGACAACTATCTCGTCCAGCCGTTCGAGCAGGATGACTGGATGAACAACGAGTCCAGTCAGTCGGCATTGACCGCGCTTGAGACGTACGTCTGGCTGCGGCGCATGAACCTGGCGCTCTGCCGATCGCTGACGCCGGCGCAACGGAAGAAGACCTTCACGCATCCAGAGTACGGCGAGCTCGACGTGAACTGGATGATGGCGTGGGCGGCCGGGCACGAGCGCAATCATCTGCCGCAGATTGACGCGGTCGCCAAGGCATGAACACAGTGCTGGCGATCTATCTCGCGGGTGTGGCAATCGGTCTGTGGCGCACCGATGCGCCGCTCGTGACGCGCCTGCTGCTCGCGGTCCTGTGGCCGATTGGGCCGCTGGCGTTCGTCATGGTCGTGGCGATTCTGGTCGCCGCCGCGCCGATCGGGCTCATTGGGCTCAAGCCGCGATAGATCGTGGCTGATTTTGCTGATCTTTGATTGCTGATTATTGTTGATCGGTGACAGGTGATCCTTGATTAGCGTGCGGCTCGAACAACTGGGTGACGAACCAGGTGTTCGCGACACGAATGAACTCGCGTTTGGTGAGCCGGTTGAGGCGCGTCTCGTTGATGCGCTGCGAAGCGCCGCCGATTACCTGTCGCTTGTGGCCACACTCGACGGTCGCGTCGTTGGCCACATTCTGTTCACACCGGTCACGCTCGAACCGCCAATCACTCGGCGCATGGCCGGCCTGGCGCCGATGGCGGTGCGCCCCGAGCATCAGCGTTCAGGCATCGGAGGCCAGTTGATTCGCGCCGGTCTCGAG
>Ga0126304_10000002_pt1 | contig 74710 bp, 54 predicted proteins | sample Plot25_FD_92538 | JGI IMG/M metagenome (GOLD analysis project Ga0126304, IMG submission 92538) | Serpentine soil microbial communities from UC McLaughlin Reserve, CA, USA - Plot25 | ecosystem: Environmental > Terrestrial > Soil > Grasslands | place: USA: UC McLaughlin Reserve, Lake County... | reverse complement strand
GACGACAAGGTCAGCGGCGTCGGGCACGCTGCCGGCCATGTTGAGCGAGATCACCGGCAATCGCTGGCGCGGACCTCTTCGACCGCGACCGCAATGTCGCCCCCCATCCGCGCGCCGGCCAGCACGAGCATCTTCACGCGGGGGAGCCGCCCCGCCGCGCGGACCGCGGCGGCAAGCTCCTGTTCGCCGACCAGTGGGATCGTGTCCACCGAGATGCGCTCGCCGCGGATGTTGTGTCGATCGGCCTCGGTGATCGCGCCCATGGCCACCTGGCCCACCTGTGCGCCGCCGCCCATGACGATGATGCGCTTGCCGTAGATCTTGGCGAACGATGGCGTCTCGTTCACCTCCTCGATGCCGGGAAGGGTGCGTAGATCGGCCACGGTGGCGGCAAATCGATTCTCCGGCAGCGTGAATTCGAAGTAGATGCCGACTGCCGGCTTGCCCGGGTGAATGTCCACATAGGTGATGTTGGCCTGATGGTCGGCCAGGACCTTGGTCAGGGCCGACAACATGCCGGGCCGATCGGCCAGGCTGCAGAGGATCGCGTGCGCGCTCATGAGACGTTGAATCATATAATCCCACGCACCATGAACCGACAGCTTCTCTTCGTCGCGTATCTCGTGGCCGCGCTTCTGCCGCGCGCCGCGGCCGCGCAGGGACAACCAACTATGTACGGACCTTCGATCGTGGCCGAACAGGCCAAGACCATCGCTGCCGCGGCCATTGCGGAGGCGCGAAAGAATCAGTGGACGATGGCGATTGCGATCGTCGATACCGCCGGCGATCTCGTGTACTTCGAGCGCATGGATCACACGCAGGTGGGTAGTGTGGACATCGCTCAGGCCAAAGCGCGATCGGCGGCACGATTCAAGCGGCCGACGAAAGCGTTTCAGGACGCGCTCGCTGCAGGCGGCGAGGGCTGGCGAATCCTGTCGCTCGAGGGCGCGGTGGCAGTCGAAGGCGGTATCCCGCTCATGTCGGGCGGCAAGATCGTTGGCGCGATCGGCGCGTCGGGCGGCACCAGTCAGCAAGACGGCACGACGGCGGCAGCCGGAGCGGCAACCCTGAAATAGCGCCGTTGTAGGGCCGGTCCTTTCGGACCGGCCGGAAGGATCGCGATCATGAAACGCACCGCTCTCGTCGTCGTTGTCCTGGCGTCATTGAGCGTCGCCGTGGCGGGTCAAACCGGTACGAAGAACGGTGAGTGGCCCACCTACGGCGGCGATCTCGGCAACACGAAGTACGCGCCGCTCGATCAGATCACCGCCGCGAACTTCAACTCGCTCGAGGTCGCCTGGCGGTTCAAGACTGACAATCTCGGCCCGCGTCCTGAGTTCCAGTTCGAATCCACACCTTTGATGGTGAAGGGCGTGCTCTATTCGACTGCCGGCACCAGGCGTGCGGTCATCGCCCTCGATGCGGCCACCGGCGAGCAGCTGTGGATCCACAGCGAAAACGAAGGCGCGCGCGGCGCGACCGCGCCGCGACAGCTCTCGGGCCGCGGTCTCGCCTACTGGAGCGACGGCAAGGAGGAGCGCATCCTCTATGTCACACCGGGCTATCAACTTGTTGCGCTCGACGCCAAGACTGGCACTCGCATCCCTGGCTTCGGCGTGAACGGCATCGTCGATCTCAAGCAGAACAACGATCAGACGATCGATCCATTGTCGAGCGAGATCGGTCTGCACGCCACGCCAGTCGTGGCGAGGAACGTGGTGATCGTCGGCGCGGCGCACAAGTCCGGCGGTGTGCCGACCGGCAAGACCAACATCAAGGGCTACGTCCGCGGCTTTGACGTGCGCACGGGCAAGCGGCTGTGGATCTTCCACACCATCCCCGAGCCAGGTGAGTTCGGCAACGAAACGTGGGACAAGGACTCGTGGGTCTACACCGGCAATGCCGGTGTGTGGGCGCAAATGAGCGTGGACGAGCAGCTCGGGCTCGCCTATCTACCGGTCGAGTCGCCGACGGGCGACTACTACGGCGGTCCGCGTCCAGGCCATGGACTGTTTGGCGAAACGCTGGTGGCTGTCGATCTGCAGACCGGCAAACGCAAGTGGCATTACCAGCTCGTTCACCATGGCATCTGGGACATGGACATCCCATGCGCGCCGATCCTCTTTGATGTCACGATTAACGGCCGAACGATCAAGGCCGTCGGGCAGCCCACGAAGCAAGCATTCCTCTACGTCTTCAATCGCGAGACGGGCGAGCCGATCTGGCCGATTGTCGAGAAGCCGGTCGAGAAGGGGACCGTGCCCGGTGAGTGGTATTCGCCGACGCAACCGTTCCCGACCAGGCCCGTGGCGTATGACACGCAGGGGCTCGTCATCGACGATCTGATCAACTTCACACCGGAGTTGCGAGCCGAAGCCGAGAAGATCGCCTCACGCTACAAGCTCGGCCCGGTCTTTACGCCACCGGTCGTCAGCACACTCCCGGGTCCGCTTGCGACGCTGGCGGTTGCCACCGGCGGCGGTGGCACGAACTGGCCTGGCGGTTCGATGGATCCAGAGACCGGGATTCTCTACGTCTCGTCGAGCAAAACGCTCAGCGTGCTCGGTCTCGTGCCGCCGCGCGATCCGGCGAAGAACGATCTGGCATACGTGCAGGGCAACGCCGAGACCGGCGCGCGGACAACCGGCGGATCCGGTGCCAACGCCGGACCCGGCGGCGGTGGCGAAGGCGCTGGTGCGCCGCAAGCGCCGACCGTACGCGGCCTTCCATTGGTGAAGCCGCCGTATGGGCAGATCAGCGCGATCGACATGAAGCGCGGCGAGATTCTCTGGCAGATTCCGCATGGCGAGACGCCAGATAACGTGCGCAACAACCCGGCGCTGAAAGGCGTGACGATTCCACGCACCGGCCGAACCGGCACGGTTGGTCAACTCGTTACGAAGACGCTCCTCATCGCCGGCGAACCCGGCTTCGGGCCGACACCATCCGGTGCGCGCGGCGCGATGCTGCGCGCGTATGACAAAGCCACGGGGAAGGAAGTCGGCGCGGTCTACATGCCCGCGCCGCAGGGCGGTTCGCCGATGACCTACATGCTCAATGGCCGCCAGTACATCGTCGTCGCCGTGAGCGGCGCTGGATACAGTGGAGAGCTGATCGCCTTCCGATTGCCTGCATCGTAGAGGCGGGTCTTTGGACCCGCTTGTCCATTCGAGACCCGCCTGTCTATGCGTGTCCTCGTCACGGGAGGGAGCGGTCGCCTTGGCCGCATCCTTGTCCCTCTTCTTTCAGCCGCCGGGCATTCCGTACGAATCTTGAGTCGGGTCCAGAGAACAGGACTCGACCTACGAGTGTCGCAAGTCGTTGGCGATCTGACGACGGGAGAGGGGCTGACCGAGTCGGTCGCAGATATCGATGCCATCGTGCATCTCGCCAGCGATTCGCGCAACGCGCCGGTCGTGGACGTCGAGGGAACGCGACGTCTCAGTCAAGCAGCGCGTACCGCCAGTGTCCAACATCTGCTCTTCATATCGATAGTCGGCATCGATCGCATTCCGTTTCGCTACTACGAGTGCAAGCTCGAGGCGGAACGACTGATCGCAGAGAGCCATGTGCCGTTTTCGATTCTCCGCGCGACACAATTTCACCCCTTCGTCGCCTCATTGTTGAACGAGGCCGCCCGATATCCGTTCGTCATGCCAATCCCATCTGGCTTCTTCGTGCAGAGCGTCGCGATTGAGGAGGTCGCGGTGCGGTTGTGCCGCGCGGTGGACGAAGGGCCGAACGGGATGCTGCGCGACTTTGGCGGTCCAGAGGTGCTTCCGATTGAAGAGGCGGCGACAGCGTGGATCGGCCACGGCCGGCGCAACTGGGTACTACGGGCTGTTCCGATCTATCTACCCGGAAAGGTCGCTGCCGCGTTCCGTGCCGGCTACAACACGTGCCCTGATGGTGAGCGTGGCACGCTCACCTGGCGAGACTGGCTCAGACGTTCGGCGTGACACAACCATGACGTGACGAGCCCCCGCGGTTCGGAGATGATTGCGCCGTGACCTGGGTGGACGCGCGCCGCCTTCCGGTGCTCCTCGCGGCCGCCACGCTCCTGCCGGCCGCCGTGTTGGCCTGGCTGGGCGTTCGCGTGCTCGAACAGGACCGCGCGCTCGAGCGCCAGCGCCAGCGAGAACGTCTGGAGGTGGCCGCCGGGCGCGTCGCGCTCGAGATCGATCGGCGTCTGCAGGATCTCGCGGCGGAACTGTCTGCAGGTCACGGGATTCGCTTCCACGAGGGGAGCATCGAGCCTACGCCGGGCGCTCCTCTCCTGTTTCAGCCGGGCGATGGTCCCGTGCTCCAGCCATCGTCCCCTGAAATCGCCGCCGTCGAGATTGTGGAGTTTCAACGGGGCAGTCTCTCCGCAGCCGAAGTCGGGTATCGGCGCATGTCTACGTCGGGTGGCCCCGAGCTTCGTGCGATGGCGCTCGTCGGGCTCGGCCGCGTGCTGCGCGCGCAGGGGCAGTTCGAGCGTGCGGGCCGTGCGTACGACGAGCTGGCGCGTCTTCAGACGGTCATCGTCGCTGGACAGCCGGCTGAACTCGTCGCGCGCCAGGGGCGCGTGCGCACGTTGGAGGCGAGCCGCGATTCGGTCGCGCTCCGCCGCGAAGTCGACGATCTCGCGCGTGCGCTCTACGCCGGCCGATGGCCGATCGATCAACCCACCTTCGAGTTGTATCGCGACCTGATCTCGCAAAGGAGTGGCCCCCAGCCGCCTCCGCTCGACGTGGCGCGGACGGAAGCCGCGATCGATCTGTGGGGGGCCTGGCGACGAGGAGATCTCCCTCCTCGCGGGCGGCGTCTCGTACAACGTGGCCCGACGACGATGCTGGCGCTATGGGCCAGTGACTCCGATCAGGCGACGGTTCGGTTTGTGGCAGACGCAGAGATGTTGGCGGAGTGGGGCCCGCTGTGGCGCGCGCATGGCCTCGAGGTCGCGCTGTCGAGTGCGGAAGGTCAGCGGATTGCGGGCGAGCGAGTGTCGGGAGGCGTCGCGCTGGCGCCAGGCGACACGCGGTTACCGTTTGTTCTTACCGCATCGCTTGCGTCGCCCGACGATTCAGCGATCACGAGGCGGCGCTTGTTTCTCGCGGGCCTCGTCGCGGCCTTGCTGCTGACAATGGGCGCGTCGTATCTGCTGTATCGCACGACGACGCGCGAGATCGCACTCGCGCGACAGCAAGCCGACTTCGTGTCGTCAGTGTCCCACGAGTTCCGGACGCCGCTCACGTCGATGCGGCATCTCACCGAGCTTCTGGCCTCGAACAGCGTCACCAGCGAAGAGCGCAAGCGTCATTACTACGAGCTGCTCGCGCACGAGACTGAACGGCTGCATCGCATGGTTGACGGCTTGCTCAGTTTCGGTCGCATGAGCGCCGGAGCATACGCCTGGCAACTCGAGTCGGCGGAGATCGGCGATCTGGTGTCCACGGTCGTCGACGAATTCAGGCGCGACCCGGCTGCCGAGCAACGCGACGTAACGAGCGAGGTCGAAGCCGACCTTCCGAACATCCGCGCCGATCGCGAGGCACTGTCACGCGCCCTGTGGAATCTTCTCGAGAATGCGGCGAAGTATTCAGAGCCCAGCGCCGCCATCCACGTCTTCGCCCGTCGTCAAGACGACTCGGTCCTCGTCGGGGTCCAGGATGCCGGTGTCGGTATTCCATCGTCGGAGCACACGCGTATCTTCGAGAAATTCGTCCGCGGTGAAGATGCCACTCGAACTGGGGTGCGAGGAGTGGGCATCGGGCTCGCGCTCGTGAGCCGGATTGCCGAGGCGCATGGAGGGTCCGTGCGTCTCGACAGCGAGCTCGGTCGGGGCAGTACGTTCACGCTGGTACTTCCATGTCTCGAATCCTGATTGTCGAAGACGACCGGGCGATCGCAGTGGCCCTCGAAGACGACCTGCGCCTGGAAGGCTACGACGTACAGGTCGCAAGAGATGGGGAAGCCGCGCTGGCGGCCGCACGAGCCGCGACGTTCGACCTGCTGCTGCTGGACGTCATGCTACCGAAGAAGGACGGGTTCGACGTCTGTCGCGAGCTTCGGCGGTCAGGCGTGGGCGCGAAGATTCTGCTGCTGACCGCGCGTGGCGGCGAGACCGACAAGGTGCTCGGTCTCGATCTCGGTGCCGACGACTACATCACCAAGCCGTACAGCCCGAAGGAGCTGCGGGCGCGTATACGTGCCCATCTCCGGCGTACGTTGGACGCCGGGCTGCCGCAGATCATCGCCTTCGGTGACTGCGAGCTCGATCTCGGTCGAGCCGAACTTCGGCGCGATCGCAAGCCCGTAGCCACGACACCGCTCGAGTTGAAGCTGCTCGAATTCTTCACGCGGCGAGTTGGGCGAGTGCTCACGCGACGCACGCTGATCGACGAGGTCTGGGGTCGGGACACCGCAATCACCGAACGCGTCGTGGACAACCAGATTGCCAACTTGCGGAAGAAGATCGAGCCGTCGCCCGCAGCGCCGCGCTTTCTCAAGAGCGTGCGGGGCATTGGCTACAGGTTCGATCTCGAGGAATTGACCGAATCGTGACAAGTCAATGGAGCGATCGAGAAATGCAGCGCGTAGCCTCCGTGGTGGAGGTTGTTCAATGACGAGAACCGCTGTGGCCGTTCTGGTGACGTTAGCCCTCGCGTCGGCGACGCCAGGTGCACAGGATGCCGAACGACTGTTCAAAGCCGCGATGAACGCCGAGCTCGTCGAAGGCGACCTGCGCTCGGCGATCGCGCAGTATCGCAAGGTGGTCGAAAGCGCGCCGCGTCCGCTGGCGGCGCAAGCGCTGCTGCGCATGGCCGAGAGCTATCAGAAGCTGGGCGACAGCGAAGCCGAGAAGATCTACGAGCGGCTGGTGCGCGATTATGCGGATCAGCGTGAGGCGATAGCTGTCGCCCGCGCGCGACTGCATCGCGACTCAGGGAAGTCGACCGGCAGAGGCGATCGGGCCCTATGGACGGGGTCGGGCGTCGATCTCTTCGGCACGATCTCCCCGGACGGCCGTTTTCTCACATATACCGATTGGGTCCGTACGAACAACCTGATGTTGCGCGATCTGCAGACCGGTACCAGCCAGGCGCTTACGAACAACACCACGTTCGGCGAATTCGGATACACGAATTTCTCGGTTATTTCGAGAGACGGTCAGCAGGTGGTGTTCAACTGGCAGCCGCGTGACACCGGCCGTGAGGAGTTGCGGGTCATGAGCATGCAGCGTCCGGGGCTAGCTGCATCCTGGCGTCTCCTCCAGAACCAGGGCCGGGAGTTCGTACGTCCATTCGACTGGTCGCCCGATGGGAAGCGCATCGCAGTACTGATCGAGCGGGAAGACCAGTCATCGCAGATCGGATTCATCGAAGTGCCAAGCGGAGCGCTGCGTGTCTTGAAGTCCGTCGAGTGGCGAGGTACGAACAAGATCGTGTTCTCTCCGGACGGCCGTTACCTGGCGTACGCGTTGGCATCGAGCGAGTTTCCCGGTCAGGACCGTGTGTTCGTGATGGCAATCGACGGGAGTCGGGAGACTGCGGTGGACGCTGAGCCGAGCGGCAACCAGGTCATGGGGTGGTCGCACAATGGCACGCTGTTGTTTGCGAGCGACCGCAGCGGGAGTACGTCGCTGTGGTCTGTATCCATCCAGGATGGAAAGCCGACAGCTCGCCCGAGGCTCGTCAAGGCGGACATCGGATCGTCCTGGTCGCTAGGACTCACTCAGTCCGGTGCGCTGTACATCCATAAACGGGCGAGCGTTCCGTACGTGGCCGTTGCGCGAATCGATCTTCAATCCGACAAACCTCTCGACGTGTCGGCGCCGCTTTTTCATCGCTTCATCGAGTCCCGAGGACGGCCGCAGTGGTCCAGGGACGGCAAGCAGCTCCTGTACGTGTCATGTGGGCAGACAGGTGGGGGACCGTGCAAGATTTTTGTGCGGTCGACGGAATCCGGCACCGTTCGCGAGATTCTGCACACGCTCCGATATGTCGGCCTCCCGCGTTTCTCGCCCGATGGTAGATCGATCGTCACAGACGGCACGGATGCGAAAGGTCGGCGCGGAGTCCATCTCATCGACGTTCAGACCGGCCGAACGTCCGAAGTCGTGCAGTTCGAGCGGGGCGCGAGACGACGCACGCTCGGGTGGTCCGCTGACGGTAACGGCGTGCTCCTGCAGCTCGATGGCGCGTCGGAGACGACAGTCGTGAGGCGGGACATTCAGTCCGGGACCGAGACGGAGATCCTGCGGACGGCTCTCGTCGAGAACGAGATCCGAATCTCTCCGGATGGCCGGTTTGCCGCGTTCCTTCAGAGCGAGTCAGGAGTGTACCGAGCGCTCGTCGCTCTGCCCGTCGGGGGTGGTGCGCCGAAGGAACTCTACCGAATGGGATCCCAATGGGGAATCAGTTGGCAGTGGCAGTGGCTGCCCGATGGCCGGGGAGTGATTGCTGGTCCCGCCAAAAGCGACTCGTCGCCTGCGGAGCTATGGATGATTCCACTGGAGGGTCAGTCACGACGACTGAATATCGACACGAGTAATTGGGAGGAAGGCGGTCACTTCCGTGTGTCTCCAGACAGCCGACATGCTGCGTTTGTCGCGGCGGCTGGCAACCCCGGTGCCGAGGTCTGGGCACTCGAGAATTTTCTTCCCGGGCTGAACTGACCAGCGTTCACTCATGGCCGTCTGGCTGCTGGCGCTGGTCATCGCGATCCCGCTGGGTTTGGATCTCTATATGCCAGTGCCGGACGAGAATCCGCTCACGAGAGAGAAAGTCGAACTCGGGCGGCGACTCTTCAAGGATCGCCGCCTCTCGCGCGATCGCTCCATCGCGTGCAGCTCGTGTCACGACCCCGACCGCGCGTTCTCCGATGGCCGGCCTGTCGCAGTAGGCATCAATAGACAGGTCGGTCGCCGCAGCGCCCCCGCGCTGATCAATCGCGGCTACGGCCGCGTGTTCTTCTGGGATGGCCGTGCCGCCTCGCTCGAAGAGCAAGTCCTGCAGCCACTCCAGGACCCGAAGGAGATGAACATGACGCTCGCCGAAGCGAGCGCGCGCGTCGGCCTGCCGTCCGGCGACATCTCACGCGCGCTGGCGAGCTACGTCCGCTCGATCCTCTCGGGCAACGCGCCCTTCGATCGGTTCAGAAGCGGCGATCTTCGAGCCTTGTCGTCAGAGCAACAGGCAGGCCTTCAGGTGTTCCGCGGCAAGGGCAATTGCACGGCCTGTCACGTGGGCCCTAACTTCACCGACGAACGCTTCCACAACACCGGTGTCGCGTGGCGCGACGGTTCATTGGTAGACGAGGGGCGATTCGCGGTCACCGGCACGATGGAGGACCGTGGCGCCTTCAAGACCCCGACGCTTCGCGAGATCGTGCGCACCGCGCCTTACATGCACGACGGCTCGCTCGTGTCACTCGATGAGGTCGTGGACCACTACGATCGTGGGGGGAATGCCAATCCAGGACTCGACCCCGAGCTGCGACCACTCAAGCTGACTGCTTCGGAGAAGCGCTCGCTCGTCGTGTTCCTGCACACGCTGAGCGGCACAGTGAGTGGACGGTAATCGACGCCCCGCCTACAGCCGAAAGATGCGAGAGAGTGGCAGAGACAGTCCTGAGAGTAACGGCGTCGTGAGTGTGTCGCCGGCTTCCGCAGTCAGCTCGAGCGGGCGCGCGAATCCTTCCGCATTGCGACGATAGACGCGAACGACATCGATCTCCGGATCCACGAACCAATATTCCGATACTCCCGCGCGTTCGTAGAGGCGCCGCTTGATGGTCTCATCGCGCTGACGCGTGCTCGGTGACCCGATCTCGATCACGAGCTCGGGCGCGCCCTGCACGTTGGCCTCCGTAAGTACCGCCTCTGCGCGCTCGTTCGACATGTAGAGGAGATCCGGTTCGACCACGTCGAACGTCGAGAAGACGACATCGAAGGGCGCGCAGTAGATCTGGCCAATGGGCTGTTGCTCGAGCCAGTTGCCAATCAGCAGGTGGAGATTGCCTAGCACCTTCTGGTGTTTGAGAGTGGGCGACGGCGTCACGAAATGCTCTCCGTCGATCAACTCGTGCCGCTTCCCATCGTCGGGGAACAGCACGAAGTCGTCGTAGGTGAGCTTCACGCCGGGACTATTCAGTCGCACGTCGTCATTCCCAGGCACGAGCTCCATTTTACTTGTGGAGTGCGAGCAACGTGCCGGAACGCGCATTGGAGATCAGGCCTGATCGAGTGCAGTCGCCCGAGATTCGTTGCGGAACTGCCGATTGATCCGCGGTCGACGTTGGCGAGACGTTCAATTAATTGCGGCGTTCGATCGCACCGGCGGCATCAGCGCAATCGCACTGACATGCGAAGGTCCGTTGCACCGACGAGCGTCAGGACAATCGCACCGACGATGAATGCAGCAGATCATCCAGCGCGCTCGGGCGCGATTGATGGGCGTGGTGCTCGAGGAAGTCAATCACGTGGCGCCGGCACGCGTGATACTGCGGATGTGCGAGCACTGCCGCGCGTGCGCGCGGGCGCGGGAACGGGACGCGCAGCACGTCGCCGACGGTCGCCTCCGGGCCGTCGGTCATCAGGATCAACCGGTCGGCCAGATACAAGGCCTCATCGACGTCGTGCGTCACCATGACGACGGTCTTGCCCGACTCCTCCCACACACGCAGCAGGATGTCCTGCAGCTCGAAACGTGTAAGCGAGTCCAGCATCGAGAACGGCTCGTCGAGCAGCAGGAAGCGCGGCTCGACTGACAGCGCTCGCGCGAGTGACACGCACTGCTGCGTGCCGAGCGAGAGCTGCGGCGGCAGTTGCTCGGCGGCGGCGCTGACGCCGACCAGATCCAGATAGTGGCGCGCCGCATCGAGTGTTTGGCGCCGGGTGCGAGACGTCGCTCCCTGCGTGGCGGCGACCTGCACGTTCTCACGTGCGGTGAGCCACGGCAGCAGGCAAGGCGCCTGGAAGACTATGGCGCGTTCGGCGCCGGGTTCGGTGACCTGCCTGCCGTCGATGATCACACCGCCGTACGTGGCCTGATCGAGGCCGGCCAGGATCGACAAGACCGTGGATTTTCCACAGCCGGAGTGGCCAAGGATCGCGACGAATTCGCCAGCCTCGATGGCGGCGTTCACGTCTTTCACCGCGATGAATGGACCGGCCGGCGTCGGGAAGACCTTGGTCAAGCCGGTGAGCTCGAGCGGAACGTTCATCGGATCTCCTCTGCCGGTGTGACCAGTGACGCGGCCGGCACTGTGGGGTGGCCTGAGCTGGAGATCGTGCGGCCGCGTACCGATGCCGTGAGTGTGGAGACGACATGGGCCCGAACCTGGGTCGCCTGCTCGTCGTGCGCGAGCTGTGCGAGGCTGCGCGGGCGTGACAATTCCACCGGAATAGGCGTGCCGAGCGTCGCGGGCGGACCGGGAATGATCGGCACGATCCGATCCGAGAGCAGGATCGCTTCCTCGACGCTGTTGGTGATCATCACTGTCGTCACCGGATGCTCGCCCTCGCCGCACAGGCGGCCGAGCTCCTGCTGGAGCGTCTCGCGCGTCAGCGCATCGAGTGCGCCGAACGGCTCATCAAGAAACAGTACCTGCGGCTTCGTCGCGAACGCGCGCGCGATGGCGACGCGCTGACGCATGCCGCCGGAGAGCTGCCGGGGCCGGCGATCAATGGCGTTGCCAAGTCCGACCTGCTCGAGGGCGCGCGTGGCGTGGCGCCGCTGTTCGTCACGTGTCATCTTGGGGAATGTCGCCTCGACCGCAAGCCGGACGTTCTCGAGCGCCGTGAACCAGGGGAGAAGCGAGTAGTTCTGAAACACGAACGCCGCATCGCGCCGGACGCCGCGAATCATTTCGCCGCCAATCGAGACACTGCCGGAATCGGGCGTGGTCAGTCCGGCAACGAGGCTGAGCAGCGTGGACTTGCCGCTGCCCATCGCGCCGACAATCGAGACGAATTCCCCGTGCTCGACATCGAGCGACACGTCACGCAGAACGTGGCGGACGCCCTTCGCCGCCGAAAAGCATTTCGAGAGACCTCGAATCTCGATGAACGCCAATCAGATTCCTCGCTTTTGCCCTTTGCCGTTTGACCGGTGACTTTACGCGGTTCGTAGTTTTGTTTCCGCGTACCCCATCAGGCGATCTAGTACGAATCCGACGACGCCGATGGTGATGATCGCGAGCAGGATGTGGGCGTAGACCAGGCTGTTGTATTCCTGCCAGAGGAAACCGCCGACGCCAGGCGTGCCGGTCAGCATCTCACTCGCGACGATGACCAGCCAGGCGATGCCGAGGCTGAGGCGATAGCCGGTGAACATGTAGGGCAGCGTCGCCGGCACGATGATCTTGGTGAAGGTGGTGAACTTCGATAGTCGGAGGACCTTGGCGACGTTCCAATAGTCCTGCGGGATGGCGCGCACGCCCAACATCGTGTTGATGACCGTCGGCCACATCGAACAGACGGCAATCGCGAAGAGCGCGGCCGGCTCTGACTTCTGGAACAGCACCAGGCCGAGCGGCAGCCAGGCCAGGGGCGAGATTGGCCGCAGCACCTGCATGATCGGATCGAACATCCGCATCAGCGTCGGCGAGACCCCGAGCAGAAAGCCGATCGGCGTCGCCATGGCGATGCCGAGCAGGAAGCCGCGTGCGACGCGCAGCAGGCTGTAGTAGGCGAGCAGCACGATGCCCTGGTCCATCTCGCCGCGCTTGGCGAGTGGCTCGAGGATATACACCTTGCTCTCCTCCCACGTGCGGGCCGGCGAGGGCAGGTCGGGGACGATTTGGCTGGCGCCCCACCAGACGAGGAGCGCCAGGCCGATGCCACTGAGTGGCAGGATCACGTGCAGGATTCGCTTCGCCAAACAGAGTCTCCTTGTCGGTTGGTAGTTAGTGGTTAGTGGATGAACCACCAACCACGAACCACTAACCAGCTACGCTGTTGATCGCGAACGAGCGGGCGTATTTGTCCGGGTCTTTGCCGTCGAAGACGTTGTCGAAAAGGGTGATCTTCTGCTCTTCAGCCACCTTCACCGCGACGCCCATTTCCTTCATAGCCTCGAGATAGATATCCGAGCGGATCACACGCTTCGGAATTGCCTCGTAATCGGGGGCGCCCTTGGTCAATCCCCAGCGTCGCAGTTGCGTCAGCCACCACCTGCCATAGATCTGGTGCGGATAGTTGCAGTTGCGCTGCGAGAAGATCATGTAGTTCGGGTCCTGCTCCGAACGGCCGTCGCCGTACTCATACTTTCCGAGCAGGCGCTCCAGGATGATCGCCGGCGGGCAGTTGATGTAGGTCGGCCGGGCGATGACTTCGGCGGCCTTGGCACGATTGCCGAGATCGTCGAGGTGTACGCTGGCGAGATGGAGAGCCTTCAGAACGGCTTTCACCGTCTTGGGGTTCTTCATCGCGAACTCTTCGGTGAACGCACACACCTTCTCGGGATGGTCTTTCCACATCTGCTGCGTGGTGACGGCGGTAAAGCCGATGCCGTCTTCGATGGCGCGGTTGTTCCACGGCTCGCCCACGCAGAAGCCATCCATCTTGTCCACCTTCATGTTCGCCACCATCTGCGCCGGCGGAATGGTGATCAGGCTGACGTCTTTGTCCGGATTGATTCCGCCCGAGGCGAGCCAGTAGCGAATCCACATCGCGTGCGTACCCGGCGGAAATGTCATGGCAAACGTCAGCGGCTCGCCTGACGCCTTCGCCTTGTCGGCGAGTGGTTTGATCTGGGCCGGTTTGCGAACGCCGGCATTCTTCAGTTTGTTGTTCAGGGTGATCGCCTGACCGTTACGATTCAGCAGCCAGGGGATCACCATCGGTTTAACCGGCGCTCCCGCGAGTCCCATCGTCGAGGCGATCGGCATGCCGATCAGCATGTGCGTCGCCTGGTTTTCGCCGAGCGAGAGCTTGTCGCGGATGACGGCCCACGACGCTTCCTTCGAGATCACCGAATCGATGCCGAACTTCTTGAAGTAGCCCAGCTCGTGGGCCATGACGATCGGCGCGCAGTCGGTGAGTGCGATGATGCCGAACCGCATCGTCTTCGTTTCGGGTGAGTCGTTGGCATAGACGCTGCCGACCCAACCGGAGGGCAGGCCCGCCAGCAGTGCTCCGGCGGTTGTCGCCGTTGCGGTGAGGAAGTGACGTCGAGAAGTACCGGTCCCGTTATTTGTCGGCGAGGAAGACATAGGTCACCATCACATAGGGAGCACTGTAGGAAGCGCCGGGAGTCGCCTCTTTGAGGAAGGCGCCCGTGAACATGTGCGCGTAGCCCGCCGCCAATTGAATCTGGGGCGTCAGCGCTCGTGAGATCTGGAGATCGAGTTCCTGCCCGACATGTGAATCGGCTGCTCCGCCGGCGACACGCGCGAGCAGCGCGCCGCTCGCCGCATACAACCCGTCCGTCTTCTCCGCCAGCCACCACGAGTGATAGTTCAGCGAGATGGGCGTGGCCTTGATCGGCGAGAACTCGAACCCCTCGCGAAGATGATGGACGTTGCGCCAACCGACCTGATCGGCGAGCCCAAGCTTGTCGTGTCCGGTGGGATAGAGCTGGTCGAATGTCTGACGACGGCCATCAGTGGGATTGTCGTCGCCGGTCGCGAAGTTGTATTCGGAGGTCAGCTTGACCGCGCCCGCGCCCGCCAGCGACTCACGAATCTGCCAATGTCCCGCCCACGCATTCAATGAATCAGCGGCCAGCGATCCACGCTGCATCGCCATCTCGACGCCGTAGTCGAGGTGTGCCGGGAGTTTTCCAGCCACGCGCATGCCCATCGTCGTCTGCGACAGATTGCCGATCGCCGTCAGTCCGCTGACGGCGGTGAGCTCGCTGCGCAGATTGACGTCGCGACGCCAGAAGACATACGGCTCGACTGCGGCTTGCGGGATCACCTTGGGCGATGAGGCATACACACCGGCGAGGCGATTGCCATTGCCGCTCTTGTCGAATTCATCGGGAAGGCTGCGGACGAGCGAGGCGCCGAAGACGTCAGCCTGCCAGGCGTTCGCGCGCAGGATCACGCGAGCCGCGTCCCAGCTGCGGCCGGTGTTGACCCAGGCGAGATGTCCGAGCAGCCGCTGCTCGCCGAACGCGAGCTCCTGCCTGCCGAGTCGCGCGCCGATTGGCGCCTTGGCATCGCCGATGTCGGCGAATCCGGTCCGTAGATCGAATGGTCCGCGGAACGGCGCCGCCGTCGGGCCGACTTGCTTGCTGGCGACGCGCGCGTCCTGCACGTTGGCTTGGAACGACAGGATCTTCGAGACGGTGATCGTCGCGTTCAGGCGCACGCGACTGAGTGCGTACGAGTCGTCGCGGTCGGCGGTGAAGCCGCTGTTGTCAAATCCTTCAACACGCTCGCGGAACTCACCCCGCACACGCAGCCACGATGGCATGACGTTGTTCGCGCGATTGGGAAATGGCGGCCGCGGCGCGGGCTGCACTTGTGCAGCGGCAGGGGCCGGCGCGACGGGTTGTGCGAGCTGTGGAGCGTTGGATGTCTGCGGCTGCGCGCTCGCGACTTGCTGCTGCGCGCTTGCGGTCAGTGGCACCGCGACGAGTGCCAGAAGAACAATCGACGCACGAGTCACACGTCTTCTCCCTTCCGAGTGAAGCTCGTAGGTGGTAGGTGGTAGAAAGAAGGCACTACCAGCTACGGACTACCAGCTACCAGCTAGTTTCAAGAGGCGACGTGGCCGTTTTCAGTTTCGAGAGTCGGCCACAGGGCCGTTGCGGAATGCTCGTAGCAAGCAGTATTCCGTTCACGGTTGCATGGGTTCAGTAGGTTCAATGGTTGTTGTTCTTGGGTTCTCTGTGGTTCTCGGGTTCACGAACGGCGACGACAACTCTGTTGCGCGACGGTTCGCAGCGCACATTTGTGTCGGGATGCGTTGCGCGATCGTGAATCACCGTGATTGCCGCGCGATTCGTCGATCGTTGACAGCGTTGTCGTCTCGGCGCATGGCGCGTGAACGGCTGATTTGGCGAATGCGGCCCAGTGCTGTCTATCACTTACGTCCTGTACTACCTGCTCATTCAAAAATGTCGAATCGTTGTGGGCGAGTGACACGTTCGTGCCCTGTCTCCCTCTTGTCGATCGTCCGCACGACGTGTATCTTCGATGTGTGCGGCGCGCCCGGCAGCGCGCAGCACTTCAGCCAGTTCGCTGGCCACGTCTCCAGGCGCCGAGCTCGTTCCGTGTAGCAGCGAGCGTTTCAGCGCGCCGTTTCCACTGAAAGTGGAGCGCACGCGTTTGCGTGCGCGGTTGTGAAACACGCATCACGCGTCCATGTGCGGCGCGGTGGATGCATGAGTGTTCACGCGAGTCCAACTGGATGGCGTCGATACCCGTCACTACGCCAATGCTGCATCGCAGCGTCGACACGGCACCGACCGAGTTGCCGCTGCTCGACTGGATCAAGAGCGGCAGGCAGGATCTTGTTCCGCCGAAGCGGCGAAGCCGCGAAGGCGAACGGATGCCCGGTCGCACGCCCGGCCCCGGCGAGCAGTACCGCTTCCACGTGGACATGGGCTCCTGCATCGGCTGCAAGTGCTGCGTCGTCGCCTGCAATGAGCAGAACGGCAATCCCGCGCCCATCAACTGGCGGCGTGTCGGCGAGATCGAAGGCGGATGGTTTCCATCGACGAGCCGCTCGTATCTCTCGATGGGCTGCAATCACTGCCTCGAGCCGACGTGCCTGGAGGGTTGCCCGGTCGATGCCTACACCAAGGACCCGATCACGGGCATCGTGCGCCACAGCGCAGACGCATGCATCGGCTGTCAGTACTGCACCTGGAATTGTTCGGACGGGGTGCCGCAGTACAACCCTGAGCGCGGTGTCGTCGGCAAGTGCGATATGTGCCACGGCCGTCTCTCGCTCGGCCAGTCACCGGCCTGTGTGAGCGCATGTCCCGAGGGAGTGCTGGCGATTGAGATCGTCAACGTCGCCGAGTGGCGTGAATCAGTCGAGTCCAGTCCACGTGCAACGACGCTCGGGATGCCCTCAGCCGACGGCAGCCTCTCAACGACGCGGATCACGGGGGCTGACGAGTTGCCGCCCAACGCGCGGCCTCGAGACATCACGCACGTCACGCCCGAGCACGCGCACTGGTCGCTGATTCTCATGACCGTCCTCACGCAGCTGTCGGTTGGCGCGTTCGCGACGATCTGGCTGCTCCAATTGCTTGGCAACACGCGTCTCGGTCTTGCGGCGCTGGTCTCGCTGGCCGTCGGCGGACTGGCGCTTGCGGCGGCAACGTTCCATCTCGGACGGCCGGCGCACGCCTATCGCGCGCTTCGGATGTGGCGGCGGTCGTGGCTGAGTCGAGAGGTGCTCGCCTTTGCCGCGTTCTCGCATGTCGCCGCTGTCTATGCGGGTCTACTGTGGCTGCAACTGCCGGGGAGTGTCTGGGTGGGTGGGATGACGGTGCTGCTCGGTTTCGCCGGTGTGACGGCCAGCGCGTGCATCTATCGCGTTCCGGCTCGCCCGGCCTGGAACACACAATACACGCTGCTGCAGTTCAACCTGACCGCAGCGATCCTTGGTCCGTTGTTTGCGGCCGCCGCTGTCGCGGGTCCGAGCCGGTGGCTGGCGATCGCGGCGGCGTCGATGGCGGGCGCGCAAGCGACGGTGTTCGCGCTGCGCTTTCTCCGAGCGGTCGCGTCGGACAGTCTCGAGTTGAAGGGCACGGCGCGGCTGTTGTCCACGGTGCTCGCCGGCCGCCTCGTGCTCCGCGGAATTCTTCTGGCCATCGGCGCGATTGCGCTGCCGCTACTGGCGACGGGTTTTCCCGATGGATCAGGACGGCTGCTCTTGCTCGGCGCGCTCCTCGTTGCCCTCGCCGCCGAGCTCATCGAACGCTATCTGTTCTTCGTCAGCGTCGTCCCCAAACATCTGGCCGCGCCGTATATCGCGTCGGCAAGCGAGGCCACATGACGCTCAAGGAGATGCTCGGACTCGACACCCGCGCCGATCGCTACACCTACGGCATCGATCCGGTCGCGGGCTATGTCTCGTCGCAGAAGATTCCGGATCGCTGGGTCTCGACGACGTGCGGCTATTGCTCCGTCGGCTGCGGCATGTTCATCGGAGTCAAGGATGGCCGCGCCGTCTCCGTTCGCGGCAACCCGGATCACCCGGTCAATCGCGGGATGTTGTGTCCGAAGGGCTTGTCCGAGCATCACACCATCAACGCCGACAATCGCGCCCGGTATCCACTGCTACGGCGTGGCGGTTCGATGCAGCGTGTGACCTGGGATGACGCGTTGACGACGATGGCGGCGCGGTTCCGCGACGTGCAGGCGCGCTACGGTCCCGGCACGGTTGGCGTGATCAGCACCGGACAGCTCGTGACCGAAGAGTTCTACGCGATGGGCAAGCTGATACAGCTTGGCCTCGGCACGTCGAACTACGATGGCAACACGACGCTGTGCATGTCCACGGCGGTGCAGGGCTACAAGCGTTCTTTCGGCAGCGACGGCCCGCCGGGCGCCTACGAGGATCTCGAGCGCGCCGACGTCATTGTGCTCATCGGCGCCAACGTCGCCGAGAATCACCCGATTCTCTGCTGGCGACTGCGCTCGAATCCGAACGCCACGATCATCGTCGTCGATCCGCGGGTCACCAAGACCGCGATGATGGCTGATCTTCACCTGCCCCTGCGGCCCCGTTCCGACCTCGCGCTCCTCAATGGTCTCATCCACATCATCATCGAGCACAACCTGATCGATCGCGACTACATCGATCGCCACACCACCGGGTTCGACGCACTGCGTGACTCGGTGCGCGAGTACACGCCCGAGCGCGTCGCCGAGATCACCGGCCTGACGCCCGAACTGATCTTCCGGACCGCATGGACCTACGCGCGCGCCGAGGCGGCGTTCATCGGCTGGACGATGGGCGTCAACCACAGCACGAAAGGAACCGAGACGGTCAACGCGATCAACAACCTCGCGCTGATCACGGGCAACATCGGCCGCGCGGGCGCTGCGCCCTTCTCGATAACCGGTCAATGCAACGCGATGGGCACGCGCGAGGCCGGCTTCGCGTCAATCATGCCGGGCTACCGGAAGTTCGAGAGCGCCGCCGATCGCGAGGAACTGGCCACGCTGTGGAACGTTCCGGTCGAACGGATTCCTGCGGCGCGTGGTCTGGCGTATCCCGACATCATCGAGGCGGTTCTCGAGAAGAAGATTCGCGCGCTGTGGATCATCGCGACGAACCCTATCGTTTCGTTCCCGAATCTGAAGGCGCTGCAGCAGGCGCTCGAAGGACTCGAGTTCCTGGTCGTCCAGGACGGTTATCACCCGACGCCGACCTCCGAATATGCGCACTTGATGCTCCCGGCGGCGATGTGGGGCGAGAAGGAAGGGACCTACACCAACTCTGAGCGGCGGGTCAGCAAGGTCAATCGCGCGGTCGCGGCGCCCGGAGAGGCGCGCGCTGATTTCGACATCTTTCTGCAACTCGCTGGCGTGCTCGGCGTACGGGACGAGATCTTTCCCGGCTGGACGAAACCAGCCGACGCGTTCGAGGAATGGAAACGCGTGTCCGCCGGGAGGCTTTGCGACTACTCGGGCATCACCTACAAGGCGATCGAACAGCACGGCGGCGTGCAGTGGCCGTTCCCGGCCGGCGCTTCCAACGCCGGGGAAACGCGGCGTCTCTACACTGAGGGCCGCTTCTGCACCGACGATGGCCGCGCGCGATTGCTGCCCGTGACGTGGGAGCCGTACCCGGAGCAGCCGAACGACGAGTTCCCATTCGTCCTCAACACCGGGCGGACGGTTGAGCACTGGCACACCCGCACCAAGACGGGCAAGGTGCCGATCCTCGAGCGGCTCTCCCCGAATGCGTGGGTCGAGATGAATCCGCGCGATGCGCGCGGACTCAGGCTCAAGCCACAGGACCGCGTTGACGTGATCTCGCGACGTGGCCGCGTGCGTAGCATCGAGTTGCGGGTCACCGAGACCGTGGCGCCAGGACAAATCTTCGTCCCGTTCCATTATGCCGAGGCCAACGCCAACGAAGTCACGCAAAGTGCGTTCGATCCGTTTTCGCGCGAGCCCAATTACAAACAGTCTGCAGCTCGAGTCGAGAAGGCACCCCGGGAAGGAGCCGTGCGATGAGGCGCTTAGTCGTCGTCGGCAATGGCATGGCGGGCATGGCCTGCGTCGAGCAGATCCTGAAATACGAGCCGCAGTTCCGCATCACCGTCTTTGGTGATGAAACGCACGTCAACTACAACCGCGTGATGCTCTCTTCGGTCCTCGCTGGCGAGAAGGCGGCTGACGAGATCATCATCAACACCGAAGAGTGGTATCGCCGTAACGAAATCGATCTTCGCGTCGGTGTTCGCATCGTGGACGTGGATCCTCGCGCCAAGACAGTGATTGGCGATGATGGCAGCGTCACACCGTACGACGCGTTGCTGCTGGCGACGGGCAGCTCGGCGTGGATGCCGCCAATCGAGGGTCTCGACAAGGACGGTGTATTTGCGTTTCGCACACTCGACGACACGCGGCAGCTGATTCGCCGTTCAGGACCGGGGACCGAAGCGGTTGTGATCGGCGGCGGTCTGCTCGGACTCGAGGCCGCACGCGGTCTGCAGGTGCAAGGCTGCAGGGTCACCGTCGTGCACCTCATGGCCACGCTGATGGAGCGGCAGCTCGATAAGGATGGCGGTCAGCATCTCGTCAGGACAATGGAGAGACTCGGGGTTCGCGTGCTGTTGGGACGAAGCACCAAGGCAATCCGCGGCAAGAAGCGCGTCGAGCGCGTCGAGTTCGCCGACGGCGAAGGCGTGGACGCGAATCTGGTTGTCGTCGCCGCAGGCATCCGTCCCAACGTCGATCTCGGGCGCAAGGCCGGACTGACGGTGAAGCGCGGCATCGTCGTCAACGACGCCATGGAGACGTCCGATCCCGACATCTTCGCGGTCGGCGAGTGCGTCGAGCATCGGGGGATCTGCTACGGCCTGGTTGCGCCGCTGTACGAGCAGGGCAAGGTGCTGGCGGCGACAATCACCGGGCACGGCGGAGCGGAGTACACCGGGACCGTGCAGGCGGCGAAGCTCAAGATCATGGGCGTCGATGTGTTCTCCGCCGGCGACTGGGACGTGAGCGGCGCCGATCAGATCAAGTACGAGGACTCGGGACGCGGCGTCTACAAGAAGGTCGCGGTCAAGGACGGCAAACTTGCCGGCGTGATCCTCGTGGGCGACACCTCCGACAGTCATCGCTACATGGACTGGCTGCGCACCAACGTCGACCTCGGTGACACGCGCGGGCAGTTGCTGTTTCCGCCGCCGTCGGCCGACGCCGGTCTGGACGTGGCCGAGATGTGCGACGGGGCTACGGTCTGCGGGTGCGTCGGAGTGACGAAGGGCACGATCATCGCCGCCATTCACGAGCGCGGCGTCAACACGATTTCGCAGCTGAAGGAATCCACCCGCGCGTGTACGGGGTGCGGAAGCTGCACGAGCCTCTGTCAGGACCTGCTGCGCGCGGTCGCGCCTGATTTCGAAGACGAGAAGAAGAAAGTGATCTGCGCCTGCGTACCGTTCGCCGAGGATCGCCTGCGCGAGATCCTACGCAGTCAGAAGCTCAAGTCGGTGCAGGAGGTGCTCGAGATTTACGGCAACGGCATCGGCTGCGAGATCTGCAAGCCGGCGCTGAGCTACATGCTCGATATGCTGTGGTGCGGCGATCACGACGAGGACCGCTCGGCTCGCTTCATCAACGATCGCGTGCACGCCAACATCCAGAAGGACGGCACGTTCTCCGTGGTGCCCCGCATTCGCGGCGGTGTGACCAGTCCCGACGAACTGCGGCGTATCGCCGATGTGGCCGACAAGTATCGGGTGCCGATGGTGAAGATCACCGGCAGCCAGCGCATCGACCTGCTCGGAATCAAGAAGGCGGATCTGCCAAAGGTGTGGGCGGATCTCGGCATGCCGTCCGGCCAGGCGTACACAAAGGGCGTGCGCATGGTGAAGACGTGCGTCGGCACCGAGTTCTGCCGTTTCGGCACGCAGGACTCGACTGGCGCCGGCATCGAGCTCGAGCGGCGCTTCGAGCAGCTCTTCACGCCACATAAGGTAAAGATGGCGACGGTCGGATGTCCGCGCAATTGCGCCGAAGCGACCGTCAAGGACATCGGCCTCATCGGCATCGAGGGTGGGTGGCAAGTGGTCGTCGGCGGCGCCGCAGGAAAATCGGTGCGCAAAGCCGATCTGCTTACCACGGTCGAGACCACCGAGCAGGCGCTCGACGCCTCGGAGCTGTTCTTCCAGTACTACCGTGAGAATGCCAACTATCTCGAGCGGACCTACGACTTCGTCGAACGTCTCGGCATCGAGAAAGTGCGCAAGGAGACGATCTACGCACCCGACGCGGTCAAGTGCGGGCTGCGAGATCGCTTTGCGAAGTCGAAAGCGCGCGCACGTGACGCGTGGCTGGAAGGCCAGGCCCCCACGGATCCCACGCAGTTCGCCTCACTCGAAGTCCTGGACAAGGTATTCACATGACCGAAGCCGTTCGTAGTGTCCGGCTTCCGCCTTCGCATGAGGCTTCGGCGGACCAGAACTGGGTGCGAGTTGCCACCTGCGATCAAATTCCACCGCGGCAGGGCCGATCGGTATCGATCGGCGATCGCGAACTCGCGATCTTCAATCTCGGCCCCTCGACTGAGCTCGGTGCAGGCGACCGTTTCTTCGCCACCGACAACCGGTGCCCGCACAAGGGAGGCCCGCTGTGCGACGGCATCGTCACCGGCGTCTCCGCTGTGTGTCCGCTTCATGCATGGAAGATCAATCTGACCGATGGGCGGGTGGAGCGGCCGCAGGTTGCCAGCGAGCACTGCGTCGCTACCTACGCCGTCCGTGTGGACGAAGGGGTCATCGCGGTGAGCGTGCCGCGATGAAGCGTTTCCTCAAAGCCGGACACTTTCCCACGCTGGTCGCCGCGCTTCTCTACTTCGACGTCAGCTTCATGGCGTGGATTCTGCTCGGGCCGCTCGGGCCATTCCTGCGCGGCTGCCGGTCTGTTTGGCTGCGCCGCTGCGTTTTTCTGCGGGACGCTGGTGTTGCTCGAGCTGGGTACCCGGTGGTCGCAACGCTGGGACAGCAAGGCGATTCAGAGGACGGGTCTGTACTCGTATCGGGGATCGCTCGTTGCAGCCGATGACGAAAGCGCCGCATGAAGTCATGCATATATTCCAAAAATGTATGACTGGACACTCGTATCGACACGAATGTCGGTGCGCACCCCCTTGTGGCTGACGCCGCGCCTGTGTATCTTCGAGAGTCACACGGTTCACTGTTAACCCATGAAAAGCACTGCATCCCTCGTTGATGTGAGCGACAAGTCCGACATCGATTTACTCCACGAGATTGGCAGCCGTATCGCGGCCGCCGATCCGCTGCACGACGTGCTCGGCCGCGTCGTGGATTTCGTTTCCGCGCTGGTCCAGTGCGACAGTTGCTTCATCTACGTGCTCGAGGAAGATGCGCTGGTGCTGCGCGCCTCGAAGACGCCGCATCCCGATGTCGTTGACCGCCTCAAGCTGCGCGTCGGTGAAGGCATTACCGGCTGGGTGGCGGAGCATCGCCAACCGGTGGCGGTGGCGACGCGCGCGTTCCAGGATCCACGTTTCCAGACCTTCAACGAATTGCCCGAGGATCGCTACGAGGCGTTTCTCTCAGTGCCGGTGCTGTCGCGTGGCAAGCTGGTGGGCGTGATCAACCTGCAGCACCGGCAACCGCACAATCACAGCCGGCGCGAGATGCAGCTGATCTCGACGATCGGATTCCTCGTCGGCGCTGAGATCGAAACAGCGCGTCTCGAGGTCGAGAACACGCAGCTCTCGGAGCGGCTCGAGACGCGGAAGATCCTCGATCGGGCCAAGGGCATCCTGCAGCGTGATCTCGGTCTGACCGAGGAAGAGGCGTATCTGACCATCCAGCGTCAGAGCCGCCAGCGGCGCAAGTCGAAGAAGGAGATTGCGGAAGCGATCATCCTCGGCGACGATCTGCGCCGCGGCAAGACACCCTCGTAGACGTCATTACAGACTTCACTGGGTCACGACACACCGAGGCCGTGTCAGTGCATGCCGCGATTGTTGTCGTAGGGAGTACCCCTACTCGCGGCGGGACCGGCAGTGTACGAGCGCCCCCCTCACGTGACTCAACCGCTGCCACTCAACGCAAATCGAAGGTTCGCTTCGCGACCGTGATCGACTCGGCGCGGAATTCTCCCGCCCGCGCCTTACTGCGATAGGCCGTCACGCCGATCGTCATTCCGGGTTTCAGCATGTCCTCGGTCAGATCGCGGAACTCCATCCGTGGCGCGGGAGCGAGGACGACGAGGATCGGTTTGCCGTCCACGTCGAGGGTCATGGTCGGCATCGTCTGGTTGAACGTGATCTGCTTGAGGACCCCTGACAGCTTCTGCGCGCTGCCAAGCTCGTAAGCACTCCACTGGTGCTGCGCGTCATAGGCCTGGTTCTCATCGGCGTCCTTCGATCCAAGCCACGGCGTGATGGCGCCGTCGATGAGCGCGCCAAGGTTGCCTTCCATGCACGAGTACTCCATCAGCTCGACATCGGGCGTGAGCACGAAGACGCGTTCGTTGCCGATCGGCCGCGTGTAGGTCTTCGGATCCTCTAGAACCCACTTGAACTGCATGTGTCCCATGTCGGTCCGCTTGAACGTCATCGTCAATCTGGCCTGATCGCTCATCGGGTGGCCGATGGTGCCGAGCTTCGTCCAGCCGTTGAAGTTCACCGCTTCGATCACCAGCGCGTCGCCGTCCCAATGACCGCGCGAGTCGCCGAACCAGGTTGGCGGCCAGTCTTTCCGATGCGGCAACCCTTCGGTGTTGACCACTTGAAACATCGTGCTCTGCTCGAAGAGGAACGCGATGTTCTCGTTGTTCTGCAGGATCTGCATCGGGTGCGGCGTGAACGACCGGATCCACCCGAACGGCATGCAGCTGCCCGCGTAGTCGCCGTATTTGGTGGCGTTGTAGTTGTCCCACTGCGCCTGCCCCCATGGCGTGAAAGGCAGGGGATTCGGTTCACCGACGTTGCTGGTGCCGTTGGCGTTCTTTACCGTGCGCGTGATGTCCTGCACGCCGGGCCGCGCCCAGACGCCGCTGAAGTCAGGCTTGCCGTTAGGCAAGCGCGGCGACGGCGCGTTCATGTCCACTTTGGCGCGCGCCGACTGCGCGGCCGCCGATGTGCTCAACACGACGAGAAGACCGATCGCCCAGACTGACGTCCTCATGACCGAGCTCCTTTCGGTGTGGACCGAGGACAAATTATGGACCACGACGGTCACGCAGGTCACGAAGGACGCCGTGCCTCCACGCGCCGCCGCATCGCAGCCAGCTCGGTGGGCGCAAAGTTCCAGTCGCGTCGGTGACCGCGGCGGACCTCGTCCTGCGACCAGTACGCGCGCATCAACCCGACTGGCCCGTGCGTCGTTGTTGCGAGCAACAGGTGACCGAGCTCGTGCGCGATTGCGCGGCCGAGCAGTGCGCCGCTGTCGGCGCCGGCTTCCTGCGCGAGCCACTCGATGCGATCGACATATACCGTGGCGAGCACGCCGGTGCCGGTGCGTGTGTCGATCATGGCGTCGCCGAGCGGCAGCGCCCCGGTGTAGCGCGTGGGAACCGGCGCTCGCACGATTCGAATGGCGAGCTCGCCCGGTGCCAGGGGAGCATCACACGACGGGCTCGCCGGACACACTCGCCAGATCACGTCGATCGATGCGGCCTCGAGTGCCTTGCGAGCCTGGTCGAGCGCCCCGCGATTCGTCCCTGCGATTGCGCCGGTGGCGTCGTAGACGCGGACGATGACGGCCGTCCAGGCGGTGACGGCCCCAGGCGTGGGCGACGGTGTGCAGAGCGAGACCAGCACGAACATGACGATGTGGCGAGCAAACATGGCCGCACTCCAGTGACGCCAAGCCTGGATTGCGGCAACAGGTGCCTCAATGGTCTGGAGGTGACCTGAGGTGACATGTTGGTGACCTGCGGGTCATTGTCAGTCGCACATCGCGATTCGCTCTTTTCAAAGCCGCGCGTGTACGGGAGAGTCAGGAATGGGAAGTATGGGGATCCTGCGATTCGGAGAGTTTGAGCTCGATGTCACGTCGCGGGAGTTGCGTCGCATCCAGGAACGCCGCCAGGGCGTTCCGGCACATGGGTCTGCGTGCGTACGTCTCCCGGAGCAGCCGCTCGAGATTCTCCGGCTCATGCTGGAGCGCCCGGGTGAAGTGATCACCCGCGACGACCTGCGTCAGCGTCTCTGGCCTGACGGCACGTTCGTCGATTTCGAGCACAGCCTGAACGCTGCAATCAAGCGACTGCGCGCAGCGCTGGGCGACGATGCGGAGAAACCGACGTTCATCGAGACGGTCCCGCGGCGTGGGTACAGGTTCGTCGGGAGCGTGCCGGGTGGCGCGGTCACGGCCGCTGCATCGTCAGCTCCGCATCTACGTCTGGTGGTATTGCCGTTCAGCAATCTCAGTGACGACAGCAGCCAGGAGTATTTCAGCGATGGTTTAACCGAAGAACTCATCGCGCAGCTCGGGCCGCTGTGTCGCGGCCAGGTCGGGATCATCGGCCGCTGGTCGTCGATGTTCTTCAAGGGCAGCTTGCAGCGGGCGCGTGAGATCGGCGAAGCGTTGAAGGCGGAGTACCTGCTCGAGGGCAGCACGCGCCGCGACGGCTCGCGCGTCCGAATCACCGCACGGCTCGTGGAAGCTGCGACCGAGACGCAGTTGTGGTCCGAGACCTACGAGCGCAGCACCGCCGACTGGCTCTCGGTACAGGCGGATGTCGCCGGACGCGTCGCGCGGTCGCTGCTGCGTGAACTGGTGCCACCGGCGCGGGCGGTGGTCGCGCCGCACGACCATCCACGGGCGTATCAGGCCTACTTGAAAGGCAAGTATCACTGGGCGAGACCGGGAGATGTGGGACTGGACGAGGCGCTGCGCTGGTTCACCGAAGCCGTCACCGATGCACCGGATTTCGCGGCGGCGCTCGCTGCGCTTGCGCGTGTGCAGGTCGCGAGCGCGGAGTATTACCACGAGGTGCCGCGTGTGGCGCTGGTGGCGGCGCGAGAGTCGGCGACGCGAGCGCTCACGATCGATCCCTTGGTGTCGGAAGCGCATGCCGTGACCGGGGACCTGCAGCGGATGCTCGATGGCGACTGGGTGGCGGCCGAAGCCAGCTACGCGGAGGCGATCAAGCTGAATCCGAGCAACGGCGCAGCGCTGCGATCGTACGGGCTGATGCTGGCGCTCGAGTCACGCTACGGGGAGGCACTGACTGCGGTCGAACGCGCCCGCGAGTTGGATCCGTTGTGCCTCGGCACCAACACCACCGGCACGTGGACGCGGTACGTGTCCGGCGACTACGACAGCGCAATCACGCACTGCCGGCACATGCTCGAGATGGATCCGGAATTTGTCAGCGCGCATCGCGTGCTGGCAGCCGCGCTGCTGCAAGCGGGCCGAGGCGACGAAGCCGTGGCGCAGCTGGATGTCGCGCTGGCATTCGATCCCTCGCATCCGGTGCTGCTGTCGTGGCTGGCGCACGTCAAGGCGGTGCTAGGCTGCCGGTCACAGGCGCAGGCGTTGATCGCGCGCGCTCGTTCGCACGAGCGCACGCGTTATGTGCCGCCGTTCCATCTCGCGCTTGCGCATACGGGACTCGGCGATGTCGATCACGCCTTCGCGGCGCTCGATCAAGCGTGGCTGGATCGCGATCCCGCACTCGCGACGCTCGACGCGGAGCCGCGCTTCGAGCCGCTTCGAAGCGACCCGCGCTACCGCGCGGTGGTCGAGCGAATCAAAATCCCGCGGTCGAGAGTGGGAGTGTAGACACCCGCCGTGGGAGTGTAGCCAGCCGTAGGGCGGGTCCTGTTCTTTGGACCCGCCGTCATGCCGTCGCCAGCAACGCCCGACGTTTCGTGTGATATTCGGCCAGCGCGGCATTCGCCGACGTCATCCCCTCGAGCTGTGCGAGGACCGAAGCGAGATCCTTCCCGGCGATCACCGAATAGAACTCTTCGTCTGCGATGCCGGTGTAGATGCGATTACCGACGCAGCCAAAGCTCGAGGCCATGCCTGACGACAACGCCACCGGAATAGCCATGCATGTCGGACGGCCAAGCAGGGCCGACGCATGCGTCGCCCGGTCAGGCAGTGCACGCATCGCCGCTTCATGCAGCAACATCACGCGGCCCGGCGTACCCGACACGAGCACCACATCTGGATCGACCGGCGTGATGCCGAGCGGAGCGTAGATCGTGACCGCTGGAGTTTGCGGCAGCCGCGGAATGCCAGCGACCTCGTCCATCGTGAGGTAGCCGACGTTCACCATCATCGTCAGCGTGTTCATCAACTCCGGCTCGCGTTCTTTCGGAAGCCGGATGTTGTGCGTATAGCTGCCGACCGGGCAGTTGTAGTGGTCCGAACACACTGTGTAGAAGACCTGCCCTGCCGACGCGAGACGCCAGAAGCTGCAACCAGACGGCTGAGTACCGTGAAGTGCTGCCACGCCGGCTGGCGGCGCCTCGCGGAACGCGATGGCGACAGGACGGCGCGTCAGTCCAAATGCGGTGGTGAGCTGCTTCTCAACGGCGGCGAAGTCGGTCATGGCCACCCAGCTTATACGAGGACAGCGTCGATCCATTCACGCACGCTGTTGATCAACCACAGCCGCGACGCCCTTGTAAGATCCCCACGCGTCAGCACGCGTTCCTGGATTTCACCGCAGGCCAGCAGCTCACCGCGAAACGTGCCACCCAGCAGCCCGCTCGCAAGCGGCGGTGTGTAGCGCACGCCATCGATCTCCACCACGACGTTCGCCAGCGTCGCCTCAGTGATCTCTCCACGCTCGTTCGACAGGATCACATCGTCCACCTCAGGGTGGGGGCGGCGGGCCGAGTCGTACACCTCGCGATGGGTGGTCTTGTTGGCGATAAAGGGATCGCCTGAGTCGACCGGGTCCGACGCAAACGTCACGCGCCACGCTCGAGGGTCGCGCGTGTACGGAGCGCACTCGATCGCCGGCGTGCCATCACGCGCGACGAGCAGCCGGACGCGCCATTGGCCGCGCGGGTGCGCACGAACCGTCTCGGCGACCGCACCGCGAATCCGTGCCTCGTCGAGCGCATAGCCGAACTGACGCGCGGAACCGGCCAGCCTCGATACGTGGCGCTCGAGACGGACGATGGTCCCCTCGTCCAGGCGCATCGTCTCGAGCAACGAGAACTCCATGAGCTTCTATTCTAGAATCTGGTTGAGGCATGCGTGTACTCGTCGTCGAAGACGAAATGAAGGTCGCCAACGCACTACGCGAGGGGCTCGAGGGTGAGAAATTCGAGGTCATCGTCGAGCGGACCGGGGAAGGGGCGTTCTTCCGGGTCAACACCGAGTCGTTCGACGTCATACTGCTCGACCTGACACTGCCCGGACGCGACGGTCTGGAGATCCTGCAGGCGCTCCGCCAGCGTGGCGTCAAGACGCCGGTCCTCGTGCTCACTGCACGCGACTCGCTCCAGGATCGCGTCACCGGCCTCGACGCTGGCGCCGATGACTATCTGATCAAGCCGTTCGCCTTCGCCGAGCTGCTGGCGCGCATCCGGGCATTGGTGCGCCGCGGCCGCGTCACCGAGACACCGCGGCTGTCGATCGGCGACCTCGAGATGGATCTCGTGACGCGCAAGGTGACGCGCAACGCGCAGCCAGTGGAGCTGACGGTGCGCGAGTTCGAGCTGCTCGAGTACCTCCTGCGGTATCACGGACAAGTCGTGTCGCGAGAAACGCTGGCGCGTGACGTGTGGAAGGAGACCGCGCGTACGACGCCGCTCGACAACGTCATCGACGTTCACATCGCCAGGCTGCGCCGAAAAGTCGACCTCGATCAGTCAATCAAATTGATTCACACGGTACGCGGCGTCGGGTTCATGCTGCGCGAGGGTGAACCATGACGCGGTGGTGGCGTTCGCACAGCGTGCGTGTGCGGCTCACGCTCTGGTACGTCGCCGTCATGATCGTGGTGTTGGCTGTGTATGCGGTTGGTGTCTACACATTCGTGAGCCGCAGCGTGTCACAGGCGCTCGACGACCGGCTCCGCGCGGACTTCTTCTGGGCGTCGGCGACGGTGGACGAAGGGCCGGATGGTCTGGTCATGCCGGCGCCGCAAATCGATTTGCTGCTCGAGGAAGAAGCGCCCTGGGTGCAGGTGTGGAGTGATGACGGCAAGCAGTTGCTGTTCATCAACTCCGAAGCGATGCGACGGCCGTTGCCCGACACGCAGAAGCTGGCCGCACGCAGCGACGATGCAATCGTGTCGTTCCCCGCGGCGGATGCGCCCGTGCGCGTCATGAGCGGACATAGTTACGTCTGCCCGTGCGTGGAAGACCCGCAGACCTTCACGCTGATCGGCAAGCGGCGCGTCACCGTGCAGGTCGCCCGTTCCGAAGAAGGGATGCGGAAGCAGCTGCGCGATCTGCTGCTGATACTGGTGCTCGGCTTGCCGCTTGCCGTCGGCGCGGCCGGACTCGGTGGCTACGTGCTCGCTCGCCGTGCACTGGCACCTATCGAGCAGATGACCGTGCGCGCGAGGACGATTACCGCCGAGCGCCTCAGCGATCGTCTGCCGGTCGCGAATTCCGAGAACGAGATGGGGCGGCTGGCCACGGTGTTCAACGAGACGCTTAGCCGTCTCGAGGCGTCGTTCGATCAGATGCGGCGTTTTACGACCGACGTTTCGCACGAATTACGAACCCCGTTGACCGCGATTCGCAGCGTCGGCGAGGTCGGACTGCGCGGACATCGCGATGAATCGGCGTATCGCGGCATCATCGGCAGCATGCTCGAGGAGGTCGATCGCCTGGCCTCGCTCGTCGATCGTCTGCTCACGTTGTCGCGCGCCGAGACGGGGCAAGCCAGGCTGTCGCGCGACGCCGTCGATCTCTCCGCCCTGGCCGACGATGTGGTGTCGCATCTGTCGGTGCTCGCCGAAGAGAAGCGTCAAACGTTGAGCATCGATCGACAGGCTTTGCCCGTCGTGTCCGCCGATCGGCTGGTGCTGCGGCAGGCGCTGATCAATCTGGTGGACAACGCCATCAAGTTCACGCCCACCGCGGGTCACGTGCGCATACGCATCATGCAGACGCCACAGGACGCGGTCGTTGAAGTCATCGACTCGGGCCCGGGCATCTCGAGCGAGGCGCGCGAACGAATCTTCGATCGGTTCTATCGGGCCAACGACGCCAACGGCAGTGGAACCGGGCTCGGGCTCTCGCTTGCCAAGGGTGCGATCGAGGCGCTCGGCGGTCATCTCACGCTGGCCGCCACCGGGGCCGGCGGCACCGCGTTCCGCATTTCGATTCCGCGCTGATGACATCGTGCCGCGCGGCAACGCCGTGGGTCGCGGCCCTCATCCTGCTGACGATGGTGATCGCCATCTACGGTCCCGGCATTGGCAAGGGATTCGTCAAGGACGATGTCGTGTGGGTCGGCACCAACCACGTGACGTCGTGGACTGATGTGCGAGCACTGCTGTTCCGCACCGACGGCTTCTACCGGCCGGTCGTGGCGATGACGTTCGCGCTCGATCGCGCCGTTTATGGACTCGCGCCGTTCGGATTCGGTGTGACGAATCTGATCCTGCTGTTGCTCGGCGCGTGCGCGCTCGTGTATCTGGCGACGTCGCTCGGCCTGCCGCTGACGACCGCAGTGGTTGTCGCGGGCGTGTGGATGCTGAACTTTCACGCCGTGAACATGGCCGTGTTGTGGTTGAGCGGGCGCACCGCGCTGTGCGTCGTCGTCGCCGCGTTGCTCGCGGCGGCTGCCGTCGTGCGAGACAGACCGATCGTCGCCGGTGTCGCCACGCTCGTCGCGATGCTGGCAAAAGAAGAAGCCGTGATGCTGCCGTTCATTCTGAGTGGATGGGCGTGCGTGCTCGCGGGTGACCGTTCGCCCACGCGTGTCTCGCTGATCCGGCTGACGTGGCCGACCTGGATCGCGCTGGCGATCTACTTTGCGCTGCGGATGCAGACCGCCGCGATGACCCCGTTGACCGCGCCTGACGCCTACCGCTTCGTGCTGTCGCCGGGAGCGCTCGTCGGCAATGCGCTCGAGTATCTGGATCGCGCATGCTCGTTCTCGGCGATTGTCCTCGTTGTGGCGCATGTGATCGCGTGGCGTCGCCCAGTCACATCCCCTGCCATCACACGCGTGCTCCTGCTCGCTGCTATCTGGTTCCTCGGGACGTTCGCGCTGACCGTATTCGTGCCCAACCGCTCGAGCCTGTATGCGCTTCTGCCGTCGATCGCGCCGGCGCTTGCGACCGGGTTCCTGCTGCAGCAGCTGTGGGACGGCTTGCAGCCAGCCGTTCATCGACGACTGATCGCGGCGGCGGTGATCGTGCCGGTGCTCCTGCTTCCGGTGTACTGGTCTCGCAATCAGCGCTGGGTAGAGATTGCTGAGCTCTCGACAGAGACGTTCGGCGCGATTCAGCGCGTCGCGCGTGAGCGTCCGGATGCCGACCGGCTGGTATTTCGTGACGACCGTCGCTCGCGCCGCTCGCTGGCCAATGCCTATGACCAGTTGCTGCCGGAAGCCGTCCGTCTCGCGGCCGGTCGCGACATCCGCGCTGAAATTGACATTGGTTAAACTGCGATCCGGCGCCCACCGAGAATCGTCCTCGAGAATGGCCGGATCCGAGTGGAGTAGCCCGTTCTCTGACAATCTAATCAGAGATTCTTCACGGGGGACGCGCCTCTTCCAATTACGATCGGTTCCGGACCAGTTCACTGAGGCACTATTCGCGTGACTGATTGTCTGGACATACAAGAGGAGACGAACTCTGTAATTCAGAATGGCGCATTCAGAATTCAGGCACGCGCTCGTCGTGGCGAGCGCCCTCCTCAGCGCGGCGTGCAGCCCCAGGCCTGCGCAGATCTCGAACAGCCGCACCGGCGCGTACGAAGTGGCGCTCACCGCACTTGGTGATGGCTTTGCCGTCGCCTGGTACGACACGCGCGACGGCAACGGCGAGATCTACATGCGTCTGCTCGACGCGAAAGGCCGGCCTGCAGGTCCTGAACGTCGTCTCACCAACTCTCCAGATGACTCCTACGAGGCCAGCATCGATCGTTTCGGCGACGAGGTCGCGGTCGGATGGTACGAACAGTCGGAGCAGGGCCAGCAGACCGCAAAACTCGGCCTGTGGTCGCGCGACGGCAGCAATCGATGGGTGCACACCTTCAACAGCAACACTCGCAACCCGGTGGTCCGTACCTTGGCGTCGAGCATCCTCTGTGCGTGGGTGCAGATGGAACAGGACGGACACGAGGCCGTGTTCGCCGGCTGGTGGGACGAACAGGGGCGGCCGAAAGCCGCACCGATGCGCCTTGGGCCGGCCAGCACGACGACCTGGAATCTGAATGCCGCGCTCGACGAGCACGGCACGGCATGGGTCGTGTTTGATGCCGAGGTCTCGACCCGCGCCAGCGAGGTCTACGTGGTGAAGGCGGATGCATCGGCAAAGGCAATCCGACTCACCAAGGATGACGGTGCGCCGTCAACGTATCCGGATCTGTCGATTGGCGCTGGCGGCCGCATTGCGCTCTCGTGGCAGGACGAGCGCGACGGCAACGTCGAGGTGTATTTGTTGACAGCCATGCTGAGCGATCTGAGCGGTGAGATCGACGGGCGCTCACGTCGCGTGACCAACACGCCAGGTGAATCGATCGGCGCGTACCTCACCTGGAATGGCGATCGCATCGGGTTGTCCTGGTCCGACAAGACGCCAGGCCAGCACGAGGTGTACTTCGAGACCTTCGATGCCGCCGGCATCCCGCGTGAGGAACCGCGGCGGCTCACCGGCAACAGCACGTGGTCGCTTATGCCAGCGATTCGTTCGCACGGCGACGGTTTTGCTCTCGCCTGGAACGAGTACCAACCGGAGACCGTTGAGATTCACGACGGATCGTCGGAAGTCTTCTTCCTGTCGGTGCACTAGCGCCCCCGAACGTAAGGGGCCGTCGACGATGCTGGCGATTATCCAATCTTCACAAATCGTTTGGTGAGATCCGCGGCGTTGACGGTGTGTCATTCAGTCTCGAGCGTGGACAACTCGTCGGACTACTCGGTCCAAACGGCGCGGGGAATACCACGACGTGTCGATGATGGCGGGCCTGGTGACAAATCCCGCTGGGAAGAAGCCTGAATTTGTCGTCAGAGTCTCATTCACGAAAACACGCCATGCCGCCTCAAAGGCATCCTGACAAAGAATTCAGAAACTCTTCAGGCCTTGTTACGCCCAAACCAGTTGTAATGACCGGACGATGACCGGAGCGACACGAGCGCTGAGCGTAGTCACTGTGGTGGTGGCCGTGTGGGCTATGTGGGGCGCGACAGGCGTGTCGGCCCAGGACGGCGGGACGTTGAGCGTCCAGGTCGTGGACACGTTGGGCGCGCGCGTGGCAGGTGCCTCGGTCAGTTTGACGCGCGATGGCTCGCGGGTGGCGGAGTCGAAGAGCAACGCCGAAGGCACGTTCACGTTTTCCAATCTTTCCGCGGGCAGATATCAAGTCACGGCGACGGCGCCAGGATTCCAACCGCGTACGAGCGACGCGGTATACGCTGGCCCTGGCGCACGGCCCATCGTCGAAGTCGCTCTTGAAGTCGGTGCGCTGCAGCAGGACGTCGTCGTCACGGCGGAGGCTGGACAGGTGCTGCAGTCGCAGACCGGTGCGCCCGTCACCGTGATCGACAACGCGTTACTGGAGGCGATCAATAAGCCCGACGTGCTCGAGGCGCTGCGTCTTGTCCCCGGCGCGCAGATCGTGCAAGTCGGCCAACGGGGCGGCGGCACGTCGCTGTTCCTCCGCGGTGGCAACTCTAACTTCACCAAGGTGCTCGTCGACGGGATGCCCGCGAACGACATCGGCGGCGGGTTTGACTTCTCGCACCTCGACACCGCCGGCGTCGATCGCATCGAAGTCCTGCGGCAGACAAACAGCGTGCGCTACGGCAGCGACGCGCTGACTGGCGTCGTCAACATCGCGACCCGGCGCGGCACGGCGCGCGTGCCGCAATTCGAGTACGGGATCGATGGCGGCAACCTGCGCACGTTGCGGAACTCGATTTCGCTCGGCGGAGCGGTGCGGCGCTACGACTACTTCTCGCAGTACTCGTACTTCACCACCGACAACGACACGCCCAACAGTGGCTATAACCGCAGCACGTATGCGGGCCGGTTTAGCGTGGCCGTCGGCGGCGGAACCAATGTGAGCGGCACGCTACGATGGCTCGATGGCAAGTTCGGCAGCGCCAATGCCTTCTCGCTGTACCAGATCGCCGACGATTCCACGAGTGAAAGCGACCAGCTGTACGCGACGATCACCGCCGACTCGCAGCATAACGATCGGTGGCAGAGCACGGTTCGCTTCGGGTCGGCTGGTCAGACTCTGCATTTCATCAATCCGACACCGACAGGGACCCCGTCGGATCCATTCGGGTTCGGCGCCAACTATCTGGGCAACACCGTTACGCTGGCCGACGCGAATGGCGCCACCGTGACCGGCCGCGCGATTCTCGATTTCGGCGGCACGTATCCGTCCACGTTCGACAGCCGCACGACTCGACGGGCGCTCTCCGGTGAAACGACCTACCGGGTGCGCCCCGAGCTGGCGATCTCGGGCGGCGCGAGATGGGAACGCGAGCAGGGCTTCGAGGCTCCAGACGGCGATCCCACGGTGACGCGCAACAACGGCGGCGTGTTCCTCGAGGCGCGCGCATCGCTGACGAATCGCACCTATGTGAGCGGCGGCATCGGCGTCGAGCACAACGAGGTGTTTGGCAACGAAGCCGTCCCTCGCTTCTCGGCCGCTGTCTATCTGCGGCAACCGTCGGCCGCGCCGTTGGGCGAGACGAAAGTCAGCTTCAACGTCGGCAAGGGCATCAAGGCACCGAATGTGGGTCAGCAGCAGAGTGCGTTGTTCGAACTCGTGCAGGGCACGCCAATGGCGTTGAGCGTGTCGCCAATCGGGCCCGAGAACAGCCGAGGCTGGGACATCGCGCTCGAACAGGGATTCGGAGGTGGGCAATATCGTGCGCGTGTTGGCTACTACAACAATGAGTTCGAGAACCTGATCGAGTTCCTCAGTCGCACCGCGCTGGTTCGCGCTGGCGTGCCGGCCGACGTCGCCGCGACGACGGCATTCGGCGCGTACATCAACTCGCAGTCCTTCGCCGCGCAGGGCATTGAGCTGTCTGCCGACGCGGTGATCCGGCGCGTGGTCAGGTTCGGTGCGTCGTACACCTATCTCGACGCCGAGGTCACGCAAGCGTTCAGCGCCAGCGCCGCAACGAATCCGGCGTTCCCCGGCGTGCAGATCGGCGCGTTCTCTCCGCTCGTTGGCAACCGCCCCTTCCGTCGTCCGGCGAACTCGGGCACTTTGTTCGTCAGCTATGCGAATGGCCCCGCCGCCGTCGCGCTCTCCGCCTACTTCGCAGGCCGACGCGATGACAGCACGTTCCTGACCGACGAGTTTTTCGGCAACTCTCTGCTATTGCCAAATCAGGATCTCGATCCTGCGTATCAGAAGGTGGACCTGAGCGTCTCGTATCGCGTGCTCCCGCAGGCCAAGGTGTTTACGAGCATCGAGAACCTGTTCAACAAGGAGTACGAGGCAGCGTTCGGATTCCCGTCCCTGCCGTTTGCCATTCGTGCTGGCGTCACCGTCACGTTTGGCGGCGACCGATAGAATTTGTTCCGGCGGGTCTCAAGAGCAAGACCGGCCCTACGGCCATTGCCGTTGCTACGATCGTCATTCGCGTCTCGTTTTGATTCGTTGGTGATTGGAGATTTTTGATTGGTGATTGAAGGCGGCAACGAGCTGCGTCGTAGCTACCGCTCCCCAATCAACGATCGTCAATCAACAATCAACAACGAATCACCAATCAAAGATCACGAATCAACAATCGATCCCTATTTCAGTCGGTCGGCAAGGAGACCAACGGTCAGCGCATAGTAGTGCGCGCAGTTGTAGGCGATGATCACGTCGTAGTTCGGATAGACGAGGAACTTGCGTTCGCCCACATCGACGAGTCCGGCTTGCACGTTCGCTTTCGGAAGCGGTCCACCATCGACGCGACGCACGCCGAGCTTCTTCCACACCGCGAGCGGCCGACGTTCAGTCATGTTGCGCTGCGCGTAGCAGCCTTCGGTACGCTTCGGGATCGATTCGGCGATTGCGTCGCGCGCGGCGGCACTCACCTTCACCTCGCGGCCCCACGTCTCGTCGCTCTTCCAGTCGAATCCCTTGAGGTAGTTGGCCATCGACGCGAGCGTGTCGGGTGTGGACTTCCAGATATCGCGGCGTTGGTCGCCGTCGAAGTCGACCGCGTACTTGAGATAGCTCGACGGCATGAACTGCGTCTGGCCCATCGCGCCGGCCCACGATCCGGTCATTGTCCCCGCTTCAATGTGCCCGCGCTGCACCATCGTCAAGGCGTCGAAGAGCTCGTTGCGGAAGTACGAGGCGCGTCGCGGCTCCCAGGCCAGCGTGGCGAGCGCCTGGAATACCGGCGTCGATCCCTGGATCCGCCCGAAACGTGACTCCATCCCCCAGAACGCGACCAGCACACGCGCCGGGATGCCGAACTCGCGTTCGGTGCGGTGCAACAGGGCCTTGTGCTCGGCCATCATGTCTTTGCCGCGGATCACCATTGACTTGGTGATACGGGCGCTCGAGTATCGCGAGAATCCAGGGTTGAGCTCGGCCTGAGTGCGATCGCTCTGGATGACACGCTCGAGCGGTGTGAGTCCGGCCAGCGTTTCCTGAATCAGGCCGTCGCTGAAGCCCTTACTCAGCGCCTCCGTTTTCAGGTTGGCCAGCCACTCGTCGAAGCTCTTCGGGACATCGACCGCGATAATCGGCACGGATATGCCCGTGGCCAGCACCGACGGCGCCGCAGGGTCCGCGGTCGTGGTCTGGGTTGCTACCTGGGGTGCGGTCAGCAGGGCGAACGCCGTCAACAGAGCAAGCCAGCGCATCGTATTTTCGTGGAATACATTCATTATGCCGGACTTTTGCTTGCGTTACCTTGCTTGCTTTACAGTGCTTGCTTTTCTTGTGGGCAGTCCCGTCTAATTACCCTCGCAGATCTTTCGGTACCCTCACGATCACTTTTCCGAGAGAGCCACCTTATGCCTTTCACATTGAACGTCAACGGGAAGACCACGACGGTCGACGTCCCCGGAGACATGCCGCTGCTCTGGGTACTCAGAGACGTCATGAATCTCAGGGGCACAAAGTTCGGCTGCGGTATCGGCCAGTGTGGCGCGTGCACCGTGCACGTGCGCGGGCGCGCTCAGCGGGCCTGTCAGACACCAGTATCGGCTGCGGCCGGTGCAGCCATTACGACGATCGAAGGCCTCTCGCCCGACGGTTCGCATCCACTGCAGCAGGCATGGCAGGAGCTCGACGTGCCGCAGTGCGGGTACTGCCAGGCTGGTCAGATCATGTCGGCCGCGGCACTACTGTCCACGACGCCGCGTCCCAATGACGCGCAGATCAATACCGCGATGACTGGCAATCTGTGCCGCTGTGGAACCTACACGCGGCTCCGCGAAGCCATTCACCGCGCGGCCGCGCTTGGAACGTCACGATCGACCTCGACGGCGCAAGGCGCCGGCGCAGAGTAGAGGAGGAGCTATGACGAAAAATCTCATCACTCGTCGCTCCTTCCTGCAGGTCAGTGTGGCCACCGGCGGTGGCATGTTGATCGCCCTTCATCTGGATCCCGCGGAACTCCTGGCGCAGGGACCGCCCGGAGGACCAGCGGTGCGCTACGACGCGCTGGCCTTCGTGAAGATCGCCCCGGACGGCATCGTCACGATCACGTCGAAGAATCCCGAGATCGGCCAGGGCATCAAGAACATGCTGCCCATGATCATCGCCGACGAGCTCGACGTCGATTGGAGCAGCGTCAAGATCGTGCAGGCCGACGTTGATCAGTCGAAGTACGGCGCACAGGTCGCCGGCGGCAGCACCGCGACCCCGACGAACTGGGATCCGATGCGTCAGGTCGGTTCGGCGATCCGCCAGATGGTGCTCGCCGCTGCGGCAGACAAGTGGAGCGTGCCGGTCAGCGAACTGACGACGGCGTCGGGTCGTGTCATGCATGCGTCGAGCAAGCGCTCGGTTGGGTACGGCGAGCTGGCGACAGCCGCCGCGGCCAAGCCGGTGCCGACGCTGAGCATGGTGCCGCTGAAGGATCCGAAGGACTACAAGATCATCGGCAAGCCGATGCGCGGTGTGGACACGGCCGCGATCACCACCGGCAAGCCGGTCTTCAGCATCGACTTCACTGTCCCCGGCATGCTGTGGGCCGTGTACCAGAAGTCGCCCGTCTTCGGCGCGAAGGTCGGTTCGTCGAACCTCGATCAGATCAAGACGATGTCCGGCGTGAAGCACGCCTTCGTCGTCGAGGGAACGACCAACCTGCAGGGCTTGATGCCGGGCATCGCGATCGTCGCCGATAGCTGGTATCAGGCTAACCAGGCGCGCAAGGCGCTGAAGGTCGAGTGGTCCGAGCATCCGACGTCGGCGCAGACCAGCGAGTCGTACGAGGCCAAGGCCGACTCGATGGGCAAAGGCGCGTATGCGACGAAGCTGCGCACCGATGGCGACGTCGAAAAGGCGTTCGCGGCGCCGGGCGCCAAGGTGGTCGAAGGCGCGTACATGTATCCGTTCATTCCGCACGCGCCGCTCGAGCCGCAGAACTGCGTCGCCTCTTGGCAGAACGGCAAGCTCGAACTGTGGGCGCCGAGTCAGACGCCGGCGGCAGGTCTTGCGATCTGTGCGCAGACGCTCGGCATCCAGCAGTCGGACATCACGATGCACCTGATGAAGACCGGCGGCGGCTTCGGACGCCGGCTCACCAACGACTACGTGGTGGAGTCTGCGTGGATCTCCAAGCAGATCAACACACCGGTGAAGCTGTTGTGGACCCGCGAGGACGACATGGGCCACGACATGTTCCGTCCGGCCGGCTTCCACTATCTCAAGGGCGCGGTCGATTCGTCGGGCAAGCTCACGGCCTGGAAGAATCACTTCGTGACGTTCGGTGAAGGCGAGCGCTACGCGCCCTCATCGAATATCTCCGGCAATCAGTTCCCGGCGCTGTACGTCGAGAACTTCGACTTCGGCGATTCGAAGATCCCGCTCGGCGTACCGACGGGCGCGCTGCGTGCCCCCGGAAGCCATGCGTTCTCGTTCGTGTTCCAGTCGTTCATCGACGAACTGGCGCACGCGGCGGGGAAGGATCCGGTGCAGTTCCGTCTCGACCTGCTCGCCAACAAGGTCTATCCCGCGCCCGAACGCGGCGGCGATGGATTCGACGCGGCGCGCATGGCAGCGGTCGTGAAGATGATTGCCGAGAAGTCGGGATGGGGCACGAAGAAGTTGCCTCAGGGCACCGGCATGGGCATCGGCTTCCAGTACAGCCACCGCGGCTACTTCGCTGAAGTCGCCGAGGTGACGGTCGATTCGAGCAAACGCATCAAGGTGAACAAGGTGTGGGTTGGCGGCGACATCGGCAGCCAGATCATCAACCCGATGCACGCCGAGAACCTGGTGCAGGGCGGTGTGATCGAAGGCATCAGCCACATGATGCAGGAGATCACGGTGAAGGGTGGGCAGGTGGTGCAGAGCAACTTCCACCAGGTGCCCCTCCTCCGCATGGCCCAGGCGCCGCCGGTCATCGAGGTGCACTGGATCAAGTCGAACAACTCGCCAACGGGTCTCGGTGAGCCGTCGTTGCCGCCGATCCTGCCGGCAGTGGCGAACGCGATCTTCGCCGCATCAGGCACGCGGGTGCGGTCGCTTCCGCTCTCGAAGCACGGCTTCCGCTGGGCTTAGCTGGGTTAGTGGTTGGTGGTTGGTGGTTCTCGGAACCGCCAAACCACTGCCACGAACCAAAAACCGTGAACAACCACTCACCACCAACCACGACCACTAACCAGTTCAAATCCAAGAAGCTAAATCGACGCATTCGCCGATTTGGATGCGCAGCCCCTCCTTCCTCGGCAACTCATTGAAAACACGTGGCCGCACCTCATGAGGTGTTGGCTGCGCGGTTTGCTTCCACTTAACACGTCGCGCGAATGGCGGCGTGCGCCTATGCCGTTCGCGCATTGCTGACGCGAATCAACGTCAGCGATCCAGCCACCCCGTCGTGGAGGATTCACATGCGTTACTTCGCGAAGGCCGTGCTTGTGGCGGCCGTCGTTCTGATCCCAGCGCTCTCCCACGCACAGTCACTGGCGGGTACCGTCCGCGATGCGTCAGGCGCCGTGCTGCCTGGCGTGACCGTCGAGGCCGCCAGCCCCGTGCTGATCGAAAAGGTCCGCACGGCTGTGACCGACGACAGCGGGCAATATCGAATCGAGAATCTCCCGCCGGGCACGTACTCGCTGACCTACACGCTTCAGGGCTTCGCCACCGTCAAGCGCGACGGCGTGGAGGTGAGCGGCGCCGGCGTGATTACCATTAATTCCGAGCTGCGCGTTGGTGGCATTCAGGAAACGATCACCGTGACTGGTGAATCGCCGGTCGTGGACACGCAGACGAGCACCCGGAGGCAGGTCGTGCTCACAGACGAGGTGATCCAGAGGATCCCTGCCTCTCGCGGCTACGGCAATCTGCTGGCTACGGTGCCGGGCATTCAGGCCACCGGTCTCGACGTCAGCACAGGCGTGTCGACGAACTTCTTCACGGCGCGCGGCGGGCGTGGCAACGAGGGCACGATTCAGATCGACGGCATGAACGTCGGGTCGGCGTTCAACGGTGGCGGCGTGGCCGGCTTCGGCTATCCGATTGGTGAGTCATCCGAGATCCAGGTGACGATTTCCGGTGGACTCGGCGAGGTCGATCGCGGTGGACCGCAGTTCAACCTCATTCCGAAGACTGGCGGCAACACGTTCAGCGGCACCGCGTTTCTCAGCACCGCCGGCAAGTGGTCGCAGGGCAACAACCTCGACGATCAGTTGCGCAGCTATGGTCTGACCAACCCTCCGGCGCTGATCAAGAACTGGGACACCAACTTCGCATTGGGTGGGCCGATCATCAGGGACCGGCTGTGGTTCTACAACAACGTCCGCAGCTACGGCAACCAGCAGGAGATCCCGGGCCTCTTCGGCAACCGCAACGCGGGTAATCAGGCGTCGTGGATTTACGAGCGCGACGAGAACCTGCCGGCGCGCGCGGCGGCGGCCAAGATGATCGAAGCCATTCGTCTGACCGGGCAGGCCACGCCGCGGCACAAGGTCGGCTTCTATCTCGACTACCAGCAGGTCTGCAACGGCTCGGCGTTCGAACGAGGCGCGGAGCAGTGCCGCGATCGCGGTGAGGACTGGGTCGCGCTTGGCAGCGTCGGGGCCGGGTTTTTCGGCGCGCTCGCGCCGGAAGCCGGCAACGTCTGGGACGATCGCGAGAAGATCACGCAGCTATCGTGGACGTCGCCGTACACGAACAAGCTGTTGTTCGAGGCCGGGTTCTCGCAGTTCGCCAGCCGGTTCGGTGGATCGATTCCGGGCGGCGCGCTGACCAATTTCATCCCGGTGCAGGAACAGGTCTCGAATCCGCTGACCGGCACGCCAGTCGGCAACTTCACGTATCGCGGCTGGTCGTCAGCAGGCTCGAACGAGCAGGCGCACAACGTGTGGCGCGCAGCAGCGAGCTACGTCACGGGATCGCACAGCCTGAAGGTCGGCTATCAAGCGGCCTTCCAGGTGCAGAAGAACTTCCAGAACGTCGGCAGCCAATTGAGCTACATCTTCAACAACCGCAACCCGATCCAGTTCACGCTGCGTGACGCGCCGTTCTGGTCGAGCAATCGCACGCGCTTCGACGCGTTCTACATCCAGGATCAGTACACCCGCGGCCGGATGACGTTGCAGGCCGGTCTCCGATACGAGCACGCGTGGAGCTGGTTCCCCGAGGGTGAAAACGGCGTGGTTGAGGACAACGCCTACGGCACGCGCTTCCTGTTCCCTGAGCGGGACGGCGTGACCGGGTATCACGACATCACGCCGCGCATGGGCGCCGCATTCGATCTGTTCGGAGACGGCAGGACGTCGCTGAAGGTCAACTTCAGCAAGTACCTGCAGGCCGCGAACAACGACGCGCAGTACACAATCGCCAACCCGGCTGTCACGTTCCAGCAGACGACGAACGCGTCGTGGACCGACTCCGACGGCGATCGGGTCGTCGACTGCAATGTGATGAATCGGTTGGGAGAGAACAACACGGCGACCGGCGGCGACGTCTGCGGCGCGTGGCAGAACCTGAACTTCGGCAACCCGTTCAGCACGACGGTCGTCAACCCGGATGTGCTGCACGGCTGGGGAGTCCGGCCGTACGACTGGCAGTTCAGCGTGGGCGTCCAGCACGAGATCCTGACGCGCGTGGCGGTTGACGTGAACTACAGCCGCCGTTGGTGGGGCAATCACTTCTTCACGGACAATCGCGCGCTCACGCCGGCCGACTTCGATACGGCGACGATCACGGCGCCGAGCCACCCCGACCTGGAGAACGGCGGCGGATACCCGGTGACCTTCGTGACGCGGAACGCGCGCTCGCCCATCGGCGCTGTGGACAACTACTACACGTTTGCCGATGACTTCGGCGACACCACGACGTACTGGCACGGCTTCGATTTCACCGTGAACGGTCGGATGATCAAGGGCATCACGTTCCAGGGTGGTGCGAGCACCGGCCGCGGAGTCCGCGACTACTGTGAAATCACCGATGCCCTTCCGGAGCTCTTCGTGACGGCGGGGTCGGTTCTCGCCAACGCGCAAACCGGCGCGTGCGCGGTAGACGAGCCGTGGCTGACAACCTTCCGCGGCTCGGTGACCTACACGATTCCGAGGATCGACGTACTGCTCGCCGGTTCGATGAGGTCAGCACCGAGCGTGCAGCCCTCGACCATCAACACCTTCGTCGCGAGCAACGGCGCCTCGCTGCCAGCGAACTACAACGTCAACAGCGCGATTCTGCAGACGTCGAACCTGGCGCGTCCGCTCACGCCAGGTCTCGCATTCCAGACCGTTGATCTGACACTGCCCGGTGACGTGTATCCGGACCGCATCAAGTCGATCGATCTGCGGGTCGCGAAAGTGCTCCGCTTCGGCCGCACCTCGACCGACGTCGGCTTCGATTTCTACAACCTGCTGAACGCCAACACCGGGACCGCGTACCAGCAGGTCTACGACGTCAACCCGGCGAACGTTGTCTGGGGACGGCCGACCTCGATCCTCACTCCACGGTTTGCGCGATTCAACGTGACCGTCAATTTTTGAGGCGGGTAGACAGAGGCGGGCTCCTCGTACGAGGGCTCGCCTCTGTTTGTGTGGTGCAGCAACCTGACACATCAGTCTGGGTTATGTGATTCGCGTATAGCTGGCGGGAATAGTTTTGTGGCGTGGGCCTAGTATGAAGCTGTTATAGTCGCCGTCAAATTTGCGTCTAGTGGGAGCGGGTGCGTGTGCTCAGGAACCAGTCACTGATTGGAGGAGGTCTGATGTATCGATTTGCGAAGGCCGTGCTCGTCGCGGCCGTCGTTTTGTTGCCAACGCTCGTGCATGCCCAGTCGCTCGCGGGTACGGTTCGCGACGCGTCGGGTGCCGTGCTGCCGGGTGTGACGATCGAAGCGGCAAGCCCTGCTCTGCTCGAGAAAGTCCGGACGGCGATTACTGACGGCACCGGCCAGTATCGTCTCGAGAATCTCGTGCCGGGCACCTACACAGTGACATTTTCGCTGGCCGGTTTCTCGAGCGTGCGGCGCGAGGGCGTTGAGGTCAGCGGCGCGCAGGTCATCACGATCAGCGCCGATCTCCGCGTAGGCGGCGTGCAGGAAACGATTACGGTCACCGGTGAAACGCCCGTCGTGGACGTGCATACAGCCGCACGCACACAGAAGGTGATCGACAACGAGGTGGTGTCGGTACTGCCGGCGTCCCGCGGCTACGGGAACATCCTCGCCACCGTGCCAGGCATTCAGGCGACGGGTCTCAACTCCGGCGCCAATCCGGTGATGAACTTCTTCACTGCGCGCGGCGGTCGCGGCAACGAAGGCACGATTCAGATCGACGGCATGAACGTCGGCTCAGCCTTCAACGGCGGCGGCGTCGCCGGCTTTGGCTACGACACGGCAAACGCGTCGGAAATCCAGGTGACGATCGCTGGCGGCCTCGGCGAGACCGACCGCGGCGGCCCGGCGTTCAACATGATTCCCCGTACCGGCGGCAACAATTTCAGCGGCACCTACTTCCTCAGCTACGCCGGCGAATGGGCGCAGGGGAACAATCTCGACGATCAGCTGCGAAGCTTCGGCATCACCGAAGTCCCCGGCTTGATCAAGAACTGGGACACCAACTTCGCGATGGGCGGCCCCATCAAGCGCGATCGTCTGTGGTTCTTCGGCAACGTGCGCAGCTTCGGATCTGCCAGTGACGTGCCCGGGCTCTACGGCAACCGGAACGCCGGCAACCCGAACGCGTTTACCTACGTGGCCGACACCAGCGTGAAGGCTCGCAACGCCAACGACAAGAAGATCGCCGCGATTCGCCTGACCGGGCAGTTGACACCGAGAAACAAGCTGCAGTTCTACTACGACTACCAGAAGAACTGCAGCGGCTCATCGTTTACGCCGGACGGCGATCAGTGCCGCCAGCGCGGTGACGACTGGGTCGCGCTCGGCGCCATTGGCGGTTTCGGCTCGAACTCGCCCGAAGCCGGCAACCAGGTGTGGGACGACCGCGAGAAGATTGTCCAGGCGACGTGGAGTGCTCCGGCGACGAACAAGCTGCTCCTCGAAGCCGGCTTGTCGTCGTTCAACAGCCGCTGGGGACTTTACCCCGGCGCAGGTGCAGACCAGAGCATCATCTCGATCACCGAATTCACCGCCGCGGGAGTGCCGGTGCCGAATTTCACCTACCGCTCAACGGCCAACCCACTTGGCAACGATCAGCAGCACAACGTGTGGCGCGCCTCGATGTCGTATGTAACCGGTTCGCACAGCGCCAAGTTCGGCTATCAGGCCGCCTACCAGGTGCAGAAGCAGTTCACGATCGGCAACCCGAACATGATCAGCTACACGTTCTTTGGTGGGCTGCCCTCCTCAGTCACGCAGTACATCCCGAGTCAGCAAAGCAACCGGACGCGATTCGATGCGTTCTACGCGCAGGATCAGTGGACCGTGAATCGGTTCACCATCCAGGGCGGGCTCCGATATGAGCATGCGTGGAGCTGGCATCCCGAGGGTGAAAATGGAGCGCTCACGGGATCGAGGTTCCTTCCCAATGGGTTCATCTTCCCGCGCACGGAGGGCGTCACGGGTTATCACGACATCACGCCTCGCGTCGGTGTAGCGTGGGACGTCTTCGGCAACGGCAAGACCGCATTGAAGGTGAATTACAGCAAGTATCTCCAGCCCGCGAACAACGAAAGCAACTTTATTCAGGCCAATCCGGGTGTCACGTTCCAGAACATGACGACGCGGACGTGGGGCGATGCGAACGGCAACTTCGCGCCAGACTGTGTGCTCGAGAGCTCGGCGGCCAACGGCGAGTGTGGTCCGTGGCAAAACCTGAACTTCGGCAATCCGTTCAACACAACTCGCGTGAACCCCGAGATCATGAGCGGATGGGGCAATCGGCCGTTCGACTGGCAGTGGGGTGTGGCATTGCAGCAGGAGATCCTGCCGCGCCTCTCCGTTGACATCGCGTTCAATCGTCGGTGGTGGAGCAACTTCTACGTCACCGACAACCAGGCGATCGGGCCGACTGACTTCGATCAGTTCACGATCGCCGCGCCAGCGCACCCGGACCTGCCGACGAGCGGGCAGCGGTTGACCTTCCTCAAACGCAATGGCAACAACCCGATTGGTGCGACCAGCAATTACCGCACATTCCAGCGCGATTACGGCGACGAAACCTATTACTGGCAGGGGATCGACTTCACCGCCAATTCGCGTATGAGCAATGGTCTGGTTCTGCAGGGAGGCTTCAGCACCGGCGGTGGCACGCGCGATCTGTGCGACGTATGGTCAGCGCTGCCGGAGCTGACGATAACGGGCATATTCCCAGTTGTCTATCAGCAGGTGGGTGCGTGTCGTATCGAGGAAGACTGGCAGATGAACTGGCGCGGTCTCGTCACGTACACGATCCCGAAGGTGGACGTTCTGATCAGCGGCATCCTGCGGTCGCAGGCCAACACGGAGCCGTTGACGATTGAGACGGGTGTGGCCACAAACGGCGTGGGCCTTGCGGCGAACTACACGATCACTCCAGAAATCCTCGCGGCGAACGGGCAGACCCCGTTTGCGCCCGGCGTGACGACGCAGACGGTCAATCTGGTGCTGCCGTCATCGCTGTTCGGTGACCGCGTGAACTCGGTGGATATGCGGTTCGGCAAGATCCTCCGCTTCGGCAGGACGCGTGCCAACGTCGCGATCGATCTCTACAACATGTTCAATTCCAACGTGGGAACGGCGTTCAACCAGGGCTTCGGCACTGACGGCGCGACGTGGCTGCGTCCGACAGCGGTTCTGAATCCGCGGTTCGCGCGCTTCAACGTCACCTTCGATTTCTAAGACAACGAAGCCGGGTCCATAAACCAGGACCCGGCCTACACGTGCCCTCCCGGGGGAGACGTGGGGCGGGTCCTGTTCTTCGGACCCGCCATTTTTATTTGCGCACGAAGGGCGCGCGTGCGGTGATGCCCTTGGCTTCTGTCACCGTGACGATTTGGTTCACGGCCGCGCCGTCGATCACTTCGTTCTGCCCGTTGGGCCAGCGCACCTCGAGTCGATCGATCGTGGTGGCTTTGCCGAGGCCGACGTGCACCCGCAGATCGTTTTGTCCCAGATAGCTTGATCCGGCTTTGATCTCGCGGACCTGTGTGGTGCCGCCCGCCGTAAGGCGCAGCCGTGCACCTGCCGCACTGCGATTGCTCTTAACGCCGACGAGCTGAATCAGCACCGAGTTGTTGCCGGTGCCACCCTCGTTCCGCAACAGTTCCGCATTCCCACCGTTGTTCGTGACGAGCAGATCGAGGTCGCCGTCGTTGTCGATGTCGCCGGCGCTGAGGGTCCGGCCGACTTTCTCCGACCCGAAACCCGATCCCGATTGGCGCGCAACATCAGTGAGCCGTCCACCGCCACCGTTTCGCAGGAGCAGTTTCCGCTGCGCCTCGGTGGCGCCCGGCCGTACGTGGCCAGGACTATTCATCACATGTCCGTTGACGATGCCGAGATCGAGATCGGCGTCGTTGTCGTAATCGACGAAGGCGGCACCGAAGCCGACGTAAGGAAGTGTGGCCGGGCCGACGCCGCTGGGGAACGTCGCGTCCTCGAACAGGCCTTTGCCGAGATTGCGGAAGAGCGTGTGCGCCTCGAGCTCGTGATTGCTGACGAACAGATCGAGGTCTCCGTCGCCGTCGTAGTCGCCGAAATCGGTGCCCATCCCGGCGCGCGGCATACCGTCGCTGGCGACCGACACCCCCGCCAGCAGCGCTGTCTCAGTGAAGCGGCGTCCTCCGTCGTTGTGAAACAAGAAGTTCGGCGTGGAGTCGTTCGCCACAAACGCATCCACCCACCCGTCATCGTCATAGTCGCCGAACACGACTCCCAGGCCGTTACCTCGATGCTCCAGAATGCCGGTTTCCTTGCTGACGTCGGTGAAGACGCCGCTGCCGTTGTTGCGGTACAGCGTGTTGCGCAGTGCGGCGAATGTCAGTGGATGGCAGTAGATGCGGAACTTGCGGCCGACGTCGCCACAGAAGGTGTTGTTGTCTACTCGCGCATCGACATAGTTGACGACAAACAGATCGACGTCGCCGTCACGATCGACATCGGCGAAGGCGCAGCTCGCGCTGAACATCGATGCACCGGCAACGCCCGCTGTTTTCGTCACGTCGGTGAAACGCCCGCCTTCGCCGGGCTTCGGCGAGGCAGGCTTTGCGCCGTTGTTCTGGTACAGCGTGTTCACGCCGACGCTGGTGACGTAGAGATCGATCCAGCCGTCGTTGTTGACGTCCGCAGCACAGGCTCCCATGCCGTAGCCGTTGTGCGCGATGCCGGATGATGCGCTGACGTCCTGGAAGGTACCGTTGCCCCGATTACGGTAGAGGCGATGCCGCGCGGTCTTATCGGTGGCCGGATTGGTCAGCGAACCGCCGTCGACGAGGAAGACGTCGAGCCATCCGTCGTTGTCGTAATCGAAGAACAAGCCGCCGCCGCTCATGATCTCGTAGAGGTGCCGGTCGGGGCTGGCGCCGCTGACGTGCTGGAAGTCGATGCCACTTGGCGCCGCGACGTTCACGAACTGCACGTTCGCCGGTGACTGCGTCGTCGCGAAATGTCCAGTAGCGAGCCAGGCGAGCGCGAGACCCACGAGCGTAGGGCCGGTCCTTTTGGACCGGCCTTGCCGACGCGATCTCAACGTACCGCCCCGGCGCGACGCAGCGCCTCTTGACGCATTCGGGAGGCGATGGCGCGCTCACGCTCGGCGTCGCCGTTCCGCCCGAGCGCGGCGTACGCCTGGGAGAGATACACGTGCGCGTCCTCGCTGTTCTCCCTGGCTGCCGCAGCCGTCAGCTGTTCGAGTGCCTCGGCGGGCTGACCGGCCTTGAGCAGCGCCAAGCCGAGATCGAGACGCGACTGCGCTGATTCGGGATCCCGCTCGAGCGCCTGGCGGAGGAGCGTCACGGCCTTCGTGAACTCGCTGTTGACGATGCTCACCGAGGCATCGCGTCTGAGACCATCGACTTCGAGCTGGCGCGATCGAGCGGCGGTCGCCTCGGTTTGCAGACGTTGATACACCTCGAGCTCCCGCTTGCCGTCGTCCACGTTGCCCATGCGAACGAGCGATGTGGCCAGAACATACTGGGCCTCTTTGTGCGAGCCGTCCAATGCGACGGCGCGTCGGGCCGAGGCCACCGCTTCGGCATACTTGCCGGCGCGCAGCTGCACCTGACCGATCGCCGCGTGAGCGTCGGCACGTGTCGGGTTCAGCATGACCGCCACCGTGAATTCTGCGAGGGCCTCGCTTTGCCGGCCCTGTCGGAAGTACATCTCGCCAAGCTCGTGATGCGCATCCGCATCATTGGGAATGAGGTCGACACGCTGCGAGAAGGCGTTAATCGCCGCGTCATATTGCTGTTGCGAACGCGCCAGCGCGCCGATGGTCTGATACACGCTGTTGAGGCCGAGCAGCGGCTTCGCGGCAGCGGCTTTCGTCAGCTCGCGCATCGCTTCGGCGAACAGGCCCTGCCGCTGATAGACGAGCCCGAGCTTGTAGCGTGCGCGGCCAGACGAGGGAAGCAGGGTGAGCAGATCCTGCAGTGACTCTCTCGCCGCCGGCAGATTCCCGCCGACGATCAGCGCGTCGGAGAGCGCCAGATGCGAGCGCTCGTCGCGAGGATTCAGGGTGATCGCGGTGCGGAGTGCAGTTGCCGCTGCGTCGGGCTGACGATTCGCCAGGTGTATGAGTCCCTGGATGCGATGCGGTTCTGCGCGATCGGGCGCGAGTTCAATGGCGACGCCCACGTACTCGTTGGCGCGTTCGAGCGATCCGTCGCGGAGGGCGGCGGCCGCCCGTCCCGACGCGCCAGACTCAACCCCGCTCTCGGTAACGAGTGGATCGCGCATCACAGCCTGGCGGAACAGTTCGATCGCACCTGGCAGGTTGCCGCGCTGCAGCTCTGCGAACCCGTCCACGTAAAGTGCCGGCGGGAAGAACGGCTCGACGCCGGGAGTCTCGTGAAACAGCCGGAGGTCGATGAACGGTGTCGATGGTTGCGGCTGGTTGTGTACGAGACGAGGGGCTTCGTTGGCGACGAACCTGTCGTACGCGCGGTCAGCGTCGTCTGTGGTACCGGTGCGAGAGAGGTGTCGCGCCAGGACATACGCCGTGATCGCGTCATCTGGGTTGAGCGTTGAGGCCAGTCGAAGTGCTGCGGTGGCCGCCGTGTCGTTTGCCTCGAGTTGGCTATGGGCGAGCGCCTCGAACACCGGAACGTCAGCGCGCGACTGGTCGAGTTGCCGAGCCGCGGCGAGCTCACGCAGGCCATCTGCAGTGCGTGCGCGATCGAGATACAGCCCACCGATCGCGAGGTGCATCTTGAGTGCGAGTCCGGGCTCGGCGGTGCGGATGTCGGCCGTCATCGCCGCCTCGTACTTGCGCAGCATCGCATCCCATTCGCTGAGCGCACGCGACATCGCGTCGAGGCTCGAGCGCACCCGGATGCCTTCATCGCCGTAGGCACCATCGAGCGCGAGGCTGAACTGGCCCACCGCCTGAAGGAAGGCGGCCTTGGGCTCAGGGCTCTGACCAGTGAGAGTGGCCGCGCCCACGATCAACGTGAGCAGCGTCGAGGCTGTTCTATGACTCATTCGAGCGCGGTACCGAGCGATTGTAGATCCTGCAGCCGTGGGCCGGGCGTGTCTTATAGACCCGGCAACGCTTGGGGCGGGCCGTCCTTTTCCTGTACGCTGAACGCATCAGATGAAATTCCCAGCGGCAGTATTCGCTGCCCTAGCCCTGGTATCGTGCGGCGGCGACACGCGTCCGAATCCATCCACCGCCGCACCAGCTCCTGCAGACGCAGAGTGGTTCATCGAGCGCGCCAAGGAGACAGGCCTCGACTTCGTCCACTTCAACGGCATGTCGGGTGAGCAGTACTATCCCGAGATCATGGCGCCCGGCGTAGCCCTATTCGATTACGACAACGACGGTGACCTCGATGTGTACCTGGTCCAGGGCGCGATGCTGGGGGCTAAGAAGACGATCAAGGACGCCACGTATCCTCCGGCAGGCCCACTGGGAGACCGTCTCTTCCGAAACGACCTTGTCGTCGGCACAGACGGGAAGCGGACGCTGCACTTCACTGATGTGACAGGGCCGAGCGGCATCAACGTGACGTCGTACGGCATGGGCGTCGCCGCCGGCGACTACGACAACGACGGTTTCGTGGATCTCTATCGAACCGGCCTCTCGGGTTCGGTGCTGTTGCACAACAACGGCAACGGTACGTTCACGGATGTCACGGCGAAGACCGGCGTAGGCAATCCGAATGGCTGGGCCGTGCCGGCGTCGTTCGTTGATTACGATCGCGACGGCTGGCTCGATCTCTACGTCGGCAACTACCTGCTGTACAGCGTCGCCGGCGATCTGGACTGCTTATCAGTGACCGGACAGCATGACTACTGTCCGCCGAACAGCTACCGCGCCCAGCCGGATCGCCTGTATCACAATCGCGGCAACGGCACGTTCGAGGATGTGACGTCGCGTGCGCTGGTCGGCGGCGCGGATGGTCCCGCGCTCGGTGTCTCCACCGCCGACTTCAATGGCGATGGGTGGATCGACATCTACGTCGGCAACGATGGTCAGCCGAATCAGTTGTGGGTCAACCAGAAGAACGGGACGTTCAAGGACTCCGCATTCATCTCCGGTGTGGCGGTGAACGGACAGGGCAACTCCGAAGCCAGCATGGGCATCGATGCCGGCGATTACGACAACGACGGCGACGAGGACATCTTCATCACCAACTGGCTGGCGCAGATGAACGTCCTCTACGTCAACCTGGGCGGCGGTGTCTTCGAGGATCGGAGAGCCGCAACGGGCCTTGGGCCGCCCAGTCTCGCCAAGACCGGTTTCGGCGCCGCCTGGTTCGACTACGACAATGATTCCTGGCTCGACCTGCTCACAGCGAATGGCAGCGTCTCGATCATCGAAGCGCAGGCACGGGTCAACGATCCGTTTCCGCTCAAGATGCTCAATCAGCTCTATCGCAACCTGGGCAACGGACGGTTTGAAGACGTGTCAGCGAAAGCGGGCAAGGCCTTCACGCTGAACGACGTCAGCCGTGGTGCGGCGTTTGGCGACATCGATAACGACGGCGATGAGGATGTGGTGATCGGCACGGCCGCCGGTCCCGCGCGTCTGTTGATCAACAACATCGGGAACAGGAACCATTGGCTTGGATTACGTCTCGTAGGGCGCGTCCTTCCGGACGCGCCTGGGCAGGCCGGTCCGAAAGGACCGGCTCTACGCGATCAGATTGGCGCGCGTGTCGAAGTAATTCGCAAAAGTGGCGGCACACTATGGCGGCGTGCGCGATCCGATGGCAGCTATGCCTCGGCGAATGATCCGCGAGTACTGGTCGGACTTGGTGCATCCACTGATCCTGTGCGCCTGAAAGTGAGTTGGCCGAGTGGGAAGACGGAGGAATTCAGCGTCGCGCCTCTCGATCGATGGACCACGCTGACCGAGGGTACGGGTAAGTGACAGCGCGAGTGACCGCACGGCTCGCCATCAGCATGCTGCTCCTGGTCGTCGTCGCATGCGGCTCGTCGAAGCCGCCAGCGCCGGCACCGCCGCCGACCGCTTCTCGCGACGTGATCCTGCCCGATCTCGCGCGCATGGATCCGCCGGTGCAGGCACAGGTCAAGCAGCGCTACGCCACGCTGATGGATAAGAAGAAGGCGGGCGCATCGGGTGACGAGCTCGGCACCGCCTATGGCGAGTACGCGATGTTGCTGCAGGCCGCCGAGTACTACGAGGCCGCCGAGCCGGCGTATCTCAACGCGCAGGAGCTGATGCCCGGTGATGTGCGGTGGCCCTACTACCTCGGTCATCTGTACAAGAGCATCGGCCAGACGGAGAAGTCGATTCAGTCGTTCGAGCGCGCGCTGCAACGAAATCCTTCGGAAATTGCCACGTTGATCTGGCTCGGACGTTTGTATCTCGAGCAGGGAAAGCCGGATGTCGCCGAGCCGTTGTTCGAGCGCGCGGCGCAGCTACCGCCCCGCAACGTCGCGGTGATGGCGGGTCTCGGCCAGGCCGCGCTCGCGCGGCGTGATTATCAGCGCGCGGTCACCGTGCTCGAGGAAGCACTAGCCTTCGATGCGAGCGCCGCCAGCATCCATTCTCCGTTGGCCAATGCATATCGAGGGCTGGGCGACACGGCCAAAGCCGAAGAGCATCTCATACTGTGGCGGAACACTGATCTTGTGGTCCCCGATCGGCTGCGAGCGGATCTCGATATGTCGATCGAGAGCGGGCTCTCGTATGAGCTGCGCGGCGTCCGCGCGCTCGAAGCACGCGACTTCAAGGCCGCTGAGGAATCCTTCCGCAAGGGCATTCAGCTCGCGCCGGCGGGGACCGCGCTCGGACGGTCACTGCGCCACAAGCTCGGCACCGCGTTGGTGCTTCAGGGCGATGTCGATGGGGCGGTGGCCCGCTTCGAGGAAGTGGCAAAGCTGGCGCCAGCCGATGGGCTCGATGAGGCCTCGGCCAAAGCCAACTACAGCCTCGGCGTGATCCTCGCCGGCTCTGGACAAACGAACCAGGCGATCCAGCGATTGAGCGCGGCGATCAAATACAACCCCAACTACACGGAAGCATTGATGGCACTTGGCGACACGCTCCGTAGCAGCGGACGTATCGAAGCCTCATTGAAGCCATACGCCGATGTCGTTCGCATCAATCCGCGGTCAGCAGAGGCCAGGTTCGCCTATGCGATGGCGCTGGTCCGTCTCCGCCGGTATCGCGACGCGAAAGGCTGGCTCGACGAGAGTGCCCGCATTCTGCCCGATCGACCCGAGCTGTCGCACGCACTGGCACGAATCCTTGCAGCGGCGCCCGACGACACGGTTCGCGACGGCGCTCGCGCCATGGAACTGGCCCAGGAACTGATGAAAGCCAACAAGACCACCGTCGTCGGCGAGACAATGGCGATGGCGCTGGCGGAGCTCGGACAATTCGGTGATGCCGTGGACGTTCAGAAAGGCGTGATTGCCGCGGCCGAACAAGGAGGCGCTGCGCAGGACGTCCGCCGTATGAGGGTCAACCTGCGCCTGTACGAGCGTCACCGGGCGTGTCGGATGCCGTGGCCCGACGACGATCCGGTGCATATCCCCGCGATGTTTGCCTCCGCGGCGCCCGCCGCTCCGAGAGCGCGGTAAGGTCGAACCCCACATAACGACATAATTGATCTACAAACTTAGACATTAGACAAAAATGTCTGGCGACGTCGTTGCGACGTTACGTGTCAGCGGTGCACGGTTCGGTCGTCGAGGAGCCGGCGTCGCCGATGCCTCCGATCGTTCAGACATTTATGTCGTGTGATTCGTTTAATCTACAACAATGTCTGTGACGGGGTTCGCGTCACAGACGTCTGGCCGCGATCCTTGGCATTTCCCGACACTTCTGACGGAAGCCGTGGCACTTCGCTTGCTGTGCTTGAGGCGCTCTGCGCGCCTCATAGGTGAGGCGCGTCCTTTCGAGGTGAGGGAATGAACCAAGCTGATACCGCGTGGATGCTGATTTCAACCGCCCTGGTGCTTTTGATGACGCCGGCACTGGCGTTCTTCTACGGCGGGCTGGTGCGCAGCAAGAACGCCCTGAACACGATGATGATGAGTTTCATCTCCCTGGGGTTCGTGGGCGTGCTCTGGGCGTTGGTTGGCTACTCCCTCGCGCTCAGTCCCGGCGGTAGCGACTGGCTTGGTGACCTGCGCTTTGCGTTCCTCAACGGCGTTGGCCTCGAAGCCAAGGACGCCGTCGTGCCGCTCACCATTCCGCACATGCTCTACATGGCCTTCCAGGCGACGTTCTGCATCATTACCGCGGCGCTGATCTCAGGAGCGATCGTTGAGCGCATGCGGTTCTCCGCGTATCTCCTGTTCATCTCGTTGTGGTCAGTCGTCGTCTACGCGCCGATGGCGCACTGGGTGTGGGGTGGCGGCTGGCTGGCGGACATGGGCGCATGGGACTTCGCCGGTGGCACCGTCGTCCACGTCAATGCCGGCGCGGCCGCGCTCGTCGCGGCTATGGTCGTGGGCAAGCGGTCCGATTACGGCCACGCGTCCATCCTTCCGCACAACATTCCCACGGTTCTCCTCGGCGCCGGCCTTCTCTGGTTCGGGTGGTTCGGTTTCAACGCTGGTAGCGCGGTTGCTGCCAGTCCCATTGCCGGACTGGCCTTCGTGACGACGATGCTCGCCCCCGCCGCCACGCTGGTCGTCTGGACGTTCCTTGACATGATGCGGTCAGGGAAGCCGACGGCGGTCGGATGCGCGACCGCGATCGTCGTCGGCCTGGTGGCCATCACGCCCGCGGCCGGTTTCATCAGCCCGATGAGCGCGATCGCGCTGGGCGCGATTGCCGCGGTGCCGAGCTATCTAGCGTTGATCATCCGCGCCAGGACGTCACTGGACGACTCGCTCGACGTCGTCGCGGCGCATGGCGTTGGCGGAACCGTGGGCGCGATCCTGACTGGTGTCTTCGCTGAGAAGAGCATCAACGGCGTATTCGACGGACTCATCGCTGGCAACCCCGGCCAGGTCGCTATCCAGGCATTGGCCGTTGGGACAGCGATCGTGTACAGCGGCGGCATGAGCTTCATCCTGCTCAAGGTCATCGGTTTGTTCATCCCGCTGCGCGCGTCGCAGTCCGACGAGGCCACCGGCCTCGACGTGACGATGCACGGCGAGGAAGCCTACCTGCATGGAGGCGGCGAATAGCCGACTAGAATTGGGCGATTGTCTGCTCCGAGCTTCGATAGCCTTCGTGTTTTAAGTCTTGAAAGCCGCCGTGCGAAGGAGATGGCGTCAATCATCTCCTCGTACGGTGGCCAACCCATTTCGGCACCCTCGATGCGCGAGGTGCCGCTCGACTCCAATCCCGACGTCGTCGCCTTTGCCGATGCGCTCGAACGCGACGAGTTCGATCTCGTCATCCTGTTGACCGGCGTCGGTACGCGCGCGCTCGTTGGTGTCGTCGAGCAGGTCAAGGGCAATCGTGACGCGTTCGTGAGTGCGCTTGGTCGGACGAAGCTCCTGGCGCGAGGACCAAAGCCCGTTTCGGTGCTCCGGGAGTTGGGGTTAACGCCCTGGCTCGTCGCGCCCGAGCCCAATACCTGGCGTGAAGTGCTTTCCTCGCTTGACGACAAGCAGCGGGAGTTTCCGCTATCCGGTAAGCGCGTAGCCGTGCAGGAGTATGGCGCCTCGAATCCGGATCTCCTCGCGGGTCTCGAGGCGCGAGGCGCGCAGGTCACTCGGGTGCCCGTCTATCAGTGGGCGCTGCCGGACGACCTGGCCCCGCTCGAAGCCGCCGTACGCGCCATTGCCACTGGCCAGATCGATGTGGCGCTGTTCACGACGGCAACTCAGGTCGTGCACCTGCTGAAGGTCGCCGACTCGATCGGGATGGGCGACGCTGTCAGGCGCGGTCTCATGACGTGCGTCGTCGCGTCGATCGGCCCGACCACGTCAGAGGAGATGCGAGAGCAGGGGATCGCGCCCGATATGGAGCCGACGCATCCGAAAATGGGGTTCCTGGTGCGCGAAGCCGCCGAACAGGCCGCTCACATCCTGCGCGTTAAACGTACGTAGGCGGCCTGCAGGCGGCCTGGCAGATTAGCGCTCGGTCCGGACGACCATTCCCGCTGGCGTTCGTCGCAGGAACGACGAGGCCACCAACGTTTCAATCACATCGCGGCACGCGTCATGTTCGATCCCGAGCAGCCTGGAGGCCTGTGGGATGGTGAGCTGAAGACCCGGCATTTCGTTGAATTCCCCCCGGACTCGATCGACAAGTGCTCGCGCGTGCATGAAGAAGTTCCCTTGAAGGTGTGTTGATTGGTCCCGATGGCTTTCGGTGCCCTGAACCAAAGCAAGACACACGCCGCCCGATTCGCGATCATCGCGGGCACGAAACACACCACAATTGCGGCGTTTTACACGACGCGTTGCACGAGTGCCCCACGAACATTCGCGTTCCGCCGCGGAACAATCACAACAACATCGTCTCTTTGGTTAGTGGTTAGTAGTTCCGTGGTGACCACCAACCAGCAACCGGGGCATAACATAGGGAGATGCCGACCTCCGACGAACTGCTCGAGCTTGCCGAACGCTGCGCTGAGAAACTCGAACTCGACGGCAAGCTGCGCCACGTGCCGTCGTTCTCCGATGCCGAGGACCAGTGCGAGGCCGAGTACGAAGACTTGCTCCAGGCGATCCATGAGGACGAGTTGTTTGCCCCGGTCGACATTCAACGGCAGGAGCAACTCGTCGAGCAGATCGCGGCGGCGCTGCCTGAGGCCGCTCGCATGTTGATCGTTGAGTTGGCCGATAACCACGCGCGCCATGTGTGGCTGCAGCAGGAAGGCGCGTATCACCTTGGGCTCGCCGTCGGCCGCCGGCTGCGTCTTCGTGGCGGTGCGTCTTAAGACCCGCCGCATGTAGGACAACTGTTGCGGGGCGCCTCCTATACTGCGTGTATGCCGCTTTCGTACCTTCACTACGACGTGTTCACCGACCAGGCGCTGTTCGGTAATCAGCTCGCTGTCTTCACCGATGCGCTGGGGCTCGATGGTGCGCGGATGCAGGCCATCGCGCGCGAGATGAATTTCTCCGAGAGCACATTCATCCTGCCGAACGAGCGCCCCGATACCGACATCCGGATGCGCATTTTCACGCCGTTCAACGAGATGCCTATGGCCGGCCATCCGACGATCGGCAGCACGTTCGCGCTCGCGCATTCCGGCGTGATCAAGAAGAGCGCGAAGCGTTTCGTCTTCGGCCTCAACATCGGGCCGACGCCGGTCGATCTCGAATGGGCGGATGGCATTCTGAACTTCGGATGGATGACACAGCGGCCGCCGACGTTCGGTCCGATCGTGTCGCAGCGTGCGGCGGTCGCCGACGCGCTTGGTCTCAAGCCGGACGATCTCTCGGACACCTTGCCCGTGCAGGAAGTGTCGTGCGGCGTCCCGTATCTCGTCGTGGCGTTACGCGATCATACGGCGGTGGATCGGGCAGTGACCGATAAGTCAGGCTTTGGCCGGCTGTGCGAGGCATGCGGCCTCGATCTGCCGATCTTCTTGTTCTCCGTTGGCGGACCGTCGCCGGACGACAGCGTGTACGGACGCATGTTCGCGCCCGACTTCGGCATCATCGAGGATCCGGCGACTGGCAGCGCAGCCGGTCCGGTCGGCTGCTACGTCGTTCATCATGGCGTCGTGAACGCTGATCCTGCGCGCCCGATTCAGATCAGCCAGGGTGTTGCGATGAAACGCCCGAGCCAAATCTACGTGTCCGTCGAAGGCGAAGCCAGGAACATTACCGGCGTGAAGGTCGGCGGCACCGCAGTCCTCGTCGGGCGCGGGGAGCTGCTCGTGTGATCTCGTTCTCCCGAGTCGGGAAGCAGTACGGGCGGCAGGTGCTGTTCGTGGACGCGTCCTTTCAGCTCAATCCTGGTGAAAAGGTCGGCCTTGTCGGCCCTAACGGTGCCGGCAAGACGACGCTCTTCCGCATGATCGTCGGCGAGGAGGCACCAGACGAGGGCGACGTCTCAGTCCCGAAGAAGCTGACGATTGGCTACTTCCGTCAGGATGTCGAAGAGATGTCGGGCCGCTCCGTCCTGGACGAGGCGATTGCCGGCAGCGGCCGGCTCGGCGACTTGCATCACGAGCTCGAAGATCTCCAGCACGCGATGAGCGATCCCGCTCGCGCCGGCGACATGGATCGCATCCTCGCCCGCTTCGGCGAAGTGCAGGAGGAGTACGAACACCTCGGTGGCTACGGGCTCGAGTCGCAGGCGCGCGAAGTGCTCCACGGCCTCGGCTTCGATGACGAACGCATCGACGGCGACGTGGGACTCCTCTCAGGCGGGTGGAAGATGCGCGTGGCGATGGCGCGCGTACTGCTCGGCGCGCCAGATGTCCTGCTGATGGACGAGCCAACCAACCACCTCGATATCGAATCGATCATCTGGCTCGAGGCGTTTCTGAAATCACGTTCAGGCGCGCTGCTGATGACCTCGCACGACCGCGAGTTCATGAACCGCGTCGTCGGCAAGATCGCCGAGATCGACGGCGGCGAGATCACGGTCTACTCCGGCAACTACGACTTCTACGAGCGCGAACGGGCGATCCGCGAAGCGAATCGCGAGGCCGCCTACGCGCGCCAGCAGGCGATGCTCGCCAAGGAGCAGCGGTTCATCGAGCGGTTTGCCGCCCATGCCGCGAAGGCGGCGCAGGTGCAGAGCCGCGTCAAGGCGCTGGAGAAAATCGACAAGATTGAGCTGCCGAAGAAACGGAAGGTGGTGCACTTCGACTTCCGTCAGCCGCCGAGATCCGGGGATCAGGTCGCCGTCATTGACGGCGTGTCGAAATCGTACGGGCGTCGCGTCGTCTACGACGATCTGAAGATGACCATCCGGCGCGGCGAGCGCTGGTGTGTGATGGGGAAGAACGGCGCCGGCAAGACGACGCTCCTCAAGATGGTCGCCGGATCGCTGCAGCCGGATGCCGGAGAGGTCAAGCTCGGCGCGAGTCTGAAGATGGGCTACTTCGCGCAGCAGGCGCTGGATCTGCTCGATCCCGATCTCACCGTCGAGGAGCAGTTGCAGCGCGATTTCCCAGACGAGTCGATCGGCGTTCTGCGCAACCTGGCCGGGGCGTTTCAGTTCTCCGGCGAGGACATCGATAAGAAAATCCGTTCGCTGTCAGGCGGCGAGAAGACGCGTCTCGTGATCGCGCGAATGCTCCTGCATCCGCCGAACTTCCTCGTGCTCGATGAACCGACGAACCATCTCGATCTGTTCACGAAGGAAATGCTGATTGACGCGCTCAAGGACTACGAGGGAACGATGCTGTTCGTATCGCACGACCGTGCCTTCCTGCGTGCGCTGAGCAACCGCGTGCTGGAATTGGGCGGGGAGTCCGGCGTCGAAAAAGAGCCGCACCTGTATCCGGGCTCTTACGTCGAGTACGTCACCCGCACCGGCCACGAAGCGCCGGGCGTGCACGCGTGACTACGCACGGTCCGACGGAATTCACTTGAATTTCGACACACCGAGGGACCAGGCACCGAGGCATCGAGGTCAATTACGTACTTCACATCGTCTATGGACCTGCCGAATGGCGGCGCCGTCGGAGCACGACGACTCCCAGAGAACGGAAAGCGAGCGAAGCGATTCACCACCGCGAGTTCGCTCTGCGCGATCCGTGTCGTACCGAACGAGCAATGGCGGTGCTTGCCGCGATGGTTGTCGGTGGATTGATCCCTACTCGCGGTGGGGGCAGCCGAGTAGAGCGGCGCGAGCCTTTCCCGGCGTGCGGAGTCGGCGTCCGCCGGCCGGCAGGCTCACAGGCGATTACACCGCTTACTTCAGAGCCTTTATTCCGGCGAGCGAAAACGTCGTGATGTGGTCCGCGACCTGCTCGAGGCGCTTCGGCGTGACCTGGAACGGGTGAAAGCGTGACGCGATCTTGTCGTTGAGCAGCACGAGGCACTGCGCCTGCACGCTCATGACGGAGTGCTGGACACGCGGATCGTTGGGACGACACCCGATCAGCGTCGCGATGACGCTACCCAAGTACGCCATGCGCGGCTTGATCACCTGCTTGACGACGAGATCCAGCGCCGCCGTCGGGTCGTTAAGCTCGTGCGCCATGAAGCGGTGGATCCAGCCGTCACGCGCCTGGACGACGCGCGAGAGGAAGATGCGCACGAAGATCCGTAGCTGTTCTTCGGGCGCCTGTCCTTCTCCCGCCTTCTGAATCTCCTCCGTGGTCCCGTGCATCGTCCGGATCGCGGACTGGACGATCTCCTGGTAGAGGCCGTTCTTGCCGCCGAAGTGATAGTTCACGGCGGCGATGTTGGCGCGGGCGGCTTCGCAGATCTCGCGGACCGTGACCTTCCCGAAGCCGCGCTCGGCAAACAGGCGCGTCGCGCTTTCGATCAGGCGCTCCCGAGTCTCGCGATCGCGTTCGTCCACGGTTACAGCGTGCGCTTGAAGAGCATGGTGGCGGCGGTCATCGCGACGATGGAGAACACCAGGAGATAGGCGACGTCGCCGGCGATGGCCTCAAAGCCGGTGTTCTTGAGGAGCAGGCTCTTGAAGGCGTGTACGGAATAGGTGAAAGGGTCCACGACGGCGATGACATGCATCCAGCCCGGGAAGCCCTGCTGCGGGTACACCGCCCCACTGGGGAAGTACAGCACCGTGTTCAGAAGGCCGAACATCATCCGCGGCATCAGCGGGTCGGTGACGCGCACCATCAACAGAAACATGAGGCTGATCAGCGCGAACGCGGTGATCGAAATGACTAGCATCATCCGAAGAAAGCGCATTGGATCGAGCGGGCTGGGAACGCCGGCGATGATCGAGCCGATGATCGTGATGGCGGCGCCGGCCAGAACGGCCTTGATGGTGCCAGAGATGTTGAAGCCGGCGACCAGTTCCAGCTTGGTAATCGGCGTGACGAGATACCCCTCGTGGAGCCCGCGGGCCTTGTCGTCGATGAAGATGATGCCGCCGCCAATCATCACCATCATGAAGATCGACATCGTGATCGAACCCGGCAACAGATACTGAATGTAGGGGACGTATGGATACACCTCGACCACGTCGAGACCCGCCGCACCCGAGACGCGAACCGGTGTTTCCGGCGCGTTCAAATGCCCGATGAAGGCGCCAACGGTGGCGGCCATCGTCGCCGAGACGAACGTATCGGTGTTGTCCGAGATGAGGGCGACGCGCGGGTCGTTGTTGGTCAGCAGACGTCGCGAGAAGTCCGGCGGAATCGTCAGCACGCCATTGACGACGCCGTTGCGCAGGTCACCCATCGCTTGACCCGAATCCGAGTAGTCCAGCAGATCCACTGTCCTGGCGCCTGACGACACCGCGGTGGCCAGCTCGCGGATCTTGACCGCCGGCACGCCGTGGTCCTGATCGACGATGGCCAGCTTCAGATGCTTCACGTTGCCGCCGAACGCGTAGCCCAGCACGACCAACTGCATCAGCGGGAAGATCATCGACATGACGATCATCATCGGGCTCTTGCTGAAGCGCCGCATCTCACGTTCGACGATGGCCCAGGTTCTATGCACGTTTATCGCCTCAAGACGAATGGGCTATCCGCGGCGCTCGGCTCCTGGAGCGCGTCGCGCAGATCGCGGCCGGTGTAATGCACGAACACATCGTCGAGCGTGACCGACGCCGGGTCGCGTCCCGGGATCGACGCTTTCAGCGCCGCGGGTGAATCCAGCGCGACGAGCTTGCCATGATCGACGATGGCGATGCGGTCGCAGAGCTTGTCGGCTTCGTCCATGTAGTGTGTCGTGATCAGCACCGTGAGGTCGCGTTGCGACTTGATCTTGCGCAGCATCCCCCACACGGCGGTGCGCGACACCGGATCGAGCCCGGTCGTCGGCTCATCGAGGAAGAACACACGAGGCTCATGCACCAGGCCGCGCGCGATTTCGACGCGACGGCGCATACCGCCGGACAGGTTCTTCACCGGCTTGTCGGCCCACTGCGTGAGCTCGACGGCCTCGAGCAGTTCGGCGATGAGCCGAGAACGCGTGTCGCGCGGCACGCCGTACAGCTTGGCGAAGATCAGCAGGTTCTCGTAGACGGTCAGCTCGAGGTCGCTGGTCATCGCCTGGGGAATGACACCGATGGAGTGGCGAACTTCGTCGGATTCCTTCACGACGTCGTGGCCGTAGATGAGCGCCGTTCCCGCCGAGGGCGGCAACAGCGTGACCATCATGCGAATGAGCGTGGACTTGCCCGCGCCGTTTGGACCGAGCAGACCAAAGATCTCGCCCGCCTTGACCTCGAAGGTGATGCCCTTGACGGCAGTGAAGTCGCCGAACTTCTTGACGATGTCCCGAACTTCGATCGCATTGCTCATGATGTAGTATCCGCCTTCAGGCGGACCATGTAGCGTCCGGCTTCAGGCGGACCTCACGCCAACGGCAACAACACGTACGCCGTCATGCCGACAGCCAGCCGGCGATCCTTGTTGTCCACTCGTAGACGGACCTCGAATGTTTTGATGTCGCGTTTCGTGCGACTCACGTCGCGCTGCGTCGCGAAACCCGCATCGGCGGCGCGGTAGAAGACGGTGCCCTCGAGCTCGGCGCCTGACGGGAGGCGAATCGTGAGCGTGTCGCCATTTCGCATGCGATCGATGTAGGTCTCCTCGACGTCGATGCGCACCCACAGGTCGTCGGGATTGATGAGTGTCACGACCGGCTGGCCCGCATTGACTACCTCACCGGGGAGCGCCGCGCGGACGTCGACGATGCCATCTATGGGCGCATGAATCTCGGTGTAGGCGAGGCGCACATCCGCCCGGGCCCGCTGCGCAGCCGCGGCCGCCTGCTGCTTGCGGTTTGAGGCGACCTGGCTCTTTCGCATCGCCACTTGCTCCGCGCTGGATTTGGCAAGGGCCACCGCCGCCTTCTGCGCCTCGATCTGTTTCTGCAGCGCCGCGAGCCGCGACTTGTTCACGTCGTAGTTGGTGCGCGCAGTGTCCAGCGCCTGGGCGGTGTCCACGCCTTCCTTCATCATCCGCTGCGTGCGCTCGAAAATGACCTTCGAGTTCTCGAGCTCGGCCATCGTGGCGGCGAGTTGCGACTCGGTGGAGGCGAGCGTTGCCTCGGCTTGCGCAATCTGGTCTCCGCTCTGCCGCTCCTGCAGGCGGAGCGCCGCTTCGCTCTCTGCAACCTGCGAACCGGCGCCCTCCGCGCTGAACGAATAGAAGGCGCGCTCCTCGCGCAGTTCGTCCGGCGACAGAACGGCGATCAGCTGGCCGGCTTTCACCGCATCCCCCTCCTGGGCCATCAATTGCGTGATGCGGCCGGTAATCTGCGGGCTGACCACGATGTGATTGGTAGTGACCACACCGGTGAGCGTCAACGACGTCGGTGGCCGGCTGGTATACCACCACGTGGCGTAGGCGACACCGGCGATGACAAGGAGGGGGATCAGGCGCAGCAGACGTTTCATGTGATTAAAACAATCGTATCAAACACGTGTTTGACTCTCAAGGCTTGCCTCGCCGTACCCTCACGGCGAACGCGGCCTGTCCCGCCGTAGCCTGCGGCGGAGGCGGAGGGTAAGATTTCGGCCATGAAATGGCCACGATTGCTCGCCGCCCTGGTGGTCGTCGGATCGGCCGCCATGCTATCGGCGCAGCGCTCACCGCCAGTGCGTCTCGACGCGGCGATCCGTGCGTTCTGGGACGCCGACGACATTGGTGACGCTGAGAGAGCAGCGAAAACGGTCGTAGCGTCTGGCGCCGGCTTCGACGACATTCGTGCGCGGCTCCGAGCCGGACCGCCATACGCCAAACAGAAGACTGGCCGCATCGACATGCCGACACGCGATCACGGCCTCTCGCTCGACAACGTCCTCGAAGTGCCGGCGGACTACGACCCCGCACGCGCCTGGCCGCTGCGGGTGAGCCTGCACGGTGGCGTCGGCCGTGAAGCACCAGGACCGAACGATCCGCCGGCGAGGCCGCTGACCAACCGGATTCAGAGCGCGGGCGAGATCGTGCTGCACCCGCGCGCGTGGTCCTCGTCACAGTGGTGGAACCTCGGTCAGGTGGAGAACATCACGCGGCTGATCGCGCGCGTGAAGCGCGACTACAACGTGGACGAGTCGCGCACCTACATTACCGGTATCTCCGATGGCGGCACCGGCGTGTATTTCTTCGCGATGCGCCAAGCGACTGCGTGGTCGGCGTGCATGCCGCTCAACGGTCATCCGCTTGTGATCGCCAATCCGGATACCGGCGCCGACGGTCAACTCTATGTGGGCAACCTCGTGAACTGTCCGCTCCACATCGTCAATGGCGGGAAGGATCCGTTGTATCCGGCGGCATCCGTCGAGCCGTTGGTGTCGATGTTCAAGCGTGCCGGCGTGCCGTACGAGTTCAAGGTGTATCCCGATGCCGGTCACAACGTGAGCTGGTGGCCACAGGAGCGTGCCGGTTATGAGGCGTGGGTCGCCGCGCACCCGCGTCAGGCGCATCCGGAGCGCATCTCGTGGGAGACCGAGCGCACCGATCGCTACAATCGTTTCCGCTGGCTGGTGATCGACCGGCTCGGCAAGCGGCAGTCCGATGTCGCGCTCCCTGACATCAACACGTATCAACCCGTTCCGGTCATGGAGCGAACCCTGTTCGAGCACGAGAAGCCGTCGGGGCGCGTGGATACGGCGCGTACGGGGAACGCCTTCGACGTGAAGACTCGCGGTGTGCAGGCGTTCACCCTGTTGCTATCTCCAGACGTGATCGACTTCAGCAAACCCGTGCGCGTGACCGTGAACGGCAAGATCGCGCACGATGCCATCGTGAGGCCCGCTGTCGCGACGTTGTTAACCTGGGCGGCGCGCGATCACGATCGGACGATGCTGTACGGCGCCGAGCTCCACGTTCTTGTACCGTAGTATCCGGCTTCTTGACCGCCGTAGCCTTAGCGAAGGCGGTTAGCCGGACCGTCCCATGACCATTCGTCTCGCCACTCCTGCTGATCTGCCGGCGCTCGGACGTCTCGGTGCGCTTCTCATGCGCACGCACTACGAGTTCGATCCGCAGCGCTTCATGAGTGCAGGCACGGACGCCGCAGAGGGCTATGCCTGGTTCCTCGGCCGGCAGCTCAAAGATCAGGACGTGGTGGTCTATGTCGCCGAGCAGGAGGGCCAGATCGTCGGCTACGTCTACGCCGCGCTCGAGCCGATCTCATGGAAGGAACTGCGCGACGCCTGCGGATTCATCCATGACATCGTCGTCGAAGAGCCGAACCGCCGCGCCGGTACAGCCACTGCGCTGATGGCAGCAGCGATGCAGTGGCTCACTGAACGCGGCGCGCCGCGCGTCATCCTCGGCACCGCCGAGAAGAACGAACGTGCGCAGCGCTTGTTCGCAAAACTTGGATTCCGTCGCACGATGATCGAGATGACTCGCGAGCTCTGAGACGTTGTCCGGGCGCTTCGTCCCTCGCTGCGGCGCTCCGCGCCGTGTCCCCGGTGCTCGTCCCACCTCGCTATTCGACGGTCAACCCGTGTGCTATCACTGTGCCCGCGAGGAGGGTGGACCATGAGACGAGCGCTAGTCGCGAGTACGACGCTGGTGTTGCTGGTGGCAGCGATGGTGAGGGGCCAGGAGCGCGACGCGTTCTCGGGCACGTGGACGCTGAACGTCGCGAAATCGACGATGGTCTCGCCGCAGACGGCGTCGAAGAGCGAGACGGTTACCTATCGTCACGTGAACGGCGAGGAAATCTACGCGTCGGACGCCGTCACCGCGAAAGGTGAGACCGAGCACACGGATTACCGCGGTGTGTATGACGGCGCGTTTGGCACGATCAAGATGACCGTGGACGGGACAACCGCCAGCGAAGGGCCGCTGCAGTTGCGAAAGCTGGACCCTCGAACCCGGCTGAGGATTGCCATGCGAAAAGACGGCTCGCTGAACGGCATCATCGTACGGCGGCTGTCCGAGGACGGCCGCTCGATCACGTCGAGCATCCTCCGGTTCGACAACGACGGTCGCATCGTGGTCCACGAAACCCGCTGGTTCGATAAAAAATGACTCGTCCGGCTGAAGCCGGACACTACGCCGACTACTTCGGAATCACCGGCAACACCACATGCGACGGATATCGCTCGCTGTGGTACACGGTCTGCGCGGCCTTCTGCATGCGCGTTGCCGTCGCCTGATCCTCACCGGTATTGAGATTGCGATCGAACCGCGGGAAATTGCTGCTCGACACCTCGAGCCGGATGCGATGGCCGGGCAGGAACGTGTTGCTCGTCGCCCACATGTCGATGGTGTACTCGTAAACGCGGCCCGGCTCGATCCCGCTGCCGGCCGCGCCAGCCGCGGCGCGATAGCGTGCGCGGACGATCCCGTCTTGCACGTTGCGCGCAAAGCCGTCGGGGCCAACATCAACGAGCTTTGCGGTCCAGTCCGTGTCGCGTGCTGTGGTCGACGCATGCAGCTTCATGACGATGGGCCCGGTGACTTCGACCGGTGCGGTCAGCGGCTCCGAACTAAACACCAGGACGTCGTCGCGGCGTTCGGCGGCGCGCTGATCCCACGGTCCGCTCGGCACCTGTTGCGCGCAGCACAGATTGCCACCCAGGGTCGGCACGGGATTCTCCGGATCGTAGACGTAGGTGTCCGTGTCGACCCCTGAGGGACGCGACGTGGACAAACGTCCGTCGCCGAGCAGGGAGTTCGCCCGTCCACCGCTTGCCAGGTAGTAGTTGGTGTATTTCGTCCGCGCCAGTGGCCACTCTTGCTCGTCGCGCCAATAGTTCTCGCCCATCACGAAGATGCGCACCGGTGGATCATTCGGGACGCCGTTGTTGGTCCCTTTCAGCCAGTAATCGAACCAGCGCAAGTACACTCGTTGGAGATCGACCTCGGCCGCCGCGCCGAAGTCCACGGCATTCGGATCTGCTGCCTGGCCTGCCGGCGTGTTGTTGCGTCGTCCGGTCGAGTGGACCCACGGGCCGATGAGCAGCCGTTTGCCCTGTCGTGCAACATCGCTCGTCGCTTTGCTCCGCACAGCCATGTGATCCTGCAGCGCGCCGCGCAGAAAGATGTCGTACCAGCCTTCGACGGTCAGAATCGGCACTCTGATCGAGTCGTACTTGTCCTCGTGACTGAGGGCGCTCCAGTGCGCGTCGCGAGTGGGGTGCGTCACCCAGTCGCGATAGTGCGGCGCACGATGTCCTGCCGCCGCGGGCGCGCTGGTTATGGGCAGCGTCCGGTACACGGACGGCCAGTCGTATGCACCGGTGAATTGCGCGACGCGGCCGTCGATCGACACCGCTCCCCATGACAACGCGAAGGCGTAGTTCAACGCACCGTTCGTGTAGAACCAGTTTCCGTACGTATCAGGCGTGGTCACTGTCGCCGCCATCGCGGTCAGGTACTTGCTGCCGCGAATCGCCTGGCTCCACTGGGTGAACCCCACATACGACCCGCCCATCGTCCCGAGCTTGCCATCGAACCATGGCTGCTTCGCGATCCACTCGTCGGTGTCGAAGCCATCGTCCGGCTCATTCTTGAACGGATAGAAGTCGCCGGCGGAATCGAACTTGCCGCGCACGTCCGCCTGAACCATCACGTAGCCGCGCTCGGCGAACCACTTGCCCTGCGCAACTGCCTGATCGGTGTTGTTGTTGTACGGCGTCCTGATCAGGATCGATGGAAAACGGCCCGGCGCATCGGGACGATAGATGTCCACCGACACGTTCACGCCGTCGCGCATCGTCACGTGCACGTCGTTCTCGATGCGGACGCGATACGCCGGCTTCGAGAGCGTCGTCTCGTCGAAGTGCTGCAGCGGTCGTGACGATCGCGCGTGTTGATCCTGACCCGCATCGCTACGCAGTTGTAGGACGAGCGCGATCGCTAAAACGGCAAACAGTGGTGTGCGTCTCATGGTGCATTGCGTATACGCGCCGCGGCGCGCGCCTCAAAGCGGTGTGGGACGAACCATGGATCACCGGGACGGAACGAGTGAGCCAGGGACCGTTTCGCACAGGTCGGAAAGCGCTTGACTACACGGAACTGCGTAGTAGTTTTAGCCACCTTTCGACACCTTCATGGAGACCTGTCAATGACTCGATGGACCCGCTCATTCGCGTTGTGCATCGCGCTCGTGATGCTCCTTCCGCTGTCGGTGTCGGCGCAGGCGATCGCCGGAATCGTGACCGACGCGAGTGGCAGCGTGCTGCCGGGCGTGACTGTCGAAGCCTCGAGCGGCGCGCTCATCGAGCAGACGCGCAGCGTCGTCACCAATGACGCGGGACGTTTCAGCATCGTCAATCTGCGGCCGGGCACATACACAGTGACGTTCACGCTCGGCGGATTCAGAACCGTCCGTCGAGAAGGCATCGAGCTGACCAGCGACTTCACCGCCAACATCAACGCGGAGCTCGGCGTGGGCGGCATCGAGGAAGTGATCACGGTCGCCGCAGTCGCGCCCGTTGTGGACGTGCAGAGCGTCGCCGCACCGCGCGTCTACACGCGCGACATGCTGGACGCGCTTCCGACTGGTCGTACGCCGGCAGCGATTCTCAATACCATCCCGGGCACCTCACCAGGCTTCTTCGCCACAAACTTCCGCGGCACCAGCGATTCAGTGACCATGGTGGACGGCATGCGGGCGTCGAATCTGATTGGTGCGGGGCCAAGCCTCACCACTGCACCCTCCAGCAGCAGCATGTATCAGGAGTACAGCTTCTCGACGAACATCGACAGCGCCGAGGTCGGGCAACCGGGGATCCGCATCAACCTGATTCCCAAGGATGGCGGCAACCAGTTGCGCGGCTCGATCTTCAGCACCTACACCAGGGACGACTGGCAATCGAGCAACATCGACGATTACCTGCGGTCGCAGGGACTCACCGAGCCGCCGAAGACGATCAAGTTGTGGGACTTCAACCCGAGCGTCGGTGGACCGATCGCCCGCGATCGACTGTGGTTCCAGACGACGTATCAGAACAATGGCAGCGATACGCAGGTCGTGGGCAGCTTCTACGATGCCGATCCATCGCCGTACGCCTACCGTGCCGACTCGTCACGCCCCGCCGTCAACATCAATCGCGCGTATAGCTTCGTGCAGCGGCTCACGTGGCAGGGGTCTCAGAAGGACAAGGTCGCCGGGCACTACGAGCGGCAGGACTCGAAGACCCCGTACTTCGGCAGTCCGCTGCTGGGGATCAACCCGCCGCCCGAGTCGACGCTGGCACTCGCCGTTCCGAGCAACGATCAGGTCGGCGCCCGCTGGACCCGGACGCACACGTCGCGCCTGCTGCTCGAAACCTCCTATCTGTGGAGCCAACGCGATACCAATAACAACTACCGTGATGGCCTCGAGCCGTGGTCGGCGCGGTTCCTCGAGGACCCTGGTGTGCCGAGCCGGACCGGCATGACGTCGGCGCCAGCTGCGCTCGCGATTCTCGAGATCTCCACGCAGCAGTTGATCGGCGGTGCCCCGAGTGTCAGCGATGCCAACGCATCGAACTCATGGGAGCTCAGGAGCACGGCAACGTACGTGACCGGCTCACACTCGATCAAGGGTGGATTCTCCCTGTTGCGCGGCTCCTACCATCGGCCGGCGAACGTCGTCGGAGACGTGGTGCTGAATTACTCGGGCGGCAATCCGTTGCAGATTGTTGCGACCGTGCCGACCAATCGGCGCGATGACATCGACGGCGACTGGGCGTTCTTCGTCCAGGATCGCTGGACGGTCGGTCGCATGACGGCGAACGTCGGCCTGCGGATGGACTGGCTGATGACGAGTTATCCCGACCAGTTGCTGCCCGGGAACCTGTGGGTCGCCGAGGCCTCGTGTGCCTCGAACCGCGCCTTCTGCGGCGCGGACGTGTTGAACTGGAAGGATCTCTCCCCGCGGCTCGGCCTAGCCTACGATTTGTTCGGCAATGGCAAGACAGCGATCAAGGCCGCCTACTCACGGTTCGTCGCCGGTGAAACGGTCAACTTGACGGGGGCCGTCAATCCGAGCCTGGCGATCTCGACGACCGACACCCGGGTCTGGACCGACCTGAACGCCGACAAGAGCATCTTCAATTCGAATGGGTCGCTGCAGACGACGGAGATCGGCCCGTCGCGAAACCCCGCATTCGGGACGCCGGTTCCGGTCACCACCTACGATCCCGACGTGCTGCGTGGATGGTTCAAGCGCGGTTACAGCTGGGAGGGCAACGTCTCCATCCAGCACGAACTGTTTCCGAGGCTCGGTCTCGGTGCGCTCTACTACCGTCGAACCCAGGGCAACATTCGCGTGACCGACAACCGCGCGATCACGCCGGCCGACTTCAGCGGTCCGTTCTGCGTGGCGGTGCCACCGACGACGCTGCCGGCGGGCAACATGCTGCCGGGCGACGTCATCGGCTCGCAGCAGTGCGGGCTCTACGATGTGAACGTGGTTCGCGCACCGCAGAACTACGTGACGTTCGCCGACACGCTCGACGTCGACCGGACGGACATCGTCACGGGCTACGAAATCTCGGTGAACGCGCGTCTCGCGCAGGCGTTCATTTCCGGCGGTGTCAACTTCAACAACCAGCATCTGAACTTCCAGGCGGGCAGCCTCGCCTGCGACTTCATCGACAGCCCTGAGGTCCGGTTCTGCGAGACCGACACGTCCTACCGGCCCGACCTCAAGCTGAATGGCTCGTACCTGCTGCCGTACGATGTGCAGGTGTCCGCCACTTACCGCGGGCTGGCCGGACCGCAGGCGATCGCCAACTGGGCGGCCACCAACGCGGTGATCACTCCAGGACTCGGGCGGCCGCTGACCAGCGGTGCGACGAAGACCATTGCCCTGATGGAGCCGGGGACCGAGTTCTTCTCCATGCGGCACGTGTTCGACATGCGCTTCTCGAAGCTGTTCCGCGCGAATCGCTATCGTTTCCAGGTGATGACCGATTTCTTCAACATCTTCAACACCAACGCGGTCTCGGCGATCAACACTACGTTCGGCGCCAACCTGCACAAGCCGACGTTGGTCGAAACGCCGCGGCAGTTCCGATTCAGCGGACAATTCGAGTTCTGATGAAGGTTCGCTCCTGGTCCCTCCTCGTCTTCGTCACCTTGCTGCTGGCGCCCGTACGTGTGCACCAGCAGGGATTGTTCCGCGCCATTACGATTGACACCAGCGAAGTGACGACGCCGGCTATCGCCGTTTCACCGGATGGCCGCACGCTCGTCTTCAGCGCAATCGGACATTTGTACGAGCTGCCGGTCGCGGGTGGAACGGCAACGCAGTTGACGTTTGGCCCCTCCTACGATTTCGACCCGGCGATGTCGCCGGATGGAACGCGCGTGGCGTTTGCGTCGAATCGCGATGGGAGCGGGTCGAACATCTTCGTGCTCGATCGCGGCAGCAAACGGATTGTGCAGGTGTCGCGCGAGGTGGAAGCTGCGAGACCAGTCTGGAGTCCGGACGGCAAGACGATCGCCTACGTGCGAAACGTGCTGCGCGAAGACCATTCGATGGAGCTCATGCCGGGCTTCGCGGACAACGGGCTTCGCGAAATTCGGACCGTGTCCTCGAATGGAGGCCAGCCCACCGTTCTCGGGCCGCCGATCACGCTCGAGTCGTTGTTCTATCTGCCCGACGGCCGTCTTGCCTGGAGCGTGACCGAGCGCAATCCGGGAGGCGGCATGTTCCAGACTATCAAGCAGACGCGCATCGAAGCCCGCCAGCCGAACGGATCAAATACGGTGCTCGTCACCATCGGCGGCGATCCCGGCCGCGTGGTGCCGGGGCCCACGGGTGACGGGGTGTACTTCGGCAGCCGAGGCAGCGTCCAATGGGTGCCGTTCAGCACGAATGCGACGACTCCTGCAGGTCCGCGCATTCAGGATTTCTCGGCGCGCATCGCACTCGCGCGCGACGGCAGTTCGGTCTTCTTCGGCGACCGCGGACAGATCTGGCGCGCGGCATTGCCATCAGGTACTCCTGAGCGCATCCCATTTACGGCGTCGATGAAGATGGAAGTGAGGCCGGTAGAGCGGACGAAGTGGCAAGCGACTGCCGCAGCGGCCTCGCCCACGCCGGTTCGTGCCGTGCTCAGTCCCACGATCGCGCCCGACCAACGCCGATTGGTCGTCATGGGCGCGGGATTCCTGTGGGAGCAGCCGGTCGGTGGTGGTCGGGCGCATCAGATTCTCGAGAGCGGCGCGTTTACGCGCGATCCCGTGTTCTCGCCGGACGGCCGCAGGCTGGCGTTCATCGCCAGCGAGAATGGCAAGCGCGAACTGCGTGTCTATGATTTCGACGCGCGCAAGACCAGCTCGCTGTTTCAAGTCGGCGGCGCGTCGTGGCCGCTCTATCCGAGCTGGAGTCCAGACGGAAAGCAAATCGTCTTTCAGCACACGCGCGGCATTTTCGATCCGTATCGCATCATTGTTGTGAACGTTGCCGACGGCATGACGCGGGAAGTGGCGCAAGGTGTCGGCGCGTGGACGTCGCGACCGCACTTCTCCTCTGACGGTGCGAACGTGTACTTCACGAGCCGCGTCGCGAAATGGGCGGCACTGTATCGCGTGTCGCTTCAGGCCGGCGCACCGCCTCAGGCGGTGACCAGTCTCACGAAGCATGTGCACGAGGGGCTCGTCTCCCCCGACGGCAAATGGCTCGCGATTCGAAGCAACTCGGAGATCTGGCTGGCGCCGATGAGTGCGACGCCCGTTGTTGATGCCGCGCTGAAACGCGTCAGCACCGAGGGCGGCCGCTCCTTCTCGTTTGCCCCCGATTCGTCAGCGCTGCTCTACACGTACGCCGGGAAGGTCTGGCGCCTGCCAGTCGCCGGTGGTGCGCGTACGGAGATTCCGTTCCGTGCGGCGGTGACCCGCGACGTAGCGCCCCCGCTGCTTATCCAACACGTGCGGGTGCTCGACTTCGGCACCGGCCGCTTCGGCGACACTGCATCGCTGCTGGTGCAGAACGGACGCATCCAGTGGATTGGTGCGGAGCAGGGCAAATCGATCCCGGCCAATACTGTACGGCTCGATGCTGGTGGCCGCTACGCGATACCCGGCCTGTTCGATTCGCACGTCCACTCCGCGTGGTCCAACCAGCAGGCCAATGAGGACGCCTTCATCGCGTTCGGTGTCACGTCGGTCCGCGACACCGGCGCAACGCTCGACCTGATGACGGCGCTCGACGAGCGCAGCACCAACACGGCGCTGCCCGCGCCGCGCTACTTCTACGCCGGCGAAATCTTCGAAGGGCTCATGCCGCACTGG
>Ga0126304_10000001_pt1 | contig 88295 bp, 89 predicted proteins | sample Plot25_FD_92538 | JGI IMG/M metagenome (GOLD analysis project Ga0126304, IMG submission 92538) | Serpentine soil microbial communities from UC McLaughlin Reserve, CA, USA - Plot25 | ecosystem: Environmental > Terrestrial > Soil > Grasslands | place: USA: UC McLaughlin Reserve, Lake County... | reverse complement strand
TCGCACGCGTTCGACATGGGCGATGCCAAGCCGCAGGAGACGCTCAACGTCAATGGCCGGACGGTCTATTTCTGGACGACTCCCATCAAGTAATCGAACTCCCAAGCTCGAACGGCCGACTCCCAACCACGCCCAACCCCCGACTCCCAACTGCTTGGGACTTGGGCGTTGGGAATGGTCGGGTTTTGAGCGTTGGTCGTGGGAGTTGACTTGGTATAGACTCGTACATTGAGACTCGTTCTCATTTACGGGGATTCCCATGCTGCAAGCGTTTGTGATCACCCTTCGTGAAGGGCTTGAGGCCTTCCTGATCGTGGCCATCAGCCTCGCGTATCTCCGAAAGACTGGACGACCGCAGCTTGTCTCGGCCGTGCACTGGGGCATTGGCGTTGCCATCGTGGTGAGCGCTGGCGCGGCGTACCTGTTCCAGCAAGCGAACAATCAGGCGCTGTGGGAAGGCATCCTCGCGCTGACCGCGGCGGTGTTGGTAGCGTCGCTGATCGTGCACATGTGGAAGCACGCCAAGCGCATCAAGAAGGATATCGAGACCCATCTCGAATCGTCAGCGTTGAAGGTGGGCTCGAAGGCCTTGATCGGCGTGTTCCTCTTCACGCTGCTGATGATCACGCGCGAGGGCATGGAAACCGCGCTGTTGATGGGCACGCTGCTGTTCCAGGAAGCGGGCACGAGCATTCTGATCGGCGCGATTGGCGGCACGTTGGCAGCCGCGTTCGTCGCCTGGTTGTGGTCTCGCTACGGTCATCGCGTCAACCTCGCGTTGTTCTTCCAGGTGACCGCGCTCTTCCTGTCGGTGTTCGTTGTGCAGCTCATGATCTACGGGTTCCACGAGCTGACGGAGGCGAACCTCTTCCCATATAGCGAACCGCTGCACTGGGCCACCGAGCCGTATGGACCCGACGGTCGCTATGGGCAGATCCTCAGCTATGCGCTCCTGGCGCTGCCTCTCGGCTGGTTGATGTTTGCGGCACTCTTCAGCGGTAAGCGAAACAGCGTTGCGCCGCCGGTGCAGCAGACAGCCACGCGCTAAATGCAGAGTGTGAAGTCTTCCGGTTTAGACTTCGCACTTCTTCTGTGTATCCAATCGATGTCGCCGGCCTTCGCGGTTTCCTAAATCGACGATCGCGCGCCTCCACGCGTCCGGTCATTCCGCGTACCGTCTGGCTGCTCGGCCTCGTCAGCTGCTTCACCGACATCTCTTCGGAAATGATCTCCAGCATTCTGCCGGTGTACCTGTTCGTGCACCTGCAGCTCTCCGCTGTGCAATTCGGCGTCATCGATGGCCTGTATCAGGGTGTGACGGCGGCCGCCCGGCTGGCCAGCGGAGTCGTCGCCGATCGCTGGCGCCAGTACAAGCTCGTGGCGACACTAGGCTACGTCCTCTCGGCGGTCTGCAAGCTTGGGCTGCTCGCGACCGGCAGTGCGTGGACCGCTGTGGCCGCAATCCTGTCCGCAGATCGGCTCGGCAAGGGGATTCGCACTGCGCCTCGCGACGCCCTCATCTCGCTCGCCACTCCTCCGCAGGACCTGGGGTCGGCATTCGGTGTCCATCGCGCACTGGATACCGTCGGCGTACTCATCGGCCCCCTGCTGGCTTTCTGGATGCTCTCGTCGATGCCCAATCGCTTCGATGCAATCTTCGTCGTGAGTTTCGGGATCGCGTTGATTGGGATTGCCGCGCTCGTTTTGCTGATCGACGATCGCACCGGCGACGTCTCGGGCGAGCGTCGTCTCACGGTCGATCTTCCGAGCTTGCTCCGAAACCATTCGTTCGTCGCTATTACCACGGTTGCCGCCCTGACGAGCTTCGTGGTCGTGAGCGACGCGTTTCTCTATCTCCTGCTGCAGTGGAAACGAGGAAGCGGCGCAGAATCGATTCCGCTGCTCTACGCTGGTACTGCCACCTCGTACCTGATACTTGCAGCGCCGCTCGGTCGCCTCGCTGATCGCGTCGGCCGCTCGAGGGTATTCGTGATTGGGCAAGCGTGCATGGTGCTGGTCTACGCTGGAGTGGCTATATTGGACATCGGGCTCTGGACGCTGGGCCTGGTCCTGCTCCTGCACGGCGCCTACTACGCCGCCACCGACGGTGTGATCGCCGCGCTCGTCAGCAGCGCGACACGATCCGAGGTTCGCGCGAGCGGGCTGGCGACGCTGAACACTGCCACGAGCCTGACGCGTCTCGCGGGATCAGTATTCGTAGGCGTGATTTGGAGCTGGCGCGGACCGGGAACCGTGGTCACCATTGCTTTGATAGGTGCGATCGCGACGATGACCGCGAGCGCAATCACGCTGAAGGGCACCGGACGTAAACCGATCGAGGCAAGCACCGCGTGAGCGACTCGAGACCGTCACACGCGCGTATCGCGACATTCATCGGCTTCGTGTCTGCCGTGGCGATAGCCCTGGCCGCGTACCTGTACGTCGCGATTGAACCCGCGCCCGCCACATCGAACCACTCGAATGGCATTGTCGACGAGAAGACGAGCAAGGCTCTCACTGAACTCAGGCGTGGCTCATACGTCGCCTTCAGGGAGATGGCACTGGGAGCAACGTACGGGAATCTGGCGTTTGCATCACTCGAACCGGGCACGCCTCGACTCTTCTCTTCGCTTCCATGTCACCGCCTGCATTTCAGCGACACGATCGGTGTCTGTCTGGCGATTGCAGCCGCACCGGCCGGGTTTCGCGCCTCGCTGCTAGACGAAGACATGCGGGTGACGCAGACAATCGGACTTCCGGGCATGCCGAGCCGCACGCGAGTGTCGCGCAATGGCGAATTTGCTGCGTACACCGTCTTTGTTTCTGGGGACTCATATCTCGCGTCGGGACTCTCCACTCGCACCCGACTCCTCAAATTGCCTTCTGGACAAGACGTCGCTGATCTGGAGTCCTTTGCGGTGCTGCGCGACGGCAAGGAGATCTACTCCCTCGATTTCAACTTCTGGGGCGTGACGTTCACCCGAGACCCGAATCGCATCTACGCAACGCTCGGAACGGGCGGAAAGATTCTGCTCGTGGAAGGCGAAGTCGCTGAGCGCACGTTCCGCGTGATTGCCGAAGACATCGAATGCCCCTCGCTCTCGCCTGATGAAACGCACATCGCATTCAAGAAGCGGTTCGGATCAGGATTCGATGCCTGGTGGCAGCCGGCCGTTGTCGATCTCGCGACGATGACCGTACGGCAACTGCCAGAGTCCAAGCACATCGACGATCAGATCGAGTGGCTGGATAACGGACATATCCTCTACGCCGTCGGGCATTCGACGAGTGCGGCTGTACGGCGCGCGGACATCTGGACGATCGCGATTGACGGCGCCAGCCCTTCATCCATCTTCCTCGCCGACGCGGAGTCTCCTGCCGTCGTGAGGCGGTGAGTCTACAATTTCACCGCTATGGCGAAGCCTCCCGTTGTTGCCGACCTCGTCTGGACCGACGCGCTGCGCTTTGACGCGACCAGCGCACGCATTACGACCGTTGTGGACGGAAACAGCGACGCTGGGCCCTCGCCGGTGCAGATGCTGGTTCTCGGGCTGGCCGGATGCATGTCGGCCGACGTGGTCGATATCGTGCGAAAAGGCCGGCACGCGCTCACCGGTTTCAGCGCGCATATCATCGCGGAGCGAGCGCAGGAGCCCCCGACCCGCGTCGTCCGTGCACAACTGCATTTCCATGTCCGGGGCGACGTGCCGTCCGCGGCCATCGAGCGCGCTATTGCGCTGTCACACGATAAGTACTGCTCGGTCTGGCATTCGATGCGCCAGGACATCGAGCTGACGACCACGTTCGACGTCACACCGGGGTCGGCCTGAACGCGGACACGACGCGAACCGTGAGCAGACGCGCGTACCTCGACTGGCTGCGGGGCGTCGCCGTGCTGATCATGATCGAGGCGCATACGCTCGATGCGTGGACCCGCGCCGCTGATCGCGGCCGCAGCGACTACAAGTGGGCGATCGTGGTCGGCGGGTTCGGCGCGCCCACCTTCCTGTTCCTCGCCGGTGTTGCGTTGGCGCTTGCCGCGAGATCGCGCCTCGACAGAGGACTGAGCGAGGCAGCGGTGTCGGCGCGTGCGCGACGACGGGGATTGGAGATCTTCGGACTGGCGTTCTTGTTCCGTCTGCAGTCAGCGGTGCTTGGCGGCGGCGGCGTTCGCTCGTTCCTGAAGGTCGACATCCTCAACGTGATGGGTCTGGCGATGCTCGCCACGGCGGTGGTGTGGGGGCTGACCCGGCGCACTGCAACACGAGTCGTCACGCTCGTGACCGCGGCGATGGCGACGGCGATGCTCACGCCAATCGTACGAGTAACGAAAGAGCTCGATTGGCTTCCGAATCCAATCGAGGCGTACTTCAAGCCGATTCCCGAATACAGCGGATTCACCCTGCTGCCATGGGGCGGGTTCGTGCTCGCCGGAGCGGCGACTGGACTGTGGCTCGATACGACTCGTACACCGCGCGACGAACGGCGCGTGATTGTGTGGTTGGCACTACTAGGCCCCGCGCTGATCGCTGCCGGGTACACCGTGTCGCTGATGCCGACGATCTACCGTGAGGCCAACTTCTGGACCAGCTCACCGACGTTCTTCGTGTTGCGCGTGGGAGTGCTCATTGCGGCCATCCCGATTGCCTATGCGTGGACCGCTGCCGTTCGCGGCCCTTCGCCGATTCAGGAGCTTGGAATTGCCTCGCTGTTCGTCTATTGGATTCACGTCGAAATGGTCTACGGGTTTTTGACGTGGCCCATCCACCGGCGACTAGCGTTCGAGCAGGCGATCGTCGCGTTCGTGCTGTTCACGGTGTTGCTGTACGGGCTGGTGAAGATCAAGGACTGGCTGCTCCTCGCAAGGCGTCGAACATCCGGCTGATCTCCGTATCTTCCGTGTTCACCTACGTACCTCCGTTCTTTCGGAGGACGGTTGTCCGTCATAGGCGTAGTTTGCCAGGGGCGCCTACTCTGCCGTCGAGCACCGGACCAGCCTCCTAAGAGGGCACAGTCGGTGTGTCGACCTAATTTTTGAGCCTGATGTGCGCGCCCCTGCACGAAAATCGGGCAAAGGGTCACCGACGCCACAATGGACCGAAGGTGGTCCAAAACATTATTAAGTTCCTGTCGTGTCTATGATTACCCGAAGGTTGAAGAGACGGTCTCGTCCTGTTGGTCGGATCACGGGCCTGCGAAAAACGGGTTGAGATTCGATGCGACAGGCCGCTACAATTCGCCTCTTCTGTGCGTGGGGCAATCTCTGCCAGGACTAAAACTGAATGATTAACGTGGCCGCAATCCGGATGCAGCAGTTTGGGGTTCGGTTTTATCAGGCTTCTCTGACTGCTGAAGACATCGATAAGCTGGTTCGATTCGAAGTACTGAGCTACGGCGAAGCAGGGCAACCGGTCCGGGGCGGCAACAAGAAGGCGCCGTCGAAGGTGAACTGGGATTTGCTCGAACGGCGGATCGCCTCGAGCGAGAAGGCCTATCAGCGCCAGATCATCAGGCGAAAGATCGACGAACTGGTTCAGTACTACGAGCAATGTCGGCAGGCGCGAGACCTACCGTCCATCGCCGGCGCCGTCATCATCTCTTGCGACGAAAAGCTTTCGTTCGAACCGGTCGAGGCTGGAGCGTCCGTTGGACGTCTCAAGGTGCCGGAGCGCGAAGGGATTCTTCGGGCTATTGACGGACAGCATCGTCTGCTTGCGCTGCACGCCGATATCGACAACATGAAGGACGAGGAGTTCACAGTGCCGGCGATCATTTTCGATCGTCTGCCGGAAGACCACGTCGTTCAGATGTTTGTGACGATCAACGCCAAGCATACACGGCTGAACGCCTCGCACCTGGTCAGCCTCTCAGGCCGCCAGCTGTACAAGGACGATTCACTGGCCGCTGCGCACGATGTCGTGCGGGCGTTGAACGATCGCGAAGACTCTCCGCTGCACGCTGATATCAAATTGCTTGGCGTGGGTCATGGCCGCGTTGCACAGGCGCCGATCGCGCAGGAATTGAAGAAACTGTTCGCGAGCGATGCGTTCGGCGGACCGAAGAAGACGGCCGATTTCCGCGAGGACTCCAGGAAGTTCTTCGTGAATTACTTCAAGCAGGTCTCGGTGGTGTTCGGCGCGGCGTGGGGCGGCCGCAAGTACAGTATCAAGTCGGCCACCGCTCTTCGGGCCTTTATCCGCGTTGCTCCCGATGTCGTGCGCCGGCTCGATCAGGAACATGCCGATCGCAGCGACTTCCGGGCGATCGGCCGCGTTATCGCGCCGTGGGGACGCCGTATCGGCAACATGCGTTTCGAGAGCGAAGGCATCTGGAAGAAAACCGGGACCACGGTCGATTCCCTCGCCCGAGAACTGAAGCTGGCGTTGGAGTACCCGGAGGGCGCGGGCGTCTAACGGAAAGTGGTCGGCTGAAAGAAATACAGGATGGAGCCCCCGAAGGTGCCCCATCCTGAAATGCCGGCCTGGCTCCCCCCAGCATTTACGGCGCCCTGCCGTAAACCACAGGCCGACGCACTTTCTGATGGCAAGCACCATGCCGATTTTTTTCCTTCGAGAATTCGCGAGTTGCACGGTTTGGGCGAGGCAACAATGTCGGAATGATTACACGGCTGTTCGTGAAACGTTCGGTCCATGCAGATCGATCTGAATGGCGATGTCGGCGAGTCGTTTGGCGCCTACGAGATAGGCCATGATGCGGCGCTCATTCCGATCCTGACGTCGGCCAACATTGCCTGTGGTTTCCACGCCGGAGATCCCGGTGTGATGCGAGCTACGGTCGCGCTGGCGCGTGAACACGGTACCGCAATCGGAGCTCATCCGGGATTTCCCGATCTCGTCGGGTTCGGACGCCGTGAGCTGAAGGCGACACCACGCGAAGTGGAAGATCTGGTCGCTTATCAAATTGGCGCACTCGCCGCCATTGCTGCTGCGCAGGGTGTCCCTCTTGCGCACGTGAAGCCGCACGGCGCGCTGTACAACATGGCCGCGCGCGACGTCGATCTCGCTGAAGCAATCGCGCGGGCCATCGCGTCAATAGATTCGTCGCTCAAGCTGTTCGGGCTGCCAGGTTCGAAGTCTCTCGAGGCGGCGCAGCGCCGGAACGTGCAGGCGGTCAGCGAGGCGTTCGCCGACCGTGCGTATCGCCGCGACGGATCACTCGTGCCTCGCCACGAACCTGGCGCTGTGATCGATGATGAGGCGATCGTCGTCAGTCGCGCCCTCGCGATTGCGCGGGAGCGCATGGTCATCGCAGCCGACGGAACGCGAGTCCCTCTCGATGTGCAGACAATTTGCGTTCACGGCGATACACCGCGCGCCGCCGTACTCGCGTCGCGGATTCGGAATGCACTCAGCGAGGCCGGTATTCAGATCAGAGCGCCGATTTAGGGGCCGTGCGTAGTAACAGTTCGGCAATTACGGACGACTAGATTCCGCGGCCAACATGCGCCGCAGCACTTTTCCGACCATCGTTTTAGGCAGCTCCTTGCGGAACTCGACTCGGGCCGGCACCTTGTACGGCGCCAGCCGTTCGCGGCAGTACGCGCGCAGCTCGTCTTCGGTCACGTTTCCATCGGGCTTCAACACCACCCAGGCCTGCGCGACTTCCCCTTTCACCGCATCAGGCACGCCAGCGACGCCCACTTCGTGGACCGCGGGATGTGCGGCGATGACCTCCTCGATCTCCCGCGGCCACACTTGAAAGCCGCTCGTCTTCATCATGTCTTTCTTGCGATCGACGATGAAGATGAAACCGTCGCCGTCCATGTAGGCGAGATCGCCGGTGTGCAGCCATGGTCCCCCGGCGTCGTAGGTGCGGAGTGTCTCCGCCGTTTCGAGCGGGTTGTTCCAGTACTCGAGCATTAACTGCGGCGCGCGCAGGATCAGTTCGCCGACCTCGCCGGTCTTCATCTCCTGTGGCGGATTGTCGACGTCCACGATGCGTGCGTCCACGTCCGGCAGCGGCATTCCGATCGAACCCATCTTGTTTTGTCCGTGCACCGGATTGATGCAGCACGCCATCATCGCCTCGGTCAGCGAATAGCCTTCGAGCATGACCGCACCCGTCTTCTCTTCGAACTGCCGGCGCGTCTCGGCGAGCAGTGCTGAGGCACCGCAGATACACAGCTTGATCGAACTCAGGTCCACCTTGCCGGCTCGTACATCAGGATGATTCAGCATCGCGTTGTACATCGTCGGCACGCCGTTGAAAAATCTCGGCTTTACCTGCCGGATCGTCTTTAACAAGTCGTTGACGTCGCGTGGGTTGGGAATCAGCGAGAGCGGATTGGGACCGACGAACGCGAGCGGCTGGACACCGACGTTGGCGTACACGTGAAAGAGAGGCAGCGGCAGCATGATGACGTCCGACCATGGCTGCTTGGCCGACTTCGTCCACTCATATAGCTGGAGGCCGGACGTCACGTAGTGGCGATGCAAACCGACAACGCCCTTCGGAGTTCCGGTGGTGCCGCCGCTCGACAGGATGACGGCGCGGTCGTCGCCGCGCACCGTCACAGCGGGCCGGGATGCCTCGCGATACCGGCTCAGCAGGTGCTGCAGCCAGAGATCGTCATCCGCCAGCGTAATACGATGGCCGTCCTTGCCCTCCTTGAATAACGTGAAGAGGAGGCGCAGCGCGGCTGGCAGGTATTCCTTGATAGACGTGGCGATGATCCGCTTGACGCCCGTCCGACCCTGCACCGACTTGAGCCGGTTGTAGAACGGCGTCATCGTGACGACCGTCTCGGCACGTGTGGTATCGAGGAGCTGTTCGAGCTCGCGCTCGCTATATGTGGGATTGACGCCGACGACGACAGCGCCAATCTTCCAAATGCCGAATTCCGCGATGAGGAATTGCGGGCAATTCGGCAGCACGATGGCGACGCGATCTCCTGTGCGAACACCCAGGTCCCACAGCGCTGCGGCAAACGCCGTGCTCTCCCGATCGAGCTGACCGTACGAGACGATCCGTCCCTTGAACACAAGTGCCGTGGCGTCGCTGCGGTCGCGCGCGAGCGCGTCCAGGTAGTCCAGCAGCGTCTTGTCTGGATACGGTGAAAGCGATGGACGGACGTCCGAGTCGTAGTGCGTCAGCCAGGGTTTCACGAACCGGATTCTACCCGTTCGTCACCGGCCGATGAGCAACTGAAGCAGCGCTTTCTGGGTGTGAAGGCGATTCTCGGCCTGGTCGAAGACGACCGATGCCGGCGAATCGATCACTTCGGACGCGACTTCTTCACCGCGGTGCGCGGGCAGGCAATGCATGAACAGGGCGTTCGGATTGGCCGCCGACATGAGGTTGCCGTTCACTTGATAGCGCGCGAAGGTGTGACGGCGCTCCTCGGTCTGAGCCTCTTCGCCCATCGACGTCCAGACGTCGGTATATACCGCATCGACGCCCGCGACCGCCCGCCGTGGGTCGGTGAAGCGCTTGACCTCGGCGCCATCGCGCGCAATCCGCGCGGCCGCGCCGATTACCTGATCGGGGAGCTCGTAACCAGTCGGGGACGCCACGTGCAGCGTGACGCCCATCATCGAGGTGACGTGCGCCAGTGACGTCGCCACGTTGTTGCCGTCGCCGACGAACGCCACCTTCCGGCCGCGGCAATCGCCCCATCTCTCGCGGAGTGTGAACGCGTCCGCTAGTGCCTGACAGGGATGCTCCTGGTCAGTCAGCGCATTGATCACGTGGAGTTGCCGGCCCGCATCGGCAATGACCGCGGCCTTCTCCTGAGCGAACGTTCGAATCACCAGCGCGCGCACCCACCGCTCCAGGTTGCGCGCGATGTCCACCAGCGGCTCGCGAACACCCTCGGCAAACTGCGCGGGCAAGTGCAGCGTGTCTCCGCCAAGTTCGCGGATGGCGATCTCGAAGGTGGACCGCGTCCGCAACGACGGTTTCTCGAAGAGGAGTGCGACGTGCAGGCCTGCCAGCGCCGGGGAGGTCTGACGGCCCATGCGGCGGTCGGCCTTCATCTGCGCCGCGATCGTGAGCAGCCGATCGAGATCGATCGGCGGCAGATCGAGGATCGACAGGAAGTCCTTGGCGAAGGCCACGGGCGGCGCCGCGTCGATCACGAGCGGTACTCCCCGTTGATTCGCACGTACTCGGCGCTCAGATCGCATGTCCAGATCGTGGCGTCTGCGCTGCCGCCCGTGCCAAGGCTGACGTCGATGCGGACATCAGCGTTCTTGAGATATTCACCCGCCTCCGGCGAGGCCTCGTCGTGGGGGAGGCCATTCTCGAACAGCAGAATCCCCCCAACGTGCACAGTGACGCGATTGATATCGAAGGCGACGCCGGATCGCCCGGCTGCCGCAACGATGCGACCCCAATTCGGATCCGCGCCATGCACTGCCGTCTTGACCAGCGGTGAGTTGGCGATTGTGCGTGCGACCTGCCGCGCCTCATCGCCCGATTGTGCGTCGTGAACGTTCACCGCGATCAGCTTCGTCGCACCCTCGCCGCCGCGCACGATGCCGATGGCAAGTTCGCGCGATACGGTCAGCAGGGCTTCGAGCAATGCCGGATACGACTCGCCATCGATAGTGACACCGCTGACGCCCGACGCCATCGCGAAGAGCGAATCGTTGGTCGAGCCGTCGCCATCAACCGTGATGGCATTGAACGTGTCGCGGGCGGATTCCGTGAGCGCCCGCTTCAGCAAAGCGGGCGGGACGAGGGCGTCGGTCGTCAGGAATCCGAGCATCGTCGCCATCATTGGCTCGATCATGCCGGAGCCCTTGGCGGTGCCGCCAACCATGAACGTCCCGCGGCTCGTCTGCACTGTGACGGCGCACTCCTTCGGAAACGGGTCGGTCGTCATGATGGCGCGAGCCGTGTCGCTGCCCTTGCCGCGTGCCAGCGCACGTACGGCCGCCTGAATCCCGGTGACCACACTGTCCATACGGAGATTGACGCCGATCACCCCGGTCGACGCCACCAGCACGTGCTCGGGACCGCATCCAAGAGCTTTGGCAACCTCTGCCGCCATCCGGTCGGCATCCGCCATGCCCTGTGTACCGGTGCAGGCGTTGGCGCAGCCGCTGTTCACGACAATCGCACGCGCGATGCCCTTGCTGCGCTCGAGATGTCGCCTCGAGACAATGACCGGCGCAGCCTGCGCGAGATTGGTCGTGAAGATGCCCGCTGCCGACGCAATGCCATCAGCCGCGAGAACCGTCAGATCGAGAGCGCCGGGCTTGGCTTTGATGCCGCAGTGCAGCGCCGCGGAACGGAATCCCTGCGGTGCCGTGACACCGTCGGTCGTGCGAGCGATAGCGAAGTCGCGCACGGTGAAAGCGGCCTCAGCCATGGAGCGCAGTCAACGGCACGCACGTCTGTCGCGCGCGAACGAGGGGACGCATCACGGCGTACTGACCGCAGGTTCGGAACAGTGCGCAGGATCGGCAGTCGGCTTCAATCTTCTCCGGCAGCCAGGTGTGCGGAACGATTGAGAACCCCATTCGAATGAAATAGCCCGCCACATGCGTGAACGCGCACAGCGTCTCGAAGCCCGATGCGGCCGCACGCGACGCGAGCTCGTCGACGAGTTGTCGTCCGATACCGCGCGAGCGTGCTGCGTCGCTTACCACGAGGGAACGGACTTCGGCCACATGGCGGCTGAGCGGGGCCAAATCCGCACACCCGACCACGCGCCGGCCCTGTATGGCCACGAGAAAGCGCGAGGCATGCGCGGCGATTTCATCGCGATGCCGCAGCAGCAGACGGCCATCAGCCACGTGCGTGTCGATCAGCGCGTGAATCGCACCGATGTCAGCAGCCGTCGCGGCGCGGATGACCGGCGGTCGCGTTGCGCTGACTCGGCCGCGCGAACGGGCCGGCCGCACTGCGGCTCGACGTGAACGGAAGACGCGAACGGGGCTGGCGATGTGAGCAACCCTCATGCGGGCACCTCCGTGGCAACAGTCATCAGCACCGCATCGAGCACATCGATGCCGGCATCGATATCCGCCGCTTCAATCGTCAGCGGCGGCAGGAGACGGACGACGGTTTCGCTGGTGCGGTTGACGAGCAGGCCCTGCTGCCGAGCCAGATCGACTACCGGGGCCGCGTCGATCCGCAGATCGACGCCACGCATCAGTCCGGCGCCGCGGACCTCGCGGATCGCGGGATGCTTCAGCGCGAGCGTGCGCAGCCGGCGTTCGAGATGATCGCCAACGGCCTTCACATGCGCGAGCAGGCCGTGATCCATCAACTGCTCAAGGAAGAAGACGGCCGCACGAGTGGCGAGCAGGTTTCCCCCATAAGTGCTGCCGTGATCGCCCACGGAGATCGTCGCCGCGACCTTTTCGGACACAAGCGCTGCGCCGACTGGCACGCCGGAGCCGAGGGCCTTCCCGACAGAGATGAGATCCGGCTCCCAGCCGAGCGCCTGCGAGTAGAACGGATAGCCGGTGCGTCCAAGACCCGTCTGTACCTCGTCGGCGATCAACAGCGTGCCGGTCTTGCGACAAATGTCCATGATCGCGTCCGAGAACGCACGCGGCAACGGCCGGATACCACCCTCGCCGCGGATTGGTTCGGCGATGATGGCGGCGGTGTGATCGTTCACCGCCGCAGCGAGCGCATCGGGGGAATCGGGATTCACGAACGTCACCGGACCGAGCAACGGGCCGAACGGTCCGCGATAGTGCTCGTCGTAGGTGATCGACAATGCGCCCATCGTTCGGCCGCCGAACGCATGCTCGACCGCGACGAAGCCGACGCGATCGGTCGCCCCCTGCGTGTGCCAGTAGCGCCGTGCGAACTTCAGGCACGCCTCGTTGGCCTCGGTCCCGCTGTTGCAGAAGAACGTACGGGCCAGCCCCGAGAGCGCCGACAACCGTCCGGCCGCTTCGGCTTGAAACGGATGAAAATACAGGTTCGACGTGTGCAGCAGTGTCGAGGCTTGTTCGGCAATCACCGCTGCCAGGCCCGGATGGGCGTGGCCGAGCGATGCGACACCGATGCCTGACACGAAGTCCAGGTACTCGCGGCCCTCGACATCATAGAGACGCGGACCTTTACCGCGCACGAACGCCACCGGCTGACGCCGATAGGTTTGAAGCACGTGCTGTGATTCGCGTTGCTGAATGTCGTCGAATGTCAGTTTCATCGCACCACCTGCGTACAGCCGGCGAGCGATGCACGCGCGTCGGCCAGCGTATCGAGCTTGACGGTACGGCCGCCGGCGATCACGACATCACCGACGCCCTGCTGCAGCGCCGCCCGGCACGCCTGCAACTTGGCCACCATTCCCTTGTTCGCGGTCCCGGCTTTGACGAGTTGCGCCGCCTCACGTCGCGTGAGTTTCGCGATCGTCTGCCCGTCCGCGTCGAGCACGCCAGAGGTTCCGCCAGCAATCACCAGACGCGTGGCGCCAATCGCGGCGGCGAGATGTGACGCCAAGGTGTCGGCATTGACGTTGAGTAACTCGCCGTCCCGCGTGGCACCAATGCACGCGACGATCGGCGTATAGCCGCGCGACAGCAGGTCGGTGAGCAACAGCGGGGCCCCATTCCGGACCGGTGCGCCGACCAGTCCGAGGTCAACGGACGCGCCCGCCACGCTCACGATAGGCGCAGCGCGCCGCACCGTCGCGACCGTCGCGTCGGCTCCCGTCAACCCGACCGGTTTACCACCTGCCCGCCTTACGGCGGCCACCAGTCGTGTATTGATCGCCCCGGCGAGGACCGCGACGACGACGTCGAGCGTCGCCGCGTCGGTCACGCGAAGCCCATCGACCTGCTGCTTCGGAATGCCCGCGGTCGCGAGCGCGGCATCAATCTCCTTGCCGCCGCCGTGCACGACGACGAGCGGGGTACGAGCCGCAAGTCGCGCAATCGCCTTGGCCACGCCTTCTACATCATTCGGCTGCTCGAGAAGCTCACCACCAAGCTTCAGGACGAGACGTTTCTTCACAGCAGGCCCGTCCGTTCGTCGAGACCGAGCATCACGTTGAGGTTCTGCACGGCTGAACCCGCGGCTCCCTTGACGAGATTGTCGATGACCGCGACGAGCACGATGCGTCCGCCGTCGGCATCCACCTTCCAGCCGATATCGCAGAAGTTCGTATGCACGACGTGCTTGATCTCGGGCAGTGTGCCGCCAGTCAGGCGCACGAAGGGTGCGTCCTTATAGGCTGCGGTCAGCGCGTCGGCGACCTGTGCTTCGGTCGTGCCTGGCTTCAGCGATCCATAGATCGTTTCGAGAATGCCGCGATCGAGTGGCACCAGGTGCGGTACGAACGTGACCGGACGGCCGAGTTCCTGCTCGATCTCCGCGTTGTGCCGATGTGAGAACACCGAGTACGCAGCAACGCTGCCATGGTTTTCCGAGAAGTGCGTGCGGTCCGACGGCGTCTTGCCCGCACCGGAGATGCCCGACTTGGCATCCACGAAAAGCGGGCCATCGAGCAGCCCGGCAATCGCCAGTGGCTCGAGGGCGAGCACCGCCGCGGTGGGATAGCAGCCCGGATTCGACACGAGACGCGCCTGCCGGATCGCCTCCTGGTTGCCCTCCGTCATCCCGTAGACCGTGCCCTCAGGAACGGCCGCAGTTGCCGGATACCAGCGTTGCCGCTCGGCCTGCGCCCTGATGCGGAAGGCGCCGGACAAGTCGATCACCCGTAGGCCGCGCTCGAGCAGCTGCGGTGCCAGTTCGGCGGATGCAGCTTCGGGCAATGCCAGGAACACGACGTCGGCATCGCGCGCGAGACGGTCCACGTCGAGCGGCACCACCTCGCCATCCCAGATGCGCGCCAACGCCGGCATCGGCCGCGGCGCGCTCGTCGCGGCTGACGACATCGCGGTCGTCAGCGTGACCGCCGGATGGCGGGCAAGGATGCGCACCAGTTCTTGTCCGGCGTACCCGGTGGCGCCGGCGATGGCGACGCGGGTGAGCCGGGCCGGCTGGCCGGCGGCGCGGTTTGACGCGAGCGGAGCTGCTATGGCCATTCTGTCGTCCAACGGTGTAAAAGAATATTTATACATTCGTATGTATAACCAGTCAAGCTTTCGTGTATGCTGATCGGACGGGCTCTTCGTGACACGCCGAGCCGGAGGGGTTTGTAGCGATGAAAGCGCGGCGTCAGGCCGTCATCCTCGACGTTATTCGGGAGCAGCAAGTCCGCAGTCAGGAGCAGTTGCGCCGCCAGATGCGTGGCGCCGGCTTCGACGTGACGCAGGCGACGCTATCGCGCGACATCCGCGAGCTGGGTCTCGTGAAGGGCGGCCCGAATGGTGCCTACCAGCCCCCGCCCGCCGCCGGGACCAACGGGCCGACGCCGGCCGCCGTGTTTCAACGCGCGCTCGGCTCGCAACTGCGTCGCATCGATCGCGTGCAGCAGCTCGTGCTGTTGCGTACTGGACTCGGGCACGCCCAGTCGCTGTGTGCGCTGCTCGATGGCGCGGGACTTCCGGACGTGGTCGGGACGCTCGCTGGTGAGGACACGATTCTGGTCATCACGCCGGATGTCCGGCGTGCGCGCACGCTCGTGAAACGTCTCGAGGAGATGTCGAACGCATGAAAAGACCCGTTGTGCTGGCCTTCGCTGGTGGACTCCACGCCTCAGCGGCGATTCCCTGGCTCGTCGATACGATGGGGGTTGACGTGGTCACGGTCACGCTCGACGTCGGGCAAGGCCATGAGCTCGGCGAATTGCGTGCCCGCGCGCTGGATTGCGGTGCCGTCCGCGCGCACGTGGTGGACGCGCGCGACGATTTCGCGCGCGATGTACTGTTTCCCTCGTTGGGCACCGCTTCGGCCGACGAGACGCCGCACGCAATCTCGGTGTTGGCTTGGCCGCTCATCGCGCGAAAGCTGGTCGAGATTGCGCGTATCGAGAACGCCGGCGCTGTCGCGCACGGATCGACCGATCCGGCCTGTGATTTGGCGATTCGCGCGATCGATCCCTCGATCGACATCATTGCCCCCGCACGCGACTGGACGATGGGTGACGAGGACCTCGCGTCGTTTGCCCGTGCCCGGCGACTTCCGGTAACGGCCAGTTCTGCGCCGGATTACCAGATCGACCAGAACCTCTGGGGTCGCATCGTTGCGTGGACCACTCCGGAGGCGCCGGACGCCATTCGAATGCGCGCCTCGCGCCGTCGCCTCAACGAGTCAGCGACGATCGACCTGCACTTCGAGCACGGCGCGCCGACCTCGGTGAACGGTGTGCCGATGTCGCCTGCCGAACTGATTGAGTGCGTTGCGTTGATCGGTGGTCAGCACGGGATCGGACAGACGGTGGTGTCCGCGCAGGGCCGTCAGGTGCTGTACGACGCACCGGCCGCCACCGTGCTGCAGGTTGCCGCAGCGGTCGCCGGACAGAACGCGACTGCCGACGTCTGCCTGAAGCTGGCCGATGGTGAGTACACGGTATTGAGCCCGAGCGATCGGCACGCCCCGCTGGTGAACGCGTGACGCTGTGGTCCGGTCGCTTCGATACGGCTCCCGATCCAGCCGCATTCGATTTCGGCATCTCGTTCGGCGTCGATCGCGCCCTCTTCGAGGACGATGTCACGGGAAGCATTGCGTGGGCCGATGCACTCGGTGCGGCCGGCGTCCTCTCCGACGAAGATCGCGCCTCGATTGTTTCCGCGCTCGAAGCTCTCCTCGAGGAAGGGCGGCGCAATCCAGCCTGGGTCTCCGGTCCTGACGAGGATGTGCACAGCTTCGTCGAGCGTCAATTAATCAGCAAAGTCGGCGATCCGGGCCGCCGGCTGCATACGGGACGCTCGCGCAACGAGCAAGTCTCACTCGACCTCCGGCTGTATCTACGTCGTCGCGTGCCGGTGCTGCAGCAGGCGCTTGTCAAACTGGTCGCCGCGTGTGCCGATCAGGCCGAGACTGGCGTCACGGCGATGATGCCGTCGTATACGCATCTGCGTCGCGCACAGCCGGTGCTGGTCGCGCACTTCTTTCTCTCACACGCATCCGCACTGCGCCGCGATTACGATCGGCTTCAGGCCGCCGCCGACGAGGCCGATGCGCTGACGCTGGGGTCGGGCGCCATTGCCGGCACCAGCTACGCTGTTGATACAGAGCGTCTCGCCCGCGCGCTCGGATTCTCGCGCGTCGTCCTCAACAGCATGGATGCGTCCTCGGATCGCGACTTCGTGGCGTCGTTCCTGTACGCGGCATCACTTACGATGGTGCATCTGAGTCGCATCGCGGAGGACTTGATCCTCTTCACGGGGGAAGAACACGGGTTCTTCGAGCTTTCCGACGCATCGGCGACCGGCAGCAGCATGATGCCGCAGAAGAAGAATCCCGACCCGCTGGAATTGGTCCGTGGCAAGACCGGCCGCAGCATTGGCCGCCTGACCGGGTGGCTCGTGACGATGAAGGGCTTGCCGAGCGGCTACAACAAGGACCTGCAGGAGGACAAGGAAGCGGTGTTCGACGCCGAAGCGACGCTGTCGGCATCGCTCGATGCGACGCGTGCTGTGGTCTCGCGCTTGTCGATCAACGAGGAGCGCTCGGGGCGGGCCGCGTCGGGACTGCTTCTGGCGACCGATGTCGCGGATTACCTGGTTTCGCGCGGCATGCCGTTCCGGCGGGCCCACGAAGTGGTGGGCGCCATGGTTCGCCGTCTCCTCGCGGAAGGGCGCGATTTCACCACGTTGACCATGAACGAATGGCGCGAAGCGAGCGAGATGTTCGGGGAAGACGCACCGAGGGCAGCGACCGCGCTCGCGTCGGTGCAGGCTCGCCGTACCCCGCAGTCCACCAATCCGGAGGCGGTACGAGCCGCCCTCGGGGAGTGCCGGGACTGGGCAAAGAAGAGATTTCAGGTTTGAGGCGACTCTGCTAGACTCAAGTGCGCCTTCACATCTGATTTCACCCACCCCACCCTGAAGGCATCGCTCCGGGGGAGTTCATGCAGCAACGCCGGGTTCGGCTCGGTGACATTCTGGACGACTATTGTCCGCGCGAGCGCCGCATTACGAATCATGCGGTCGTCGCGATGATTGAAGACGAGGTGAAGCAGACACGCTGCACCACCTGCGACGCGGACCACGAATATAAGCATGGCAAAGCGCCGGCGTCGCGGCGTAAGAAGCCGGAGCCTGCGCTGGTCGCGCCAGGCACCGAAGCGGCGTCGTTTGCGCGTCCGCCCGTGCCCGATCCAGAACCACCGGTTGTGATCGACGAAGCGCTGACCGCGCCGATCGACCTGCTCGATGTTGTCCCCGCCGCAGAAACCGTCGAGCCCGAGCCTGAGTCGGAGACGGAGAGCGAGCCGGAGGTGAGCGAACAACCGGATGATGAATGGCCTGTCCATCGTCCGCTGATTCGCGCGACGCTGCCCCGGCCCGAGGGCCAGGTTCCGGAGCGCAAGGCTCCGGATTTCACCATTCGTCAAAACGGCCGGTTCGACGGGCGCAACGGCGATCGCCATCGCGGCCAGCGGCAGGCGCATGGCCAGTCCCGATTTGACAACTCGCGTTCGAGCGGAGGCGGTCACGGGCAGTCGGGCCACGGGCAGCGCCACGGTAATCGTCCCGGCGGTGCTCAGGGCGGGCAACGTGGCGGAGGGCGTCCCGCGGGTCACGGACGAGGCCCTGGTGGCGGCCGCGGGCCGAAACGAGGCCGCTAGATCCTTATCTCCCTATGACAGATTTTTCGGGCAAGCTCGGGCTTATTGTTGGTGTCGCCAATAAGCGCTCGATCGCGTGGGCAATCGCCCAGGCGACGGCGCGCCGCGGCGCCCGCCTGGCGCTGACCTATCAGGGCCGATTCGAAGAGCACGTCCAGGACCTCTCACAAGGACTCGAGCAGCCGCCGTTGGTACTACCGTGCGATGTGACGTCGGACGCGGAGATGGACGCCGTATTTGCGAAAATCCAGCAGGAGTTTGGCGGACTCGATTTCCTGGTCCACGGTGCGGCTTTCGCACCCCCAGACGAGCTGAAGGCACCCTTCGTCAACACGAGCCGGGACGGCTTCCGCATGACCATGGACATCTCGGTGTATTCGCTAATCGCACTCGCACGCGGAGCGGTGCCGATGATGGAAGCACGTGGCGGCGGCAGCATCCTCACGTTGTCGTATCTCGGAAGCGAGCGCGTGTTCCCCGGCTACAACGTCATGGGTGTGGCGAAGGCCGCGCTCGAATCGACGGTGCGGTATCTCGCCGCCGATATTGGCCCGAAGAACATCCGCGTGAACGCCGTCTCAGCCGGTCCGATCAAGACGCTGGCGGCCGCCGGCATCAAGGGGTTCTCGAACATCCTGCACATCTATCCCGATCGCGCGCCGCTCCGGCGCAACGTCGAGGCATCAGAAGTGGCTGAAGCCGCCGCGTTCTTGCTGAGCGATGCCGGCAAAGGCATCACCGGCGAAGTGCTGCTCGTGGACGCCGGATTCCACGCGACCGGCATGTAGTGTCCGCCTCTAGGCGGATCGTCGGCGTCCGCGCTTCAGCCGGACCTATCCGGCTTTGGCTTGCGCGTCCGTCGAATCAATCGCCGGCAATGCGCGATCGCCGCCGTGCCTGTGCGACCTGCGCGCGACTTTGTCGCGATACATACGGCTGTCGGCTTTGGCAAGCAGCGATTCGTATGTGTCGCCGTCGTGCGGGAAGACCGCCGATCCCGCAGAGATCGACAGCGGCACTCGTGTTCCTGGCCGCGCCTCGAATATCGCGTCGCTGACCGCCTCCTGCAACTCCTTGCGTTTGTTCTCGGCTTCGTCGAATCCGCAGCCAGCGAGAACGACGATGAACTCGTCGCCCGCGTAGCGCACGCAGATGTCGTAGGGACGAATGACCGTGCGCAGCACCTGCGCGACATCGCGAAGCGCGCGATCTCCGACATGATGGCCATGCGTATCGTTGATCTCTTTGAAGTCGTCGAGGTCGAGCACGACCAGCGACACTTCAGTGTTGAGACGGTCGGCGCGAGCCAGCTCCGCGTTCAGGTGAGCGATCATGAAGCGGGTGTTCGGCAGACCGGTCAGTGGATCGGTCAGCGAGTCTTCATGCGTGCGCTCGTACACGATCGCGTTGTTGATCACCGCTGCGGCCTGCTCACAGACGCGATCGAGCAGCCGGCGATGATCTTCCTGATAGAAGCTCGGAGTTGTGTGATGCACTGCCAGTGTTCCGATGACGCGATCCTCGAAGACGAGCGGACAGACGAGCGCTGACTGAAGGGCGGTCGGCAGATTCGATCCGGCCGCTTCGAGGTCCGAGCTCGGACGCGCGTTCACGAGCGAGCGCCGGTTGCGCGCCACCCAACCCGTCAGCCCCTGACCGCTCTTCAGCGTCAGCTGTTGCATCAGCTCGAAGTCGGTGCCGATCGCAAAACGGCAGCGGAGCGTATCCGTCGCCGCGTCGTACAGGAACAACGTGCAGGCTGAGAACGGGACCAGCGTCGTCAGTTTCGAGGCGATGTGGGCCATCGAATCCGACACGCCGAGACTCGTGCCCATCGTCTGGGCGATTTGGTAGAGCGCGTAGATCTCGCCGTGCGCGACCGCGATGTCATCAAAGACTGTGGCCCTGGTCCCCCCGCGCGGCGCGACCGGCATCTTGCCGGAACCTTCGGCTTCCTCACGAACTCGCGGCAGGACCCGCAGAAACGCGTCCACGGCTCGGGGATCGAGCGCCTTGCCGGCTTCCTGCTCGATCAGCGAGACCGCCGCATCGACCGCCATCGGCTCGTGGTAGGGGCGAACCGACGTCAGCGCGCCGAAATAATCGACGAGACAGAGAATGCGCGCGCCGAGCGGGATCTCTTCGCCCTTCAGGCCGTGCGGATAACCGCGGCCGTCCCAGCGCTCGTGATGACTGAGGATGAGCGGAGCGACAGGTTGCGCAAATGGCACCGTGGCGATGATGTCGGCGCCGACTTGCGGGTGAGCCTGGACCTTCTGGAATTCCTCAGGCGTCAGCGGACCCGGCTTGGCGAGGATGTGATCGGGCACTGCAAGCTTGCCGATGTCGTGCAGCAGCGCCGCGGTCTTGATCGCCTGCACCTCGAGCTCGGTCATCCCGAGCTCACGCGCGACAGCGGTGGCGTAGATCTGAACGCGGCGAATATGGTTTTCCGCCGTGCCGTCCTTCGCGTCGATCGCTCGAGCAAGCGCTTCGATCGTCGCGAGGTGCAGTTCGGAGATCTGCTTGACGTTCCGGCGTTCGTGGTCGAACCGCGCGAGCAGTACGAAGTACGCGCGCAGTCCCAGATACAAGACCACCGGGACCAGCAGCAAGCTGGCGATGGGCCAGTATGGCAGCTGGTTCATCCCCCGAGGATCCTTTCCGTTAGTGCTGTGCGACTGGCAGCCAAATGATCGTAACGCGAGTTCTCATGACGTCCTTCTCAGAAAGAGGCAGCAGGCCAGAGGACCTGCGCAACCGTTGACACGCTCCAGACAATGTTGCTGTCGTCGTTGACACTCCAGACGATGTTGCTGTCGTCGTTGACGCTCCAGACGATGTTGCCGTCCTCGTTGACACTCCACACGATGTTGTCGTCGCCGTTGACGCTCCAGACGATGTTGCTATCTGGTTCGGCAGTTCCAACGACCTGACCGCCCCTGGTTGAACCCCAAACCGCTTTCTTGCAGTCGGCGCCACCGCAATCGGTGCCCCACACGACGTTCTGCAGGACGGAAACGCTCCAGACGATGTTGGCGTCGTCGTTGACGCTCCACACGATGTTGCCGTCGTCATTCACGCTCCAGACGATGTTGCCGTCGTCCGAGACGCTCCAGACGATGTTCCCATCGTCGTTCACGCTCCACACGATGTTGCTGTCGGTGTCGACGCTCCAGACGATGTTGTCGTCGCCGTTCACGCTCCAGACGATGTTCCCGTCGTCGCTGACACTCCAGACGATGTTGCCGTCCTCGTTCACGCTCCAGACGATGTTGTTGTCGTCCTGGCGCGCGCCCCACACGACCGGCTGTCCGGTCTGCGTCTTGACGGCACCCCACGTCTGATTGGTCGCCCACGCATTGCTGCCGGGGAGCGGTACCCCGCCCGCGATCAGGTAGTTGCCCCAGACAATGTGACGCGCCCAGTTGATGCGTTCGCCGTCGATCGTGTCGCGCATGTAGCCGATGCCGTTTTGTGGCGCGGCGAAGAACTTGGCGAGCCGCACGGCGCCCTTCGCGTTCAGGAAGCCCGCGCCCTGCGACAGCACGTTCTCACCGGCGTGCGACTCGGCGGTGAATTGCAGGATGGCTTTCACCGCGTTGGGCGTCAGATTCGGATTCGCCTCGAGCATCAACGCGACGGTGCCAGCGACGACCGGCGTCGCCATGCTCGTGCCGCTCAAGCTGAGATATGGCTTGTAGCCAACGGGAATCGTGCCGTTGAGGAGGTAGGGCTTCAGCAGGCCGTACAACGCGCTCCGCGGATCGGATAGTGACTCGATGCCGACACCCGGCGCGACGATGTCGGGCTTGGCGGCGAAGTCGAGCCACGTTGGCCCATGTGAACTGAAGTTCGCGACGGTGTCATCACTCCGGTGGACCGTGCCTTGATGGCTCGAAGCACCCACCGTCAGCACCCACGGCGCGTTGCCGGGTGCCGTGATCGCGCCCCATTGCGGGCGACCATTCGCATCGACACCGAGATTCCCTGCGGCGGCGACGACGATGATGCCGCCTTCGGCAGCGCGTTTTGCGGCGAGCGTGAGCGGGTCGTTCCAGTACGACTCGAACACACCGGAGGCCACTGAGAGATTGATGACGCGGACGTTGTACGTGGACCTGACCGAGATCGCGTAATCGATCGCGGCAATCACATCGCTGACGTAACCGTGGCCTTCGCCGTCGAGTACCTTCAAGCCGAGCAGCTTCGCCCCCGGTGCGACGCCCATGCGACGGCCGTTGGAGTCGAAGCCGCTGCCGGCGATGATGCCGGCGACGTGCGTGCCGTGACCGTAGTCGTCCGACGGCAGATCGTTGAACCAGAGGTTCGGACTGACGTCGCGCGTGAAGTCCTTGAAATGAACGACGCGGCGCGAGAGGTTGCCGCTGGCTGAGCGATACAGGTCGTCGTGCCAAGTGGTGATGCCAGAGTCGATGATCGCCACTCCGACGCCCTTGCCACTGATGCCGTACTGACTCCGGGCGAGCGTGGCGCCGATGGCCTGCCCTGTGCGTTCCATCGTGGCGAACGCCGGGCGATCGATCATGACGCGCTCAACGCGCGGATCGGACGCCACTGTGGCGAGTACGATGTTGTCCACCTCGCCAACCTGAGCGCCGCGGTCGAGACGACGGCCTACGACGCCGCGCCCGAAGACGCGTACGTCCGCGTCGCCTTTGAACTGCACGATGACGCGTGAACGTCCGGACAGCTGTGTGGCGCGGTAACGAAGAATCGAATCCAGTTTGTTGCCGAGCCGGCCGTTGACTTGTGCCGAGGCGGTCGAACTCGTGAGGGCAACGAGTGCAACTGCGAGACAGCCGGAGAAGAACGAACGCACCGAGAGTGTGAACCACATAAGCAACCACGGCGGTAATGGCAAAACATCTGCCGGGCTTGCGGCGATATGCGGTTGCTCTGGTAAGTTCTTGTAATTGAATGGCTTACCGTGTGCAGTGCTCGCACGTCCGATTTGCGTGACCTGCGCGCGTGTGCAGAACCTGCACACGGTTTTCGAGCTTGGATCTGCGTAAATTGCTGCTGCGGTTGGAGTAGCGGCGAGATCGGCTAGTGTTCCGAATCGGAACTCCGATCACGCTCTCGAGATCGGCGAGGAGTTCTTCCTAACGTTTTGTTGAAATGGGGGCTACTGCTCTGCTCTGTTTCGCGACATCCGCGTGCTCGGCTCGAGACCGTATTCGACGATCTTGCGATAGAGCGTCCCGCGGCTGATCGCCAGGAGGCGCGCTGCCTCCTTCTTATTCCAGGCTGCCGCATCGAGTACACGGATGATGTGCGCGCGTTCGGCTTCGGCGAGCGTCGGCAGGCGCGGCGGCGCCTCAGTGGTGGGAGCGGCGGCCGGATGCAGGAACTCGATGTCACTGTCGCGAATGATTCGTCCAGGCGCGGAGAGCGCCGCTCGCGACACGGTGCTCTCGAGTTCGCGGATATTGCCGGGCCACGGGTACGCGTTGAGCCGTGTAATCGCTTCGGGCGAGAACGCCTTGGCATCGAGGGGCAGCCCGTTTGTTGCGCAGTAGCGCGCTGTGAACCGGTTGGCGAGCACCGCGATGTCGGCCGGCCGCTCGCGCAGCGAGGGCAGCCGGATCGAGAACGCGTTCACCCGGTAATACAGGTCCTCGCGGAACCGGCTGTCGCGTACGAACTGGTCGAGAGGCCGGTTGGTCGCGGAGATCAGGCGGAAATCCACTTGCACGGAACGCTGTCCGCCAAGGCGCTCGAAACGACGATCCTCGAGCACGCGAAGGAGCTTGGCCTGGGCGACCAGCGACAAGTCGCCGATCTCATCGAGGAAGAGCGTGCCGCGGTCGGCAAGCTCCACGCGTCCCGGCTTTCGATCGTGCGCGCCGGTGAACGCGCCTTTCTCGTAACCGAAGATCTCCGATTCGAAGAGCGTATCCGGCAGCGCAGCGCAGTTAACCGCCTGGAAGTTCTCTTCGCCGCGCCGACTCAGCTCGTGAATCATGCGCGCCACGACTTCCTTCCCGGATCCTGTTGGCCCGAGGATGAGGACCGAGATGTCGGACTTGGCGGCGGTACGGATCCACTCGAAGACGACCAGCATCTTCTCGTCTCGCCCGATCATTTCGCGAAAGCGCTGGACCGACGGCGCCTGATCTTCAGTGCTGATATCTGCGCGCCGCTCGAGGAACGTATCGAGCAGCCGATTGATGGCATCGCCCTCGGGGCGGACCGCCGAGTACTGCGCCGGCGAACCCGGCGCGCGCCGGATAATGCCGAACTCGACGAGCTCGCGGAGGCAGTTTTCGACGTCCAGGCGCAAACGACCGAACGTGGCCATCAACGACTCGACTTCGAACGGCTCGCCGGGACGTGCACTCAGGAATCGGAGCAGGCCCGCGCGAAGCGGCGACTGCACGAGGGTACGGAATCGTGCCTCGACGTCGCTGGTCGCGTCGGTCCTCGACCCTAATGCACGAGAGGTGGCAACACTCATATTTCTTCAGACACTGACACGTCTTGACACGTCTAGAGGCTCGCCAGGTTATCGGCGGATCCCGCCGGCAACGACAGCGCATGCCGGTTTCAGCGAGGTGGTGATGCTAAGCTACATCTCTGATGCCCCATCGCTCGCCTGGTGCACCAGAAAAACCCCGCCGCAACCACCTGAGTGGCAAGCCCATCCGGTACTACCGGCCACGGGGCAGCGCCGATCTCAGGCATCTCATCGATGAAGGCTTTCAAGCCTTCAATGCGGCGCGCCTCGGAGAAGCCTGCCGCATCTTCACGGAGAAAATGCTGCTCCCCGAGCACGACACGACGATCGGGCTCACGGTGGCCGGCGCCTTGACGCCGGCCGGACTGGGCGGCTGCATGGTCGAACTGATGGAGCGTGGTCTCATCGACTTCGTCATCAGCACTGGAGCCAATCTCTATCACGATCTGCACTACGCATTGAACTTCACGTTGCACAGAGGTTCGCCATTCGTAGACGACGTCCAGCTCTACGAGGACGGCGTGATACGAATCTACGACGTGCTGTTTCCCGCCACGGTCCTTCTCGAGACCGACTCGTACATCCGCGACTTCCTCGTGCGATCCGGCTTGAACGGACCGATCTCCACGGCCGAGCTGCATTACGCGCTTGGACGCGACCTGATCACCCGACAGCCAGGATGTGAGCAGTACTCGGTAGTCGCCGCCGCCGCAGCTAACGGCGTACCGATCTTCACTTCGTCACCTGGTGACAGCTCAATCGGCATGAACATCGCCTTTCACGAGCTGATGAACGACAGCCGCCTGATGATCGATCCGAACAAGGACGTCAACGAGGTGTGCGCCTTCATCCTTGCCGGCAAGAAGAACGGCTGCGTGATCCTCGGCGGCGGATCGCCAAAGAACTTCTACCTGCAGGGGCAGCCTACGCTCTGGGAAGTGTACGGCATCCCGAAGGGCGGCAACGATTTCTTCATCCAGATCACGACCGATCAGGTTGTGTGGGGTGGGCTCTCAGGGGCGACTCCTGCAGAAGCGGTGAGTTGGGGCAAAGTGAATCCTGGTGTGCTTCCCGACACGGCCGTCGCGTATGTGGATTCCACGATCGGATTCCCGCTGTTCTGTGAGTACGTCGTCAGTTCGCCCAACGGCCGCCGGCCTCACAAAGAACTCGTGCACCAGCGCGATCAGCTCGTCGCTGCGCTGAAGCAGCAGGCCACGGAGGCCAAGCGCTAATGGGCACGCTGGCGTCGGAACTCGGCGGCCATGCCCAGCAGTTGTCCGGACAGCCGCGCGTGTACGTTGACGCGAATGTCCCAGCAGGTCTCGTGTTGTTCATGCGGACGTCGCTCTCGTGGGATGTGCTGTTCGTCCTCGAGCACGATGATCTGCGCCGTGCGCCGGACGGCGAACACTATCGGCTGGCGCGGCAACTGCGCCGTACGTTGATCACACTCGATCGTGACTACCTTAACGACCGCAAGTTTCCGCCCGATCGCAGCGGCGGCGTCGTCGTATTGATGGCACCGACGCAGGGCGGGTTCATTCATCTGCTGAAGCGCCTCGATCGCGAAATACTGCGCGCGGTCATCGCACCGTCGCCAGAGCACTCCGAAGAGTCCCTCCCACTCGAAGGCCGCAAGCTGCACGTGCACGTTGACTGGGACGGTCGATGATTGTCCTCGCGAGGGGTGACGTGGTGCTGCCGGACCGCGTCCTCAGCGAAGGAACGATCATCATCGACGCGGGACGCATCGCGGCCATCGAGCCGGGAGCCGTAGATCCCGGCCGGGCCACGACCATCAACGCCAGCGACTGCTATATCCTGCCCGGATTCATCGACGTTCACGTGCACGGCGTCGAGGGGTACGACACACTGGACGAGGGCGAGGCCGTTGCCGAAATCGCGTCGCGGCTTCCGCGGTACGGCGTCACGGCATTCTGCCCGACGACCGTGGCGTGTTCTCCGAAAGAGCTTCGCGGGGTTTTGCATCAGGTCCGCGACTCACGCATTGCCGCCGTTCCTGGTCGTGCTCGCGTGCTGCCCGCGCATCTCGAAAGCAACTTCATCAGCCCCGACTTTCGCGGCGCGCAGCCGGCGGCATGTCTGCGCGCGCCCGTGACGAGCGTGAGCGAAGGCGAGTTCTCGGCGCGCGACATCCTCGACACCATCGCTTCCTGTCGCCCTGACGTTGGCATCGTGACGATCGCACCTGAACTGCCTGGTGGGCTCGATCTCGTCGCGTCGCTCGTCGCGTCTGGTCATCGCGTCTCGCTGGGGCATTCCGGCGCCGACTACGACACAGCGATCGCTGCGATCGACGCAGGCGCCCGGCATGCCACGCACCTGTTCAACCGAATGACGCCCATTGCCCACAGGGCGCCTGGTCTGGCTGGTGCCGTGCTCTCACGCGAAGAGGTCGCCGCGGAACTGATATGCGACGGCTATCACGTGCACCCGGCGATGTGCCGGCTGGCTATCGCGGCGAAGGGCGCGCACAGTGTGATGGCCATCACCGATGGAACGGGCGTGTCCGGACTGCCGACCGGGTCCACCGCCCGCCTCGGCGGCCGGCGAATCGAGGCCGGCAGCGAGGCAGCCTTTCTCGAAGACGGCACCCTCGCCGGCAGCATTCTGACGATGGACAGGGCGTTCCGGACCATCGTGAGCCGGTTCGGCAGCTCGATTGTGGAGGCCGCGACGATGTGCTCGACGACACCCGCGCGTGAGCTTGGCCTTACCGGCTTCGGGGTCATCGCCGTTGGAGCCGTCGCCGACCTCGTGGTGCTCGACCGTGGATTCCGGGTCGTGCGGACTTTCATCGGCGGAGAACTTGTCGGCTCAGTGAACAGCCCTTCGCCGGCTCCCGTCTAAGGCCGCTGAGAGGACGAGATGCAGAAACTCACTCCTGTGCTGGCGGTACTCGGTACTTCACTGCTGTCGATTGCCACTTCCGCCTGCAGCATCGATGTGCGCGGCGAAGGGGTCGTCGCGCGGGAAGAGAAGCGCTTTGTCGTCAGCGGGCAGGCTGACCTGATGCTTCGCACGTTCGATGGCTCGATTCAGATGAAGTCGTGGGACAGGGACGAAGTCCTTGTGGAAATTGAACGGCGCGGACCGGATCAAAAAGCGGCGGAGGCGTTGGTCGTCAATATGAGTCAGGAGGGCGACCGAATCGTCGTCGACGCGCCAACACCGCGCGAGCAACGCGGGATCCATATCGGGTCATCACCCTCGGTGAGCCTGATTGTGACGGCGCCTCGCAAGGTGTCCGTGGATGCGCGTACTGGCGATGGGTCGATCAATGCCGACGAGCTGTCCGGCACGGTTGGACTCAGTAGCGGTGACGGCAGCATTCGAGCCCGTCGTATCGAGGGCAGCCTGCGGGCCCGTACGGGTGATGGTTCAATCTCGGTGACCGATGCCGCTGGCCGTGTCGAGGCCGATTCTGGCGACGGTTCGGTCGAGCTGACCGGTCGCTTCGACGCCGTCGAGGTCAGGACCGGCGACGGCTCCGTTCGTCTCGAGGCGCTCGACGGCAGCACGCTGAAGACTGATTGGAATGTCAATACGGGCGACGGATCGATCACGCTTCGCTTGCCGGCGAATCTCGACGCCGATCTCGATGCGCATACCGGCGACGGCGGTGTGCACGCCGATGGCGTGCCCGTGCAGGCCGAGCGAGACAACGACAATCGCGGGAATCGCGATTCGCTGCGCGCGCAACTCGGAAAGGGCGGCCGCACGCTGCGGCTTCGCAGCGGCGATGGCGCGATCAACATTTCTCGGTAGCAGGGCCGATGCATGCATCGGCCTGGACCGTCGCGTGCGTCGCCCCTACGAACGTCATCTACCGGCTGGGCGTTGACGCGTAAGCCGTAGGATCGTCGATGCCCGCTTCGTGAAAGGCGTCACGTCGCTCGCGGCATTTGCTGCACTGCCCACAGTGCAGTCCCTGCCGCGGATTCATGCACGACAGGGTCAGTTCGAACGGCACCTTCAGCTCCGTTCCAAGGCGAATCACGTCGCTCTTGTGCATCGTGACGAACGGTGCGTCGACGGCGATCTCGTGCGCGAGCCCCAATGACAGCGTCCTGGACATCGACGCAAAGAATTCAGGAGTCGCGTCTGGAAAGGGGTTGCCCGCGAGAGGACCGATCGCGATGCGCGGCAGCTTGTGCTGCGCGCAGTAGACACCGGCCTTGCTCAAAAGCACGATGTTGCGACCGGTCAGGTAGACATCCTCGTCAGGCGTGTCGAATCCTGGAGGGGTGCCGCGCAGCGCCCAGTGGGTCGCCGGATATAGGTCGGCGACGGTGAACGTCAGACGCGCCACCGGCGCCAACGCCCGATACACTGGCGACGCCAGAAGGCGTTCGACCGCGGCCAGCTCCTCACGTTCCCATGCCAATCCCGCGCTGACGTAAACGGGCTGCACGGTGCGCGTCTGCGCTTCGAGGGCAGCAAGTACGGCGCTGTCGAGGCCCGAGGAGAAAAGGACGGCTGTCGTTTCCAAACTGGACATCGATAAGATACAAGCTATGTACTCGGTCACCAAGCGCATCGACTTCTGCTACGGGCATCGTCTGCTCGATTACGACGGCATCTGCAAGCATCCCCACGGTCACAACGCCGTGGCAGAGATCGAGATTCGCACCGACACGCTCGACCCGCGCAACATGGTCGCCGACTTCAACGACATCAAGCGCATCGTCAAAAGCTGGGTCGATCGCGAGCTCGATCACAAGATGATCCTGCGAGGCGACGATCCGTTGGTGAAGGCGCTGGAGGCGCTCGGCGAACCGATGTATCTGGTCGAGAGCAATCCAACCGTGGAGCGCATTGCGCGCTTGATCTACGACATCTCACGCGAGCAGGGCCTTCCTGTCGCGCGCGTGACGGTGTGGGAAACGCCGACGTCGTGGGCTACCTACACCGCCTGATTGCCTTCGATCTCGACGGCACCATCGTTGACTCGCGTCGCGATCTCGCCGATTCAGCCAATCAGCTGATCGAAGAGCTCGGGGGGCAGATTCTGACCGAGGAACAGATTGGCGGGATGGTGGGTGAAGGCGCAGCGTTGCTGGTTCGCCGGGCGCTCCGCGCCTCCGGCCGCGGCGAACGTGCGCATGCGCTCGAGCGGTTTCTCGAAATCTACGACGAGCGACTGCTGAATCACACCCGCGTGTACGACGGCGTCGCTGAGGTCGTGCGTCAGGCGCGTGGCCGGGCTCGTCTGACGGTGCTGACGAACAAACCGACGGCACCGACCGAGCGCATTCTCGCCGGGCTTGGCTTGCGTGACGCGTTTGATGAAGTCATCGGCGGTGACGGCCCCTATCGCCGTAAGCCGGATCCGGCTGGTCTCAGGGCGATGATGAAAGCCGCGAACACCGTGCCCGAGGACACACTGCTCGTCGGCGATTCAGCCATTGACCTCGAAACCGCCAGGCGCGCCGAGGTCTGCTGCTGCCTGGTGTCGTACGGCTTCGGGTTCCGTCGTGAGCTGGTACAGCAACAGGGCTCTGGTGTACTTGTCGCCTCGAATGCCACAGAGTTGCGACACACGATCGAGGGGTGGCTAGAGCGAGCGTAGAAAAGCGAGAAGCGCGGCGCGTTCTTCCGCCGTACTCTGGTAGTAGCCCTGCATCGCGAGCCCGGCTTCGCCGCCGTGTCCGGTGATCGCGTCTTCTATGGTTGCCGCCGAGCCGTCATGCAACAGCGGACGACGGAAACGCAAGCCCCACAGTGCCGGTGTGCGAATCTCTTCGGGCATGCCCGAGGCCTGTTGAATACCGTCACCGCTCCCAACGTCGTGCAGTAGCAAATCGGAGAAGAGCGGCACGGCGACGCGATCGAACAACGGGTTCGCGCTTGGCCCAGTCGTCAGCGTCGCGGTGTGGCAGGCACTGCATCCAATGGCGCCGAAGACGCGCTCGCCGTTCCTGACCGCATCGTCAAGGGGACCGCGAGCGATTGGCGCCAGGAATTTCATGAAGCTCGCGAAGTTGTCGATGCCGCGGCGGCCGGTGCGCGGATCGCGAATGTCCTCGGGGTCCGGATGCGGGTCGCACACGCGCATCCGCTCGTGCGAGATCCCGACCGCAACTTCATGTGGAAAGAAATCGTTGGTGATGCCCATCTCATTCCGATAGGCGTCGGCGCTGAACGCGAGCAGCGTCGCGTGCTGCGACTTCCACCCGAACCGCCCGACCCTTCGCTCGCCGGACGCGAGATCGGTCACCATCGCCGCACGGCCGCTTACGCCGTCTCGATTGCGATCGCTCGGATCCTCGAGGGCGAGTAGCGCCTCGTCCGGGATCGCTTCGACGAGCCCGGCGCCGAACACCGGGATCGGCACACGACGCACGATGATCGTCGCATCCGCGGGAATCACCGGCTGGCAAGCGTGCCCCGGGACCGAGAAGAGATGGAAGAGCGATTCACCGGACGGGTCGAGCGGAATGAATTCGCCATTCCGGCCGCGCTTGCCGGCTCTCACTTCCGCGATCGCGCTCGTGCCGCCGACGGCGGGAACGCTGTGGCACACGGCGCAGCTAGTGGCGTTGAACGCCGGACCGAGCCCTTCATCCGGAGTCTCAACCTCGAGGAAGTCGTCGAGGCCGAGGCGGAACTCCTGGAATTCGACCGGCGTGATGCCGCCCAAGGCGTCGCCCGGGACAGCGACGCGGACTTGCGCGACGAGCACACCGGTGACGCACAGCAAGCCGAGTGCCGCGGTCCAGAACAACGCCGACATGGACAATCGGGTGCGCCGCACGGTTACTCCGCGATGATGACGCCGCGCATGAACTCGTGCCCGGCGCCGCAGACGCGTGAACATTCGAATGTGTAGCGGCCCGCTTGTGGTTGGAAGTTGACCGTCGCCACGCCCCGTCCGCGCTTCGGCAGTTCGATATCGACCTCCGTGCCGACGATGTGGAAGCCATGCGCGGTGTCGTCGCTCTGTAGCCGGATCTCGAGTCGCGTGCCGGCTTTGACGCGAATCTCAGAGGGCGTGAACGTGAATCGCTCTGCTGCGATGTCAATCAGGCGCGCGTCCTGGGCGCGTCCCGCTCCTTCAGCCATCACGACTCCAATCACGATCGCAAGCGTCAGCAGCCTGATCGAATTGCGCATCAGAACCACCATCCCAGTCCGACGTTGAACGAGTTCGGCGCGCTGATCACCGAACTGTGATTTCGGACGATCGAGTAGTCGACCTTCACTGCGACATCGGGATCGGGCCAGTAATTGGCGCCGACGACCCAGGCATCGCGATCGAACTCCTGCAGCGGCACATAACCCGACGGCATCCGGTACTGCGTATCGAAGTTCTCGTAGCGGACGAACCCGCCCACCTCTCCGAGCCGCGAGCCTGAAAAGAATCGCCGGCTGCCTTCGAGCGAGAAGCCGCGAAGCGCGCTGCCGATGTTCGGATTGACGCCGACTCGTAGCGCCAGCGCGTCATTGAGCATGCCGGCGTTGTCGATCCAGACCTGGGCGAACTCGCCGCGGAATTCGTAGCCGCGCCGTGAATACCGCGCGTCGGCCTCGGCGAGCGAGACCGGAACGTCGAAGCGCGGACGGAACTCAAACCCCGAGCGGCCCGACCATCCACTTGCGCCAAGGGTCAGACCCCGCAAGCCGACATACTCGAGACGTCCGGTGACTGCCGGCCGGCCCACGTTGGACTCCGAACCTTTCTGGCGTCCGTCGCGAATCCCGATGGCGGCATCGAACTCCGCGGCGTTAAGCGGAGCAATGACGTACGCGCGATAACGCCAGCCGCGGCCGACCTCACCGTGGACGCCGGCGCCCACGTCGAACCACGTCGTGGGAATAATCACGGTGTCGATGAACGGCCGCTCGACGCCGTAGAACACCGGCGGCTCGTGCCGCTCGTTGATGATGCCGATCGGCATCAGCATCATTCCGGCGCGAACGTTGAACGATCGGTCGAGCAGGAAATCGACATACGCCTGTTCCAGCTCGAGCTCGCCGGCTTCTTCGAGTCCCTCTACGAACGCATGTTCGAGCTCGAGCTCTCCGACGAAGCGGATGCGCGGTGAGAACGAATGCGTGACGAGCAGGACGAAGCGGTGAAAGTCCAGACGGGCGTCGGTGAACTCCTCGTTGTTGAAATGGAAGTCCATGTAGCCCGACAAATTCGTTCGGGGCACCTCGCGCCGTGCCGGCGCCGTCTGCGCGAAGGCTGGCAGCGCCGACATGCAGAGCAGCAGCACCAGGGCGACCTGGACCAGCAGCTTCGACGCTGCACGCGTGCCGATCGTGATGCGCTGATCGTTCTTGCCGCGCACGCGCACGCTGTCGGCCGCCGCATCGCGCGCTTCGACGGCGATCGCCTCGCCGGGCTTGAGGTGATGGTTCTCGATGAAACGCAGGAACTCTTTGTCCTGATCGATGACCCGCGTGACAGTGACGGTGGTCTCGAGTGGGCAGGACAGCAGCGTCTGCGCGTGCTGCGGCTTCACGAGTCCTTCCGCATTGGGAATCGGGTCGCCATGCGGATCGGTCTCCGGCCGTCCGAGCATTTCGTCGATGCGATCGATCAGGCGATCGGTGACGGCGTGCTCGAGGAGTTCGGCTTCGTCGTGCACCTCGTCCCAGGAGTAACCCATGACCCTGACCAGAAAGAGCTCGATGAGACGATGGCGGCGAAGGACGAGCGCAGCCAGCTTCTGTCCGGCCGCAGTCAGCGCTACCCCGGCATACGGCTCGTATTCCACCAACCCCGACTCAGCCAAGGTCTTCACCATCGTCGTTGCAGTGCCGGGCGTGACGCCGACGGCGGCGGCGAGTTGACCCATCGGCAGCAGCCGCTGACCGCGGCCGAGGCTGGCCGCGCCCGCGTAAATAGCCTTCAGGTAGTTCTCAACGGTGCTGGACGCGAGCATACTCACCCGGACGAGATTAGTTTGAGGTGTAAAAGTCTCCGCATGCTATCATCTACATTGAAATTTTGAAAGCTCAAAATCGCTGGATCTAAATGGCTTCTGACGACGAAACTGATGCATCTCTGAGCAGCACGGCCTTGCCAAAAGCTGAGTCCAGGGGTGGCTGGAGGAGCGTGCCTTCAGCGCCGAGCTTGCGTGAGGTTCACGGTTCCATCGTCGTCCCGTTCGAGGCGGGTTTCTGGCGGAAGCTGCTGGCGTTTGCAGGACCGGGATATCTGGTCGCCGTCGGCTACATGGACCCGGGCAACTGGGCGACCGACCTCGCCGGTGGCGCGCGTTACGGTTACACGCTGCTCAGCGTGATCCTCATCTCCAATCTCATGGCGATTCTGCTGCAGGCGCTCGCCGTCAGGCTCGGCATCGGCAGCGGACGCGATCTCGCGCAGGCGTGCCGCGACAGCTACTCGAAGCCGGTGACGATTGCGTTGTGGATCCTCTGCGAAATCGCGATTGCGGCCTGCGATCTGGCGGAGGTCATCGGCGCCGCGATCGCGCTCAATCTCCTCGTCGGCCTGCCGCTGATCTGGGGTGTCTGCATCACGGTGCTCGACGTGCTCATCGTGCTGTTTCTCCAGCACAAGGGATTCCGCTACGTCGAGGCGCTGGTCGTCGCGCTGATCATCGCGATTGCTGCGTCCTTCGCAATCGAAATCTGGTGGGCGGCACCAGATGCGGCGGACGTTGCCGCCGGCTTCATTCCTCGCACCAGAATTCTGACGGACCCGGCGATGCTCTACATCGCGATCGGTATCCTCGGTGCAACCGTGATGCCGCATAACCTGTATCTGCATTCGTCGATCGTGCAGACGCGCCGTTACCGCGATACGCTCGCCAGCAAGACCGAGGCGATCCGCTTCGCGACGATCGACTCCTCCGTTGCGCTGATGTCGGCGCTGTTCATCAACGCGGCGATCCTCATCGTGTCCGCGGCGGTCTTTCATGGCACCGAGCACGAGTCGGTCGCCGACATCGGCGACGCCTACCAGTTGCTGTCGCCGTTGCTGGGCACGACGGCGGCCGGTGTGCTGTTTGCGGTCGCGCTGCTGTGTTCTGGCCAGAATGCGACGCTGACCGGCACGCTGGCTGGCCAGATTGTGATGGAGGGCTTCGTCAACATCCGGCTGCGCCCGTGGCTACGGCGGCTCATTACGCGGCTCGTCGCGATCGTGCCGGCAGTGATCGTGATCATTCTGTATGGCGAGCGAGGAACGGGCGACCTGCTCGTGCTGAGCCAGGTGATTCTCAGTCTGCAGCTGCCGTTTGCGGTGTTCCCGCTAGTCAGTTTCACTAGCGATCGGCGAAAAATGGGAGACCTGGTCGCGCCGCGCTGGATCCAGATGCTGGCGTGGATTGTCGCGGTTATCATTGCGGCGCTGAACGCATACCTGCTGTATCAGACTTTCACCGGATAGCGATGTATCGATCGATTCTCGTCGCCGTCGAGAACTCGCCGGCGGATCGCACGATCCTGACGCACGTGCGTGAGCTGGCCTCGCTCACCGGTGCCGAGCTGCTGCTCGTCCACGTCGCGGACGGCTGGGCGGCCCGCCATTTCGATGAGCTCAAGCTGCGCGAGTCGGAAGAGATGAAAGCCGATCGCGCCTATCTCGGTCAGCTTGCCGCTGAGCTCACCGCGGCCTCTCTCAGAGTCACCACCGAGCTCGCAATGGGCGATCCGGCGACCGAACTCATTCGGTTGTGCCGCGAGCGCAACGTCGATCTCATCGCGATGTCCACTCACGGCCACCGCTTTCTCCAGGACCTGCTGCGCGGGACGACCGTGGACAAGGTGCGCCACCTGGTCAGGATTCCGGTGCTGCTGCTGCGCGCGCAGTGACCCTTCGATGGGCCCTCAGGGTCATCCTGAGCACGGTCGCAGGATGACGCTGCGCACCGACATCGCCACGCCCGACGGCAAACGACATTACGTCCGTCGCCTGTTTGCCACGATCGCGGATCGCTACGATTTCATCACCGGCTTTCTCTCTTACGGTCAGGACCGCACGTGGAAGCGACGGCTGATTGAGATGGCCGAGTTGCGGGCCAGCGACCGCGTGCTCGATCTCGCCTGCGGAACCGGCGACATTCTGTTCGCAGCCGTACCGCCGGCGCGATCGGGTGTTGGTCTCGACGTCACTCACCGGATGCTGCAGCTTGCGCAACAGCGGCGGAACGATTCACGCACGCCGCTCGTGACGGCCGACATGATGGCGCTGCCGTTTGTTGACGGCCATTTCACCGTCGTCACGACCGGATACGGGCTGCGGAACGTTCCCGATCTCGATCAATCGCTCCGCGAGATTCACCGCGTGCTCGCCCCTGGCGGCCGACTACTGTCCCTCGACTTCAATCGTCCCGCCAATCCGATCGTCCGCGGGGCGTATCACGCATATCTGACCGCAGTCGGCTCGCTGCTTGGCCTCGCCCTGCACGGCGATCCGGACACGTACCGTTACATTCCCGAGTCGATTCGCAACTACCCAGGAGCAACAGCGGTGGCCGGGCTCATGACGCACAACGGTTTCACTGACGCGCGCGTATTACCGGTCCTCGGCGGGCTGATGGCGATTCACATCGCTCGCAAACCGACGTAAGTTGGGAATCCAAGGTCTAACGTTCCAGCCAGGGCTGCAGTGCGTTCTCGAAGAAATCGAGCAAGTCCTGGTCGCTCACTTGATCGGGTGATGCCCCTCGTTTGACCGGGCGTTCCTCTTCGATCGTGCGCGAACCGCGGGTGCGACGTATTCGTCCAATGACGGTCGGCTCATCGGCATCCGTCTCCAGCGCCAGCTCGATGAAATCATCGCGGCCACGATCGAGGGCGAGCCGCAGACCGCGTCCCGGAGTCGAGAGCGTAAACGCGTAGCCTTCAGCTTGCAGGGCGTTGACGATCTGACGGACCAGCGGCGTGGCGACTTGAGTGAGAAAGCCGTCGTAGGCAGTCTCGGCCTCGGATGCGCGCTCGCGACGCCGCTGCGCGCGCTCACGAGCAGCGGCCATCGCCGCCTGCACGCGTTTTCTGACATGAGAAACTTCCACAATCCTCCTAGAGCGCCGCGTTGCGCGGGCCTTCAATCTCGTCGATCGTCATGCCGATCTCGGCCAGCACCTGCGCGGTGTGCTGCCCCAGTATCGGTGGCGCGGTTCGAACAGTGCCCGGTGTTTCCGATAGCTTGATCGGCACGCCCAATACCTTAATCGTCCCGGCTGCGACGTGTTCAACGGCCTGGATCATCTCGCGCGCCATGAGCTGCGGATCCGACAACGCATCGGGCACATCGCGTACCGAGCCACATGGAACGCCGGCGCGTGTGAGCAGCTCGTTCCAGTAGGCGCGAGATTGCTGCCGCACAATCGGCGCAAGCCGCTCACGCAGTTCACGGTGATGAACCACGCGTGAGGGGTTCGTCGCAAAGCGCTCGTCGGTGAGCAGCGCCTGCTGCGCGGTTGCCTCGCAGAACCGTTGGAACTGATCGTCGTTCCCGACCGCGAGGAACAGCTCGCCGTCGGCGGCGCTGAACGTGTCATACGGCGCGATCGTCGCGTGACGGTTGCCGACGCGCTGCGACCTCGTCTCGGTCGTTAAATGCATCGACGCGTGATAGGTGAGCAGCGATACGACTCCGTCGAGCATGCCCACATCGACCTGCTGGCCGCGTCCGGTTCGGTCCCGGGAGTACAGCGCCAGGACGATGCCCTGAGCGGCGAGCAGGCCAGCGACGAGATCGGCGATGGCGACGCCGACGCGGTAGGCCGGACCGTCGGCACCGCCGGTGACGCTCATCAGTCCGCCTTCTGCTTGCATCACCGCGTCGTAGCCAGCCTGGTGCCGACGCGGTCCGGTCTGGCCGAACCCGGAGATCGAGCAGTAGACAAGCCGCGGGTGTTTTGCTGCAACAGCGGCGTAGCCGAGCCCGAGGCGATCGAGTGTGCCGGGCCGGAAGTTTTCGACCAGCACATCGGCGCGATCCACCAGACGATCGAGCGCCTGCCGTCCGCCCGGCTGTTTGAAGTCGAGCGTGACGCTTTCCTTGTTACGGTTGATACTAAGAAAGTACGCGCTTTCCCCGGCGACAAACGGCGGTCCCCAGGCCCGCGTCTCGTCGCCGCGACCGGGCTGCTCGATCTTGATGACGCGCGCGCCCATGTCGGCCAGCAACATCGTGCAGTACGGCCCGGAGAGGACGCGGGTCAGGTCCAGCACGGTCAGGCCGGCAAGAGGCCCGGTCGTTGACATCCGCCCATTCTAGTGTCCCAACCCTGTGAGCCGTTCGCTCGTCCCAACGGATATGGGGCCTTTACTCAACGCCGCGAACGACCTAACCTTTTGACCTTTGCGTTTTGCCCTTTGACCTTCGTCGTGCCCTTTGACCTTCGTCAATGACGCCTTCTGATTACGCCAAGGCGCGTCGGGTGTTGGCGCGCCGCGACCCGGTGATTCGCGACTTGATGCGCCGGTTCGGCGAGTGCGGGCTTGCGAAGGCGCAGCGCACCGATCCGTTTCGCGCGCTGCTCCACGCGATTATCGCGCAGCAGCTCTCGACGAAAGCGGCGGCGACGATCGAGGGGCGTTTCGCGGCCCTGTTCGATGGCCGTCCCACGGCTGCGGCCATCGTCGCGATGCCGGACGAGCGGCTTCGCGCCGTCGGTATCAGCCCTCAGAAGCTTGGATACATTCGCGATTTGTGCGCGCGTACTCTGAATGGCTCGCTGGCGCTCGACGCCCTCGAAACGTTGCGCGATGAAGACGTCATCGTTGCGCTGACGAGCGTGAAGGGTATCGGCCGCTGGACGGCTGAGATGTTCCTCATGTTCCGCTTGCACCGCCCTGATGTGCTGCCGGTTGGAGACCTTGGCATCGTGAAGGCAGTCCAGCGAGCATATAGGCTGCGTCTCGCGCCGACGCCTGTCCGCCTGACTCGTCTAGGTGAGAACTGGCGGCCGTATCGCTCCGTTGCTTGCTGGTATCTGTGGGCAAGTCTCGACAACACAGCCACGTAGAAGAGTCACTGTCATGTATACACGACCGTTTATCTCCCTCCTCGCGGCGTTGGTGCTCGCGATTGCCGGGCTCACGACTTCATCGGCGCAGAATCGCGGCACGGCGGCGTCAGTCGACATTCCGCGTTTGCAGTTTGAGAAGTACACGCTACCGAATGGGCTCGAGGTGATCCTGAGTCAGAAGCGCGGGCTGCCGATGGTGGCCGTGAATCTCTGGTATCACGTCGGTCCCGCCAACGAGGAGAAAGGGCGCACCGGCTTCGCGCACCTCTTCGAGCACATGATGTTCCAGAGCTCGAAGCACGTGCCACCCGACTCGCACATCCGTCTGCTCGAGGCCGCCGGCGCGAGCGACTTGAACGGCACCACCGACTACGACCGCACGAACTATTTCGAGACCGTCCCATCGAACCAGGTGGAGCTCGCACTGTGGCTCGAGTCCGATCGGATGGGATACCTGCTCGATAAACTCGATCAGGCGGCGCTGTCGAATCAGCAGGATGTCGTCCGCAATGAGCGGCGCCAGAGCGTGGAAAACGAGCCGTACGGGTTGGCCGAGGAAACGCTCACGCAGACGCTGTTTCCCGCCGGCCATCCGTATTACGGCAACGTCATCGGCTCGCACGAAGACATCCAGGCCGCGAAGCTCGATGACGTGAAAAAATTCTTCCGCCAGTACTACGCGCCCAACAACGCCAGCCTCGCCATCGTGGGCGACTTCGAGCCGGCGCAAATGAAGGCGCTGGTGCAGAAATACTTCGGCACGCTGAAGCGAGGCCCGGCTGCTCCGCCGATCAAAGCAGACACACCGAAGATCACCTCCCAGCGCCGCAAGGTCGTCAACGCCCGCGTGGAGTTGCCTCGCGTGTATATGGCGTGGCTGACCTCGCCGATCCTCAAGCCTGGCGACGCCGAGGCCGACATCGCCGCAACAATCCTCGGTGGCGGACGTTCGAGCCGTCTGTACAAGAAGCTGGTCTACGAGAAGCAGATCGCCCAGGACGTAACGGCGCAGCAGTACTCGCTGATGCTCGGCTCCGTCTTCCAGATTCAGGCCACGGCGCGGCCGGGACACACGGTAGAGGAACTCGAGAAGGCGCTCGAAGAAGAATTGTCCACGTTCCGATCACAGCCGGCCGAGAGGAGTGAGGTCGAGCGCGCTCGCAACATGATCGAGACCAACATCATCGGCGGTCTCGAGCGGCTGGGCGGCTTCGGTGGGATCGCCGATCGTCTCAACAGCTACAACCACTATCTCAAGAATCCCGATTATCTACAGCAGGACGTCCAGCGCTATCGCGCGGTGAATGCGTCCACGCTGCAGATGTTCGCGCGCGATCAACTCGCGCCGACGGCGCGTGTCGTGATGCACGTCGTGCCCGGACAGCCGGCCGCACCGCCACAGGTGGCCACGCCGCCGGCGTCCAAGGCCGCTGAAGGCGAGGGCAGCGAATCGATCAACGCCGACGAACCGTGGCGCAATGAGATGCCGAAGTCGGCCGCCACGCGCCCGCTGCAGCTGGCCACGCCGGTATCGGAGACGCTGCCCAATGGGCTGATATTGATCCTGAGCGAGCGCCGCGGTCTGCCGATCGTCGCCGCCAATCTCGTGCTCCGCACCGGCAGCGATGCCAACCCGCTCGACAAACCCGGGCTCGCCAACTTCACCGCAGCGATGCTGGACGAAGGGACGGCGACGCGGAACGCGCTGCAGATCGCCGACGAAGTCGCCCAGCTCGGCGCATCGCTCGGCATCAGCAGCTCCATGGACGCGACGACACTCGCCGTGCGATCGCTGTCGAAGAACTTCGGCCCGGCCGCCGATCTGCTCGCCGACGTCACGCTGAATCCATCGTTCCCCGCCCAGGAGATCGAACGGCAGCGCGCCAGCCGTCTGGCCGCGCTCGTGCAGCAGCGTGACAACCCGAATCAGGTCGCGGCGCAGGTCACGGCATCGGCGCTGTATGGGCCGATGCACCCCTACGGGTACAGCGAGATCGGCACGGAGGCGGCGCTCAAGAGCGTGTCGCGCGCCGACATGGAAGCATTCTGGAAGCAGAATTTCGTGCCGAACAACGCGGCACTCGTTGTGGCCGGTGACATTTCCATGAATGAGCTGAAGGCACTGGCGGAAAAGGCCTTCGGCGGATGGCAGAAGGGCACACCCGCGCAGCCGGCCCTCGGCATGCCGTCGACGACGCCGGCTCGTGTGGTGATCGTCGACAAGCCGGGCAGCCCGCAGACGCAGCTGCGCGTCGCCAGCATTGGCGCGCCGCGGTCCTCACCTGATTTCCGGCCGATGCAGGTGATGAACCTCGCGCTCGGTGGGCTCTTCTCGAGCCGCATCAACATGAACCTGCGCGAGGAGCACGGCTACACCTACGGCGCCAACTCGCAGTTCTCATTCAGGCGCGCGGCCGGGCCGTTCCAGATCGCCTCTGGCGTGCGCACCGATGTGACCGCGGCGGCCGTGGACGAGATCTTCAAAGAGGTCCGCGGCATGGTGGACAAACCCGTGTCAGCGGAGGAGCTCCAGAAGGCGAAGGATTCACTCGCCAACTCGCTGCCGGGTGCGTTCGAGAGCAGTGCGAATGCGGTGAACAACTTCTCCAACGTGTTCATCTATAACCTCGGCCTCGACTACTACACGCGCTACGCCGAGCAGGTGAACGCCGTCACACCGGATCAGGCGCTGGCTGTGTCCAAGAAATATCTGGTCCCGGGCGCTATGGTCGTCATTGCGGTTGGCGATCGCGCCAAGATCGAACCCGAGCTGCGGAAGTTGAATCTCGGCGCCATTGAAATTCGCGACGCCGAGGGAAAGCCGATCTCCTAGCGGGCGGACTCGCGTTGGTCCCGACCGTATCTCGTTATCGGTTCGCCGGAGCTGCGTGAGAGCCGAACGCTGCTCCGGCGTCAGCCGTCTGTAAATCGCAAATCGCATCAGCGTTCGGCGGACGTTGTGATGCGCGCGCAACGCCTCGACTTGTTCGCTGAGACCCTTGACGGTCATGTCCTCGGCGTTCGCACGCAGCAGGAGACGGCGCAGCAAGCGATCCATCTCCACCGGGACTCACCTTAGCCCGCGGTCGCCGTCTCGGTATTTTTGCCTCGGGAGAATTCCGTAGTTCAGGGCGTTTGCGACAAGTCAACGGCAATGGACCCCACGGCTAACGACACATTCTTGGCGAACGCACCCCGGTACATCTCGTACAAAGCCTGCCGTTCGTCCGGAAACGCCTCGTACAGTGTCTGCATGATGGTGTAGTCAGCATCCTTCACCACCGGATGCACGATGTGCACGTAGGCAATGTTTCCGTCTCCGAGCGGTTGCGTCATGCGCATCACCTTCCAGCCCGCCGCCTGCTCACGACGCATCGGATCCGCCGATTTCATCAGCGCGCTCCGCATCTTCTGCATGATCTGCTCGAAGTCAGCCGTCTTATCCGGCTTGACGGCAACTGTCCACAACGCGGTGTCACCGTCGAACGTCAGCTTCTGGTGCTGGGATCCACCGTTCTGCGCGGCCGCCAGGGTCAGCCCCGCGCCGCCGACAATGGCCAGGAGCGCGCCGATCACAACGTAGGCAAATCGCTGAGACACGATTCTTCCTCCTGTTGGGACGATAGTCGGCGGCAACGCGCCCGCGTATCCCGAGGAGTCGGTATTTCCTCTGCAAAAAACCGACGTATGACCGGTCTGAATCGGCGGTAGGATGCGAGGTATGGGCCCGGTCGTCGAACGGTTGACCATTCGCACAGTGCTGCTCGCCGGCTTCGGCCTGATGCTCGGGCTGTGGCTGTTTGCCGGTTATCAGGTCGCGCAGCGCGTGGGCCAGGCCCAGCGCAACAGCGCCGGCATTGGCTCGCGGTACCAGCAGTCGCAGGAGTTACTCGCGTCGGTCCGTGCGCAGGTGCTCGAAGCCTCGGTGCTGCTCAGGGACGCGCTGCTCGATCCCGATGTCACCGCTCAGGCCGAGCATCGTCAGAGCATCGAGAAGGCGTACGCCGCGATCGACACGCGGCTGAAGCAGTACGTGCCGTTTCTCGACTCGGCGGCGGAACGCGAACGCGTTGATCGATTGCGCGCGGAGATTCGCGAATTCCGCCTTGCCTCCGACGAAGTGCTGGCCACCGACAGCAGCCGCTGGCCGGCCGAGGCGCGCACGCTGCTGCGGCGGTTCATGCCCAAGCGCGAGTCGGCGATTCGCATCTCGGATGAGGTCCAGGCGCTCAACCGCGCCGCGTTCATCGATCAGCAGCGCGACATCACTCAAACACAGGCCGAAATGCAACGCCAGGTCTGGACCGTGTTTGGGGCGGCACTCGTCATCAGCCTGGTGATCGGCTGGTTCGTGTCGCAGCACGCGGCGTCGCTGGAGCGGCGCCTCACAGAGCAGCACGAGTGCGAAGAGCGCATCGCGAGCGATCTGCAACGGCTCTCCGCGCGGCTCGTCCACGCGCGCGAAGAGGAGCAACAGCGAATCGCGCGCGAATTACACGACGATGTCGGACAGGCGCTGAGCGCGGTGAAAGTCCAGTTAGCGGTTGCCGAACGGCGGATCGAACGGATGGGGGCGACGCGCGCGCTGTTGGCGGATGCTCAGACGAGCGCGGACGCCGCCCTGCATAGCGTTCGCGACCTGTCACACCTGTTGCACCCCTCGGCGCTCGACGACCTTGGACTGGTCGCCGCGCTCGAATCGCTGGTCGCCGACTTTCGGCGCCGCCATCAGATCGCCGTCGAATTTATGCATGAAGGACCGGATCGTCGTCTGCACGCCGAGACCGAACGCGCCGTCTACCGAATCGTGCAGGAAGGCCTGACCAATATCGCGCGACACGCGGAGGCGACCGGCGGGACGGTACAACTCGCGCTCGATCACGAGTCGGTCCGCGTGACTATCGCGGACAACGGCATCGGATTCGACGTCGCCGACGTAGAACGGCCGGGCAAGCGGCGCGGGCTCGGCCTCCTGAGCATTCGCGAGCGCGTGACCGGACTGCACGGACAGGTGTGCATTGAGAGCGCGTCTGGTGGCTCACGGATTGAAGTCGAGTTGCCGGCCGTTCTGGCGAGTCGAGTGGACGATCTCGACCCGGATCTCGTCGCGTCGTTGATCGATTCGGAGGTGAACCGTGGATGAACTGCGCGTGTTGCTCGGCGACGATCACACCGTCCTGCGTCAGGGGCTGCGAAAGATTCTCGAGGATCGTCGCGACTGGCGTGTCGTCGCCGAAGCCGGCAACGGGCGCGATGCCGTTCGCGAAGCGATCGAGCTCAACCCCGACGTTGCGGTGCTGGACATCGGCATGCCGCTCCTCAACGGGATCGAAGCCACGCGGCAGATCATCCGCCGCGCGCCGGGGGTCCGCGTCCTGATTCTAAGCATGCACAGCGATCAGGCATATGTGACGCAGTCCGTTCAGGCCGGCGCACGGGGGTATCTCCTCAAAGAGTCCGCCGGCTCCGAGTTGATTGCCGCGATCGCGGCGGTCGCCGCGGGGAAATCGTTCTTCAGTCCAGCCGTCGCGCAGGTCGTGTTCGATGACTATGTCAGGAGCCTGACTGAGCGAGGCATCACGGATCGCTACGACGCCCTCTCCGAACGTGAGCGCGAAGTGCTGCAACTGGTCGCCGAGGGAAAGAGCAGCAAGGAAATTGCCGACGTGCTCTCCATCAGCCCAGCGACCGTTGAAACCCATCGAACTCATCTGCTGCACAAGCTCGGCCTTCGCAACACGGCAGAGGTGGTTCGGTATGCGGCGCGGCGCGGGATTGTGCACTGACGCGTAACGCGCCGATAAGCAGCCAGAAATACAGAAAACAACCGATAACAAACACGGCCAGATCCTTGAGTATGGATCTGTGTGAGACTCGACTGTCCGGAACGGTCGAGGTTCTGCTGTAGAGGTTGCGTGAATTGGCTGAGTGACTACGATCCTAAGATGATCCCCGAGGTCCTCGCCGCGATCGGCGCCCGTCCGCCACGAGCTCATCTCGTGGTGCTGTCGGACTTCGACGGGACTCTGGCGTCATTCGACGTCGATCCGTCGGCTCCGCGGCTGGATGACGACACCCGACACACACTCGCGACACTCGCCTCGCACGATCGTGTGACCGTAGGGCTTGTCAGCGGGCGACGCGTGGACGATTTGGCCCGCCGCACTCAATTGCCAGACCACATCTATCTCGCCGGCCTTCACGGTCTCGAAATTCGTCACGGCAATCACGCGTGGCATCATCCCGATCTCGTGGATTCGCACGAGCTCATCGACCGCGTTGCCGATGCGATGAAGGGCGCTTTTGGCGAAGTGCCCGGCGTCAGGCTCGAGCATAAAGGCGTATCTCTGACCGTCCACGTGCGGGCTGTCGATCCCGCTCGACGCAAGGACGTGCTCCACACGGCGGTCGACGTCGCTCGTCCGTGGCTCGACTCGGACGAACTCAAAGTGCTCGACGCCAGTGAGGCGGTCGAGCTGTTACCCAACATTGCCTGGAACAAAGGCGACGCAGTGCGCTGGATCGTGGACGACGTCGAGACGCACGCGCGGCAGAAAACCTGGTGCATCTTCTTTGGCGACGATGTGACCGACGAGGAAGCGTTTCGCGCGGTCGGCGACGGCCTGACCGTCGTCGTCGGACAACGGCCTTCCCTTGCACGTCTGCGACTGAACTCCCCAGCTGACGTCGCAGCTGTTCTCTTAGGCGTGACCAACCGCAATGGGCACGGAAGGAGTACGGGCGATGACGTCAGCTGACCTGGTGCGGACGATGGCGGACCGGCTACGCGACACCAAGCTGGTCGTAGTCGCGAATCGGCAACCCTACGTGCACGAGAAACAAGTAACCGAGCGGACAGGATTCAGGCGCTGGGTGCTCCGGCAGGGCAACAAGGTACGAATCAACTGGAAGCAACCGGCGAGCGGGCTTGTCACGGCGCTCGATCCAGTGATGCGGGCGTGCGGAGGCACGTGGGTGGCGCACGGGAATGGCAGCGGGGATCTGGAGTCGTCGGATCCATCCGGCCGCGTCGCGGTGCCACCCGACAAGCCGAAGTACTCGTTACGCCGGGTATTTCTGAAGCAGCAGGAAGAGAGCGGCTACTACTACGGCGTGTCGAACAACGCGTTGTGGCCGTTGTGTCACATCGCGTACGCGCGCCCGGTGTTCAATCAGAGTGACTGGCGGCACTACGTCGAGGTCAACCGGCGTTTTGCCGATGTCGTCCTCGAAGAGATCGCCGGAACTCGGGCGATTGTCTTCGTCCAGGACTATCACTACGCATTGCTTCCGCGGTTCGTGAAGGCGGCGCGGCCCGATGCCGTCGTGTGTCAGTTCTGGCACATTCCGTGGCCGAACCCGGAGGCGTTCCGGATTTTGCCGTGGCAGTCGGAGGTGCTCGACGGACTCCTCGGGAATGATCTCCTTGGGTTTCACCTGCAGTACCACTGCAACAACTTCCTCGAGACCGTCGATCGAACGATGGAGGCGCGGATCGATCAGGAGACCTTCTCGGTATATTGCCGCGGACATCAGACGGCGATTCGGCCGTACCCGATCAGCATCGATCCCTCGACGTGGAACGGCACCGCTCCCGGAGCGGCGTGGACGAAAGAGGTTGCTGCGACGCGACGCCATCTCGACGTCGGTGATCGGCGCATCGTCATGGGCGTCGACCGGCTCGATTACACGAAAGGCATTCCCGATCGTCTGCTCGCATTCGACCGATTCCTGGAGCGATACCCGGAGTGGCGCAATCGCGTGGTCCTCGTGCAGGTCGGATCGCCGACGCGCGACCGAATTGACCGGTATCGCGACTTGAGTCGTGAGATCGGCGAGCTCGTGGACAAGATCAACGCGAGACACGGACTGCCTGGCTGGCTTCCGATCGTTTATCGTCGCGAATATCACACCCCAAAGGACGTTGCAGCTCTGTATCGGGCCACCGACGTGTGCGTCGTGTCCTCGCTGCACGATGGTATGAACCTGGTGGCCAAGGAATTCGTGGCTGCGCGCACCGACAATCGCGGCGTGCTGCTGCTGTCGAAGTTTGCTGGTGCGGCGCGGGAGCTCTCCGACTCGCTGCAGGTCAACCCGTTTGCGCCGGACGAATTCGCTGAAACGCTGCACGCGGCGCTCTCAATGGGCTCGGCGGAGGCGGAGCGACGGATGCGGGCGCTGCGTCAGCAGGTGTGCGGCCATACGGTTTTCGACTGGGCAGCCCGGGTGCTTTGCGACGCCTGCAAGGTTGCGGAAGGGCGGTAGGGCGACCCATGCGTCGCCCGTGGAGGCCGGATCCCGGTATAATTCCAGACTGAAACAGTCGGATATGGCCGTTGCCTCTCCAGGGTTCCTTCGTACCGCCTCGTCCATCGTTGATTTGATTGGCAATACGCCGTTGATCCGCCTGGCGGGTTTCGAGGACGGCCTTCGTAATGTCCAGCTCTACGCGAAGGCCGAATGGGAGAACCCCGGTGGTTCCGTCAAGGATCGGGCGGCAGCCCGAATGATTGCGGAAGGCGAACGATCAGGGGCGCTTACTCGCGACAAGATCATCCTGGACGCGACCTCCGGTAACACCGGCATTGCTTACGCGTTGATTGGCGCGGCCAAGGGTTATCGGGTCCGGCTCTGCGTCCCGGAGAATGTGACGCCGGAGCGCAAGCGAATCCTGAAGGCGTTCGGCGCCGAAGTCATCTTTACCGATCCCATGCAGGGATCCGACGGTGCGATCATCCGCGTCAAACAGATGTTCGAAGAGAGCTCGACGCTCTACTTCTACCCGGATCAATACAACAATCCGGGAAATTGGCGCGCGCACTACGATACGACGGCGCCGGAGTTGATCGAGCAGACCGGCGGCAGGCTGACGCACTTCGTCGCCGGCCTGGGTACGAGCGGAACGTTTGTCGGTGTCGGGCGACGACTTCGTGAGTACAACCCGGCGATCCGACTCGTGTCCGTGCAGCCGGACTCACCACTGCACGCGCTCGAAGGGTTGAAGCACATGGCGACGGCGATTGTGCCAGGCATCTACGACGCGACGTTGGCGGACGAGGACATCGGCATCAGCACCGAGGAGGCCTTCAGCCTGACACGCCGTCTGGCCAAACAGGGACTGTTCGTCGGCATTTCGAGCGGCGCCAACCTGGCTGGGGCGCTTCGCGTCGCGCGGCAGACGTCGGATGCGGTGATCGTCGTGGTGTTCTGCGACGGCGGCGAGAAGTATTTGTCCGAGCGTCTGTGGGACGAAACCGACGAGGAGGCGAGCTGATGGCGTTGTCACTTCAGCCCGGAGTGGCCGAGGCGATTCGCGCCCACGGCGCAGAGACGTATCCGAACGAATGCTGCGGCGCGTTGTATGGCCGCGACGGTGTGGTCACCGCAACGTATGCGCTGCCGAACACGACCGAGGAAGGTCCACGCCGTCGATTTCTCGTGCGGCCACAGGACTATCGCGACGCCGAGCAGCGCGCCACCGAGCTGAAGGTCGACCTGCTCGGGTTCTATCACTCGCATCCTGATCACCCCGCGCGTCCGTCGCAGTACGACCTCGATCACGCGTGGCCGTTCTTTTCGTACATCATCGTTGCCATCCGCGCCGGCACGCCCGAGGACATGACGTCCTGGCGATTGCGCGAGGATCGCTCTGCATTCGACGAGGAAAGCCTCACTCATGCCGAACACAATCAACATCCCGACGCCGCTTCGTCCATTCACGGATAAGCAGGAGTCCGTCCAGGTCAGCGGTGCAACGGTTGGCGAGCTGCTCGCCGATCTGACGACCCGCTACGAGGGTTTGCGCAAGCATTTGTATGCCGACAACGGCAAGCTGCGGAACTTCGTGAACGTTTATCTGAACGACGAGGACATCCGCTACCTGCAGAAGGAAGCGACGCCGGTGAAATCCGGCGACACGCTCAGCATCGTCCCGTCGGTGGCGGGCGGCGCTCCCGCCTCCGCTGAAGCTACGGCGAGGCGGGCCTCAAGCGCAGCCGGGACGGATCTCTCGGCAGAAGAGATCAAGCGGTACAGCCGGCATTTGATCATGCCGGAAGTGGGGATGGACGGTCAGCGCCGGATCAAGGCGTCGAGTGTGCTGTGCATCGGCGCAGGCGGTCTTGGATCTCCCGCGGCGATGTATCTCGCGGCGGCCGGTATCGGCCGTCTCGGCATCGTGGACTTCGACGTCGTCGATTTCAGCAACCTGCAGCGTCAACTGCTGCACACGACGGAGGACGTCGGACGCACGAAGCTCGAATCGGCGAAGAACAAGATCGTCGCGCTGAATCCGCACGTGCAGGTGGACACCTACGAAGAAGCGCTCTCCTCCGAGAACGCCATGCGCCTGTTCAAGGGCTACGACGTCATCCTCGACGGGACCGATAACTTCCCGACGCGCTATCTCGTGAACGACGCCTGCGTCCTCTCGGGAATTCCCAATGCGTACGGCAGCATCTTCCGGTTCGAGGGTCAGGCGTCAGTGTTTGGGACCAAGGATGGTCCGTGCTACCGGTGCTTGTATCCTGAGCCGCCGCCGCCGGGACTGGTGCCAAGCTGCGCCGAAGGAGGTGTGCTCGGTGTGCTGCCCGGAGTCATCGGCGTGATTCAGGCGACGGAGTCGATCAAGCTGGTCACCGGCATTGGTGAGCCGCTCATTGGCCGTTTCCTGATCTATGACGCGCTGAAGATGCGCTTCCGTGAGCTCAAGCTGAAGAAGGATCCGGAGTGCCCGGTGTGCGGTCCGAATCCCACCGTCACGAAGTTGATCGATTACGAACAGTTCTGCGGTGTGCGGCCCGAGCCGGCGCAGGCGCAGACGACAGGAGTCACCGTGAACGATTGGGAGATCACGCCGGTCGATTTGAAGAAGAAGCTCGATGCCGGCGAGACGCCGTTCATTCTCGATGTGCGCGAGCCGAACGAATACCAGATCAACCGCATCGCAGGCTCGACCTTGATTCCGCTCGGTGAGCTGCCGAGGCGGTATCAAGAACTGCCGAAGGATCGCGAGATCGTGACGCAGTGCAAGATGGGCGGCCGCAGCGCGAAGGCCCAGGACTTCCTGAAATCGGTGGGGTTCACGAACGTGAAGAACCTCAAGGGTGGGATTCTGGAGTGGATTGACAAGGTCGATCCGAGCCAGCCCAAGTACTAGGCGATAGGCCGTAGCTGGCAGCTGGTAGCGGTTAGCTGTTCAGGCTCTTGCCAGAAGCTACTAGCTACCGACTACCGGCTAGAGTAGAATACCGACAAGAGTAGTCGTATTTCATGTTGAGGCTGTCGAAGAAGGCCGATTACGCGCTGATCGCGATGAAGCACCTGGCCCACAAGGACACAGGGGCGACGTCCTCGAGCGCGCGGGAAATTGCCGAGCACTACGACATCCCCATCGAGTTGATGGCCAAGGTGCTGCAGCGTCTGGTGCGCACCGGCTTGCTGATCTCGACGCAGGGCACGCGCGGCGGATACACGTTGAGCCGGTCGTCCGCGTTGATCAGCGTCGCAGATGTTGTTGAGGCGATCGACGGGCCGTTCACGGTGACGGCGTGCTCGACGGACAAACACGACTGCGAGCAATACGGCAAGTGCAGCGTGCGGGGCCCGCTCTGGCAGATTCGCGAGCGCATCGTGCAGACTCTCGGGATGGTCTCTCTTGCGGATATGGCTTCCGAACAGGAACCGACATTTGCTGCACCCGTCGCCGTCGTGCGACGCGGCGCGTAGGGCACGTCCTTTTGTTGGGACCTGCCGGGACAACGTAGAGCCGGGCCTTTTGGACCGGCCACTGGAATGAAGATGAAGCTTCCGATTTACATGGACTATCACGCCACCACGCCCGTCGATCCACGGGTGCTCGAGGCGATGACGCCGTTCTTCACGCAGCACTTCGGGAACGCTGCGAGCCGCAACCATTCGTTCGGCTGGGAAGCCGAAGATGCGGTGGAGACTGCCCGCAAGCAGGTGGCCGATCTGATTGGCGCCAGCGCGAAAGAAATCATCTTCACGAGCGGCGCGACTGAATCGAACAACCTGGCGATCAAGGGTGTCGCCGAGATGTATCGCGAGAAGGGCAATCACATCATCACGTGCGTAATCGAGCACAAGGCGGTGATCGACACCTGCAAGAAGCTGGAAAAGCAGGGCGCGCGCGTCACCTATCTGCCGGTGCACAAGGACGGGCGCATCACTCTCGACGAGCTGCGCGACGCGATCACCGACAAGACGATTCTCATCACGATCATGGCCGCCAATAACGAGATTGGCGTGCTGCAGCCGATCGCCGAGATCGGCGCGATTGCGAAGGAGAAGGGAATTCTCTTCCACACGGACGCCGTACAGGCGGTGGGCAAAGTTCCGGTGAACGTCAACGACCTGAAAGTCGATCTGCTGTCGCTGAGCGCCCACAAGATGTATGGGCCGAAAGGGGTCGGCGCGCTGTACGTGCGGCGCCGTAATCCACGCGTGCTGCTCGCCGAGCAAATCAGTGGTGGCGGTCACGAGCGCGGTATGCGGTCCGGCACCCTCAATGTCCCGGGCATCGTCGGCCTCGGGAAAGCCGCTGAGATCTGCAAGAACGAGATGGGCTCTGAAGCCGAGCGGCTGCGCAAGCTGCGTGAGCGGCTGAATGCCGGTCTTCACAAGAACCTCGATGAGCTCTACATCAATGGATCGATAGAGCACCGGTTGCCGCACAGCCTCAACGTGAGCTTTGCCTACGTCGAAGGCGAGTCGCTGCTGATGGGTATTAACGACGTAGCCGTCTCATCCGGCTCCGCGTGTACCTCGGCGAGCCTGGAGCCGTCCTACGTACTAAAGGCGCTCGGCGCCGGCGATGACCTCGCGCACTCCTCGATCCGCTTCGGCCTCGGCCGCTGGACGACTGAGGAAGAGGTCGACTATGTGATCGAGAAATTGACGACAGTCGTCCGGCGTCTGCGAGAGATGTCGCCGCTCTATGAGATGGTGAAGGAAGGCGTTGACCTGTCGAAGATGCAGTGGGTCACGCATTAACGCGTAATTCAAAATGCAAAATGCAGAAATGCAAAACGGATCGCGCATTCATTTTGAATGTTGACTTTTGAATTTTGCATTACGGAGAGATAGACAAATGGCGTATTCAAACAAGGTCATCGACCACTACGAGAACCCGCGCAACGTCGGTTCACTGCCGAAGGACGACGCCAACGTCGGCACGGGTCTCGTGGGCGCGCCCGAATGCGGCGACGTGATGAAACTGCAGGTCAAGGTCAACCCCGAGACCGGCGTGATCGACGACGCCAAGTTCAAGACGTTCGGGTGCGGATCGGCGATTGCGAGCTCGAGTCTCGCGACCGAGTGGCTCAAGGGCAAGACCGTCGATCAGGCGCTGGCGATCAAGAACACCGACATCGTCGCCGAGTTGTCGCTGCCGCCAGTGAAGATCCACTGCTCGGTACTGGCCGAGGACGCGATCAAAGCGGCGATCGCCGACTACAAGACGAAGCAGGACAAGGACAAGGGCGTGCCGGCGTCAGCAGGCCATGCTCAGCCTAACGCTTAGGTGGTAGGTGGTAGCTGGTAGCTGGTAGCGGATAGCAAGGACAGTGAACTCCTACCAGCTATCGACGACCACCTCCAGCTAGAACAACATGATCGAAATCAGTGAAGGCGCTGCGAAGAAGATCAAGGCGCTGATGGCCAAGCAGGGCATCAGCGATGGCGGTCTTCGTGTCGGCGTCAAAGGCGGCGGTTGCTCGGGGTTGAGCTACACGTTCGCCTGGGAGAAGGAAGCCCGCACCGGCGACGAGGTCTTCGAAGGCAATGGCGCGAAGCTCTTCGTGGACAAGAAGAGTTACCTGTTCCTGAAGGGCACCACCCTCGACTACGACACGGCGCTTCTGACCCAGGGGTTCGTGTTCCACAACCCGAACGCGAAGCAGACCTGCGGTTGCGGCAGCTCCTTCGGCGCGTGACGCGCCCGGATTTTCTGAGCGGCCAATGACCCCCGATCCGATTCCCGTGAGCCCTGTCTCGACGCTCGAGTGCCGCAGCTGCGGCGCAGGCGCTCCTGTGGACGAGCACTTCTGCCCGCAGTGCAGCCGCATCCTGGCGCTCGGCCGGCATGGCGATTACTTCACATTCTTCGGCCTGCCGCGCAAGCTGACCATTGCGCAGGACGATCTGGATCGCCGCTTCCGCGAGTTGAGCCGGAAGTTTCACCCCGACTACTACTACACCGCGTCGCCTACTGAACGGCTGGCGAGTCTCGAGCGCTCCTCGTATCTCAACGACGCCTATCGAGCGCTGCGAACGCCGGCGACCCGCATCGAGCATCTGCTCGCAATCGAGGGCTTGCCGTCGACAAAGTCGGACGTTGAAACAGGTGCCGCGAAAGTGCCGCCGGCGTTGCTCGAAGAAGTGTTCGAGTTGAACGAGGAGCTCGATGAGATTCGCGAGCAGCGAGAAACAGGTGCTGATCCGGCGGCGTTGGCATCACGGCTCGACGCGGCACGTGCGCCGATCGAGCGCAAGCGCGAGGAGCACGAGCGGCAGATCGAAGCGTTGAGCGCGCAGTGGGACAGTCAGGCAGAAACGGCAGCGCCCGCTGAACGGCGCGCGACACTGGACGCCCTGCGCGAAACGCTGCTCGAACGGAATTACATCAACAATCTGTTGGCGGCCATTGATAGAGAGGCTGCCGGTATCGGTCTTCAGGCTTCGGTCTCCGGACTTCAGTCTGAAAACCCACCGAAGACCGAAGACCGAAGACCGTAGACCATGGGAAAAGTCGTCGGCATCGATCTCGGCACGACCAACAGTCTGGTCGCCTACGTGCGCGACGCAGAACCGCGAGTCATTCGCGACAGCTCCGGCGATGCGCTGGTGCCGTCGGTGGTATCGCTCGGCGATGACGGCACCGTCTTTGTCGGCCGCGAAGCGCAGCGACGACTGCTGACATCGCCGTCGCGGACGGTGTACTCCGTCAAGCGCTTCATGGGTCGCGGTATCGACGACGTGAAGGACGAGGCTGCGCTGTTGCCCTTCGGTGTCAGCGGCGAACCCGGCGGCGTCGTGCGCATCAGCGTCGGCGGCCGCGAGTTCACCCCGCCCGAAATCTCGGCGTTCGTTCTGCGCGAACTGAAGCAGCGCGCTGAAGAACATTTCCGCGAGCAGGGCGAGTTCGACTTCGAGGTCGATCGCGCGGTGATTACCGTGCCCGCGTACTTCAACGACGCACAACGCACCGCGACGCGCGACGCTGGACGTCTGGCCGGACTCGAAGTGCTACGCATCATCAGCGAGCCGACCGCGGCATCGCTGGCCTACGGGTTGGACAAGAAGAACCGCGGCACCATCGCGGTGTACGACCTCGGCGGCGGCACCTTCGACATCTCGATCCTCAAGGTCGAAGATGGCGTGTTCCAGGCGTTGGCGACGAGCGGCGATACGCATCTCGGCGGCGACGACATTGATCGGCTGTTGGTCGAGCTCGTTCTCGACGACGTATGGGCGACGCATGCGTCGCCCTTGCAACAGCAATTGATCCAGGCGATTCGAAAAGCGGTTATTCAGGCGAAATGGGATCTCTCGGATCACGAACAAGCTGAGATCCGCGTCGAGGCGCAGGCTGGTCTGCCAAACGGGTATGGTCGCACGATCACTCGCGCGGAGTTCGAGACGCTGATCCGTCCTCTCGCCGATCGCACGCTGCAGCCCGTGCGGCAGGCGCTCGCCGACGCTGGCCTCGAGCCGAACGAGATAGACGAAGTCGTTCTCGTCGGCGGCGCGACGCGGACGCCGCTGGTTCGCCGGCTCGTCGCAGAGCTGTTCGGGAAGACGCCGCACAGCGATCTCAACCCTGACGAAGTCGTGGCACTTGGTGCAGGCGTGCAGGCCGACATCCTCGTCAGCGGACGCCGCGAGATGCTTCTGCTCGACGTCACACCGCTGTCGCTCGGCATCGAGACGATCGGAGGCGTGGTCTCGAAGATCATCATGCGCAATTCGACGATCCCGGCGAGCGGCCGCGAGATGTACACCACCAGCGTTGATAACCAGACATCGGTGGACATCCACGTCCTGCAAGGCGAGCGCGAGCTCGTCGCCGACTGCCGGTCGCTGGCCCGGTTCAAGTTGCGCGGAATTCCGCCAATGCCAGCCGGTCTCCCGCGTGTCGAGGTGCGGTTCCAGATCGACGCCGACGGCATTCTCAGCGTCGGCGCGCGTGAGCTGCGGACGTCGGTCGAGCAGTCGATTGAAGTCAAGCCGTCGTATGGTCTGACCGATCAGGAAGTCGAGCGGATGCTCATCGAATCGTTTGAGCACGCGCAGGCAGACTTCGATGCCCGGCTGCTCATCGAGGCGCGCAACGAAGCTGAGACTGTCATCAGCGCCACCGAAAAGTCACTGCGCCGTCCTGATTTTGCCGAAGTCACCGGCGGTGAACTGGCGAAGGACGAGCTCGCGCTTATCGAGCGCGCGCTGGCTGACCTCAAACACGTCATGGCCGGGACAGACCGCGAAGTGATTCACGAAAAGACGCACGCGCTCAACCACACGACGCGCCATCTCGCGGAAGTCATGATGAACCGCACCGTGCGCGAAGCGCTCGCCGGCCGGAACGTGAAAGATATGTAATGCCCAAAGTCACTTTCATCAAGGACGGCAAATCGACGACCGTGGAGTTCGAGCATGGCAAGCTCGAATACTCACATCATGGTCTGCCCGAGTCGTTTCTCGACGTGGCAATGAATCATGGGATTCCGCTCGAGCACGCCTGTGGCGGAAGCTGTGCCTGCACCACCTGTCATCTCTTCGTCAAAGAAGGCGAACAGAATCTCAGCGAGCCGCAGGACAATGAGCTGGATCGCCTCGACACGGCGTGGGATCTCCGTCCTAACTCGCGACTGGGCTGCCAGGCCGTTATTAAAGGCGATGTCGTCGTCGAATTCCCGTTGTACACCCGTAACTACGTACAGGAGGGCGGCGCCATTCAACTCGGCAAGTCGGACGTCGATCGCGAGGACGACAAGGCTGGGGTACGCTCGTGAAATGGAGCGATTCTGAAGATATCGGCATTGCCCTGTTCGAGAAGTTTCCTGCCGTGGACCCGCTGACGGTGCGCTTTACGGACCTGCGCGACAGAGTCACGCAGCTCGACGGGTTCAGTGATGACCCGAAGGCCTCGAACGAGCCCAAGCTGGAGGCTATCCAGATGGCTTGGTACGAGGAATGGAAGGAAGGCCAGTAGCAGTCAGCGATCGTCTTTAACCACATGCGCACCAGGTGGATCGGCCCAATGTCGGTGCTTCTCTTGACCCTCATAGAGGCGACCGGGACCGCTGCGCAGAGCGCGTCAGCCGACGGATCCGAGCCGAAGGCTAACAAGCCGGCTGAGTCGACCATTGATGTCAGCCGCCTGCCGCTCAACCTCGATCGCATGCAGCGCCAGCTTCGGCAGTCCACGGTGCGCGACGAAAGCGATGGATTGCGATTGCGCTATGTCGTGGACGTCTTCGGTCAGGCGCCACGCATCGAGCTGTTTGGCAATCGCGACTTCTCGTTCACCGGCCCGGCTCCCTACGGTGCGCCTACGCATCAAGACATGCTGCGAATCATGACGCCGCAGGAGTTCTCAGCCCCCGCTGCTAACTTCGGCAACCTCTTTCGCTGGCTCGCAGACAAGGCGAAAGACAAGTAGCCACAGAGCGTGCGAATCCTTCTCGTCGCCGCGACCGCGGCCGAGATCGCCCCAGTCACGGCCGGGCTGCGTCGCGAGGGCGATCGCGGTCCGAAGACGACGCGATATGGCGGGGGGGCTCATGATATTGACGTACTCGTCAGCGGGGTCGGTATGGTGGCCACCGCGACGTGGTGCGCGCACGCGCTCTGCCGCGACCGCTACGACGTCGCGTTGAATCTTGGCGTGTGTGGAAGCTTCGATCGTTCGTTGACGCTTGGCGCGGTCGTGCACGTCGTCAGCGACCGGCTCGCGGAGCTCGGCGCCGAGGACGACGAGATGTTTCTCTCCATCCACGAGATGCACCTGCTGGACGAGAACGAGCCACCGTTTGTCAGTGGCACGCTGGTCAACCCTGTGCCGCCGGTCAGCGCCACGCTGGCGAGTCTTCCTGCAGTGAGCGGCATCACGGTGAACACCGTGCACGGCCGCGATCGATCGATTGCCACCGTGACGGAGCGATTCGCACCGCAGGTCGAGAGCATGGAAGGCGCGGCGTTCATGTATGCGTGTCTGGTCCACGGCCAGCGATTCGCACAGGTTCGCGCGGTCTCGAATGTCGTCGAGCGTCGCAATCGCGGCGTGTGGAAACTCTCCGAAGCCATTGCGAGCCTCGGAGCCACGACATTGCGTATGCTCAGTGAGCTATGAGGCTGACGCTCGGCTTTTCTCCCTGCCCCAACGACTGTTTCATGTTCGATGCGATGGTGCACCGGCGCATCGATCTCGAAGGACTTGAATTCGACGTCCGCATGGCCGACATTGAGGCGCTCAACGCCGCGGCGTTGGCCGGCCACATCGACGTCAGCAAACTGAGTTTCCATGCCTACGCCTACTGCATCGGCAACTACGTGCTGCTCGATGCCGGCAGCGCATTGGGACGGAACTGCGGGCCTCTGCTGATCTCAAAGCGCGAGATCTCACGTGATGAGGTCGCACGCGGCGATCTGAAGATTGCGATTCCCGGCAAATATACGACGGCAAACTTTTTGTTGTCGCTGGCCTTTCCGCGCGCGACGGGCAAGTGCCAGGTGCTGTTCTCCGAGATCGAAGGCGCGGTACTCGATGGGACGGTTGACGCCGGCCTGATCATTCACGAGAACCGCTTTACCTACGCCTCGAAGGGACTGAAAAAGATCATCGACCTCGGCGAGTTCTGGGAATCCGAAACCGGCGTGCCGATTCCCCTCGGCGGCATCGTCATCAATCGCGCCCTGCCGGAAGACGTCCAGCACAAAGTGAACCGCGTCATGAGACGCAGCGTCGAGCACGCGTTTGCGAATCGGACCGCCAGCCTGCCCTTCGTACGGGCCAACGCTCAGGAGATGAGCGAGGACGTGATGTACCAGCACATCGATCTGTACGTGAACGACTACTCGGTCGATCTTGGTAGTGAAGGGCGGCGAGCAGTCGAAGTGCTGTTTGAACGGGCGGGGGCGGTTGGCGTGATTCCGCCCGTGAGCACGGGCCTGTTTCTCGGTCAGAGCACCGTTCGGTAACTTCGATGAGGTTCGTGACCGCGGCAGAATCTGAACGGTGGTGCCGCAATCGGGAATTTCCACTTCCTGCACGGCCGCGGGGCAGTCGAACGCTCGCGCCCAGCTCGAGCGAGTTGGCGTGCTTACGTCTTGAATTGCCGCGTTCGTGACATCGAGACGGATGCTGTTCTCGAAACGTCGCCCTGGCGCTGCGCCACGTTGGCGATGATGTGGTGCAGCTGGCGGATGCCTTCGGTGAGCGCTGCTGGACCTGGCTGCAGGATATACGCGGACTTGATCTCGTAGATGTGGCCGTCGCGTATCGCAGGGACGTCGCCCCATCCCTCGCGCTGCCCGATCTTCTCGCGCCTGACCGCCTTCCCGCACCACGACGCGATGATCACATCGGGTTGGCGGCGGATCACGTCCTCGGCACTGACGATGCGCTGCTTGCCGAGTTTGGCGTCGCGGAGTTCCGGGAAAATCGAATCGCCCCCGGCGATCTGCACGAGTTCTTCCACCCAGCGAATGCCGGAGATCAGCGGGTCGTCCCATTCCTCGAAGAAGACGCGCGGACGGCACGGCAGCTGCGCGGCGGCGGCGCGAATCGAATCGATCTCGAGCTCGAGGTGTGAGATGAGCCGATTGGCTTTGTCGGTGCAGCCGATCAGCGCGCCAAGGACGCGGATCATCTGGAGAATCTCGGCGACGCTGCGCTGATTGAAGACCATCACCGGGTAGCCGCGCTTGATCAGCTCGGCGGCGATGTTGGCCTGCAGGTCGGAGAAGCCGAGGATCAGATCAGGGTCAAGGGCGTCGATCTTCTCGTATTTGGCGTGGATGAACGCCGATACGCGCGGCTTGCGCCGGGCTTCCGGCGGTCGCACGGTGTAGCCGGACACGCCGACCACACGGTCGCCTTCGCCCAGGAGGTACAGAGTCTCGGTCGTCTCCTCGGTCAGACACACGATGCGCGACGGATAGCCGCTCATAAATCTGCTCACGGGGTCTGACCCGGGGTCTGACCCCGGGTCAGACCCCAAATGGCAGGTTCTGCGGCGAGTTGCAGATCTCGCCACACGAAAGGCGCGCGCGTGACGATCTCGCCGGGCTCGAGGGCGAGCGGTTTGTGAAACATCGGACCGGCGTAGACGCAGGTGTGAAACTCGCCGTTCTCTCCACACGGGTCGATGCCGGACGGCAGGTCATCGAGCAGACGGCGATCGAACTCGCGCCCCACGAACGATGCGTCGAGCACCCGCGTGTCAACGCACGCCACCCGGGCGCGCAGACCATATCCCAGCATGTCGCTCGCCAGGCGGTCAGTCGGAATACCCCACACCGGGAACAGCGGCTCGAGACCCGTACCGGCCAGCCGCTCGACGCGATAGCGCCGTACCTCCTCGAGAAACAGATCGCCGAACGCGGCATGCGTGAATCCTGCGGCGACCGCGTCAGCGACCGCTATCTTCATCCGCGCTTCGTACACCTGATTCGGACACGGATGCGGGATCGGCACTACGATCAGCGGCAGACCGGCAGCGCTCGCCTGCGCCTCGAGCACATCGCGCCGCACGGCATGCATTGCCACTCGATCGACGGCCTCGTTCACCGTCGTCAGCAGCGATCGCACAGCGCCGGGATACTGAACATTCAACATGTGCAGTGCCCACGCGCTGTCCTTGCCAGAGCTCCACGACAGGAGAATCTTCATTTGTATACATCCGGATGAAGAGCTCGCGCGAACGCGGCGGTGGCCTGCACGACACGTGGCCCCGGGACCACGAGGTGTTCACCGGTAAGGATCTCGATCCGCCCTTGTTTCACGGCCGGCACAGCGCCGAGAGCGCCCCATACGCGCCTGGCCTGCGCGATGTCCGTCGCTGCGAGCAGTCCGGTTGCGCGAACTTCGAGGATGACCTCCGGCGCTCGTGCCAGCATCGTCTCGATCGACGGCTGCACCGACTCGCGCGCGACATCGGCAAACACGTTCACGCCGCCCGCGATGCCGAGCATGTCGTGGAGAAAACCGACACCGCCGCTGACGTAAACGCCACGCAGCGACGCGGGATCGCGCTCGAAGACGAGCAGCGTCCGTGGTTGTGGTCGTCCGCGCACCCGTGCCTGTATCGCGTCCAGGCCAGTGCGAATCTGGCGCGCGAGATTGTCACTTTCCGCTGGTCTGCCGACGGCTGCGCCGAGGTCCTTCAATGTCGTGAACACTCCGGCCAGGCCGGCGTGCTTGTAGCTGAAGACTCGAATCTTCGCCCGCGCGAGTTGTGCCTGCACATCCGTTTGTGATCCGTAGCTCACGACGAGATCCGGACGTAGTGCGAGGATCCTCTCCATGTCGGGATCAAGCAGCGCTCCGACGCGCGGCAGCGACGTCACCTCTGGTGGAAACTCGTCGTAGCTGCTGATCGCGATGACCTGCGGCCCGGCGCCGATCGCAAACAACATCTCCGTCAGCGCCGGAACGAGCGACACGATACGAACGGCCGACGTCGTGCGCTGCTGCATCGCTGCCGGGCGTGTCGCCCAGCAGACGACGAGGACGAACGCGACGGCGATCAGCCTTTTCGAACCAGCAGCCATAGAAAGAACGGCCCTCCCAGCATGGCCGTGATCACCCCGACCGGAATTTCGAGTGGCGCGAGCAGCGTGCGCGCGGCGAGATCGCACATGACGAGGAACGCGGCGCCAAAGAGCGCCGACGCCGGCAGCACGAGGCGATGGTCAACCCCGACCATCAGTCGAACGAGATGCGGCACGACAATACCGATGAAACCGATCGGTCCGGCCAGCGACACGGCGGCCGCGGTCGCGAGTGAGGCGCTGACGAACGCGAGACGCTGGGTTCGACCAACATCCACGCCGCGGGCGGACGCCGCATCGGCACCGATGCTGAGCAGGTTCAGCGAGGAGGGAAGCCACGCGAACATCGCGAACGCAATTGCCATCATCGGCAACGCGGCCACGATCGGGTCGAAGCTGCCGACGTCGAGGTCGCCCATGATCCAGCGGATGGCGCGATACACCTGCGCGAAGTCAGCGATGTACTGCACGAACATAATCAGCGCCGAGAAAAACGAGTTCAGCGTCACTCCGGCGAGCAGCAGCACCGTGGTGGACATCGCGCGGTCCTGCATCGTCGCAAGCCGATACACGATCGCAGCTGCGATGGCCGCGCCGCCGAGGCTCGCGACTGGGACCGCCGAGAACGGCCCGGCGCTGATCGTGGCGCCCAGCACGATCGCGAGCATGGCGCCAAGCGAGGCACCGGCGGACACGCCGAGTGTGAATGGAGTTGCGAGCGCGTTGCGCAGCAGTGCTTGAAAGACCACTCCGGCTGCCGCAAGCGCGGCGCCCGCGATTGCCCCCGCGACGATGCGCGGCATTCGCGCAATAAAAAAGATCTGCGCGTCCACGTTGTCGCTGAACGGGATAGACCGATCGAATACACGCGCGAAGTTGAGCGGCGAGCTGCCCACCAGCGGCGCGACCACACACGTCACGACCAGGAGCACCCCGAAACCGACGATGGTCTTCAGCAGTCGTGTGCGGATCGGAGTCGGAACGGTACGGGAGAGGTCATCGCGCGCGCTCGTCTTGGTAGCTGCCACGGAATCGAGCGTGCCCTGGCGGAGGGGGCTCATTGCACGTGCCTCAATGGCGTAACAGTCACGTGACCGGCCGCATCGTGGAAGCTGACATCCGCTTCGACATCGTAAATGCGGCGGATCGACGCTGCCGTCAGTACGTCCCGCGTCGGACCCTGAGCGACGACTCGTCCATCGCGCATCAGAATGATCCGATCGCACAGTGATGCGGCGAGATTCAGATCGTGCGTGGCCAGCACCATCATCACGCCACGCTCGAGATTGAGCCGTCGCAACAACGCAGCGACCTCGAGCTGGTAGCCAAGATCGAGTGAAGCCGTCGGCTCGTCGAGCAGGAGCACTTCGGGCGATTGCGTCAGCGCGCTGGCGATGACGACGCGTTGCTTCTCGCCTCCGCTGAGCGTCATGTAGGCGCGGCCAGCCAGGTGCTCGGTGCCGGTGGCAGCGAGCGCATCACGGGCCAATGCGAGATCGCGTGGTCCCTCGAGCTCGAACGCACCGAGGTGTGGATGGCGGCCCATCAACACCATCTCCATGACCGTGTAATCGAAGGCGGGATGCGTCTCCTGCGGCACAACGGCAAGATGTCTCGCGATGTCACGCCGCGTTCGTCCCGCCAGCGGGGCACCGTTCAGCGACACGTGGCCGTGCTCCGGCTGCAGCACACCGCTCAACAGATTCAGCAGTGTCGTCTTGCCGCAGCCATTCGGGCCAAGCAGTCCGGTGAGCGATCCACGTTCGACGGTGATGCTGACGTGGTCGAGCGTGAACGATCGAACATTGCGTCGGGCGGACGAGTAGCCGTATGACAGCTCAGAGGCGAGCAGCATGTGAGCCCTCCGACGAGCTGTGATCGTCCAGGGCCAGATCGACTGCCCAACATCCGTCGCGGCACACCGGTCCAAGGCTGACGAAGTCGATCGGGCTGGAGAACAGCGGTGCGTCCACGACCACGGTGTGGTATTCGCCGTGCTCACCGCAGGGGTCGATCCCAGCCTTCGTGATATCGCTCAGGAGATCGAGCGTCAATCGCAGGCCAAGCCACGACGGGTCGAGTACTCCGTCGCGAACAGTGACGATGCGGGCATCGGCACGGGTGTGCACGAATTCGCGATACAGCGCTTCCGTCGGCTCGCCCCAGAGCGGTTCGACCGGAATCAGCCCTTCCGCGGCGCAGACGCGCTCGGGGAATTCGCGATTCGATTCGTACATGATGTCGCCGCAGATCACGTGCGTGATCCCGAGCGCACGCGCGTCTGCCAGTGCCCGGCGGTACCCAGCCTCATACGTCGCCCACGAGCCGAGGCCTGGACACAGCGTGACGCCGAGCCGCAGCGCCTGGGATTGGATGATCTCCGGCCGGAGTCCATGCGACCGGCTTCGCGTGCCATCCTCACCGAACATCGTGATCATTGCCACGACGTCGTACGAAGAATGGCTGCGGTGCAGCGCAAGGTAGCTATCCTTGCCGCCGCTCCACGACACGGCTGCGCGCGGCTTCATCGCCGTCGCCGGTTCGAAAAATGTGGAGTGGAGTAAGCGGTCGTAACGTCCTCCCGGCGTCCATCGCGCCGTCGCACGCTCTTCGTAGTGTCCGCCTGCAGCCGGACGTCAAAGGCGAGCGAAAAGGGACAAGGCGCCGGGGCAGGTGTCCTGACTCACGGAGTCTGTTGCTCCGCTTACAGTGGCGGGACCGTGTGGGCTTCTCACCCACTTCCCCCGAACCCGGGCGGTGTCAGTTATCACCGTAGCGCGCAGGCTTCGGCCTGCGCGTCGGTTGTTGTGGTGCAGTATAGCACGCTAAAATTGGAAGAATTTTCGCTGTGAAATCACGACTTCGCGCGGCTGGATTGGCCGACATCGATGAAAAGCTCGAGCGCGGCGAACGACTGACGTTCGATGAGGGCGTGCGTCTGTTCGAGACGCCGGATCTGCTCGCTATCGGCTGGCTAGCGAATCGTGAACGCGAGAAGCGCCACGGCGCGCGCACCTACTTCAATTACAACCTGCGCCTCGAGCCGACCAACGTCTGCCAGGCGAGTTGTTTGTTCTGCTCGTTCGCGCGTTTGCAGCCCGGCATGCCCGAGGCCTACACGATGTCGCTCGAAGAAGCATGGGACAAGCTGCGCAAGCGCGCCAATCAGCCGCTCACCGAGCTGCACATCGTCAACGGTCTGAACCCGGAGCTGCCATTCAGTTACTACACGGACTTGCTGCGCGGCTTCAAGCGGATCCGCCCCGGCATCCATCTCAAATGCTTTACTGCAGTAGAGGTCGCGTTCTTCTCTGATCTCTATGGGATGACCGACACGCAGGTCCTGCGCGAGTTGATGGAGGCGGGTCTCGATTCACTGCCTGGCGGCGGCGCCGAGATCTTTGCCGAGCGCGTGCGCAAAAAGATTTGCCACGACAAGTGTGACGCCGATCGCTATCTCGCCATTCATCGCATCGCGCACCAGCTCGGGATGCCGACCAACGTCACGATGTTGTACGGCCATATCGAGACGATGGGCGAGCGTGTCGATCACATGTTGCGCGCGCGAGCGCTGCAGGACGAGACCGGTGGATTCCAGGCGTTCATTCCGCTGGCGTTTCATCCCGACAACAATCAGATGCGCAAGCTGCCGGCGCCGAGCGGCACCGACACACTCCGCGTACATGCGGTGGCGCGCTTGATGTGCGACAACATCCCGCACATCAAGGCCTTCTGGATTGCGACGGGAGTGGAATTGGCGCAGGCCTCGCTGTGGTTTGGCGTGGATGACCTGGATGGCACGGTCCAGGAGGAGAAGATTTACCACATGGCCGGCTCGGCCACGCCTGAGGGCATGACCACCGCGCAATTGAGCCGTCTCGTCCGGGCTGCCGGACGGGAACCCCTCGAGCGTGACACGTTGTACAACATCGTGAATATCCCAGCAGCGGTAGAGGCGGGTCTGTAGACCCGCCGCGCTTCCCTCGTCACCGGGCTTCCCGCGATCTATAATTAGGGCAGGTCCAAACACACCGGGCGATAAAGCCTGGGCTGAGGTTTGGGCCTTTTTCACGTCCCGACTTTGCGAAAAGTTTCACAAAGCGGGACGAGAGGACACCCGACGACGATGAGCTCGATCATCCCGTTGCTGACCGAATACGAGAAGCAGAACCTGTCAGAACGACAGCCGCTTCCGGACAAGTATCTCGGCCTCTCCGACGAGGAGATGATGCGTCGCATTACTGCGGCACGCGCGACGCTCGGAGACCGGCTGGTGATCCTTGGCCACCACTATCAACGCGACGAAGTGATCAAGTTCGCCGATTACACCGGCGATTCCTTCCGTCTCGCGCGCCAGATCGCGCAGCGGCCCAACGCCGATTACATCGTGTTCTGCGGCGTGCACTTCATGGCCGAGAGCGCCGACGTGCTGTGCAGCCCTCACCAGCAGGTCATCCTGCCCGACCTCGCCGCCGGATGTTCGATGGCCGACATGGCCGCGCCCGAGCAGCTCGAATCATGCTGGGAAGAACTCACGCAGATGGGGATCCAGGGCGTCGTGCCCGTGACCTACATCAATTCGGCGGCGTCGATTAAGTCGTTCGTCGGCGAGCGTGGCGGCACCGTGTGCACGTCATCGAATGCGATGGCCACGCTGAAGTGGGGCTTCTCACAGGGCGAGAAGATCCTGTTCCTGCCGGATCAACATCTTGGCCGGAACACCGCGTACAAGATGGGCATCCCGCTCGACGAGATGGTCGTTTGGGATCCCGACGAGATCTTTGGCGGTCTCGATCCCGAGCAGGTGCAGCGCGCGAAGATGATTCTGTGGAAGGGGCATTGCTCAGTCCACACGCGATTCACTTCCAAGCAGATTGAGGCCGTTCGCCGTCAGCATCCTGGCATTCGCGTGATCGTGCATCCCGAGGTGCCGTGGGACGTGGTGCAGGCCGCCGACGACAGTGGCAGCACGGAGTACATCATCAAGGCGGTGACCAATAGTCTGGAAGGATCGATCTGGGCCGTCGGCACCGAAGTTCACCTCGTCAACCGCCTCGCTCAGCAACTCGCGCCCGGCCGCACAGTCGTGTCGCTCGACCAGTTCGGCTGTCTCTGCTCGACGATGTTTCGCGTGTCGCCCAATCACCTGCTCTGGATTCTCGAAGAGCTTGTTGACGGGCGCGTGCACAACCGCGTCGCTGTTCCCGAAGAGCAGAAGCACTGGAATCGAGTGGCGCTCGAGCGCATGCTGTCGATTTCGTAGAGGCGGGCCTTTAGACCCGCCTTCCCGTCTTGGAGTACGATTCCATTCTTCTGTAGGAGGAAGAATGGCTCACGAACTGCCAAAGCTCCCATACGACTACGCCGCGCTCGAGCCGCATATCGATGCGCAGACGATGCAGATTCACCACGGGAAGCATCATCAGGCGTACGTCACCAACCTGAATGCCGCGCTCGAGAAAGCGCCGGAGCTGCAAAGCAAGAGTATCGAGGACCTCTGCCGGAACATCAACAGCGTTCCTGAAGCCATTCGCACGGCGGTTCGCAACAACGGCGGCGGACACTGGAATCACAGCATGTTCTGGACGTGGATGGCGCCCCACGCCGGCAGTGCGCCGACCGGCAAAGCCGCTGACGCGATCAATGCCGCGTTCGGGAGCTTCGACAATTTCAAGGCCGAGTGGGGCAAGGCTGGTGCTGGCCGCTTCGGCAGCGGCTGGGTGTGGCTGATTGCCGACGGCGGCAAGGTGTCCATCACCAGCACGCCGAACCAGGACAATCCGCTGATGGACGGTAAGAAGGCGGTCCTCGGTCTCGATGTCTGGGAGCACGCCTACTACCTGAAGTACCAAAATCGTCGTCCCGACTACATCACCGCGTGGTGGAACGTGGTCAACTGGGATGCTGTGAATAAAGCGCTCTAGCATCCATTTTTGGGGGTTGCTCGTTCGAGGCAATCAAGCGCCAGTTTGCCAACGCTTGATCGCCTCGATCGGCCAGATCAGCATGATGATGTTCAGCGTGAGGTTGTCCCGGATGACCATCGCCACGACGACCTCCGCTGCGAGGACCCAGGCGACCGTCCACCACCATCGCAGTCGGCTGGCGATCAGGAATCCCACCATGCACGCCAGGATGTCGCTCATCGAGTTCAGCACGCTGTCGCCGTAGTAGCCGAGCGCAATTGTCGCCGCACGATAACGATTGATCACCGTGTCGGTGTTCTCGTACGACTCCCAGCTCGCCTCGATCGCCAGTGCCACCGCGGCGCGCATCCCCACCGATGCCGGTCCCATGGTCAGGTGGGTAACAGCGTAAAACAGCGCGCCGTGAATGATGTGGCTGAACGTGTACCAGTCCGAGATCTGCTGTGAGTTCTGGTCGCTGTGGACCTCGCTGACCCACGGCCGGATCGGACCGTTCCGATAGGTCACCGTGCGCCCCATGGCGAGCTCGAGCAGCGCAGTCACGCACACGATTGCGATCGCGGCGCCGATGTCGGCGTGCCAGCGGCGTCCGCCGCGCCGCACGTAGATCCCGCAGCACCAGAGCAGCACCGCCGCCGCAGCGGCCGTGATCAGTGGGGGCACGAGTCCGTCGAGCATGCTGGGAAGATTATCGCGTAGTGAAGTTTTGATGAATTGTTCTTCAGAATCGATTTGCCGGTCGGGAGCGGGACTAGTATCGCGGTTGTGATATGCCGTAGACCTGATTCAAAAGGACAAACTATGAAAGCACGACTATGTGCGCTGGTGCTGTGCGCCTCGGTGATCGCCGTGATCGCGCAGAGCGTTGACGGGAAGTGGAGTGGTGAAGTGCAGGGAGGCCGCGGTCCCCAGCAGGTCAACCTGACGCTCAAGGCTGACGGCGGCAAACTCACTGGCTCGGTGATGGGTCGAGGCGGAGAGACCCCGATTCAGGAAGGCACGATTTCCGGCACGGCGCTGAAGTTCAAGACGCAGCAGCAGGGCCGGGGCGGCAACCAGATCACGCTCAACTGGAGCGGCACGCTCAAGGGTGACGAGATTGCAATGTCGCGGAAGGCAGAAGGCGGAGAGGGCCAGGCGCAGGACTTCACGCTGAAGCGCGAGAAATAACAGTCGACGGCGGGTCTGAAGACCACCCGCTATGGGCGCGAATCGTAGAGGCGGGTCTTGAGACCCGCCTCTCTATTCGATCCTTATTTCAGGAGCGGGATATTCGCCGCGGGCGCCAGTCTCGACGAGACGAACGCATAAATGTTCGTGAGATCGGCGTCTGACACCACCTTGGCCGTGTATGGCGGCATCTGGCCCGTCGGCTGACGGACGTAGCGGCTGAAGGCCGCGAACGCAATCGCCCGTGGGCCCAGCCGCGGCCCTGTCGCACTCGATCCCTGTGCCTCGTAGCCATGGCACTGGTAGCAGCCATAACTCACGAACAGCTTCTTGCCGGCTTCAGCATTTCCTGCTGGAACTGCGTTCGGTTGCGGCGCCGGTGTCTGCGCTGACACGGACGCGACGATCACGAACGCGAAGAACGCGGTCTTCATAGTTACCTCGGCTGCGTGACGACGTCGATCAGTGATGGCTCACCGCGTTTGACGACCTCGATCGCGCGCTTGATCGCCGGGCCGAGCTCGTTCGGATTAGTGATCGGCCCCTGCGCATGCACGCCAAGCCCCTGGGCGATCTTTGCGAAGTCCACGTTCGGATCGTCGATCGTCGTGCCGATGTGCGCGCGTGTGATGCCGCGGTTGTGCCGGCTGGCCATCCTCTGCACGTGCATCACTTCCTGATGATATGCACGGTTGTTGTGCATTATCGCGAGCAGCGGAATGCGATGGTGGGCTGCCGTCCACCACACGCCCGGTGCATAGAGGAAATCACCGTCGCCCTGAATCGTTACCGACAATCGGCCGTGCTTTTTGTTGGCAAGCGCGGCGCCGACTGCGGCCGGCGCGCCGTACCCAACACCCGCACCACCCGATCCTCCGAGCGACTGATAGTGTTTCTCGAACGACCACAGCCGCGATGTCCAGTCGCTCATGATGCCGCTCTCGGCCACGAGCGCCCAGTCCTCACTCTTAATCTGCGCCCACAGTTCCATCGTCATGCGCGCGGTGCTGATCGGCGATGCGTCCCACGCGTAGGCGGCCTCGGCACGCGCCCGCTCGAGCGCTGAGGCATGCGCCTGCGCGAGTCGCGTGCCGCGCGCGTCGAATGCGGTGCGGCGGTCGCTGGTCGTCGCGCGTTTGCACGCCTCGACCAGTGCCGGCAGTGTGGCTTCGGCGTCGGCGGCCATGGCCACGTCCACCTCGGGATAACGCTGGAAATCCTGGAAGTTGCCCTTGGCGGCGAGATCGAGTGCGGTGATGCTGATGAGTTTTGTACCCGGCTTGACCAGCGAACGCGACGTTCGCGTCAGCCCGTCGCGCACCGTACCGACGGTTCCCCAGAAATCGGTCAACTCGAGGCCGAGGATCACGTCTGCGTCGGCAATGAGCGGACGCGCGTTGCTGGTCTGATTGAGCGGATGGCGCGACGGGAAATTCATGCGCCCGCCTTGACTGACGACCGGCGCTTGCAGCGCCTCGGCGAGCGCGATGAGATGAGTAATTCCGGCCGGCGTCCGTGCGGCGCGATCGGCGACGAGCACCGGGTTCTGTGCGTTGACGAGCAGACGCGCCGCTTCGGCAACCGCGCCTGAGTCACCTTGCGGCGGTGTCGCTACCGTGAGTCTCGGGATGCGCAGGCGCGAGCTGACCTCGTGCGAGATCGGATCCTCCTGCAGGCCGCCATCGATGACCACGAGCACCGGCATCATCGGCGGCGTCATCGCGATCTTGTAGGCACGCATCGCCGATTCGGCGAAGTGCGGCAGCGAGACGGGCAGGTCGTCCCACTTGATGAAGTCGCGTACCATCGCTGCTGCGTCCTGCACGCTGTGCGCCCACTCAACGCCGGGCCGCCGCAATGTGGCATCGAGCGAGTTGCCGGCGAGGATGTAGACCGGCACGCGGTCGCAATAGGCGTTGTAGATGGCCATCGCCGCGTGCTGCATGCCGACCGTGCCGTGGCATAGCACGGCCATCGGCCGGCCCTCGGCCTTGAAGTAGCCGTGCGCCATCGCGACGGCAGACTCTTCGTGACAGCAGGTGATGAATTCAGGCTTGGTGTTGTTGCCGTAGTTGATGATCGATTCGTGAATGCCGCGGAAGCTCGAGCCGGGATTGGAGGCGATGAACTCGAAGTTCAGCGTCTTGATCACGTCGACCATGAAGTCACCGCCGGGTCGATCGGTGGTGAGGACCTCAACGCTGCCTGCAGGATCGGCTTCGCGTGGTGCGACAGGTGCACTGGCTTGAGCGGCTGGAGCCGCCTGGGGACTTTCATTGGCAGCCGTCGCTGCACGGGCGCCAAGCGCTGCCGCGCTGGTAACAGCCGCGGTCTTCAGGAAATCACGACGATCGACGGAATGCTTCTCTGACATCGCCGCCTCCGGAGCGGCGACAGTCTACTGCATTGCACGTAGAGGTGGGTCTTCAGACCCGCCTGGATTTCTTCAGACCCGCCGGAAATTATGGAAAGAGCGTGGAGGCGACGCGCTCGGCCATAGTGACCCAGGGCCCGGGGTAAACCCCGATGCCCACGACGCCAATCGCACAGACGGCAATCGCCGCGCCGAGCAGACCGGGCATTGGCACCGGCTCACGGCGCACTGGCGCTTCGATGTACATGCGCCGCGCCACGAGCAGGTAGTAATAGAGCGCGACGACGGTCAGGACCGCACCGAGGAAGACCAAGCCATACATGCCGCGCTCAGCGGCGGCGAGAAAGATATACAGCTTGGCCCAGAAACCGGCGACGAACGGAATGCCGCCGAGGGATAGCAGGAAGACGAGCATCGCCAGCGCCAGCAGCGGCGATCGCTGCGCGAGACCCTTGTAGGCGTCGATCCCGTCCGATTGCTCCGAGCGCGCCACCGTTTCTACGACCATGAACGCGCCCATGTTTCCAAACAGGTAGGCGAGCAGATAGAACAGCAGCATCGCGACGCCTGCTTTCGACACCACGGCCACGCCGATCAGCATATAGCCGATGTGGGCAACGCCGGAGTAGGCGAGCAGTCGCTTGATGTTCTTCTGCGGGATCGCCATCAGATTGCCCGTGACGATCGTCATACCGGCGAGCGTGGCGAGAATTGGCATCCAGATCTCGGCGGTGCTGCCGAGCCCTTCGAGATAGATGCGAATGATGGCCACGAACCCCGCCGTCTTCGGCGCGACCGACAGCCAGGCCACGAACGGCGTCGATGCCGCCTCGTAGCTGTCGGGCGCCCACATGTGGAACGGGAACGCCGCGATCTTGAAGCCCAGCCCCGCAAGCAGCAGTCCCATGCCGAGCAGGACAATCGGATGTCCGTCGCGCATCGCTTGCGGAATCATCGAAAGCGCCGTGCCACCAGTCGCCCCGTAGATGAACGACATGCCGTAGGCGATCACCGCCGAGGACACGGTCCCGACCAGGAAGAATTTGAGCGCCGCCTCGGGTGCCACCGCGTCTCGTTTGAGGAACCCGGTCAGCACGTACAGCGGGATCGACATCAGCTCGAACGCGACGAACAACAGGATCAGTTCGCGCGCTGACGCCAACACCAGCATGCCGAGCAGAGAGACGAGCATCGCGAAGTGATACTCGCTCGACCGGCGATCGAAGCTGGGATGGCCGATGGTCAGCGATCCAAGCACGCTCAGTGCGGTGGCGCCGACGAACAGCCGTTTGGCAAACAGCGCGAGTGCGTCCTGTACGAAGCCGCCGCCGAAGAGCACCTGACCTTCGGGTGTGACCAGCAGCAGCCCGAAGATCCCGACCAGGCCGGCGAACGCAATCCATCCGATGGCGCGGCCCGGCCGCACGAGTCCCGCGATCAGGACGAGGACAGCCAGCGCGAACACCGCGAGCTCGGGCGCGAGCGGTATTCCGAATTGACCGTTCATCATCGCGACGCCTCCACCGTCGGCACGACACGCTGCAACAGCGGCACGGTCGCGGTATCGACCGGTTTCAGCGCCAAACCCGGAGCGACACCAAACAGCACGAGCACAAACACCAGAATCCCCAGTGCCGCCCATTCAGTGCCCTGCGCATCCGGCAGATGCTGGAAATGCGGGTCGTCGCTCTTCTTCCCCCAGAAGATCTGCTTTCCGACGCGGAGCACGTAGATCGACGTCAGGAATGCGCCGATCACGCCCGGGAAGAGCCACCACGAGTAGTTCGACGTCCACGCGCCGAGGAAGGTGAGGAACTCGGCGATGAAGCCCGCGGTCGCCGGCAATCCCAGCGACGAGAGGCCGGCGATCATGAAGGCGGTGGCGATGCCGGGCATCATCACGCCAAAGCCCCCCATCTTGAAGATCTCGCGCGAGTGCGCCTTCTCGTAGACCAGGCCGACCAGCGCGAAGAACAAGCCGGTCATGATGCCGTGCGCGAACATCTGGAACACCGATCCGTTGAGACCGGTGACCGTCAGCGTTGCCGCGCCCAGCATCACCACCCCCATGTGTGAGACCGACGAGTAGGCGATGACGTACTTCAGATCGGTCTGCGCCATCGCGCTGAGCGCGCCGTAGACGATGTTGATGCAGGCGATGCCGCCGACGAGCCACGCCCATTCGACGGTGGCGTCGGGCAGTAGTCCCATGCCCAGCCGGACCACGCCGTAGGCACCGAGCTTCATCAGCACGCCCGCGTGCAGCATCGACACGGCCGTCGGCGCTGACGCATGCCCATCCGGTGACCACGTGTGCAGTGGCCATATGCCGGCAAGGATTCCGAATCCGATGTAGAACGCGAGAAACACCCACGACTGGACCGTGGGATCGAACCGCATCGATTGCAGTGTCACGAACGAGAAGCTGCGTCCGCCGGCGACGTACAGAGCGAGGATGCCGACGAGGATGAACGCCGAGCCGAAGAGCAGGTACAGCGTCAACTTCATCGCCGCGTACTCTTTCGTGCCCACGCCAGTGCGGCCGAACGCCCAACCGAAAATCCCCTGCGGGCGTACCTCTCCGCTCGAGCCCCAGATGCCGATCAGCAGATACATCGGCAGCACAGCGATCTCGTAGAAGAGGAAGAAGACGAAGAGGTCGAGCGAAACGAACACGCCATAGACGCCGGTAACGAGCAGCAGCAACAGCGCGTAGAACTCCTGGCTGCGCTCCTTTACCGTCCATGACGCGAACACGCCGGCGAAGATGATGATCGACGTGAGCAGGCACATCAGCACGCTCATGCCATCGACGGCGAAGTGATACGTAATGCCCAGCGAAGGCACGAGGTCGAACTGCTCCTGGAACTGGAAGCCTGCGGTGTCGCGGTTGTACGTCCAGTAGACCCACAACGACGCCGCCAGCGATACCGTCGCACCGAGCAGTGACGTCCATCGCACGAGGAGCGGCCGGTGACGTGCGAAGGCCATGACGATCAGCGCCGCGATGAACGGCGCCCACGTCATCACCGAAAGGATTGGCAATCCGGTCACGTCAGCGCCCACCGCATCCAGAGGAGGAGAACGAGGAGTCCGACTGCGACTCCGTAGACGTAGTCCTGTGCGCGGCCGGTCTGCACGGTCCGCAGCAGGTCCCCCGTGCTGACCGTCCAGGCGCTCACCACATTCAACACGCCGTCAACCAGATAGCGATCGAGCCAGCCGACGATCCGCGACAACGCCAGCAGCGCGAAGGCGAGGATGCCTTCGTAGATGTCGTCGATCCAGAACTTGTGGAGTGCCGCGTAGCGAATCGGGCCAAATACCGCGGCGAGCTTTCCGGCGTCGATGGTGCGGCGCTGATAGACCAGCCAGGCGAGCGCGATGCCCGCGATCGCGACGCCGACCGCAGCCGGCGTGAGCCACGGGGGAGCAACATGCTCGCCGGCGCCTTCTGCGCCGGGTCCGAATTGCAGGACCCGTCCCGCGGCTGTCGAGTACACGCCCACCGCAAGGGATAACGCGGCCAGCACCCACAATGGGAGGATCATCACCGCCGGCGGATCATGCGGTGCAGTGTAGTGTCCGCCTTTAGGCGGACCATCGTGGGTCCGGCTAAAGCCGGACACTACGGTACCGGGACCCGCATTCACGTAATGTCCTGCGGCGGCCGGGCTCGCAAAGAATGCCAGGAACACTACACGAAACATGTAGAACGCCGTCAGAAACGCGACCACCATCAGCAGCACAAACGGACCGGTCTGGTGTCCTGCTAACGTCGCGCTGAGGATCTCTTCCTTCGACAGGAATCCGCCGAACAACGGGATGCCGGCCAGCGATAACGTGCCGATCCCAAACACCAGCGCCGTCTGCGGCATCTTCTTCGCGAGTCCGCCCATGTGCGAGAGGTCGTTGCTGTGCACGGCATGAATCACAGCGCCAGCGCCGAGGAAGAGCAGCGCTTTGAACAGCCCGTGCGTGAGCAAATGGAAGAACCCGGCCGCTGAGAACCCCGCGCCGATCGCCGCCATCATGTAGCCGAGCTGCGAGACCGTCGAGTAGGCGAGCACTCGCTTGATGTCGTCCTGCACGCACGCCAGCACCGCCGCCAGCAGCGCCGTGAAGGCGCCGATCCATGCGACGACCATCAAGACATCCGGCGGGAACAGGAACACGGTGCGATGCAGCAGATACACGCCCGCCGTCACCATCGTCGCTGCATGGATTAGAGCGGAGACAGGCGTGGGCCCTTCCATCGCGTCGGGGAGCCAGGTGTGCAGCGGAAACTGCGCCGACTTGCCGACCGCACCAAGATAGATGCAGAACGTGATCAGCGAGAGGCCCTCGACGGGAACGGCACCGCTCGCGACCATCGTCCTGAGCTCGCCTAGATCGAACGTGCCCGTGACGCGCCACAGCAGCACGATGCCAATCAGCAGTCCGATGTCACCGGCTTTCGTCGTCCAGAAAGCCTTGACGGCTGCGCGCGCCGCTTCCGGCTTCTGATACCAAAAGCCGATCAGCAGGAAGGAGCAGAGCCCGACCAGCTCCCAGCAGATGAACAGCTGCAGGAGGTTGGGCGCAAGCACGACGCCCATCATCGAGAAGGCGAACAGCGAGTGATAGGTGTAGTAGCGCCCCAGCGCAGCTGGGGCCTCGCCGTGCAGATACTCGATCGAGTACAGCTGCACGAGCAAGGCGACGAGCGCCACGAGGATCAGCATCAGCGTCGAATCGCGATCGGCGAGGACGCCGATTGTCGCGATCGAGTGACCATTCGACGGCAGCCACTCCCAGGCCAGTCGCGTGACCTGGCCCTCGGCATGGCCGCGCCACGCACCGATGGCAGCAGCGAGCGAGCCGGCAGCGAAGAGGATGGACGTATATGCCGCAGGCCGGCCGCTTCGCCGAAACGGCGCGATGACAGCCAGAATCAGAAAGCTGACTGCTGGGAGCAGCAGCCCTATGAGGGCGAGAGCGCCAGGATCGGCCATCATCCCTTGAGCAGATCCAGGTGATCGGCCATCACCGTCCGCCGTACGCGGAACAGCAGGATGACGAGCGCCAGGCCAATCGCCGCCTCAGATACGGTGATGCAGATGGTGAACAGCGTGAAGATCATGCCCGTGGTCGACGCGTTGAAATGCGAGAACGCGACCAGGTTGATGTTGACCGCGTTGAGCATCAGCTCGATGCCGAGCAGGATCCCGATCGTGTTGCGGCGCGTGACGACGCCGAACAGACCGATGCAGAACACGGTTGCGGCGAGGATCAAATACGCCTGAAGGCCCATATTCAGCTAGTCCTCTGGACGCGCGAAGTAGATTGCCCCAAGCATCGCCGCCAGCATCAGCAGCGCCAGCAGCTCAAATGGCAGCACGAAGGTCGTGAGCACCTGCTCGCCCATGAGACGCGTAATGTCGCTCAACTGCGGCAGCGGCGTTGACGGCAGCTCTCGCTGCATCAGCGTGCTCACGATGATGCCGAGCAGCGCGGCCGCCACCAGCGCGCCGCTGAAGACGCCGCGAGTCGTTTGCGACAACCGCTCTCCGATGAGCCGTTCAGTGACGACGATGGCAAAGACGACGACCGTAATGATGCCGCCGGCGTAGAGGAGAAGCTGCACTGCCGCGAGGAACTCCGCGTTGAGCAGGAGGAAGATGCCTGCAGTGCCGGTGAGCGCCAGCGCCAGCCACAGCACCGCGTGAAAAAGGTTCTTCGAGAGGACCACGGCCAGCGCGGATCCGACGAGCATCACGGACAGGACCCAGAAGGCCAGACCGCTGAACGTCACACTTCGCCCCCGGCTGTTTTTGCGGGAGCGGCGGGGGTCGCAGCGGCGGCAGGCGCGCCTGCAGCGGCAGGCGCAGCGTGCGCCCCGGGCTCGGGGCGCGCCATCTTCGGCGGCCCCTGCATATCGCGCAACTTGTTACCGGTTGCCCAGGACTGCTGATGCTGCAGACCGAGCGCGTGCAGACGATCCTTGTCGAGCAGCATCTCGCGCCGATCCGCCGTCGCCATGTCGAACGACTTCATCATGACGATGGCGTCAGTCGGGCAGACCTGCACGCACAGCTCGCAGAACTCGCAGGCATACAGCTCGAGCGAGAAGGTCTTGGCGTAGTTCCGCTTCTCGCTCTTGAGCATTTCGACCTTGATCACGGCCGGCGGGCACACGAACTCGCAGAGCCGGCAGCCGATGCAGGCTTCTTCACCAGTATCCGGTTCATAGACCAGTGCGAGGAGGCCGCGATACCGGTCGGGATACGCGCGTTCTTTGTCCGGATAGTGGACGGTTACCGGTTTGCGGAACAGGTTGAACAGCGTCACCCACATCGCCTTCGCGACGGCGCGAATCACGAACAGCGGGCTCGTGTCGCGTGAAGGGGCCGTCCTTCCGGCAATCGTAGGGCCGGCACTATCGCTCGTAGGGCCGGTCCTTTCGGACCGGCCGAGTCCGCTAGAATCCACCGGCCCTCCAGACGACCACGAACGAGGTGGCGATGAGCAGCGTCAGCGTGGCCGGGAGCAGGAACTTCCACGATAGCGTCAGGATCTGATCGACGCGGATGCGGACGAAGCTCCACCGGATCCAGGTGAGCACCAGGAACAGGAACATCGCCTTGAGCAGCATCCAGATCGGCCCCAGATACTCGGGGCCAGGCCCTGCCCATGCACCGAGGAAGAGTATCGAGCCGAGAAACGACGATCCGATGATGTGCGCGTACTCGCCGAGCTGAATCAGCGCGAACTTCATACCCGAGTACTCGACACGGAAGCCGGCGACCAGTTCAGACTCTGCTTCGAGGATGTCGAACGGCACGCGGTTCTCGGCCGCGAGCGTCGATACCATGAACGCGACGAAGGCAAGCTGGCCGATCACCGGATACAGGATGAACCACCCACCGCCGGCCTGCGCCGCCGCAATGTCAGAAAGCTTCAGCGAGCCGGCCAGCATCACCGGGACGAGCGCCGAGAAGATGAACGGCAGATCGTAGGAGATGATCTGGTTCACGGCGCGCATGGCTGACAGCAGCGCGTATTTGTTGTTCGAGCCCCAGCCGGCCATGAACAGGCCGACGATCTCCATCGACGACACGGCGAGGAAGAACAGGATGCCGATATTGAGATCAGCAACGCCCATCCCCGGCGCAAACGGGATGGTGGCGAAGATCAACATGCAGGGGATGAGGAACACGATCGGCGCCAGGTTGTAGACCGGCTTGTCGGCGGCCGTCGGCACCACGTCCTCTTTCATCATCAGCTTCAGCGCATCGGCAATCGGCTGCAATAGTCCGTGCGGACCGACGCGGTACGGACCGATGCGCGACTGCATGCGCGCCGCGAACTTCCGCTCGAGCAGCGTCACGTAGGTCACCAATCCGATGACCACGTTCAGCACCACAAACGGTCCAATGAGGGCGGTGATCCAGGCTGGCATTTAGCTCATGTCCTACGCAACGCGGAGGCGCTGAGGCGCGGAGAAAGATCCGCGTTTCACCCTCATTAGCGATCGACCTCGCCAAATACGGGATCGACCGAGCCCATGATCGCCACCACGTCCGCCACCTTGTGACCCGGGATGATGTGCGGCAACACCGCGAGGTTCGAAAACGATGCGCCGCGCCATTTCATGCGATACGGCTTGGCGCTGCCGTCGGCAATCAGATAGCAGCCGACCTCGCCGCGTGGGCCTTCGACGCGTGCGTAGGCCTCGCCCTTCGGAATCCTGATCTGCGCAACCGATTTGAGTCCCGGCCGCGACGAGATCGGACCGTCTGGCAGCTTGTCGAGCGCCTGGCGGACGATCTTGATCGATTCGCGGAATTCCACCATCCGCACGCGGTAGCGGGCGAAGCAGTCACCTGCGGTTTCGACTGGCACCGTGAAGCTGAAGTCCTCGTATGACGAATACGGCGCCGAGCGGCGGAGGTCAAAGTTCACGCCCGACCCGCGCAGCAGCGGACCGGCAATGCCGACGTCCTCGGCCAGCTCGCGGGTGATATAGCCGACGCCCTGCGCCCGAGCCAGGAAGAACGGATTGTCCTCGAGTAGCCCTTCGTACTCGCTGATGCGCTGATCGATGACCGCGATCGTCTTCCGGCACGCATCGGCCCAGCCCGGCGGGATGTCGTAACGGGTGCCGCCGACCTGATGGAAGCCGTAGAGCAGACGCGCGCCGACCAGCGACTCGAACAAATCGAGGATCGCCTCGCGCTCGCGGATCGCATAGAGGAAGATCGTCGCGCCGCCACCGAGCGCCCCGCCCATGTCCATGCACCACGTGCCGAGCCACAACAGGTGCGAGGCAATGCGCTGCAGTTCCGCGGCAATGACGCGCAGATACTGCGCGCGCTTCGGCACTTCGATCTTGCCGATCGCCTCGGCCGCCATGACGTAGGCAAACTCGCTGGTCATCGCCGCGACGTAATCGGTCTTCGACGCAATCGACGGGTACTGCGCGTAGGTCAGCGTCTCGGAGAGCTTCTCGTGGCAGCGATGCAGATACCCGATCACGGCATCGACAGCAACAACGGTCTCGCCCTCGAGTGTGAGGATCGCTCTGAACACACCGTGGGCCGACGGGTGCTGCGGCCCCATGTTCATCGTCAGGCGCTCGCCGCCTGAATAATCGAGCTCGACGCGTGTCGTCGGGGTGGCTTCCAGCGTCATCTATAGGGCGGGTGAGGGGTATCCACCGCGTAGGATTTCAAAAGGGGATGGCCAACCCAGTCGTCACCGAGGAGGATGCGTCGCAGGTCGGGATGGCCGTCGAAGCGGACGCCGAACATGTCGTAGCACTCGCGCTCCATCCAGTTCGCCCCGCGATAGACCGGCACGAGCGATTGGCACTCCGAGACGCCTGGCCCGAGCTTCGTCTTCATGAAGATCGACAGGCCGGTGTCGAGGTTGTCCACCCTGGCAATGACCTCGAGACCCTGTTCCTTCCAGTCAACCGCGGTGGAGAAGGAGAAGAAGCGGCAGCCGAGCGTGTCTTTCGCAAACGATGCGAAGGGCCGCCAGTCGCCGGGCGGCACCGTGACCGTGAGCGCCATGCCCTTGCCCGCCGTAGCGTCAGCGGAGGCAGGTTCAACCTGCGCACCGCCGAAGCGCTCGCCGATTAAGATTTTCGCCTGCTCGTGGGTCACAGTGTCAATCGACCTTGGGGTTCGGAGCCGCGCGCTTGCCGGTGCGCCGGAATTGCGCGATTTGATCCTGCAGCAGGAGCAGGCCGTTCAAGAGCGACTCGGGCGGCGGCGGACAGCCCGGCACGTAGACGTCCACGGGAATGATGCGATCGACGCCCTTCACGACGTGATAGCCATGACGGAACGGACCACCCGAGTTCGCGCACGAGCCCATCGAGACGGCCCACTTCGGGTCGGGCATCTGGTCATAGATGCGCTCGAGCATCGGCGCCATCTTGATCGTCACCGTTCCCGAGACAACCATCAGGTCCGAGTGCCGAGGCGATGCCCACGGCACCATCCCCAGGCGCTCGACGTCGAAGCGCGAGGCAAACGTCGCCATCATCTCGATGGCACAGCAGGCCAGGCCGAACGTCACCGGCCACACCGACGACTTTCGTGCCCAGTTGAAAAACGAGTCCGCAACCGTCGTCACGACGAAGCCGCCAGGAAAGCTGTGGATGCCTTCGGTGATCGACTCGAACGCGGCCGAGTGCTTGTCGCCCTCGGGTCGCTTCTGATGGAGCTGCTCCCATTCCTGAAGGTCTTTGATGTTCCTCCAGATGGGCGCGGGGATTATAGGTACCGGCGGTTTTATTTCCACTCGAGAATGCGCTCCCGGTACGCGTAGACCCACCCCAGCGACACAATCACCAGGAACGTGAGCATCGCGAAAATACCCCAGAGTCCGAGCGCGCGAACGTTCAGCACCCAGGGGAAAAGAAATACAGCCAGCGCATCGAAGACGAGGAAGACGAGCGCCACGAGGTAGAACCCAACGGGGAACTGCACCCAGGCGGGACCGATCGGCTCGGCGCCACACTCGTAGCTTTGCAGCTTGGCTGCGAATGGCCGACGCGGACGCAGGACCATCGCCGCGCCAAGTGACACGAGCGCGAAGGCGAGAATGAATCCGAGGTAGATGGCGACCGGGCCGTACTGTGCCATGTTCTAGCCTGTAGTCTGTAGCTGGTAGACAGTAGGGAAGATTGGCGGTAGCTCTGTCATTTCGCCACCACCTACCAGCTACCGACTACTGCCTATCGAAAGCTCTCCATGATCTCGTCGAGCGCTGCTTTGCCAGGTCGAACCTTCGCGGTGTCGAGCGACGCGAGCGGCTCGTCGACGAGGCCGAGCAACTCGATGAAGTCCTGCTTGTCCGGCTCAACGTAGAGAATGCCGGTCGCGAACTCGTTGCGTGACGCCGTTTCACGCAGCAGTGACAGCGCGCGATGCTTATCCGTCGGGTTGTAATCCTCAGCCAGCTTGTTCAGCAGGATCTTCGACCCGTTATGCAGCGTGACGGCCGTCGTCGTGCCGGGATCGTAGTCGATGTTGATGTCTTCGAAGAACGGAACGAAGTTCAGTTCGGCGAGCGGTTCCTCGTGATCCTTTGCGTACGAGTAGCTCTTGGTCGAGCCGTCGTGATCGTTGAAGGTGACGCAGGGCGAGAGCACGTCGATCATGCACGTGCCGCGATGGCTGAGTGACGCCTTGAGGATCGCCTTGAGCTGCTTCGGATCGCCTGAGAACGAGCGGGCGACAAACGACGCACCGAGCTCGATGGCCAGCGTGCAGGTGTCGATCGGCGGAAGATCGTTGACGACGCCGGTCTTCAGCGTCGAGCCAAGATCGGCGGTCGGCGAGAACTGACCCTTGGTCAATCCGTAGCAGCCGTTGTCCTCGATGATGTAGATGATCGGCAGGTTGCGGCGCATCAGGTGAACGAACTGACCGATGCCAATCGCACCCGTATCGCCGTCGCCGCTGATGCCGATGGCGATCATCTTCCGATTCGAAACGACCGCGCCGGTGGCCACCGACGGCATGCGGCCGTGGACCGAGTTGAAGCCGTGCGACTGGTTCAGGAAATAGGCCGGGCTCTTGCTCGAGCAGCCGATGCCGGAGAGCTTCACGACCGACGAGGGGTCCACGCCCATCTCAAAGAAGGCGTCGATGATGCGCTCGGTGATCGCGTTGTGTCCGCACCCGGCGCAGAGTGTCGTCTTGCTGCCGCGGTAGGCGATGGGCTCGAGCCCGATGCGATTGAGCTTCTTCCCGGAGGCTGGTTGTGTTGGCGTCGACATTCCGTTTTTGCTCCGTAGGGCACGTCCTTTTTGACGTGCCTGACGGGCCGGTTCGAAAGGACCGGCCCTACGCGCGCTCCTGTTTCAATAACTCTGTTGTTACTGATCGGCCGTCGATCGGCAGACCCGCGTAATGCGGAACCGGGCGCAGCTTGGCAATCTGCGCTGGATTGCACTCCATCCTGAGCAGCGACAGCATCTGGCTATCGCGATTCTGTTCGACCACGTAGACGCGGTCGCACGTGTCGATGAATTCGAAGACCTCAGGCGTGAACGGATACGCCTTCAGTCGCAAATATGACGTCGTGAGCTGTGCTTCGTTCGACAGCTGATCGCGCGATTCGACGATCGCCCAGTGCGTCGTGCCATAGGCGATGATCCCGATTTGGCCTTTCGCCTGGACTTCGACGTCGGGCTTCGGCACCAGCGTGCGCGCCGTGTCGAACTTGCGCGCCAGGCGATCGAGGTTCTTCGAGTAGTCCTCGGCGCGTTCGCTGTACTGCGCCTTATCGTTGTGGCCGGACCCGCGGGTGAAGTACGCCGGCATGCCATCGCCGGGAATCGTGCGATACGGGATGCCGTCGCCGTCCACGTCTCGATAGCGGGCGAACTCGCCGACGCGCTTGAGTGTGTCGGCATCGAGGAGCTTGCCGCGCGTGATCGGCTTGGTCGGATAGTCGAATGGCTCTGCCATCCAGGTGTTCATGCCGAGGTCGAGATCCGACATTACGAACACCGGCGTCTGCATCTGCTCGGCGATGTCGAAGGCCTCCATGGCCATCGTGTAGCACTCGCTGACTGAGCACGGGAGCAGCAGTGGGTGCTTCGTGTCGCCGTGCGACAGCATTGCCGTCGACAGAATGTCCTGCTGACCGGTGCGTGTCGGCAGCCCGGTGGACGGGCCGCAGCGCTGGACGTCGAAGATGACGGCCGGAATTTCTGCGTAGTAACCGAGGCCGGTGAACTCCGACATCAGCGAGATGCCGGGGCCGGCAGACGAGGTCATCGCTCGTGCGCCGACCCAGCCAGCGCCAAGCACCATGCCGAGTGCGGCCAGTTCGTCCTCGGCTTGAATAACAGCATAAGTGTTCTTGCCGGTCTCGGGATCTTTGCGGTACTTCTTCAGGTAGTCGATCAACGATTCGCAGAGCGACGAGGAGGGGGTGATCGGATACCAGCCGACGAAAGTGACGCCTGCCATCATGCAGCCGATGGCCGCCGCGGCGTTGCCCTCGATCAGGATCATGCCGACCGTCTTGTCCATCGGCTCGACGACGAACGGGTCCTGCTTCGGGAGGTTGGCTTCGGCGTAGTCGTAGCCGGCCTTGAGCGCCGACATGTTCAACTCGATCGCCTTCACCTTCTTGCCCATCTGCTTTCGCAGGGCCTTCTCCATTTGGCCGGTGTCGATCGACAGGAGCTTCGAGAGCACGCCGTCGTACACCATGTTGCGGACCAGCCGGCGCAGCTTGGCGTCGTGCGTGATCGGCTGCATCAGCTTGTCAAACGGGACCGGATAGAAGATCAGGTCGTTTCTCAGCTCGTTCAACTTGAGCGGCTCGTCGTAGACGACGGCGGCGCCAGGCGCCAGGCTGAGGACATCTTCTTTCGCCGTCTCCGCGTTCATGGCGACCAGAAAGTCCACTTCCTTCTTGCGTCCGACGTAGCCCTTGGAGCTGGCGCGGATGGTGTACCAGGTCGGCAGTCCCGCGATGTTCGACGGGAACATATTCTTGCCACCGACCGGCACGCCCATTTGAAAGATGGATCGGAGAAGGACGAGGTTAGCGGTCTGACTGCCGGATCCGTTGACGGTGGCTACCTGAATGGCGAAGTCGTTAACGATCCGTTCGGTGCGCGCTCGCTGGCCGGCCTCTTGGACGGCGACGTCGGTCACGGACATTGTTCCCTCTGGTGTTCTGATTCGTTCCCTCGGATCTCGTGCGCTCCCCGCGGCTCAACCGCATAAATTGCAGAGAAGATGGCAGATAGATCGGCGGGGGATCGGGCGAAGTATATCATTCAGCCCTAAAACAACTTCACCTCGACCAGTTCGTTGGCGTCGACCGCCTCGACGGCGGCGGGGATTTCTATGTAGCCGTCGGCTTTCGACATGGAGGTGATGTCTCCGGAGGCTTTGAACGCCGGGACCGCGAGACCGTTCTCGACTCGCACCGTATAGAACTGATGCCGCCCGGGAACGGACGTCACCCGTGAGGCGAGCGGGAGCGTGAGCGAACGAATGATCTCATGGGGCAAACGGGCGATGCGCCGCAGTGCCGGGCCCAGCAGGATGTGGGCGTTCGACAAACAAGACGAGGGATAGCCCGGCATCCCGAAGACGAGCCTGTCGTTGATGCGCCCGAAAGCGGTGGGTTTCCCCGGCTTCACCGCGATCCCGTGGAACAGCATCTCGCCTTTCGCGGTGATCACATCGAGGATGAGATCGCGTTCGCCGACAGAGCTGCCGCCGGAGAACACCAGGATGTCCTGCTCGAGACATTCGTCTACCGACCGCGACAGGTCTTCGATCGTGTCTGCGGCGATTCGATACGGGGTCGCCAAGCCCCCGTTCTCGTTGACGACAGCTGTGAGCGTGAAACGGTTGATGTCGTAGATCTGCCCCGGCGCGAGTGGCTGCCCTGGCTCGACGATTTCGTTACCGGTCGAAAGAATCGCCACGCGCGGTTTCTCGAACACCGTGACGGCGGTGAGTCCCAGCGCCGCCACTGATCCGACGCGGCTGGCATTGAGCATCGTCCCTGGCTGCAGAACGGTCTGCCCTTTCTGAATATCGGAACCCTGGCGTCCGATGTTCTGCGCAGCATTGACCGGGGCGAACACGTGGACGATGTCACCATCGCTGTCCGTGTCCTCGACGATGACGACGGCGTCGGCTCCGGCCGGCATCGGCGCGCCAGTGGCGATCTCGATGCAGTTACCCGCGCCAACCGTATGCACGGGCATCTGGCCGGTGAATGCCTTTTCAATGCGGCGCAGCATTCGCGGTGTGGTGCGGCTGGCGCCGATGGTGTCCTGTGCGCGGACGGCGTAGCCGTCCATTGCCGCGCGCGCGAATGGTGGCACGTCCGCGCCCGAAGTGATGGGCTCGGCCAGCACGCGTCCGCTGGCGCGATCGAGCGGCACGCGCTCGACCCGCGTCACCGGCGCGATGGCGCGCTCGATGATCGCTCGCGCCTCGTCCAACGAAATCGTTCCCTTGAACGGCCGCATCTTGGTAGTCACCGCTTCAACTCCCAACTACCAACGCCCAACTTCCAACCATACCCAATTCACAAATCCCAATTTCCTCAACCACGAACCACCAACGTCACTTGGAGAGCTGCTGAACGACATGACCCAGCTCGGGAACGATAAGTTTCTCCATCGCGAGACGCACTGCTGCGGGCGAGCCAGGCAAGACGAAGATGGCTTTGCGTCCAACAGTCCCCGCTGTTGCGCGGCTCATCATCGCCGCCGAACCGATCTGGTGGAAGCTGATCATCCGAAACAACTCACCGAAGCCATCGAGACGTTTCTCGAATAGCGCCGTGACCGCTTGAAAAGTCGTGTCTCGCGCGCTGATGCCGGTGCCGCCGGTGGTGATGATGACCTGCGTGGCCTGATCGACCAGCCGCTCGCGAATGGTCGCCGCGACCTGAGAGGCCTCGTCCTTGACGATGGTGTGACCCGTGACGGAGTGACCGGCGCGTTCGAGGAGCTCGCGAATCGCCTGACCGCCGGTGTCGTTCGCCTCGGTCCGCGTGTCGCTCACGGTCAGCACGAAGCAGGAGACAGAGAGTGGAGCCTGCGCTTTGTGTTCGAGAGAACTCACTGGCCGATTATGTAGCTGGTAGGTGCCAGCCGGTAGCTGTGGCCGCAGGCGTAAGATTCTCCATGGAAATTTCGTGGATCGCGGCCGTCGTGATCATGGTGCTCCTCCTCGTCGCGGTACGCAGGCGACGGCGAGCTGGGAGTACCTTCGGCGGCGGCCCGGGCCCGGGAGCGGCCGGGGCGATTTACGAGATGCTGAACGAGGACAAGCGTAAAGCGATCGAGATCATCGTCGAGGAGCGGGCCGAAGAACGTGATCCCGAAACTGCCGACGGCAACTTGCCCGAACTCGAATCACCCGGCCGACCACGTACGTAGTGTCCGGCTCCAGCCGGACCTCCGTGATATAGTCAATGTTTGCGCGTGTTTCGGCCAACGCCGATGAGCGCAGGTGATCGCAAGTTCGTCCTCAAGCGCCCATAGCTCAGCTGGATAGAGCGTCTGGCTACGAACCAGGAGGTCGCACGTTCGAGTCGTGCTGGGCGCACCACCCCCTTTCAAATTCTCTCGACAAACGACGCGGTAGGTCTTCCGTCCCAGTCCGTCATCGTCCTTCGATGAGCGTCAAGTTCCGCGTGGCAGGGCGTTCGCGTGGCAGCCCGCGTGGCACCTTCCCAACCCGCGAGCCTCCAACGCTTATCGGGCGTGGCAGCAAAGCGATCGGATTCGAGTCCCCGCACCAAGATGCAAGAGGCCCGGTTACGGGCCTCTGTGCATTTCCGTCAGCAAAAAGCTGACGGATAGCTAACAGACGCTCATCGCGTTGTGTAAACTCGGCTGGGCCGTGCCTCTTTCCCGACGCTCAAGGTTCTCGCTGGCGCAGTTCTTGGGCATTCAGCCAGAAGAGTCCCTAAGCATTCTGCTGAAGAAGCACGAGCTGTTTCAGGGATGGCCTCCGTCAGAGTCGCTTGACCGTGTGTGTGAGCAAGGCCGCGAACGAAGACTGTTGGGCTTGCTGGACGAAGTGGCACGCACGCGCCGAGGGTTCCGGGCACCCGTCGAGCCCAAGCATGTCTACGATGAGCGAGTCAGTGATCTAGTGCGTTGCCTTGAGCTCGATGGTTACACCCTGGACCCTTCGGAAGGGCTGAGACAGATTGAGCCGACCGTCGAGGGGCAGGCCGCATACGAAGACGATCTGAGCCAAGCTCTCAGGAGGTCCAAATCTCCCAGACGCAGCGGCGGTGCAAGCAGCCCTTGACCAGTCCGCCGAAGCGTTCCGCCGGCAGCCACCGAATTTCAACGCTGCACTAACGAACGCCCGTGTGGCGCTACAAACGCTGGCGACGTCCATCGCAACCGTTCGGGCCGGAGGAACACCGGTGGGCTTCGACCCGACGAAATGGGGACAGGTTGCCGCTTACCTGCGGACCTCTGGTTTTCTGACGAAAGCCGAAGAGGACGGTCTGACGGGTGTCTTCTCGTTCGTCAGCGCAGGAGCACACACGCTCCTTGGACAATCAGAAGAAGAAATGACGCGCCTGGGGCGCAGCATGGTCGTCTCAATGTGCTACTTCCTTGCGAAAAGCTACGTCGGCTGAATAAGGTAAATGGCCAGCGAAGCGGATACCTGCCGAACGGACGTCGTCCCACGCCTGCAAGCCGCCGGCTGGGACGATGAGCCCCACTCGATCGCCGAGCAGCGCACCATCACGGATGGCCGCATCGTTCCGGTCGGGAAGGGCTTCATCCGCAGGGCTCCGAAGAGAGTCGACTACCTGCTGCGTTACACGAGGGATTTTCCGCTCGCGGTCGTCGAGGCCAAGGCCGCCTACCGGTCTGCCTTCGACGGCCTCTAACAGGCCAAGCAATACGCCGAGATGCTTGGGCTGAAATTCGCCTACGCGACGAACGGCAAGGAGATCGTCGAGTTCGACTACTTCACCGGCGTGGAGTCCGCCGAGTCCGCCTACCCGACGCCGGCGGCCCTCTGGGAGCGATACCGTGTCGGAGCGAGCATCAAGGACCAGTCGACTGGCGACCGGCTCCTTACGCCGTTCAACCACGAGGTGCGCCAGGGCGAGCGTTACTACCAGCAGATCGCCATTAACCGCACCGTCGAGGCGATTCTTCGGGGCCAGCGTCGAGTGCTTCTCACGATGGCGACGGGAACCGGGAAGACTGCGGTGGCGTTTCAAATCTGCTGGAAACTCTGGAACGCCCGCTGGAACCGCGCGGCTGAATACCGGCGGCCACGGATCCTCTACCTCGCTGACCGAAAGATCCTCATCGATCAACCAAAGGACGGCATCTTCGCCGCGTTTGGGGATGCCCGCTACAAGATCGAGTCAGGCGAGGTCGTCAAGAGTCGTGAGATGTATTTCGCGATCTATCAGGCGCTGGCCGAGGACGAACGGCGCGAAGGCGTCTTCAAAGCGTTTCCGCAGGACTTCTTCGACCTTGTGATCGTGGACGAGTGTCACCGAGGTAGTGCTCGCGAAGAGAGCGCATGGCGGGCCATCCTCGAATACTTCGAGCCGGCCTATCAACTCGGCATGACGGCGACGCCACTCCGCGATGACACGCGCGATTCCTACGCCTACTTCGGCAAGTGCCAACGACTGGGACGAATCTGCATTGAATATTTCGTGGGACTCGGCCGGCAAGTATTTCTCAGTTGAGTTTCGCGGTTCCGGCGACATTGATCTGCCGCTTGGAGAGGCACTGTCGAAGCGAATTCCACTGGAAATCGCTAAGGCTTCGTCTTGTGAATGCGGCTCGACCCTTGAACTTGGTGACTACTCCGTTTCCGTGGAGGACTCAGATTACAGCTTTAAGGCGCAATACTTTTGCCCCACCTGTAAACGGCGAGCGACAGCGGAGGCCCGT